>WNFI01682632.1_pt2 | contig 11249 bp, 10 predicted proteins | sample 5400471 | NCBI WGS metagenome assembly WNFI01 (sample SAMN13153348, study PRJNA577476) | soil metagenome | isolation source: 100 cm saprolite on Douglas fir-dominated hillslope | place: USA:California | collected 2013-09-17
GCCTAGCTCCAGGATTTTACGGATCGTCTCGAATGCGAACCCAACCGGCGGCATCAAGGCAGCCGACAATGCCGCGTTTGGCGTTCAACCGCAAGGATATGAGGCGGCGAATCGATTGGCAGGGAACGCCCCAGCAGCCGCCGACCCCGCCTGAAGACGCTTTCAGTGTGGCGTTATCGTGGCCGGAGGCCGCTCTCGCGCGGGTCGGTTCACGCAATCGTGGGTCACATCGCCTCATAATTGGGTCCACCACCGCCTTCCGGCGGAACCCAGGTGATGTTGCCGTTCGGATCCTTCACGTCGCAGGTTTTGCAGTGGACACAATTCTGCGCGTTGATGACGAAGCGCGGCCCGGTCGCCTCCTCGACCCATTCATAGACGCCGGCAGGGCAATAGCGGTTGGACGGGCCGGCATAGACATCGTGCTCGGACGTCTTCTGCAGGTTCATGTCCGCGACCTTGAGATGAACCGGCTGGTCCTCTTCGTGATTGGTGTTGGAAAGGAACACCGACGACAGCTTGTCGAAGATAAGCTTGCCGTCCGGCTTCGGGTACGTAATCGGCGCATGCACGTTGGCCGGATCGAGCGTCTTGCGGTCGGGCTTGGCGTGCGACTGCGTTCCGAACAGCGAGAAACCGAGCGTATTGCACCACATATCGATGCCGCCAAGCGCTACGCCGACGACGGTGCCGAGCTTCGACCAAAGCGGCTTGACGTTGCGAACCGGGTACAAATCCTTGCCGACCACTGAGCCGCGCCACGAATTTTCATATTCGACCAGTTCATCGTTGGCGCGGCCGGCGCCAAGGGCGGCGGCGACGTGTTCGGCCGCGAGCATGCCGCTGCCGACAGCGTTGTGCACGCCCTTGATGCGCGGCACGTTGACAAAACCCGCGGCGCAGCCGATCAGCGCGCCGCCCGCGAAGCTCAGGCGCGGCACCGATTGGTACCCACCCTCGGTGATGGCGCGCGCGCCGTAGGCAAGCCGCTTGCCGCCTTCGAACAGGGGACGGATCGAAGGATGGGCCTTGAAGCGCTGGAACTCATCGAACGGCGACAAATACGGATCGTCATAATTGAGATGCACGACGAAACCGACCGCCACCAGATTGTCATCGTAGTGATAGAGGAACGAGCCGCCGCCGGTCGAATTGTTCAGCGGCCAGCCAAACGAATGCTGGATCAGACCTTTCTGGTGCTTGGCCGGGTCGATCTGCCAGACCTCCTTGAGGCCGATGCCGAATTTCGGTGGTTCGCTGTTGGCATCGAGGGAGAATTTCGCAATCAGCTGCCTGGTCAGGCTGCCGCGCGCGCCTTCGGCCAACAGCGTGTATTTGCCAAGCAGTTCCATGCCGCGCGTATATGACGATTTGTGCGAGCCATCCCTGGCGACGCCCATGTCTCCAGTCGCGATGCCCCGTACCGCGCCTTTTTCATCGTAAAGCACTTCGGTCGCGGCGAAGCCCGGATAGATCTCGACACCGAGCGCTTCGGCCTTGCGCGCCAGCCAGCGGCACACATTGCCGAGCGAACCGATATAGCAATGGTGATTGTTCATCAGCGGCGGCATCATGATATTCGGCAGCCGAATCGCGATGCCCTCAGTCATCCAATAGAACCGGTCATCCCTGACTTGCGTCTTCAGCGGACAATCGGCTTCCTCGCGCCAGTCCGGAATCAAGCGGTCGAGCGCGACGGGATCGATCACGGCGCCGGACAGAATGTGCGCGCCAACTTCGGACCCCTTCTCCACCACCACGACCGAAAGATCGGCGTTGAGTTGCTTCAACCGGATCGCGGCGCCGAGGCCCGACGGCCCGGCGCCGACGATCACGACGTCGAATTCCATGGATTCGCGCGGCGGCAATTCTTCGGTGCTCATGACCTGATCTCAGCCCGGTTGAGAAAGCGTTTGTCTGAAGGTCGTTTATATAGGTCGTTGTTTCCGATTTTTCGCGGGAGGACAACCATGGAAATGCCCCCTTGAGGCGTTTCGTTGCAGCGCGATCCGGCTTAGATTGGAGGGATGCCCATGACATCCCGCCATGACGCCTGACAGCGCTCCCACCCTTCAGCAGTTGCTGGCCTTCTATCTGGAGGCCGGGGTCGACTGTGCGCTGGCGGAAGAGCCGGTCAACCGGTTGTCCGATCCAGACATTATTCCGGGACCCAGCGGAACGGCGACCCCCCAGCCGGTCAGGACAATTGCCGCTGCGATCCCACCCGCGCGCAGCGAGGTAGTACCCGCGCCGGAGGTGGCGATCCTCTCGGCGCGGGAAGCGGCGCGGACCGCGCCTACGCTTCAGGCACTGCGGGCGCTACTGGAAAATTTCGACGGCTGCGCGCTGAAATCGACTGCTAGCCGCCTGGTATTCGCCGACGGCAACCCGCAGGCGCGCATCATGTTCGTCGGCGAGGCCCCCGGCCGCGAGGAAGATATCGAGGGACTGCCGTTCGTCGGACGTTCGGGCAAGCTGCTCGACCGGATGATCGCGGCGATCGGGTTGGACCGCTCTAGCGCCTACATCGCCAATGTCATTCCATGGCGGCCGCCCGGCAATCGCACGCCGACGCCGCAGGAGACGCAAATCTGCCTGCCGTTCATCCAGCGGCAAATCGAGCCGTCCTACAAGCGCATGGCGTGGCAGGATTTGCGGGCAATCGCGAAGGCGCTGGAACAGGGAAACTCTCGCTCTTCTTGAGGAAGCGTCAGTGTGCGTTTTAAATGATGAAGCCACGCTGAACCCGCTGAAACAACGGCCCGTCGCTGAGCCGCTGATGCCCTGAATTTACGTCCGCCTTCGGGCATGGCCGGACTTGCTGCTAGCTCGGCTCGGTCGCGATTGACCCACTTCGGACATCGACCCAACGTGCAATGGTACGTCCTAAAGCCACACCGAGCCTCTATCAAAGCACTTGTTTGATCCGATAAGGTGCCGCCTCCCGAACCTTGGGGCAGGCATGAGGCGGCGGCAATTTCTCGGTGTTGTTGGTGGCGCGGCGGCCGCATGGCCGTTCGCAGCCCCCGCGCAACAAGCGGTCAAGGTGCCGACCATCGGGTTCCTGGGCCAGCTTACGCCATCCGCCATGAGCAAATGGACCGCCGCCTTTGTGCAACGGCTGCGCGAACTCGGCTGGGTCGAGGGTCGCACGGTTGCGATCGAGTATCGCTGGGCCGAGGGACGCAGCGAGCGCTTCGCCGAAGTCGCGGCCGAGTTAGTCCGGCTAAAAGTCGATGTCATCGTCACGGGGGGAACCGCAGCAGTCGTGGCGGCGAAGCAGGCGACATCGGTCATTCCGATTGTCTTTGCGGTGGCGGGGGACCCGGTTGGCACTGGCCTCGTCGCGAGTCTAGCTCGACCAGGCGGTAACGTGACCGGCCTGTCAAACCAGTCGGCCGATCTTCCTAGCAAGCGACTTGAACTTTTGCGCGAGGTTGTACCCGGTCTTCGCCGGTTGGCGATCATGGCCAATATCGGCAGTCCCATCGGAGTGCTGGAGATGGGTGAGGTTCAGGCAGCGGCCAAGACGCTCGGCCTCGAGGTCGCTTCGCTCGAAATCCGACAAGCGGAAGAAATCGCGCCCGCCATCGAGGCGCTCAAGGGTCGTGCCGATGCGCTGTATGTCGTGACCGAGCCGCTCGCGAGCACCAACCGGATCCAAATCAACACCTTGGCGCTGGGTGCGCGACTGCCGACGGTGCACGGTGAGAAGGGGTATGTCGAAGCGGGCGGTCTTTTGTCCTACGGACCGAGCTTCCCTGACCTGTACCGGCGCGCAGCCGTGTATGTGGACAAGATCCTCAAGGGCGCCAAGCCGGCCGGCCTACCCGTCGAACAGCCCACGCAATTTGAGTTGGTGATCAACCTCAAGATTACAAAGCTTCTTGGTCTCACAGTCCCGCCCACGCTGCTTACGCGCGCCGACGAGGTGATCGAATGATGTCGCCTTTTGGGACTTTTGCGACGTGGCGGCCGATACTAAAGACGTCCGATTATCGGGTTAGACCGGAAGTGACCGGCCGACTGTCAAAACGGCGCTTTTGACCCAACAGCGACATTAGCTGCCCCCGACTGACCTGTGCTTGAAGCCGGCTTCAGCGCCTATCAAAGTACTCGTTGAGCCGATACAATGCCGTCTCCTGAGCTTGGGGTCGGACATGCAGCGGCGCCAGTTCATCGCGCTCTTAGGTGGTGCAACGGCTGCTTCGGCGGCCTGGCCGCCGGCGCACAGACGCCGCCAAAAATCCCGCGGCGTGCGTGACCCGAGCTTTTGAGACAAATGAGAGCACCACGAACCTAAAGGAGAACATCATGAACCGTAGTATGGTCATTGCGGTCGCGACGCCTCTGCTCATTGCCGCGTCGTTTGTTCAGGCAGAGCCGGTGAAGTTCGAGGCGCTGGTCGCGCAGAAGGAAGCAATCCGGCTCGATTTCGCCGATGCCAGCAAGCACTTTTTCGCGCTGGTTCGGCGCGAAGGAAAATCGGAAGGGCAAGGCCCGCTCGCAGGGGCTTCGGTCCAGGAATACGGAGCTCACGACATCGTCCCGGGTGTTGGTGGCGAGCCGCGCGGCTATCTGGAATTCGCTACGGTGGACGGCAGCAAGGCCTACATCAAATGGGTTATCCAGGCCGTGTTCGTCTCCGGGCCTGACGGCAAGCCGAAGCTCTTAGACAATGGGGTTTGGCAGCTCGTTGGCGGCACCGGCAAGCTGGAAAAGCTCAAAGGCGCTGGCACTTTTCATCTGCTGCCAACCAGTCCGACCGACCGCCGTTTCGTGATGGAAGGCGAACTCGTTCAATAGGAACGGCCGATATTCAGTAGACGGTCATCGCGTCGGGCTTCTAGCCCAACGTAGATGCGATCTACGAAAACCACCGGCGTTTGGTCGAAGACGAAATTGCTCGGTGGTTGCCGATCGTCAAAGCGCTCGGCCTGAAGCGCGACGAGCGATTCGAGTTTACTGAAACTACGGTGTCACCACATCAGCGTGGGAGCGTCTGCTAATGGCACCTCGCTTCATTTCGTTGCGCTGCGGAATTTGGTCGCTATCGGGGGCATAGCGGACATCGATCAAGCCGTACCAATTGAGCTCGATTTATGAGCACGCGACCTTGTTTCGAGACGGCGCAAGGGCGCCTCCTCACCATGAGGATTAAGCTACGGTGTCTTCGGGCGCACGATGGCCCAGCCGATCCGCAACAGGGGCTGCCGTCCGATCACCAGCCGCTCGAACGCCCGCGGTACTTCAGGCACCAGGCCGGGAAATCGCTGTGCGATATCCGCCGGCGGCGTACCGGCCGTGTCGGATGCGCGCCAGACCACGACGCCGCCGGTTTGGTTGAATTTCACCAAATTCAACCAAGGCGTACGCTCCGGCGCCGCGTCGAGAAACAGATGGGGACGCCCGGCGCCCAATGAGATCAAGGTTGCAAGCTGCGCATCGCCGGCCACCGCCGGCAGCGGGCGGTTGGTGCGCCGCTCAAAGCTGTCGCCAAAAAATTGCGCGATCGCCGTCGCGGGCAACGACGTCGGAACCTCAGCGCTGCCAGTCCAGGGCAGGAAAAGCGTCATCGCAATGACCGCGAGCGCGGGGGCGATGATAGCCGCCGCCCAGACTGAACGCAGCAGCCGCTGACGCCGCAGATGAATCAGATCGCCCGTCGCGACGATCACGGCCAGTCCCGACATCAACAGCGCGACGCCTGTCCCGCCCGCGACACCGTCGAGATCGAACAGGCCGGAGATCAGGCTTCCCATCAGTGCAGGGACGATGGCGAAAAAATAAACGAGATCGCGCGCCAGCGGATCTACCGGCGGCCGATAGATGATCGGTGCCTCTTCCGGTTTGCGGCCGGACCAGCTGGAATTGAGCACCGCGAGCAGCACGATGGCGGACATCGCGAGCAGCAAGCCGCCGAGCAAGGTAGCCCAGTGCAGCGCCCTGCCGCTTAAATCCGCGATTGCCGGCCACGGTGGCAGTGCCAGGATATCGGCGCGGATCAGCCAAACCAGGTACGGCAGCGCCAGCACGACAACCACCAACAGGGCGAACAGCGCATCGAACGACATCAGCGTGCGCCGTCCGCGCGCGGTCGCGAGCGCAAATACGATGATGAGCAGCAACAGGCCGAAGGCGGCAGGGGTTGTCAGCAGCAACAGTCCGGCTTCGATGGACCATGCGAACCACGCGTTGCGCCGGCCCTGGCCCATGAGTTGCCAGGAATGCAACAGCAGCAGCGCCCACAGTGGACGCGCAAGCACCAGGGGGCCGAATTCGAGGCCGGGCGAACTGAACGCCGTGATTGTCATCGTCAGCAAAACCGCGAGCACCGCCTGTTGTCCGCCGACGACGGCGCGCGCCAGCAGGTACAGCGTCCAGAACGTCACGATCGAGCAAAGCTGCGCCAGCAGATAGACGCCGAACATGTGATTGCCCGCGGCGCGAAACGCGATATCGGCAAGCCAGAACGCCAGCGGCGGCCCGAGACCGGTTCCGACCTGGTATTCCCGGCCATAAGCGAGCACCGTGGCAAGATCGCCGGGCGGGCTTCGATACAGCAGCAATGGCAGGATCAGCCACAGCGCCGCCTGAAGCAGCACTACGAGCCAGACCACCAGCCGCGGCCGGGCGCGGATCAGTTCGATGATCAGGGAGGTGAAACGCATAAGACGGCTGGATCGCTTTTGATACGAGCTCACCGACCGGCAGGAATGTACATCATCCCCTCAGGGAGCGACGTCTTCGTCGCGTCTTGAAGGATGAGGTCCTCATGGTTTGAGACACGCAAGGTGCGCTCCTCACCGTGAGGACCAACGCTTCGCACTGGTCAATGTGACGGTAATAGAGGCCGGAGCCGGTCGAAGCAACTACATCAACCGGGTGTCGCAATTTCGACGGAGAGTTGCGTCTCAATCGTGAGTGAGCCGCCTTCGATCGTCGTGGCTTGATGTCTTTCCCGGGCCGTCACGACCGGAGCGAAAAAGCGGCGGTGATGCACCGTGGGGCCTAGCCGATCGAGCGCCTCGAGATGCTCAGGCACGCTGTAACCCTTGTGGGACTCGAAACCATAACCGGGGCAATCCTGCGCCAGAGCGCACATCAGCCGGTCGCGCGTTACCTTGGCGATGATCGATGCCGCCGCGATCGACACCACCAGTCCGTCGCCCCCGATCACGGCTGCACAGTCGCAGGGTACATCGAGCGGGTCGCGGCCATCGACGAACACATGCTTCGGCATCTCCGGCAGCGCGTGGACCGCGCGCGCCAGCGCCCACAACGATGCACGCAAGATATTGTCGCGATCGATCCGCGCCGGCGACGCGGAGGCCACTGCAAACGAGGCGGTTAAGCAGATTTCCTCGAACAATTCCTCGCGGCGCTCCGGCGTCAGCCGTTTGGAATCGTCGATGCCCTTGGGGATCCGCTTGGGATCGAGCACCACCGCCGCGGCCACCACCGGACCTGCCAGCGGCCCGCGCCCGGCTTCGTCGCAGCCGGCGACCGGCCAGACCCCGCGCTTGATCAGGGCGCGCTCGCGGCGAAAGCTCGGGGGCGCGACCGCAATCACGCCCGTCGGCAGCCTGGCAGGATCTTTCCCGGATTTTTCCCGACTCATGCCGGGCATCGTGCGCAAGCGAGGCCAGCGGCGCAACCGGGAACTCGGCGGAATTCCCGCTATTCGTTTCGCTCCCCTCCCCCGAAAGGGAGGGGTTGACTAAAACAAACTCAGCTGCTGCCCGCTGCGTTTCGGCCGCGCGAAATGATCGGTGGTCAATTTCGAACGCCGCTTGTTGAGGCCAAGCTTCTCGCAGGCGATCTCGAACCGGCGCCCGATCATCCAGGCCATCGGCCCGGTGCCCTTCATCCGCGTCCCCCATTGGGAGTCATAATCGCGGCCGCCGCGCATGTCGCGGATCAGGGTAAAGACGTGGCGATAGCGGTCGGGATAATTGGCCATCAGCCATTCGCGAAAGAGATCGCGCACCTCCAGCGGCAGCCGCAGCAAAACATAGCTCGCCTCCTTGACCCCGGCATGCGCCGCGGCGTCAAGGATGCGCTCGATCTCGGAATCGTTCAGCGCCGGGATCACCGGTGCTACCATCGCCGTGGTTGGAATTCCCGCCTCGGAAAGTTGTCGCAGCGCCTCCAGCCGCTTGGGTGGCGTCGAGGCGCGCGGCTCCATGGTGCGTGCAAGCGTGGGATCGAGCGTCGTGATCGAAATCGCCACCTTGGCGAGATTGCGTTTCGCCATCCGCGCCAGAATGTCGATGTCGCGCGTCACCAGCGCCGATTTGGTGACGATGCCGACCGGATGGCCGGCGCGGTCCAGCACTTCGAGAATGCCGCGCATGATCTTCCGATCGCGCTCGATCGGCTGATAGGGATCGGTGTTGGTACCGATCGCGATCATGCGGGGTTCATAATCCTGCGCCGCCAGTTCCTTTTCCAACAGCGCCGGCGCGTCGGGCTTGGCGAACAGTTTTGATTCGAAATCGAGCCCGGGCGATAGGCCCAGATAGGCGTGGGTCGGCCGCGCAAAGCAATACACGCAGCCATGCTCGCAGCCCCGGTACGGGTTGATCGAACGGTCGAAGCCGATATCGGGCGAGTCGTTGCGGGTGATGACCTTGCGCGCGGTATCGACCGCGACCATGGTCTTGAACGGCGGCAATTCGTCAAGGCTCTGCCAGCCGTCGTCGAATGCGAGCCGCGCTTCAGCCTCGAAACGGCCGCTGGCGTTGGATCGCGCGCCGCGGCCACGCCGCCGCTCGCCCTCGATCGCGACCGCGAGTTCGGGAAAAGCAGAGGGCGCACCCGCCGGCTCGGAGGGCGCCGTGACCGGCGGGTGCTTGAGGGCATGAGAGGATGCTCGACTCATGGTGAGAACATAGCAGCTCATGAGAACAGATCAAGAACAAGAAAGTTAGAGCCTCGCAATTGAAAGACAGCCGCATTGGAGGGCCGAAGGCGCAATTGCCGCAAAAAGCTGCACTCGGGAGGCTGATTTGATTGTGACAAGGTGATAACAGTGCGGCGCTTTCCTAACCCTTCGAGGCATCCAAGAACCGTCCATGCTGAGCGTCATTATCCCGACCGACGGCATCGAACCGCCCGCCGTCGCCACCCTTGCCGCGCTGGTGCCGGGCGCCGCGGCCGGCGTGGTGCGCGAGGTGCTGCTGGTCGACCGCGCCGGCTCCGGCGTGATCGAGCGCGTCGCCGATGTCGCCGGCTGCCGCTTCCTGCCGTTCGAGGGATCGCATGCGGCGGCGCTGGCGGCCGGCGCCCGACACGCGCGCGCCCCCTGGCTGATGTTCCTGCATGCCGGCGCCGTGCTGGACTCAGGCTGGATCGAGGAAACTGCGCAATTCATCCAGCGCGTCTCGGCCGGCGGCAGGCCCCGCGCCGGAATCTTCCGCTACGCCCGCTCGCCCTATGCCGATACCCGGCTGCGCGACGGTTTCAAGTTTGTCGCGCGGATCATTGCAGGGCCGTCGGCGGACCAGGGACTATTGATCGCACGTGACCATTACGAGAGGCTCGGCGGCTACGCGCCGAATGCCCACCGTTCCGAGGTCAGGCTGCTCCGGCGGCTCGGCCGCTCGTCGCGCACGCTGCTGCGCAGCCGCATCATGGTGGCGTGACTTACCGGTTGCAATGTATTTGATTTTGTCAAATAATCATTTGATGAAGTCAAATATATCTCCGGACCCAGTGCTGGAAGGCCAGATCGCTGCCGTTCGCGGCTTCAGCCGGTTCTACACCCGCAAGCTGGGCATTATTGAGCCGAAGCTTTTGGACAGCCCCTGGACGCTGCAGGAAGCGCGGATCATTTACGAGATCGCGGACCGGCAAAGCTGCACCGCCACCGATCTGGTCCGCGCGCTGGGTCTCGATGCCGGATTCGTCAGCCGCACCTTGCAGGCGTTGCGGCGGCGCCAGATCGTCGCGCGAAAGCCATCAAGAACCGACCGCCGCGTCACCGAGCTCGCATTGACCGCGAAGGGCCGCGCGGCGTTCGCAGAGCTCGACAGCCGATCGCATGGCACCGTCGCCGCTTTGCTGGGCAAACTGGATGCCGGCGGGCGCGCCGCCGTCGTCGACGCCATGACCACCATCGAGCATACGCTGGAGCCACCGGCGCAGCCGTCCGCGGGCTTCCTGCTGCGAAGCCATCGCCCCGGCGACATCGGCTGGATCGTTTCCAGGCACGGCGCGGTATATGCGCAGGAATATGGTTGGGACATCAGCTTTGAAGCGCTTGCCGCCGAGATCGGTGCGCAGTTCATCCGATCGTACGACCCTTCGCGCGAGCACTGCTGGATCGCGCGACAGGCGGGCTATAGATCGATCACGCTCTGGACCCAGAGCATCCTCCTCGCCGCGCGCGGAATTTATCAGCGCGCCGGATTTCGCCGCATCAACGAAGAGAAGCACCATAGTTTTGGTGTCGACCTCGTCGGCGAGACCTGGGAGTTGAAGCTTTAAAGTGTTGTTCATCATTCCGGGGCGCGCGTTAGCGCGAGCCCGGAATCCAAAACCACGATCGGGAGTATGGATTCCCGGCCTGCGCCAAGTGGCGCATCCCGGAATGACGAACCAGATTAAGCCGATGCGCCCTTGGCTTTGGGGCGCCGCAGGTGTTCGTCCAGCCTCGGCATGATCTCGACAAAGTTGCAGGGCCGCGTCCGGTAATCGAGCTGGGCCGCGAGAATGCCGTCCCACCCGTCGCGGCAGGCGCCCGGCGATCCCGGCAAGCAGAAGATAAAGGTGGCGCCCGCGACACCCGCGGTGGCGCGGCTCTGCACCGTCGAGGTGCCGATCTTGGCGTGGCTCAGCATGTGAAACGCGATCGAGAAGCCATCCATCCGTTTTTCGAACAGCGGCTCGATCGCCTCCGGCGTCACGTCGCGGCCGGTGAAGCCAGTGCCGCCGGTCGTGATGATCGCATCGACGCCGGGATCGGCGATCCATCTCTTGACGATGCTGCGGATCGCATCGACGTCGTCGGCGATGATCTCGCGCGCCGCGAGATTGTGACCGGCCGTGGTAAGCCGCTCCGACAGCGTGGTTCCGGATTTGTCATCCTGAAGCGTGCGCGTGTCGGAAATCGTCAACACCGCGATGTTGAGCGGCACGAATTGTTTTGGTTCGTCGATCGAGGACATGACTGCCTCCTCTCGTCATGCCCGGCCTCGTGCCGGGCATCCACGTCTTCTTCAAGTCTCTCGGCTAGCAAAGACGTG
>WNFI01494256.1_pt1 | contig 11248 bp, 9 predicted proteins | sample 5400471 | NCBI WGS metagenome assembly WNFI01 (sample SAMN13153348, study PRJNA577476) | soil metagenome | isolation source: 100 cm saprolite on Douglas fir-dominated hillslope | place: USA:California | collected 2013-09-17
ACTGGCATCATCGCTTCGTGATCTTCTCGGTCGTCTACCAGCTCACGCGATGTCTGCTCGCCTGCTTGATGCTGCTGGCCCGGCGCGAGGCATCCAAGGAAGCCGAGCTGCTGGTGCTGCGGCATGAGAACGCAGTGCTGCGCCGGCAGGACGGCCGGGTCCGCTATCAGCCAGCTGACCGGCTGTGGCTCACGGCGCTGTCCCGGCTGATCCCCCGTCACCGGTGGCGCGAGGTGTTCGGCGTGACCCCGGCGACCCTGCTCGCCTGGCACCGCCGCCTCGTCGCCCGGAAATGGGACAACAGCCGCCGGCGCCCCGGACGACCGCCCACGGCAGCCGCGATCCGCAAGCTCGTGATCCGCATTGCCACCGACAATCCTGCCTGGGGCCATCGGCGCGTCCAAGGCGAACTTGTCCGGCTCGGCCATCACATCGCGGCCTCCACGGTCTGGCAGATCCTGCACGACGCCGGAATCGAACCAGCGCCCCGGCGTACGGGGCCGACCTGGAAGCAATTCCTGACCGCCCAGGCCCGCGGCATCCTCGCGGCCGACTTCGTCCACCTCGACACCGTGCTACTACGGCGCATCTATGCGCTGATCATCGTCGAGCACGACACCCGCCGCGCTCACCTGGCCGGCATTACCGCCTTCCCTGACGGTCCCTGGACGACTCAGGCCGCCCGTAACTTCCTCATGGACTTTGGCCAGCGCGCAGCTTCCGCCCGGTTCCTGATCCGAGACCGCGCCGGCCAGTTCACCGACGCCTTCGATGCTGTGTTCGCCGCCGCGGGCATCCGGATCCTCCTCAGCCCGCCGCAGGCACCTCGGGCGAATGCCATTTGCGAGCGGATGATCGGCACCCTGCGCCGCGAGGTCCTCGACCGGATGCTGATCACCAATGAGCGCCACCTGAACCAGGTACTGACTGAATACCTGCGGCACTACAACACCGCCCGCCCGCACCGGGCCCTTGGTCAGCTCGCACCCTGTCAAGCAGGCGCCCCACCGCCGCAGATGAACCTGGCGGACCACCGGATCCGCCGCAAGCAAGTCCTCAGCGGCCTCACCAGCGAGTACCGAGTCGTCGCATGACAACCCCGATGATCACGAGAACACCCACGTCACAGGCCCATCACAAATTCGAGCCCCACAGGTCAGGGTCTACGTGCCGAACAGCCTGAGCGATACCGTCACCGTGATCAACCCGCAGACGTACAAGGTCATCAGCGAATTCCCGGTCGGCGCGCTGCCGAACCACGTGACCCCGTCCTGGGACGGGTCGGTGCTGTTCGTCAACGACACGCACGGCAACGGCCTTGTCCCGATCAACCCCAGGACCGGCAAGCCAGGCCCGCCGATTCCCGTCGCCGACCCGTACAACCTGTACTTCACCCTGGACGGGACATACGCGCTCGTGATCGCCGAGGCGCTCCATCGCATCGATTTCCGCGATCCGCACACGATGCGCCTGCGCTACTCGATGGGCGTCCCCTGCTCGGGCGTCAACCACATGGACTTCACCGCGGACGGCCGGTACGCCGTGGCTAGCTGCGAGTTCAGCGCGCAGCTGCTGTACATCAACGTCCGCACCCGCCAGGTGGTCGCGGCGATGCGGACCGGGACCCCCACCGACATGATGCGGATCCCCGGCGGCAGCATGCCCCAGGACGTACGGCTGTCCCCGGACGGCAAGATCTTCTACGTCGCCGACATGATCGCGAACGGTGTGTGGCTGATTGACGCCACGCATTTCCGGAAGATCGGCTTCATCCATACCGGGCTCGGCGCGCACGGCCTGCTGATCAGCCGCGACGCCAGGTACGTGTTCGTGTCGAACCGCAATGAGGGCTCGGTGTCGGTGATCAGCACGGCCCGGCTCGCCGTGGTGCACAAGTGGCGGATCCCGGGCGGCGGGTCCCCCGACATGGGCGGCATTACCCCCGACGGGAAGGTCATGTGGTGGGGCGGCAGGTACAACGGGGTGGTTTATGCCATGTCGACGGCCAGCGGCCGGCTGATCGCCGAGATCCCGGTCGGGTCGGGACCGCACGGGCTGTGCGTTTTCCCGCAGCCAGGCCGGTACTCCCTGGGCCATACCGGCAACTTCCGCTGATCTCAGCCGCAGGACCGTCAGAAACCTGAACCGCCTCGGCCGGCCCGCGGCTGCCGGCGCCGTAGGGGGTTCAAGAAGGCCTCGGGGAGCCCGGCCGAACGCTTCCCGGGCCCTCGTGCCGGGATGACGCCTGAGCAGATCGCGGAGGTCCGGCCCCGGCTGGCGGAGTTCGCTGGCGGGATGCTGGGCGGGCTGGCGCGCAGCGACCAGCGGGCGGCCGGGGAGTTGTATGTGCGCGGGCTGCTGACCGACGGGCGGCGCAAGTCGATGCAGCCGATGGCCGGGCGGCTGGGGATCGATCATCAGCGGCTGCAGCAGTTCATCACGTCCTCGACGTGGGACTACACGGCGGTGCGGGCGAATGTGGCGCGGCCTCGAACGCCGCCGGGTCCGCCGGGTGCCCGCAGAGGATCACGAGCTTGGGCCATGGTCTTGATCTCTCTCTCCTTCTGGTTTGGGATGCCTTACCGGATGTATCTGTCAGCGTGGGCCAGCAGGTGGAGCGGTGTGGGGCGCCGAGCCCGCCAGCGGGGTGGTGTCGAGGTATCTGATCTCGTAGACGCGCTCGGTGAACTTCCAGCAGTCCGGGGTGCGCTGGTAGCGGTCGTGGTAGATGGCGTAGTTCAGGTGCGAGCTGCCGTCGCGGAAACGGATGACCTCGGAGATGTACGCACGGCCGGCCGCGGTGTCACCGTCAAGCCGGATCGTGCCCGGGTGCGTGGTTTGCACGAAGTAGTCCAAGAGAGCCTGCAGCCGCTCGATCCCGGCGCGGATCTCCTCCCGGCCGACGGCCTCGGCGGGGATGTGGGGCATTCGCACCGCGCCGTCGGGTGTGAACAGCGACGCGAGGCGGTCGTAGTCGCGCATCATCACCGCGTCGGTGTACTCGCCCCGCAGCGCCTCGATCTCGACCCGGTCAGCAATGGCCTGAAGGTCGCTCATCGGTTTCCTCCCTCGTCTGTGTTGTGTCTGTGATGCGGCACGCGGAGATCTTCAGCGGGTCGTGCGACAATCGCATCTAGCTGCCCACGTGGCGTCCCTGTCGAGGCGACGATGCAGCTCTGACCCCAGCGAAGCGCAACGGTGACCTCGACCCGGGGTGACGCCGCTGGTGAGTCTGCCGGTCATGATGCCTGTTCTTTCTCATCGATGTCTTCGCGCCAGGGCACCGTCCGGCCCGGTCTGGGATGGGTGGCTGGCATTGATTCTCCTCGCTCGGCCGTGCAAGCGATCCTCGTGCTGATGATGCTGCGCTGGGCCCGGGCGTGGCGGTCACGGCGCGCGATGGAATTCGGCGCGCCAGCGGCGCTCGGCAGGCTCGGAGGGCATAGTGGTCGTCTCGATGGCCGCCGGGGTGAGGCCGTCTGCGGCGAACGCGTCGACCTCGGCGCGGGTGAGCGGCCAGGGCGGTCCCGGCTGTTCGCCGGGGCCCCCGTGGACCGCGGCGATGACCAGCAGGGTGCCGCCGGGCGCGGTCAGCCTGGCCACGTTAGTCGTGGCGCGCTGCCGCACGGCCCGGGGCAGCGCCTGCACGGTGATGATCTCGGCGACCAGGTCGAAGGCCTGCCGCCATGCCCGGGGCGGGTGCAGCAAGTCGGCGCACACGTACTCGACGCAGCTGCCCGGATGGCGCTCGCGGGCCAGCCGGATCGCGGTGCCGGAGACATCGAAGCCGGTGGTAGTGAACCCGAGCCCGGCGAGGTATTCGGCGTCGGCGCCGAGCCCGCAGCCGGGCACGATGGCCCGTTTCCCCGCGCCGGCCAGGTGGTGCCGCTGCGCCCAGTCGGTGAGCAGCGGGTGAGGCTCGCGGCGGCTCCAAGGGACTGGGACTCTCCCGGCGGCACCCGCGGCGTAGAGGCGGTCGAACCACCCGGTGGGGTCGCCCGCGGCGAGGGAGGCTGAGGCCAGGCGGGCCTCCTCAGCCTCCAGGGCGCGGTCGTTCATGTTCATCGGTTCTCCATCAGCGGCAGCGGGAGGGCGGCAAGCATCGCGGATCACCCGTAGGTGTGGGCGCGGGTGCTTGGGCCCGACCAGGTACACGACCCGGCCGCTGCGCAGCGGGTAGGGCTGGCCGGTGTACTTGACTGAGAGCCGGTCGATGATCGCCCAGGCTTCCGGGCCGTCGAGCCGGGCCGTGACCCGGCCGCGGAGGTGCCCCATCGCGTACGGGTTGTCGTGGTCGGTGACCGAGATAGCCACCCGCGGGTCGGCGGCGAGGTTGCGCACCTTGCGGGAGTCCGGCGAGGTGAGGAAGGCGATCTTGCCGTCTTCGAGGCCGGCCCAGACCGGGACGGTGTGCGGCCCGCCGTCAGGTAGCACGGTGGCCAGGTGGGCGTAGTTGGCAGCGTCGAACAGTACGCGGACGTCAGCGGGCAGTTCCATCACAGGTCTCCCTGGGTGTAGAAGTCCCTGGCCCGGTCCACGTCGGAGACCGGGATCAGCACCAGTTCCAGCTTGTAATCCACCGTTGTCTCCTCTCTTCTTGCATGGTTCTGCATCAGGCGGTGACCAGGATGATCCCCAGCGCGCCTAGGGCCAGCCCGGCACGCTGCATGGCGCGCATCCGCTCGCCCAGCACCAGCCGGGCGAATAGGACCGTGACCGCCGGGTACAAGGCGGTGATCACCACGGCCAGGGCGAACGGGCCAGAGCGCACGGCGAGCACATACAGCAGGCTGGCTGCCACGTCCCCGGCCCCAGCGGCCAGCGCCATGCCGGCCCACCGGCCGCCGGCGCCGCGCAGGACAGGCAGGCGACGACGCCAGGCCGCGGCTGTCAGCACGATCGTCGATGCCGTGCACCGGGAGAGAGCCAGCGGCCACAGCCCGCCAGCTGAAGCCACGTTCCGGATGAACAGGAAATACAGCCCGAACGCCACGCCCGCGGCGATCCCGCACGCCACCCCGCTGACGGCCCGCCGGCCTGCGGGCGAACCGGCGGGACGGCCCTCCAGGCTCACCAGCGTCACCGCGGCCACGCACAGCACCGCCCCAGCCAGCACCGCCGCGCCGAGCCGCTCACCCTCGGCGACCGCCACCCCCACGGGGAGCAGCGCAGCGCCCAGCGCGGACAGCGGGGCCACCACGCTGACCGGCCCGGCCGCCAGCCCGGCAAAGAACACGATCACTCCGGCGCCCGACGCCACGCCGGCGGCAAGGCCCCAGCCAAGCGACCCGGCCGTGACCGGCCCGCCAGCAACCAGCGAGGCAGCCAGCATGACCACCGCGCCGACCGGGGCACTGACTGCCAGGAACGCGAGCGCCGAGGCCTGCCGGGATCCGATACCCCCGGCGAAGTCCGCGGTGCCGTACAGCACAGCGGCGGCAAGCGCGAGCAATATCGCCATGGTGTCCTCCCAGCGGCTATGGGATTCCGTTAGATCCCGGTCACCACCGAGACTCGTCGTAAGAGCGCCTGCGCCGCATCGGGCGGCAGCCCTATTCCAGCCGCACGGCCCGCACCACCCCGGTAGGCAGGCGCTTAGCCAGGCTTACGCCGCTCGCTCCCGCCTGGCCCGGCGTGGCTGCCGGTCAGCCCTCGTCGAGCAAGTGCAGCCGGTAGGCGGTGGCAGCGGCCTCGACCCGGGAGCTGACGCCGAGCTTGCCCAAGATATTGGACACGTGCACGCTGGCGGTCTTGGGGGAGATGAACAACTCGGCGGCGATCTGCTGGTTGCTTTGCCCGGCCGCCACCAGGCGCAGCACCTCCATCTCGCGGGCGGTGAGGCCAAACGGCGCCGCCGCACCGCCCTGACCTGCGATGGTCGGCGGGAGGTCGATCCTGGCCCGGCGGGCCAGCCGCGCGATCTGCTCCAGCAGCGGCCGCGAACCTAGGCGGGCCGCAACATCTGCGGCCCGCCGCAGGCGTTCAGCCGCCCCGCCCCGATCCCGGTCTGCTGCCGCGGCGGCGCGCAGCAGCGCGCAGGCCAGCGGGTAGGGCTGCCCGACCGGCTCCCAGGCCAAGACAGCCGCATCCCAGGCCGCCGGGTCATCTCGGCCCGCGGCGCGGGACGCCTCGGCGGTGAACACCGCCGAATGCGCACGCTCCACCGGGCCTGGCCGCGCGGTGCCCGCCGCCACCTGGGCCAGGGCATCCCGCAGTGCGGCGACCTTGTCAGCCCCGGCCGCTGGGCCAGTGACCGCCGCGTCGGCACAGGCCTGCATCGCGGCCGCGAGTACCGGCCACAGGTACCGCGGATCGCTGCCCCGCGCGGCCGGGACACTGCCCGCGACCGCGAGAGCCCCAGCCAGGTCCCCCTCGGCGAGCCGGACCTGGATGTCCAGCCGGGTCAGCGGCAGCGCCCGGTCGGTCTCGGCTTCGGCGGCGGGCAGCGCGCGAAGCTCTCGCACCATCCGCGCCGCGGTCTGTAGGTCGCCTCGGGCGGCCGCGATCTGCCCGCGGCAAACCAGCAGGCATTCGCGCTCGTACGGCGCCGGATCGAGGCTTGCCGCTTCGTCGGCGAGCTCAAGAGCCTCGTCCCAGCGGCCGGCCGAGATCAGCGACTCGGCCAGGTTCCCGGCGATCGGTGCCGTGACATACCGGGCCAGGCCAAGTTGCCTCGCCCGGGCAAGACCGTCTCGCCCGGCGCGGATCGCGGCCTCGTGCTCGCCGCGGGCTTCCAGCGTATTGGTGATCTCACACCGGGCGAGCAGCTCCAGCGGCCCCGAGCCGATCCGCCGCGCCCCCTCGGCCGCGTCCGCCAGGCCCGGGATGATGTCACCCTCGCCCCTACTCAACTGGGCTAGGCAGATCTTCGCCTCGATCCGGTATCCCTCGTCCCCCAGCCCCTCTGCCAGAACCTGCAGCTCCGTGGCAAGCGACCTCGCCTCCTCAAGACGGTCCCGCAGCATCAGGGCCCGGGCGAGGCGGCCAAGGACCTGGGCCCGCGCCCGAGAAGGGCCCGCGGCCAGCCGCAGCGCCACCCGCAGGTCATCCAGCTGTCCCGGCAGCAGCAGCTGCTGACGCAGCGCGGCGCGCAGCCGCAGCAAGGACGCGGCCCGGTCAGCATCGCGCTCCGCGCCGAGGCTGGCGACCGCGGCCCCCACCAGCGGAAGGCCGCGTTCTGGCTCCCCGGCCAGCCACGCGGCCTCGGCCGCCGCCTGCACCACCCCCGCCCGGTCTGCGCCGACATGCCCGGCAGCGCCGGGCACCGGCTCCCACAGATCCAGCACCAGCTCCAGCATCTGCAGCTGCTCGGCATAGGCAAATGCGACACCTGCCTCGGCCGCGGCCGCCCACGCCGCCCGCAGCGCCCGCTCATCCTCGCCCGCGCCGTGCCAGTGCAGCGCCAGTTGCACCGACGGCAGGACGTCCGGACTGAGCGGCGGGCCAGACCGCAGGGCTTCGGCGAATGCCCGGTGCGCCTGAGCTCGCTCGCCTGGCAGCAGATCCCATAGCACGGCCTCGCGGAACAGCTCATGGCGGAAGGCGTAACTAGCCTGGCCGGCCACGAGAACACCGGCGGCGACAGCGGGCCGCAGCGCATCATCGAGCGCCGTGACCTCCTGCCCGGTTGCCCTGGCCAGCAGCCTGTGCTCGACGCGGGCTCCGCCGACCGCAGCGGTCCGCAGGACCCCATGACAGTCTGCGGGCAACTCGCTCACCGCGCCGAGCAGCAGGTCCCGCGCCGGCCCGGGCAGCCCCGCGACGAGCGTGCCGTCGGCGTTCAGCAAAACCTCGGTCAACAAGGGGTTCCCGCCGCCGCGCTCATGCACCGCAGTTGCGACCGCGGGGTCGGGCGGGCGGCCCAGGATGCCCGCCAGCTGCGCCGCGACCTGGCCGCGGGACAGCCGCTCCAGCTCCAGCCGGGTCACTCCGTCCATCCGGCCCAGCTCGGCCAGCAGCCGCCGCACCGGCCCGGACTGGGCCAGCTCATCAGAGCGGAACGTCACCACCGCCAGCACGGCCGCTTGCCGCAGGTTACGGACCAGGAACGCCAGCAGCTCACCGGTTGACCGGTCGGCCCAGTGCACGTCCTCGATCACCAGCACCAGCGGCTGGTTCGCGGCAAGCTGCTCCAGCAGCACGAGCAGCAGGCCGAACAGCCTGCCCCGCGCCATCTCCGGATCACCGCCAGCAGGGGGCGATCCGAGTTCGGGCACCAGGCCGGCCAGCTCGCCGGCGTTGCCGCCAGGCAGCAGCCCCGTAACCTCCCCGCCGCCCCGCTGCCGGATCAGGTCCCGCAGCGCCGCGGTGAACGGCGCATACGGCAAACCCGCCGCACCCAGGTCCACGCATCCCCCGGCCAGCACCACAGCCCCGCCCCGCACCCGGGCGGCGAACTCAGTCACCAGCCGCGACTTACCGCCGCCGGCCTCCGCCCCCACCAGCACCACCTGCGACGCCCCGCCCGCCGCAGCCTCGAACGCACCCTCCAGCACGTCGGCCTCGGCCTCACGGCCCACGAGCACCGGGCTGACCCTGCGAGCAGACACACATCCAGGATGCCAGCAAAGCCTGGCACAGCGCCCCGGCCCAGGCACGCCCCGAGCCGGGCGGGCGGATCGGCGGGCCGCAGATCACCCTGATAGGCGCGGGCCGGGTTACAGATCGCCGAATGACCACTGGCGCGCATAACGGCGGCATTGCGCGCGGCTCCGGGAAGGGACCGATTACACAGCGTGGAAACGACGCATCCAGCTCCGGAGCCGCAGATCATGATCTGGGGGCACCCTGTTTCAAGGCGGCGGTCCGGCCACGGGCTATGGCTGGGGAACCTCGGGCCGGTCGATGATCCGCAGCCAGGAGCCGTCGGCCTGGCGGCGCAGCACCTGGACCCGCACGCCGGTGTTGTCGGCCGAGCGGGTCGAGGTCAGCGCCAGGTCTTCGAACCTGACGGTGGGCAGCGGCGCCTCGATGGCGAACTTCACTCCCGCGTCGGCCATCTGCTGGTAGATCGCCTGGATGGCCTCCCGCCCGGTCACCGGCCGGTCGGCGGGGTAGGCCAGCACGGCCTGCGGTTCGTACAGGGCCGCCACCCCCGCCGCGTCGCCGGCGTTGAGCCGCTCAGCGACCAGCCGCGTCACGTCCTCGGGCTGCATCGCCTTGACTTGACCGCTCACCTCAGGCCTCCTTCCCGCGATGGCTGTACAGCTTCAACATCCTGCGCCGTGACACCGCCGGCGGCAAGCCGCCCAGCACCACGGACAAAACGACCTACGACGGGAGTATCAGGTCACCGGGCGCGCGGACACCTGCGGGTATCCGCGCCTGCGGCGACGAGCAACATCAGCAGCCCGCGCCGGCAGCCATGCTTGCGGGCACACGCCGAAGTCGCGCTTCGGGGAAAGCTAGCTGTCAGTCTGGATTGACACCTTGTTTTGTCAGTCTAGATTGACAGGCGTGGAGCTGGCAGCGGCCGTGAGGTCAGATGACCCCGCGGTCGGCCTGCGCGCAGTCGGCGCGTTGCACCGGCTCGCCGAGCAGATCGAGGCGCGCAGCGTGCGACCGCCGTCTCGGCACCGATCACCTGCTGCTCGGGCTGCTGCACGATGAGGATTCCCCGGCGGCAAAGGCCCTCGGGGTGTCCCTCGCCGACGTCCGCGCCGCATCGGAGGCGCTCGACCGGGCGGCGCTCGCCGCCGTCGGCATCGAGATCCAGGCCCTCGGCGAGGGGCCGCCGGTCTCGTTCGGCCGCCGGCTCCCGCCGCTCACTTCTGGTGCGCGGGCGGTCTTCAAGCGTGCCATCGACGAGGCGCGTCCGTCCAGGAGCGGGCGGATCGACACCACGCACTTCCTGCTCGCCCTGCTGTCGCGGCAGCGCCCTGACCCGGCTGCCGAGCTGCTGGACGCGCTCAGGGTCGACCCGGCTGCGGTGCGCAAGCGCCTCGGCGGCCCGGCGGGAGGCGAGGCCGCATGAACCGCCGCGGTGTCTGCTACGACGTCGGCCGGGTGATGTAGGGGCAGGACTGGCGCCCGCAGTTCTCACCCCACGAAGCCCGCCGTGAGCTGCAGATCATCCGGGACGACCTGCACTGCAACGCGGTGCGAATCTGCGGGCAAGACCCCGGCCGGCTGATGGCCGCGGGCGGGCACGCGCTGGACTGTGGCCTGCAGGTGTGGCTGTCGCCCGAACTGTGGGATCACAGCCCCGGCGAGACCCTCGGCTACATCGCCAAGGCGGCCGAGGCTGCCGAGGAATTGCACCGGTACCGGCCCGGGCCAGGTGGTGCTCAGCGTCGGTTCCGAGGCGACGCTGTTCATGGCGGGCATCGTCGAGGGCGGCTCGGTGTTCGAGTGGCTGGAGCACCCGGACTTCTGGCAGCGCGTCCAGGCCGGTGAGCACAACGGCCGGCTCAACGCCTTCCTCGCCGAGGCGGCCGAACGGGTCCGCGGCGTCTTCCACGGGGCGGTCACCTACGCCTCGGTGCCGCTGGAAACCGTTGAGTGGAGCCGGTTCGACTTCGTCAGCGTCGACCTGTACCGGGGCGCTGAGCTGAAAAAACGGTTCACCGACGTGCTGCACCGCTACTTTGCCTTCGGGCGGCCCGTCGCGATCACCGAGTTCGGCTGCTGCACCTACCGGGGAGCGGCCGATGCCGGGGGCAGGGGATTCGCCATCCTCGACATCTCCGCCCCCGGCCGAGACAGCACGCCGCCGCGGCTCAACGGCCCCTACCTCCGTGACGAAGCCGAGCAGGCCCGCGAGCTCACCGAGCTGCTCTCGATCTTCGACGCCGCCGGAGTCGACGCCACCTTCGTCATGACCTTCGTCGCCCCGCTCAACCCGACCAGCGACGAACCGCTCTACGACCTCGACATGGCCAGCTACAGCCTCGTGAAAAGCTTCGGTGGCCGGCTCGGCCCGCTCGGCACCGCCCACCCGCAAGCGCCGTGGGACCGCGGCCGCCTCGGCACCACCTACCCGGACATGCCGTGGGAGCCCAAGGAGTCCCTCTGGTCGGTCGCGGACTTCTACGCAGCCCACGCGGCAGCCCCATAACCGCCCAATCATTGTTCCTGCCTGGCCAGGTGACTGTCCAGAACGTCCAGTTAGGTGTCACGCGCGCCGCAATCGCGAAGCACGAGATCGCGGCGCATATCGGCGGTTCCAGTGCGCATGGTTTCGCGGGTGACTGCCACGGATCGTGACTGCCCGTTGTTTGCAGCCCGATGTAGCGCACCCGTGCTGGGG
>WNFI01145266.1_pt1 | contig 11247 bp, 19 predicted proteins | sample 5400471 | NCBI WGS metagenome assembly WNFI01 (sample SAMN13153348, study PRJNA577476) | soil metagenome | isolation source: 100 cm saprolite on Douglas fir-dominated hillslope | place: USA:California | collected 2013-09-17
ATTGTGTTGTGTAGCTGCCTGACTGTCCATGTACAGCGTAAGGCTGCGGGATCACATTCTGATCTCGGAGATGGCGCTGATCCGCATAAGACTGTGAGCTTGAAGGTGAAGAGGGGTCTTGTTCATACTGCTCTCCGTACACGGAATAAGGGTAGAAGACAGAAGGATACGCAACTGGCGCCGGCAAAGCGGTTTCACGGGTGGTGGACAGCACGGGGGAAGCACGGGACATGTTTCCCAGGCTGGTTCTTCGAATGCTTGCCAGATCGTGTGTAGAGTATATGGAGGGATCAGGGGCTGAATAACGCGAAGGGATCACATTGGTAACATAGTTCGGGCTTGCCTGTGGTAGTTGGCCGTGCTGGTCTGGCTCATCTCCGCGTGCCGAATAACTGGGCGAATCGTACACTTTATGGGAAGAGTAACTAGAGTCACTCGAGGCGGATCCAGGAGGGAAAGAACCGAAGGAAGGTGAAGAAGGAGATCGAACAGGAACCAAGCCTTGTTGTCGTTGGAAAGCTCCGCTCCCAGATGATGACACTGACAAAGTGGGTGAAGTCGCGTTGGGGCCTGATTGGGACGTTCCAGCGGTATCGACACTACAATATTAAGGTGATATGAATAAATATGGGTGAGCTTTCTAGTAGTGTACTACATTAGGAGAGATTACCACTTACGTTAATGCTTGTTGTTCAGTAGTATCGTTGGGCTGCGATCTAGTCCTAGCCTTCCCTTTTCGCTCATCTTTCCATAAACAATCGATCCCTAATCGAGAACATCTGACACAGAGCCTTTCGACTGGCCCCTGAGCACCTCCAGGAGGCGCAGCCATGTCCGATTGAATCACCGTGCACCGAACCTAGGGATGAGAGATTATATGACGCGCGGATCCGACGGAGACACCTGAAACTGCGTACCTTTCGTTTGCGACAAGCCACGCATGCTTGCGACGATCTAACGCCTACAGGGCCAGAATAAGCGAGTGGATGCCGTGCCGCCATAGGGTCATGAGACATAATGCCTGCAGAACTAGGGGACTGATAAGGGTGTGCTGGGATGTCAACTCGGGTATTCTGATGCGAAGTTTCGTGAAAGATGTGGCTGCTTCTCTGATTCGAAGCCTCAGAAGAAGCATAATCAGGCATAATGGTAGGGTGCGGACGAGACGGGTAGGAGATCGGTAAGGCGTGAGCATCAAAGGTTTGGAATGAAGGCTGTGGTTGTGCCTGATTTGGTTGACCCTCTCCTGACACCGACCATTGGCCAGTACTCTGATATATATGTGGTCGCGCCGTGGGTTCTGTATAGCCATAAACTTGGGATTGGACATTGTCCTGCCCGGTTCTGGGTCCTGAAAGAAGGCCAACAACGTGCAATGGGAGTTGGATGGCTAATCAGCAAGAGTACAGACTTCAGAGTGACATATCATTACCGTAATGTAATGTTGAAGAGGGATAAGGTTGTTGTATGGGGGAATGTCCTGGAATAGGCGCCGACTGGCGACGCGAGAGGGGCTCGATCCCGCCAGGGAGCGATGGAACGGCAACAGTACCAAGAACAATGTTTCTGGGACGGGAGCGTGGATCGTGGATGTCATGGTGGGCACTTTGAGGATCCTGCTCGGGAGTATTGAAGGACTGATTCATCCGGCACAGAACGGTCGGGATGGGGGGTTCGACGGTGACAAGGAAGGAGAGCGCGAGCCTTTGCAAGATTTGGGGCGAGTTTTATTCATCGAGAGGCTGGTCCCAGAGACAGGTTTGAAATTGCAAATAATCCTTCTCGCTTTTCAGCATCTTGTCATGTTTGATTTTGTGAAGCTCCAGCCGAGACGCATTCCATTTGATGAGACAGATTGGACAATCATGCTCTCCGTGCCCGCCTCTGGCGTGGCCATTTTCAGAGTATGCCAATAAAAAGGACCCACTAGCCGGTATGTATTCCAATATGTATCATGCTTCCAAGTCGAGTACCGTTCCAACAAGATCTCGACCAAGAAATCGAATCCAAGACACTCTTGAGGACGATTGCCAATGGCGCGCCCCTTGTTGACGAGTTAGGGTTTTATTCCCCCACCCCTATACTGTAAAGGGACAGAGAGAGCGTGTGCGTGGAAGGCGGGAAACCTAGATTTAATAATGTTATAGACTCGGCGCACATTCATTGGTATCGTCCAACTCCTGGCCCTGGCCTATTTCCATCTCGCAAATAAGAGGTGCAGTGCGTGTCCGCCTTCCAGCCTCCCCGTTTGACACTTGAAACGCCTCGCCGCCTTCCTCTTCCTCCCCATCGCCATCATTCTCGTCATCTTCTTCATCGCCATCACTTGAAGATGAATGGGAGGACGAGGAAGACTCCGATAAGGAGCCGGACCCTTCCTCTCGTCTCCGCTGTTCAAATACCCCTAACCCGAGCGTCTATTCGGAATAGGAAATCATTAGAAAAAAGGAAATCTTCGGTAAAGAAAAACCAGTTAAATAATAATTAGTTTGGGGAGCGTTCACACAAAGCTGTCACTGTGTGGCTATTAGCTGGATCGACTACACCTCACCATTTCGATGTATTGGCATCGTTCACCTTCTCCATTCTCGATGTTGGCCGTTTGGGGATCTAGCTGCTCGTTCGCCTGGCGAAGTTGTGGCAGAAATGCGGCCGCACGCTCCAACACTGCGGCAATCATGAGCAAACGGTTGATACAAGACTGAGCACCCAAGCTCGGGTCTGGGGTAATCACATCATGAACGCCATCACTTACGTGCGGTGGGAGGATCTACTCGGTAAGGCCCGAGGCCATCGCTGGCAGGAAACGACGGCGTGCCGTCCGCCCGACGACTTCGTCCAATCGTGGGACGATCTGAGGCTGCCTGGGAAGCGAGCAAGCGTTCTGTGTTTGAGCGAGAATGAGTAAGGGGAACGTGGTCTTTGTGCATGCGCAGACAATCTCCATCATGCCTTTGCCACACGCTCGACTTTTTCCTTCCCTCTTTTTCTCATCTGTGGGAATACGAAGGCAAAGGGGAACTTGCCTATCCTCTTGATTCTTTCATCCTCACTCTCTACCTCCAAGAAACTGTCCGTATTGCCTTTGGATTCTGGGGTCATGTTGGTGTTTGAAGCCGTTGGTTTTAGTCGCGAACGCAGACTGACATACAGCACAATGGAAATTCCCTGAAGATCTTTGTGCCTCACGACATTCGCAGTCGAGACCTCATTAAAAACATCAAAACATATCTGCAATATGGTCTCTCATGTTCAGAAAGGGTTAGGAAAGTCCCGAACGACGCTGAGTCGGTGGGAACTTCCTCATACACACTAAATTGTCCAGTACACCCTGAAGCTCAATTTGGCTAATGCGCTCGAAGCACCACTGAGCTTTTGTGTAGATTCCGGGCTCATTCGTCATCGGACTCCTCATCCTCGGCCTCCTCAAGCCACTTGAAGGGAATGAATTCAACGACGATCAAATTGAAAGTGGCGATTGTCCAGAACGTACCTTCAGGAAGGGTTCGCTAGCCTTGCGGACCTTCTTGCTAGTGTCACGGTCAACGTACTTCTTGCTAACATGCGTGCCCCACTGTTTGATGAAATCCTCATCCAGGATGTCAGACTGGTACAAAACCATGAGAATCTTGGGAATTATGGGAACAAGTTCCGGCTGGTCGATGCCGACAAAGCGCTCGATGCCACCCATGAGAGCCTTCTGGTGCTTTTCAGACGTCACCATCTGTAGAAGACACGCGCAAATCAGCAAATTGTTTCATGCTGTCGGATTGAATGAACCAAGCTCGCCTTTTTGAAAAGGGGGGCAAATTTCTCCAATTCTTGAACCACGTCCTTCGTGAACATCTTGTGAGCAATGATTTGAAGCGACTTGCTCTTTTTCTCTATGCCAAGCTCCTCCGCTTTTTTGTACACACTCACAGGGCTACCATCACGATTTTCCTCAACCCACCGGCCTACGTGTCGAGAGACCAGTCATCTTCATCGACCCTGGCCTGTTCGGCAGTTGGGAGGTCGGCAGCCTCAGCTTTGAGCTTTTTGGTGAACTCATCATCCGAACCGCCTCCCTCTTTGTCGATACCGTTCCCACCTGTTGCGCCGCCATTCGAAGGGGTGGCATGAGCACCCTTGGTTTTCTTAGTTTTCTTTGGGGGGTTGCGAAGAATGTACGTAGCAAGTTTGTGCCGCATGTCAATGCCTGTCTGCTGACCGCACGCCTTGCAATCGCGGATGATATCATCATTTTTGGTGAGCACCAGGTCCGTCTCAGGGTTCTTGCAAGATGCACACAGGACAAATTTGTCGATGAAGACATCGAGGAGTTCGCGAAGTTTGTCAGCCTGGTGAGCCCCGTTGACGATATAACGGTCGTTCTTCTCGTCGCAGGACGTCTGAGCGCCTAACTCGGAGCCAAAAAATTTTGTGGTATCTCAGAAAGGAAAAATACTAAGCACCATCACAGTGGTTAGTAAGCGCACAACTACATACAGGTCGGAGGACGACTAAGCGCCCTGGAGACGTCTGACATGTTTGGAACGACAGTCTTGATACCATTGCCTTTACCTTCGATCTTGGTCAAGAGGGATGGCATTTTGTATCTGTAGAACTTGTCCTATTGAAGTGCGTAGTCAGCAAAACCTTCTAGCGGGCGGCTACGACATGCTCGCACATCAACGTCACGACGGATATTTACAACCTTGGCCATGTTGATCGTAGTTTAGCAGGATCTAACACTAATACGAATGGAAATCAGTTACGATCGATGCGGACATGGAATGCAGACTTGCACACGGGACAACACCGGGAGTCTGTGCTCTGTATAGTCGCAGATCTGTGTGACAGAAAAAGCATGAAATTCCTCTGGCGTATCGCTCTTTCGAGGAGGTAGTATGTGGTGAAGGTATGCGACAGGTTGGCGAACTGATTGTTATTAAACCTTGTGGACTCGTTGTATGAGAGTGGGTGAGTGAGAGAAGTTTTACGTTCGGGAGCAAATTTATACACAGGTCACGAGCGTTAGATGGCCGAGACATTTTGTTGTCTTCAACTGATACTGCTATCATACGATTAAGGAAGATAAGAAACATTAATGATTCCCAAAGCCTCTCCGGCGGATTGAGCGTCAAAATGTTGTCCTGCTGCCTGAACTTCTACACACCGAACACCCATGCTCTTGGCAAAACTGTCAGTGTGAAATGGCGGTTGGATGCTGGAGGGGCTGCTTACGGTGATCTCAGCTGTATCCACTTCAACCGTCGAATTCTTTAAATGAACCAGGTGAGTGATAAACGCCGAGACCGGGTAAGAACTTCGCATCGGCATCCGCAGGTCTTGTTTCAGGGAATCATAGAGATTAAGTTGGTTTGAAATTCCCCTGAATATGAGGGGGAGCATCAGGACCTGGTCTTTGGGCTAAGGCCAGATAGTACCGAATATAATCCGATGCTGTAAACCCATCTGTCTCGCGGTCGTTCTTTCCATTGACTGAGGTTATGGTTGAGAATCCTACTCCGACTGGAGAAAGAGCAACATACGGAAGAGAACTTTGGCTTGCAAGGTACGGGAGTTAGCAATGGCGGATCCTACACCTCTCAGCGCAAGGCAAGGGATGATACTGAAAATGAAATAGATATGCCGTATCTGGCAAACTCGGAACTATTGCCCACCTTGTAAATAGCGAACCGCATGAATACACTAGAATTGACTTGGTATTCAAATTTTTGAGGAATAGTGGATTCGGCAGTGGATATATCTCCTGGCCGTACTGATTAATGTAGAATATACCTACATCCACGTCAGAAACTGCAGAGATAATGTAAAGAGCATCCCACGTTCTATGGGAGAGCGCAGCGGCGTATATTCATGGTCCTCTGACTTTGCATAATTGACGTTGGATGAGGGAGCTGAACCGCTTTCACCCATGGCATCTTCAGGTGTGCCTTCAAACTCACCATCCTCAGACACAGAATGGTCATGACAGGTTTCAAACTTTAAGGCCGGAGTCGCAAGACACGACATCAGCTGGCCGGTTGGGGGATGAGATATTTCGCATTGCCCAACGATGGTCTCTTTGTTCTTCAATTCTGCCGCAATGGTGACAGTGTGATTTGTTACCAGAACAGGCAGTATGTCCGCCTGGATGCGAATCAATACTGTGAACAGCAGGAGAAGAGCAACCTGACTGGCGTTACCTTGCTTCCTGTAATGGAGGACATTAAAAAAATTGCGGAGAGGACAGATCGAAAAAAGAGATGTGCTCCCGTCAGAAAGAAGTTTCCGATGCTGGCATTACGAAATGAAAATCGTTTGTTGGCACGTTTCAGAACTTCGCCGTCAAAAAACGAAAGGAAGCCTTGTTCCGGTCAGATAGGCTTGACTAGCTGCACAAGCGAATCACCTCGTATGGTCTCTTTTCGATCCAAGGGTATACCAGACCAAAGATTACTCCGCCCTTCTACAATATCTCTCCATGCATCTCGAGCATCTCGCTCAGAGTATTGGACGGGAAATCGGTAAGACAAAAGACGTCGTATCCTTTCACTTGCAGAAGTCGAAGGCGCGGAAGGAATGAGACGTAAAAGGCGAGAACGAATATCCCCTTCAAACGCGTGAAATTAGCAAACATTTCGTCGGGTTCCTCGAACAACGCATGCCTATAGAAGGACCGCCTGGATGGAGATGAGGGGCAAATATGATCATTTCCTCTCAAGGAACCCCACCTAGGACGCGTATGATTTCACTTGAACTCCCACCATTATCCGATACGGGAAGAACATAGCACGCATCTTCTCCGAAGGCCGAGCAGATCGCGTTGCATCCCGTGCCACCCGAAATTACGATGTACGAAGGCTGGGAAGATTCATCACCGCAACTGAGCCTGGCGCCGGATAGCCCAAGCGCCGGTGACCGCATTCCCGTTGAGGAATCGGCCGCAATCTCCGCTGCAGCCGGTGGCGGAGGTACGTCAAACACGAAGGAAGAAACACTCTGAGGTCGAGTGTACGGAGTATTATTCACAAGGTGGGTCCCATCTAGCGAAGCAGACAGCATGCCTTCCGTTGTTCGGTCCATATTATACCTATGGCCAGGGTCCTCATCAATGATATTGATAACAAGGAACAAGGGACCAGATTACGGACTTAAGCATCGGTGTTTACCGCACCCTCCGAGTGGTAGGCAGACCAAACACCCGTAAGCGCTGTCAACCATCTAGAGCACCATCATGTGCCAGTGTCTGTCGTACTGTTGTACGTGTCTCCGTATCTCTGGGCTGGGTCTCGGCTCAACTGAGGGTGTATAATATACGGCAGTTCCGTCGCGCCGGTCGCACTCTTACGAACCTCTTCTGCTTGAGAGCGAGAGGGAGGCTGTGGCGGACCTATTACAGTATCTTGAGAGTGAGTATTGCTCTTTGGGTCCTTCCCTATCTCTCTAAGCGGTTATTTTGGCATCTTCCCTTGCGCTGATTGCCATTTTAGATCGTGCAACAACCAACTTCTTCACTGGCGCTCCCCTCTCAGCCCTTACCATCCTTTCGTTCTCCGACAATGTGGACCTTCAGAGGAGTGCGGCGCTTGCATTTGCTGAAATCACCGAGCGAGAAGTCCAGCAAGTCGGCCGTGACACTCTTGACCCAATACTGTTCCTTCTAAGCAGCCATGATACGGAGGTTCAACGCGCAGCCAGTGCCGCTCTGGGGAATTTGGCTGTGAATCGTATGTGTCTCCTTCCTATGTGATGCGAGAGATCCTCATGCTATTTTGACAGCCGAGAACAAGTTGTTGATCGTTCGCCTTGGGGGTCTTGAGCCTCTCATACGACAGATGCTCAGCCCGAATGTCGAAGTGCAGTGCAACGCAGTAGGGTGTATTACCAATCTCGCGACACATGATGAAAATAAGACGAAGATCGCTAAATCAGGGGCATTGGTGCCTTTGACGCGTATGGCCAGGTCGAATGATCTGCGCGTACAGCGGAATGCTACAGGAGCTCTCTTGAATATGACCCATTCTGGTGCGCCCTCCTTGGACCTCAATTCAGTTAATATTTTGAACCGTTCTTACTTTTCTCCCCAACAGACGAAAACCGTCAACAACTTGTGGCAGCCGGTGCTATACCTGTTTTAGTGAACCTGCTTAAGTCATCTGATACCGACGTACAGTATTATTGTACTACTGCATTGAGCAACATAGCCGTGGATGCGCAGAACCGCAAGCGTTTGTCCTCCAGCGAACCTAAGCTTGTTCAAAGTTTGGTTGCTCTTATGGATAGTCAAAGTCTCAAGGTGCAATGTCAAGCTGCTCTCGCCCTTCGTAATCTTGCAAGTGACGGTAAGTCTGCCCGACTACCCGTTGCATTTACGCAAATGAATGTGTCATCCCTCAGAGAAGTACCAGGTTGACATTGTGAAGGCTGACGGCTTGCAACCGCTTCTGCGCTTGCTTAATTCAACCTACCTGCCTCTTATCCTTTCTGCTGCTGCGTGTGTACGGAATGTGTCCATCCATCCGCAAAATGAGAGTCCGATTATTGAGGCGGGCTTCCTCAACCCGCTCATTGATCTTTTATCATTCGAGGAGAATGAGGAGGTGCAGTGCCATGCGATCTCTACACTCAGGAATCTAGCAGCAAGCTCGGAAAAGAACAAGGGTCAAATCGTTCAAGCCGGAGCTGTTCAAAAGATTAAGGATCTCGTTTTGACTGTTCCTTTGAATGTCCAAAGTGAGATGACGGCATGCGTTGCTGTGCTGGCTCTCAGCGGTAAGCCTTTGTTTGTCTGGCAGAAATTACGCTGATGCAACGCCCTGCAGAGGATTTAAAACCCCAACTCCTTGAGATGGGAATCTTGGAGGTCCTCATCCCGTTGACCAATTCGCCGAGTATCGAGGTGCAAGGCAATAGCGCCGCAGCAATTGGTAACTTATCCTCTAAAGGTAGACATTCCATTTTTCTCCATTGCACTAACGATGATGACATTTCAAAAGAGGGGAGAAGTCCATCGGATGACTACAGTGCTTTCGTAGATGTGTGGGATAAACCTGACGGTGGTCTTCATCAGTATCTATGGCGGTTCCTTAGCAGCACGGATTCGTGGATCGTCACTTCTCGCGCCACATATCACCCAGTTGGCAACTTCGCAGACGTCCACTCCCACGGGCTCCACGCTAGGATCAAGGTCGCAATCATACTCAGATGATGGTGGCGATGGTGGGGCGGCCGAAATCGCTGCCCTGGCACGGCGCATTCTTGAATTGACTGAGGATGGCGTACAATCTCAGGGCACCGAACTGAAGAATGGAACGGCGCCCCGTGACGAGGATCTGCGAATCAGCGTTCACGAGGCATTCTCTCGTCCCCAGACATCCAAGGAATAACTGAGCTCTGCCTGTTGCAGTATGACGGACGACCTCACGACGTAACTATATTGTATTTGGCTTGATGGGATACTCCGGGGTGGATTGATTATAATTATACCTGTCTTGTTATGAAGATATCTTAAGCTCCTTTTGATCTTTGAACAATTGTCACATGGCCCTTTTACAATTGGTACTTGGGATTTTAATATTTGAGAACTTAGTACTAGCTCGCCCTTTCTGAGAAACTTGTGTATGGATGAATTCGCTCAGCCGAATGACCCAATTGCAAGCATGGTCGTTTATTTCACAAGACGGAGCATCAGATTGCATGCGAGTACCCATGAACGGGGACCCTGGCTGCCTGACGAAGAAGTCGTGTAAGTCTGATGCTCGACTGTCCGTACGCGTGGAAACGGAGCACGACGGTCGAGTCAGAGCAAAATTGGGTCGTTCTATCATAAATCACCACCACAGGGTGTCAAAAAGTGGTCTTGCTTGACACATCAAGGCACCAGAGTGCTACATCTATAACGTAACAGGGGATCGAACCCCCCAAGGGCATACCTTTGGCGCTGAAACAAGTGAGTTGATAAAGAACACCGGATTCACACGACATGCCTTCAAGGAAGATACAGTGCGAGCACACAGTTCGCTGCGGATATTTATGAAGGATTTATAATACTTGGTGGAGGTGGACTGGAATTATCAAGTAGAAATAGTTTCGGTGACCATTGGTGTGAAAGGAATGTGACATCTCAAGGCACTGTCGATGTACGTGCAGCAACGAAGCAGCTCTACCAGTTGACAAGTGACGTCATACGAGGTTCCGAGTGTACCTAGGCACGGTTGAGGCGTCGTGATTGGGAATTGATTTCGACGACATTTTCCTGAGGCAGCCTGGCGGAGGATTCATGGCTCCACCATCACATGCTATGAGGCCCAATCATTTGATTACTGTATTGCGGTGGATCGCTCAAGAACGGCCTTCCTGTGTACTACATAGGGAAACAGCTCTACAGAATGGTGCTGATAAGTCGGGTGGCGGCTTCGGGTGCTCTGATTCTCTGGTTAGTGGCATAGGGTCGAAAGACCAGCGCGTTAGCTCGAGCTTGCCGAGCGTACTGTCGCCCATTCTCAACTTCCTAACTCAACTCTCGACCCCATGAGCACTTACCGTCCAACGTAGCAACGCATCGAACCTCGGAAAGTATAGCCAGAAGCCTTCCAATCCCAATGTCTTGTCGACGCTAATTATGACTGAGAGTGATTAAACAGAAGTTCAAACATCCCAGTGCACGTTCTTTAAATGGGAGCATCTATGAGCTTGCAGCATAAAGCACGACGGCCATGGGGATGAAAGGTAGATGACTTAGATCACGTCCGCAAATATTAAATGTCCCAGCGAAGGTATAACAGGCTGATCTGGAAAGGTCTTGGTGGCCACCTAGATCATGGAGAGGGAATGCACAAGTAAATGGTGTGGCATCGTTTTGGCGCATGTCGGTAGTTCACGTGATGAGTCGGTAGTTACCACCTTATTCATTCTCCGTGTTGAACCTCTGATTCAGTTAGGCGCACTTGTTCCCCTGCAGCCACTGCCGAACTCTTGACGCTCTCGTCGGCGTTGACGACCCTGCATCCTCTATAGGCCTCTTATACCCACGCGCTTTCGTTTCCCAATTTCTTTTGAACCTTGTTGGTCACCCATAATCACTCTGACTGAATTCGCCATCCGATTTTGAATGGTCTCTGACTCTTCTGCGTCTGTAACCGATCCTTATCCAGTGAAACAGCCAGCTCTGGCAAGCGCTGAGCATGATACATTAACTGAAATGATGTCAACGACGACCTTAACGCTATCTGAGATAATCGACGACCCTGCGGTCAGTCA
>WNFI01286845.1_pt1 | contig 11247 bp, 9 predicted proteins | sample 5400471 | NCBI WGS metagenome assembly WNFI01 (sample SAMN13153348, study PRJNA577476) | soil metagenome | isolation source: 100 cm saprolite on Douglas fir-dominated hillslope | place: USA:California | collected 2013-09-17
CGCAACGCCCCAAGGATTTCACTGGTACTTGGGACAAGTGAGACGATACGTTGCGGAGCAGTTTTCGGAAAGACAATCGGTGTTCCATACACATCGAGCGCTGCAGTGGGAGTGGGACTGGGACTGGGGTTTGTCCCGGTCGTGGGTGATGAAGTTTGCCCGCATGCTGCGAGCAATACGAAGCAAGACAAAAGCAAGACAAATGAGAATCGAAAAGAGATGACACGGGAGAACATCGAGTTGTAACCTCCAAATTCATTACAACGCTCGTTGTCTCCTTGCGTGCAATGGAGGTCAACCAGGGACAGGTTCAGACGCAATATGTGAAGTGATATCTTGCTTCACCTTGGTCGTCGATGTCTCGGCAGCTCGCTCCTCTTACGCGAAGGATCGTGAGCATTCCTCATCGGGCAGGTCTCCTGGCTCCTGGCTCCAAACGCTTCTCTGTCCGCCTTCCCATTCAATTCAGAACGGTGGCTGGCTCTCTTTATGAGATGAAGAGAGGACGAGTTGCTCACCAGTTACAGTAGCGCGTGAGACTGCGCCGGATTTGCACCGGCTTCCCTATTCTGCCTGGATCAACAGATCCAGGCCACCCAATGAAAACAATAGTAGTGTGGTTAGTTTTCCTGCGTTTAGTATATGTGATGGGCTACGCAGTGTCAACTGAAGCCATGTGAAGTTTCCGCCTTTCTCCTGTTAGACTGTGAGCAGAAAGAGTTAGGCTGTACCTCCCGTACGCAGATAGCCGTTTGGGCTGTCGAAACAGGGCTCGTGGAAAAATCCAAGTAAGCTCGTCAGAAGCGTTGATGCTCAGGGGAACAAGCCAGGCCTCATCCCACTCAATACGTACGAATTCCACGTAGATACTCCTCTCAGAATCTCCGTGTGACTTGCTGATCACCTCAGTGTTTACCACGATGGCATGGAGGGACATCCTGGCTACCATGAGAGTACCAGCCAGGATCACTCTGTGAGTAGAAAGACGTTCACCTGGGTGAACAAAGGCATCTTTTGTCGAAACGGAAAAGGTGTGAGCGAGAGCACAGAGAACCTGTGAGATAGGCTCTGGAAAAGTAATAGCAATATGGCTATGCTAAAAATAGTAATTGGCCATATAGCGAAGAAGGTCTTTCATGGGAACGATACTCATCTTGCTCATTGATGCCCCGAAAGGAAAAGATGACAGGCAGACACGTCGTTCCACTCAGCAGACGAGAGCTTGGAGAGGAGAAACGAGATGAGGCATGATGCAATTAACCCAGTCGAACTGAACGACGAAGAACAATGCAGGATTTCCGTGAGCATCCTTCACAAGCCTTCGTCCCCTCCCAACCTGGTAAGAGACACGGCTCTGGGGACACTCTCGGTCTCAGACCTGGCAGAGCTGTGCCAACGGGAAATCCAGGCCTATCGTCGTGGAGAGCCCTCCGATGAGGCTTATGGCCTCGAGCTGTTGCACTGTGCGATTGTGCACGCTAATCAACAGGCCTGGGCATACGTGCAGCAGTGCCTGGGCGAGATCGTGCGGGGCTGGCTGCATTGCCATCCTCGTAGAGAGGCGGCCTGTCGCTTGGAGAGCGAAGAGAACTATGTGGCTCTGGCCTTTGAGCGCTTCTGGCAGGCCACCGTCCATCAGCAGGTGCAATTCGGGACGCTCGCTGCGGCGATGGCCTACTTGCGTGCCAGTCTGAATGGGGCCATTCTGGATACCCTGCGAGCATACTCACGAGCGAGTGAAGTTCCGTTACCAGAGCCAGGTGACCCGGCAGAGCTATGCGTGGAAGAGCCAGAAGACCCTCAGGAGTTGTGGGAACTCCTGCAAAGGATGTTGCCGAGCCTTCGGGAACAACGACTGGCCTATCTGCTCTATCACTGTGGCCTCAAGCCCAGAGAAATTGTACAGCATTATCCGCAAGAGTGGAGCTCCGTACACGAAATCTATCGTCTGCGGAGAAACATCGTGGAGCGATTACTCCGCAATGCAGATCAAGTGCGATGGCGTTTAAGCTAGCAAGGTTCAGGCAGAGCGAGTAAAACGAGGCTGAAGGTGAAAAGCCAGGCGTATAAGGAAGAGGAACGAACAGCATCTTCTTCTTTCTACTCGCTTGCCTACAACCACGCAGGAGAGCCTCTCGGCTCTCCTGCGTAATTAGCGGTTAAGGGATAGCGACGGTGGCAACGACTTGCTGCTGGCGATTGCTGGGATTTGAGCCATCATTGTACGTGCTCACAAAGCTCGAAATGTTTGTTGAGCCACTGGTTGTATTGCCGAAGTAATCGCCTATAAATGTGGTCTCACCAGAGGCACTGCCCGTGTGCGGCGAGTTCAACTGCGGGTCCCAGGCGTGCTGGGTGAGCCGGATATTGTTCCCGATTGGCGCGAGGGTGGCACTGTAGAACTGCACACTGGCGTTGATGCAGTAGTTAATGGCACCATACGGGGGCAGACTGCCCGAATAATGGGGGTTGACCTTGTCAAGGGCGAGGCCAGCGCCAGTAGCCTCGGCAGTTCCAGTCATGGGACAAGTCAGGCGGCGATCGTAGAAAGCCACACTCACTGTCCCACCGGCGGCGACCGCCAGGTTAGGTTGGAACTCATCAACCTTCGACGCGTTATCGTTGACCTGGATGGGAGGGCTCCATGTCAGCCCTTGATCATAGGAGGCCGACAGGAGGACGTTGTCCACTCCCGCACTGAAATCCTCCCAGGACACGTAGAGCGGGTAGTGGCCTTGTGTAGATAGGTGATTGCCGACCGCAAAGGTGTTCTCGATCCCGTCTCTGAAGGTCGTGTTCGGGTAGATCAGCGGTGGCGCGGCGATGTTGTCGGCGACCGTCGAGACGGTTGTCCACGTGACCCCGCCGTCGGCGGACCGGTCGAGTGCGATCTTGTCGAAGCTAAACTTCATCGCTGGCTTGGTCGTCGTCAGGGTCGTGTAGACCGTCCCATCGGGAGTGATATGCGGCAGCAAGTAGGTGGCGCCGGTCGGGGTAGCCGAGACCTGTGGCAGCCGAATGGGAGCCGACCAGTCGGTGTGCGTCCCACCAGGCAGCGCCTGTGCGTACGATACGAGCGGCTGCGCGGTGAACGGGCCGGTGAAGACGACCCACATCGCGTAGATGCGGTTGTAGAACGGGCTGGCCGGATTGGTATCGATTGTGATCCACTGCTTGTCCGGCTCACGGCCCTTGCTATCGTAGGTGGCGACATAGTCCGGGTGACCGTTGTGGGTCGTGAGCCAGTCGTTAACTGCTGTCGCCCCGTTCTTGCGCACCGCAACAGAGATGACCTCGGCCGGGTGGGCCGGGTTCGGCTCCTGGTTCGGATTGATCTGGAAGTTATGGGTCCCGTCGGCGTTGTAGAAGAACTGGTAGGGTAGGATCAACTCATAATAGTTTCCAAAGCCATCGAAAGCCCCAACTGGGTCGGTGTTATCGGTCCAGCCTTCATAGCCGGGGATATGCCCTTGTTTCGACCAGGTCTTGCCAGTGTCGAAGGACTCGTAGAATCCCAGCAGATGGTTGTAACCCTCGGCGCTGACAAACCACTTGGAGGAGCCGATCAGGTGCTTAGGGTTGGTGGGATCGACCCGAATGTCGGACTCCGAGTAATCCTTGACCAGCATAGGAGTGCTGGCAGGATAGCCAGGGTTGCTACCAGCCTGGGTAGGATAGGAGCTAAGATTCTCACCTGTGGTGGCCCCGGGGCAGGTTGATTCGCCGCTGTAGCCATCGTTGGGGCCATTGCTTACCGCATACGGCACCTCTGGCGTATAGCAACTGATCTGCTTCGTGGTCGCAAATACGTTCATCACGTTATGGGTCGCAAAACTGTTGGTGTAGGCTGTGTCCAGCTGGGTTCCCTGGGGAATGTTGCCCACGCCGGAGCCAGCCGCAGCTACGTGTGTGTGTGTAAACGTAAATGTGGATACTAAGGCGAGTAGGGTGAGCAATGTTACCGCGAGATACGCAAAATAGGATTTACGCATATCATACCTTCCTTACTGATAATGAGCACTACAAGACCGATAATGAGGATTACAAACGTCTTTGAAGTCTACTGCGCCATGTGTCATAGAAAGGTCTGATTTGGCTCGTTACGCGAGCCAAAATCCACCAATTCGATTATCGAAGAAAGTCATGGTCTGGGGAATAGCAAAAAGGTTGTGTTTTGGTTATGAAATGGTTAAATATTTGAACATCGCATGTTATTATCTCAGCTGTTTCATGCAATGGCCTCTGGCTGTAGCTTCGTTAGGAGATCGTATATGGAATGACTGTCCATGTCTGCCCACTATCCACCGTCTTGAGTAAGGATGGGGTGTGGGAGTCTGTTGCACCAATGGCCCATCCAATGTTGCTTGAAACAAAGTCGAGACGAGTAACGTGCTGAAAACTCCCACCTGGAGAAAGCTTTGCCCAATGTTGTCCGCCGTCGCTGGTCACATAGAGGAGTGTTCCGTCACTCGCCCATCCGTGATTCACATCGATAACATCCGAAACGCTTGCCGAGGCAGCTAGAGGGGTCGTACTCTTCCAGGTGGTTCCTGCATCGTGCGTTACATAAAAGTCGAGGCTCGAAGCGTTTTCAGTGACGAAGCTGACAGGTAGGATACCGTCAGTGGCAGTGAAAAACCTTGGCGGCCTGGTTGCAATTTGAGTCAATGCCTGGTCTGGAGAAAATGGGAAGGTTTGACGGTTCCATGTAGCACCACTATCGTGCGTGACATAGAAGAAGACATAGTCATTGAGCGGGAAACTGCCAGTGATCCATCCGGTCGTGGTATCCAGAAAGCCCAGGCCCGCTTTATCGCCACCGAAAGGAAGCCGGCCGGGCGGAGGAATGTCAGTAGAAGCGGGAAGAACACTCGACACAATCGCCCAGGTCTTGCCGCCATCGGTCGTGCGGAGGATATCTATCGCCTCTGCGCTTGCAAGATCTGCCTGCTTCGAGAGCATCCAGCCATGTTGGGCATCGGCGAAGGTGATCTGGAAGATCGGACTGATTTGTTGTATGGTGGTATCCTGCCACGTCTGACCGCCATCGGTCGTACGGAAGACCACCACGGTGGTTGTCCCATCAGCATTAGTCTGTGATACTGCCACCCATGCGATGGAAAACGTAGAGAAATCTGCAACTACTTTCTGCTGGCCAGCAGTTGAAGGAAAGTTCGGTGTGACGTTTTTCCAATGGACCCCTCCGTCAGCGGTGCGGATAATATGGCCCTTTGCAGTGACTGCCCACCCTGTCTGAGCATCGAGCATATGTATGGACGACAACGCTTCAAATTGCCTGGGCACTCCTGATGTAGCCGAGCTATTTTGACCCGTACGCGCCAGGACAACGATCAGCAAACCACCCAGCAAAGTGACAAACAACACTGCTGCGATGATATCCACATGCTGTAGCCAGGTCTTTCCCACAGAAAAACTACCTTTTCTTAACAATACCTACACCTGTCCCTCCTATCCTTATGGAGGTTGCATTTTAACTTCAGAAGTAAACAAAAAGTACAGACAAGGAGAAACGACGTATGGCAGTTATTGCGCGTTTTCGTTGGCGCTTCAGCATCGCCACAGCTTTCATCATCCTGGCGCTCGTCCTTTCCCTGGTGTTCGCCCTCTCTTCACGAGCCTTCACCTTTGCATCGGGGGCACAACTCCTCCAAATCAGTACCGACCCGTTCACCAACCCCGACAGTCAGCACAAAACGGAAGTCGAACCTGATACCTTAGCCTCTGGTTCTACCCTCGTGTCCGCCTTCCAAGTGGGCCGCTTTTTCAATGGCGGCGCTTCCGACATTGGTTTTGCCACCTCCACCAATGGTGGCAAGACCTTTACCAGTGGCTTCCTGCCTGGCACCACTGTCAACTCAACACCGCCGGGACCGTATCTCCGTGCCAGTGACGCCTCAGTTGCCTTCGACGCCAAGCACAACGTCTGGATCATCTCCTACCTAGGTATTAAGAATCCAAGCGGTCCTATCGATGTGGATGTCAGCCGCTCGACCGATGGGGGAAAGACCTGGAGCACTCCCGTCGTGGTGAATAATGATGGTCATTTTAACGACAAAAACTGGACTGTCTGCGATGATACGGCCAGCAGCCCGTTCTACGGCAACTGTTATACCGAGTTTGATGACAATACGTTACGCGACCTGATCCAAATGAGTACCTCCACCAACGGCGGACTGACCTGGGGAGCAGCGCAGTCTACCGCCAACAATACGCATGGCATTGGGGGCCAACCCCTCGTACAGCCGAATGGGACCGTGATTGTGCCGATCAATGGTTTCGCGGGTAACAAGTTCCTTATCCTGTCCTTCATTTCCACTGATGGAGGGGCGAGCTGGGGCAAAACGTTTCGAGTCTCTGAGGTAGACTTCCGTCATCCGGCCGGAGGCATTCGCGCCGGTATCCCGCTGCCCTCCGCTGAAATAGACAGGTCGGGCAAAGTCTACGTCGTCTGGTCAGACTGCGTTTTTGAACCTGGCTGTACGGCCAGTGACCTGGTCTTAAGCACCTCCACTGATGGCATCAACTGGTCAGCGGTGACGCGTATCCCACTTGATCCTGTTGGCAGCGGGGTGGATCACTTCATCCCGGGCTTGGCCGTTGACAGGTCCACCTCTGACGGCAGTGCCCACCTGGCGCTGACCTTCTACTTCTACCCGGTAGCGAACTGCACCGCCTCCGGCACTACCGCCTGCCAACTGGATGTGGGGTTCTCGACCTCGGCGGATGGCGGAGCCACGTGGACCTCGAATACGCAGATCGCTGGCCCCATGACACTCTCCTGGCTCCCCAATACTACCCAGGGGAGGATGGTCGCCGATTACCTCTCCACCTCCTTTGTAAGCAGCCCGGCCTTTCCGGCCTTCGCGGTCGCCAGCGCACCTACCAGTGGAGGTGCGGATTGTTTTACAGCAACGCCCAACTGTAATCAAGCCATCTTCACTGTACAAGATGGACTGAGTGTGGGTGGGAGCAGCAACCCGGCGAGTAATCAAATCACCGTCAGCTCGAACGCTACACTCACGGATAGTACACTCACCGTCCAATAGGATGAGCGTACCCTCCATAGGGGAACGACTTCTACCGAGTCTTCAGGCCCTTGCATGAAATAACTGCAAGGGCCTCATCCTGTGTTCTCCCTTAATCAAAGTCATGAGAGGCCTGATGACAACGAGGCCTCTTCGCGCAAACGTTTGATATCTATTGCTATTCCTGCCACCATCAGGTACACACGATCTGCCGCTTGCGCAAGGCGCTGGTTGACATATCCAAGCGTGTCTCGATAGAGGATGCCGAGGGGATAGGCCGGAACTATGCCAAGTCCGACCTCGTTGGTGACTGCGATGAGCGTCTTGCGTGGTGCCAGCGACTTCACCACAGCGAGTAGCGCCTCGATTTCTTTCAAGGCTCGTTCGTCAAAAAGCTTGCTTGCTGTATGAAACTCTGCCTCGTTGTCTTTCTCAGGGTGTCCAGACTCTTGCAATAATACATTTCCTAGCCAGAGCGTTATGCAGTCCAGGAGCAGCACATCTGCAAGCTCGCTTGCCTGGCGCACTGCGAACGCACTTTTTCCGCTACGAGCACCTCCCAGTATCAGTATCAAGCGTGGGGGTAGGGTAGGTATTTTCTCTGTAAATGGTATGGGCATCTCGTGGTCGTCGTTCACTGGTGGATACTCCTTTTATACTCGTGCAATTACCAGCACTAGCAGCGCTGCTACCTCCACTATTTCTTCGATGGCTCCATAGTTATCACCTGTTAGCCCTCCGATGATCCTGGTTATGCAGAATCCAAGAATCAATGTGATGATGGTCACGACTGACCAGACAATGAGGCCAATAAATTGGCCCGCGAGAAGCACTGTGGCTAATGCGATGATGCCAGCGATCACCGATCGTTCGGTTGTGACAGCATGGTGAAACGCGGCTCCTAAACCTGTGGGGCGTGCGCTGGGAAATACGCGCACTGCCAGTACCACGGACCAGCGGGCAGATGGAAGCGCTACTAGCAGAGCAAGTGGGAGCGCGTTTACCCGTAAACTGGCGAACAGTGCGAATTTGAGCAACAGGATGCATGCACCGCCAAGCACGCCGAAACTTCCTACACGGCTATCGCGCATGATCTCCAGTTTGCGTTCGCGCGTGCTGCCACCGAAGAGCCCATCGCAGGAATCCATCAGGCCGTCTAGATGTAGTCCACCCGTGAGTATTACCAGCGCTACAACAAGCAGAGCGGCCAGAGCTAGCTGCGGGACTAGTGGAGCGAGTACGAGTACAAGAAGCCAGAGCAGAAATGCTAGCAACAAGCCTACCAGCGGAAAATATTCACTGCCGGCTACGAGACGGGGCGCCGTCTCATCTTTATCAAAGAGCTGCGTACTTCCTGGCATAGGCAGTATAGAGAGGAAACGTACTGCTGCTACCAGCTCTAAATAATGGCTCAGGAAGAAGCTCCTTGCCCTTGAAAGAAGATGCCGTTTTTGCCTGGAGAACCTCGATGTGTGCCACTTCTGCTCTTCATCCATCTCAAATTGTTCCTTCTGGAATCCTACGAAAGGGAGCAGCCTTCGTCCTTGTTTCCCTTATGGCTCTTGTGGTGATCGGACTTTTTGGCGAATGGCTCGGGCGAGTGGAGTGTTGAACATTCAGCGATGCAAGTATCGCCCGGGGAACCGTTGGCTCGTGGGTTAGTGGGAGATCAATAGCGCTGAGTGAACCGTGATCGAGCCGCAGTTGCCACTGGCGCTCTACGGGCATCCCCAGTATGCTGCATAGCAATATACGCAGGGGACCGCCGTGGCTCACAATTACCGCGTCGCCTTCCATTTGCATATCGTCGCTATACGCGATAGCTGCTAGCTCAGCCTGTACTCTCTGTAGCAAATGCGCCAGGGACTCACCATTGGGCGGTGAAAAATGCTCCGGGTCGCTAAAGAAGCCTAACTGGTCTTTGAATTGGTCTGCAATCTCGCTAAAGGTAAGTCCTTCCCAGGCACCAAAGTCCATCTCGCGCCATGCTGCCGATACCTTCACTTGTAATGCTGGCGTTCTTTGACTGGCGATGATTGTCGCCGTTTCTCGCGCCCTTGCAAGGTCACTTGTATAAATGGTGGAAATCGCTTCTTTCTCTAATCGCCTTGCAAGCCAGCGAGCTTGCACTCGTCCCCGCGCTGAGAGCGGAACATCGCTGTGTCCGCAGAAGCGCTGCTGCGCGTTCCACTCGGTCAGCCCGTGCCGCACAAGCCAGAGACGCCTGGCGTTTTGAACCGCATCTCTTTTCGCTGTTGTGGCCTTTGTCTTTGCTTCGACCATGAATTGCTTCTTCTTAAAAAATACCTCAAACCGGGGTTTGGACTTACTCGCTAGCAGAACGACCAGCAATAAATGCTGCTTTGTACCTTTGCCAGGTGCTGCCACGTATTCCTAAAGCTCCTTTTAGCAAACGTAGTTCAGTTGTGGGCAACTGCTCTTCGGCTTCGTAGCAGTATTGACCGAGTTGCTGTTCCATTGCTTGATACTTTGGAGAATCTTGCTTTAATGATTTCATCTCGAGGAGCCCTTCGGTAAAGACCACTTTGAACCCATCAAATGTTCTCAAGCTCTTTTCCCTTCTGAATCGAAAGCTGCATCTTTAAGATAGTACCTGTGTAACTCCTGCACCTTCCATACACAAGCTACATCTCAGGAGATGTTTCTGTCAAGCGAAAAGGCAGATCAGAGTGCATGTTCAGGGTTTCTGACAGTTGCCAAAAAGCTCAAACTATCATATGTTATGAAACCTCGCTACGACCCGCTCCTCACATACCTTTTCTATGGCTATCCGAGCTTCCAACCAGCCGTGGCGTCGGCGCCTTCCATAACGCCAGCGACGCGTACCGTGAGCGAGCTGCCTGAAGTACACTCCGATGAGGGCTGGTTGTCGCTCACTACACGTTTACGCATGGCATTGGAGGACCCACGCCAACTGCTCTCCAACTGTGTCGCTGACTATGCCGTTGCTCAGTTGTGTGCATACAGCAACCAACCAGCAAGGGTTCCCATTCCAGGATTGACCGGCGTGTCCTATTCCACCAGGCAGCTGTAAATATTCCTGACCGTGTCTGCTCCCTAAAAAGGGGTCACACCCCCATCTGTCTGCTCAGGAAAAGCACACGTACTGCAAGCAAAAAGCACGCGGCAGGAGTTCCCCACCGCGTTCCTCCTTCAGCAAGAGAAGCGGGCTTGAGAGGTCACTACGTCGCCTATCCCGTTGCAGGAGCTAGATCGAATTGTTCCAACAGGGTCGTCATATCATAGTAGGTGTGGTTACTAACGATCTTCCCATTCCTGATCTGGAAGACATGACATACCCGCAGTTCGATCGAGCGCCCCCTGGCTGGAATAGCTCCTGTGGGCAGATTCCATAAACCCGTGTTGGTCCCCCGAACAATACTCTCAAGAACGACCTGATCCTCTGTGGCAAACGCATTGGTCACCTCTTCCCTGATATCAGGAAAAGCCTCTGCGAAAAACCGCATTAACCGCTTGTAGCCCTCTGGACCATGAAAAGTTGTACCGGAAGGAGCATCGATGACCTCAGTGTCTGCTACAAAAGCAGCCAGACTCTTATCGAGCCAGGCCGGGTCTGACTGGCGGCTGTTTTGCAGATCAATCAGTGACCGGGCCAGAGCTACATTCTCCTGTGCAACCACGCTATCATCTATCCATCCTTTCTCTCTCGTGTCACAGAGCGAGCAGTTCTTGCCCGCATGAGCAACGTTCATCTCAAGACGACAACGTGTAAAGGAGAATCTGATGCGTGCAGCATACACGCAAAGCAGGTCCCTTTTGAGTAGCAAAATTATAGCACCTGAGGCTCATTGAGGATGGCAAAAATGGGGAAGGAGGACGCACGGAGAGGCTGTGTGTAATGGCTCGTGGAGGTATTTTATGGCCATCGTATTCATCGTCTTGTGAAGTCAACTCACCATCAGGGGGCGCAAGCTCTTGCCATAACACACAGGCTCTAGCTGGCCGCTCTTGTGACACCTGTAGCTTAGCGCATGTGCTCTTTGCAAAAAACGAGTCCGTGTGTGATAACGATGGGCCTGCGCATTTCCTGACCACAGACTAAGAGCGGCTTGATTCTCTCACAATCAGTTCAGGCTGATACACAATGTGCTTATGTTGGTGAGAGGTTGGATGGCTTGCCTCATCGAACAGCAACTCGGCAGCTGCGCGTCCGAGTTCA
>WNFI01320647.1_pt1 | contig 11247 bp, 10 predicted proteins | sample 5400471 | NCBI WGS metagenome assembly WNFI01 (sample SAMN13153348, study PRJNA577476) | soil metagenome | isolation source: 100 cm saprolite on Douglas fir-dominated hillslope | place: USA:California | collected 2013-09-17
CGTCCGCATCGCGGACTCCGGGGCAGAACCCCGCACGAATCCCGTGCTCAGTTCCTTGCCCACACCCTTACTTCAAACATGGCCCCATATGTCTAGTTTGAAGGGGTGCACTACAATTGAGTGGTGCCTTAGAAGTGCAACGGCAGTCCACAAGGTCGCGGCGGCGCCGAACACTAAGTAGGAGTTTTGTAGCCCTATCGGGTAGAGCTGGGCATAAATCGAATGGTCGAGGCAAGCATATGAAGCGTGCAACAGGAAAACAGAAACCGCAATGTCCAACGAGAAATACCAGAACGGGAATCCCTTTGGCATAGGCTTCCCAGCAAAATAGATAAGGACTAACACCATTGATAGGTCCGCAATGAAATACGCGAGCACGATTAGCCACCAGAACACGGCGAGTCCGCTGTCAACCAATTGCATTTCCAATGATGCTTGCAAGTGGGCGAATAGCGTCTGGATGCCTGCCAACAGCAGTCCCAACACGGTCGCGAGTACCCACGGGTGTTTGCTCTTTAACCCTTTCGAATTCATGAACTGCCGTATACTCACAAAGCCTCCTGTACAGTTCAACAGGTTAAAGCAGCACCTCAGGGGCTGAAGCCCTCAAAGAAATGCACTTATCGCAGCGGTAAACCGCTGCGCCACCCAAAACCTTGGTCGTCGTGGAAAACTACTTCAACTACTTCACGGAAATCGAAGAACACTTTCAGAGGCGGCGAGGCACGATTCTGCTTCTCTCTACGCTCGATTGGGCGCTGATTGAGACATGGAAGAGCGCAGGCGTCCCGTTGGAGGCGGTTCTGCGCGGGATTGATGCGGCTTTCGATGCGTACGACCAGCGTCCCACGAAATCGAAGAAGGTGAACAGCCTGGCCTATTGCGCGCAGGCTGTGCTTACGGCAGCGGAGGATATGAAAGACGCTCCGGTGGGCGCGGAGGCGACTTCGACGGGGGCTGCGGGATTTGACGCTGCGGAAATCGCAGCCTTTATGCGCGGAAATGCGGAGCGGCTCGACAAAGCGAACGTGCCGGAACGCGCGGGCTGTGCCACGGCGTCCCTGGCTCGCGAGACCGCGCAGACACTTCGGGAACTTTCGGATCAAGTGGCGTCGCAACTGCCGCGACTGGAAGATCTGGAGCGGCATTTGACCATTCTGGAAGAAAAGATTTTTGCCGCCTTCCTCGCTGTGACACCGGATGCGGATTTAGTCGCCGTGCGCGCCGAAGCCGACCGCGACCTGGCTCCTTACCGCAGGAACATGACGGCAGCACAAGTCGAACAACTGCAGAAGCAGTATGTCCACAAACGTCTGCTGGAACGTTGCGGAGTTCCGCGGCTGAGCCTTTTCTATATGCATTAATGCTCGTGTGGGACGGGCGCTCTTGCCTGTCGCTGTTGGGTTGGTTTTGGTGTTGCTTTTGGCTTTGGTTTGCCTGAGAGTCAAAGGCAAGAACAACAGCAACCCCAACAGCGTCGGACAAAAGTGTCCGACCCACATAACCTGACCCACACCAAACTAAAGATGATTCTCACCATCGAGAAACTGATTTACGGTGGCGACGGCCTGGCACGTACGGCGCCAGACTCGCACGGCCGCAACCTGGCTGTGTTCGTGCCTTTCGTCTTGCCAGGAGAACGCGTCGAGGCAGAACTTGTAACCGGCAAGACATCGTTCGCGCGCGGTTCGGTTTCGCACTGGCTCGAACGCTCTCCGGAGAGGATCGATCCGGCCTGCCCCTATTTTAAGCAATGCGGCGGTTGCCATTACCAGCACATTCCCTACGAGCGTCAACTCGAGTTCAAAGCCGCCATCCTGCGCGAGACGTTGCAGCGGATCGCGAAGATTGAATTGAAAACGGAGATCAGGCTGCATGCGTCACCGCCGTGGAACTATCGCAATCGCACTCGCCTTCGGACAAAGACCGCACCTGCGTTCGCTCTCGGATACTACCGTTTTGGTTCACATCAGTTCCTGCCCGTGCGGGAGTGTCCCATCAGTTCGCCGCTGATCAACCGGGCGCTGGCGCGGTTGGTCGAGTTGGGCGGTTGCGAGTGTCCGCAGGCAGTCGAAGAAATTGAGCTTTTCGCCGACGCCAGTGATCAGCGGCTGCTGGCCTGGGCTTTCTGCAAGCCGGACGCCGATCGAGACGAACTTTCGCTCTGGGCGGAGAGTGTTCGGCGCGAAATTTCATTCGTTGCGGGCGTCACCTTTTTCCCGTCACGACGGAAGCCGGAAGACGAAGAGCCCGTCGCCCAGCAGCCTCTGTCCCAGTCCGGCGCGGCGGAAGTTCTTTACCGAGTGCAAGATACGGACTACCGCGTCAGCGCGGGGGCGTTCTTTCAAGTGAATCGCTATCTGCTCAGCGAACTGGTCTCCACCGTCACCGGCAGCGTTGGCGGCGACCAGGCTCTTGACCTCTACGCTGGGGTCGGCCTTTTCTCGGCGGCACTGTCCCAAGACTTTCATCACATATTTGCTGTAGAGGCGTCACAGACGTCCTATGGCGATCTGGTGCACAATGCCGCAGCGAATGTGAAGGCGGTCCACGGGCGAACCGAGGACCATTTGCGGAACTGGCCGACGCAAAAACGTCCTGACCTGGTCGTCATGGACCCTCCCCGCGCCGGAGTGGGCAAAGCAGTAACCCGCGTACTGGTGGAACTTGGAGCGCCGCGCGTCCGGTATATCTCGTGCGATCCAGCCACGCTGGCGCGGGACCTGGCTCCCCTACTGGCGGCTGGGTATCGCATCGATGAGGCTCACTTGTTCGATCTCTTCCCCCAGACGTTCCACATCGAATCGGTGATGCTGCTGACGCGTTGACCACCTTCGCGTTCGCTGGCGAAATATGAACCTGTCCATATTATTTTTAGCTGTCATCCTGAGCGAGGTAGGTTCCTCGCGAAGCGAAGAAGCTACGGAGTCGACGGACTCCTGCGCCGCTGAATTCGCCCGCACCCCTGCATGGCATCCTCCCAATGTTCGAACTTCAATGCTTTAACCCATGACCCGAGCCCCCACGCCCGGCCGCCAGCCCCTGTTGTGGGCGGCGCTGTTTCTTTCCGCGGGCCTCTGGGTGGGCACGCGCGCCTGGCGTCCGGCGATGTGGTGGATCGTCGCGGCGCTGGGTTTCGCACTCGCAGCGGTATGGTTCCTGCGGAGGCGATCCTGGATGGCCAAAGCGCTAGCGCTGGGGACGTGGTTCCTGCTGGGCGCCTTGCTGATTCAGGTTCGCGGGGTCCCAGCGAGCGATCCTCGCGTTGCGGAACTGGCGGACGGAACCGAGGTCACTATTGTGGGACACGTGGTCCGCGATGGATATGCGCGGGCCGGTGGGCCACGCTCCATCCGCCATCCGGTTGACATTGAGACGGAGACGATCGAGCGCGCGGGCCAGATCGTAGCGGCTCGCGGCGGCGTACGCCTGACAATTTCCGAAGCGGCAGAAGCTGAGGACGTCACGGGAGAACCCACTGCAGGTAGAGCCGCCGTTGATTCTATGTCGGTTGTGGCGCGACTGAAGTCGTGTCCTCCCGCAGCTTTCGCGGATACGCAGGTGCGCCCATGGAGTTCAAGTTGCGATGTCGTTTACGGCACTCGTCTGCGGCTTCGCGCCAAGATCCATCCGCCGCGCAACTATCGCAATCCGGGCGCGTTTGACTACGAGAGCTACTTGCACGACAACGGGATCTCGGCGCTCGGTTCGGCGCGTGCCCAGGATGTCGAAATCCTTCCCGGCTTTGCTGGTGGCCGCATCGAGCGCTGGCGGACGCGCATCCACTCCAGCATCGTTGCCAAAGTTCATGAACTCTGGCCGCCTCAGCAAGCTGCGCTCATGGACGCCATGGTGCTTGGCGAAGACTCGTTTCTGGAGGACGGAACGCGCACCGAGTTTCAGCGGTCCGGCACTTACCATGTCCTCGTTGTGTCGGGGATGAACCTGAGCATTCTCGCTTTCGTCATTTTCTGGACGCTGCGCCAGTTCCATCTCGACCAGGCAGTCGCGGGCGTGGTCACGGTAGTCGTGTCGTTCGGATACGCATTTCTGACGGGCGTGGGTCCGCCGGTGTGGCGGGCCGCGCTGATGCTGGCCATTTACTTGGGCGCCCGCCTCCTGTATCGCGAACGCAGTATGCTGAACGCGGCTGGAGCGCTCGACGCTGCCCTACACGCGTGGCTTGCGGTTGCTGCGGTTTACGAGCTACGACGTGCATGTTCCGCCGAAAGTGGCGCAGTTCCGTCTGGACCTGCGACTGATCGGGGGACGGTTGAAGAAATTTGTCGGCCGGCGTCTCGGACTGTTGATTCCGGGTGGCCTCGCCCGCATCGCTCTGGCGGGTTCCGATCTGGTTTTCATTTCGGCCCTCATGCAGGCGGGGCTGGCGTTGCCGATGGCGTACTACTTCCATCGCGCCACCACCATGGGGACGCCTGCGAACCTGGCCGTGGTGCCGCTCACCGAAATTCTGATGCCCGCGGCTGTGGCGGCCGTCGGACTCGGCTACATCTCGTCGTGGATCGCGCGTCCGGCGGCGTGGCTCTCGGGCGTTGCGCTCAACCTGATCACGGGCACGGTGCACTGGGCGGGAGGCGCGCGCCTGGCCGACCTACGGGTCGCCACGCCTCCGGAGTTGCTGGTAGTGATCGCGGTGCTGGCGCTGGCGTTCGCAATGCTGACCCCGCGGCGTGCGCGCCTGGTCGTGTGCACCGCACTACTTGGACTCGCGGCGGTGGCACTATGGATCGCGCTGATTCCGCCGCGACCGCTGACGCGACCGGGGATTCTCGAAGTGACATCGATCGATGTGGGCCAGGGTGATTCGATCCTGCTCGTCACGCCCGACGGCCATACCGTGCTGGTGGATGCGGGCGGACTCCCGCACTGGATGCATTCATCGTTCGACATCGGCGAGCAGGTGGTGTCGTCGTATCTGTGGAGTCGGGGCATCGAACGCCTGGACGCGGTCGTGATCACGCACGATCACTCCGACCATCTCGGCGGGATGCCGACCGTGATCGCGAATTTCCATCCCACGGAAATGTGGCTGAGTACCGATGCGTCCAATCCAGAACTGGATCCGATTCTCGCGCAAGCGAAGAAGGCAGTGATGAAAATCACCATCCGGAGCGAAGGCGAGCAGTTCGACTACGGCGGCGCTCACTTTCAAGTGCTGGGCCCGGGACACAATGAAGCGCGGATCGCTTTGCGGCCTAACCTTCAATCTCTGGTATTTACGGTCACGCTGGGAAGCACAACTGCCCTGTTGGAAGCGGACGCCGAACGCGCCGAAGAACGCCGCATCGTGGAACAGCATCCGGAAGCGCAGCTGTTGAAAGTCGCCCATCACGGGAGCGCCGGATCGACTTCCTCCGATCTGCTGGCCACGGTGCATCCACAATATGCGCTAATCTCGGCGGGGGTGCGGAATGTCTACGGGCATCCGCGGCGCGAAGTGTTGGAGCGCTTACAGAACGCTGGAGTAAAAACTTACCGCACTGACATGACGGGAGCAGTCAGCTTCTACCTCGATGGCAAGTCGGTCACGCCCGACGTGGCGATTATCCGCTGATCTCCGCCGTCTCGTCATCGACCGGCGGAGAATTCCGGTAGGATTCGATGATCTTCTCCGCTGCCTCGGCGTCGTCCTCGCTCACGAGGAGCACAACGCCGCCCAGGCCTGGAAATGCGTCCTGCACCAATTCCGTGGCCACTAGATCTGCATCGATCCCCGCGGACTCGAGGAGGCCCTGGACCCCCAGCGCTTCCGGTTCCTGTTCCGTGTCGAAAACCTTGACCAGCTTTTCGTTGGGGTCGGGCTTGGGCATGGGGTTCGCTGCGTCTGCCATACATCCTCCGGGAAAACTGCGTAGCAACAGATTACGGCAGTCACAAGCAGTCTGTCTCGCCGCTTCCGAAAGTGCAAGGCCCAAACGAAACTTGAATCCTGCGGCCATGGTGCCACAATGGCAGGCTGGGGAGTTGCAACGCGGTGCTTCCCACGATCATCGAATCGGCACCAGAAGACGCGCAGAGTAGTGCGAGGTGCAGCATGGAACTTTCGCAGCGGGCCGGGATGTCAGAACGAGAACAGCACGAAGGGGTTGAAGAAGCCCGCAAGATTCGCCGTTTGCAGTTGATGATCAGTATGGTGATGTCGGTCATCAGTCAGGATCCCGACCTGACCGTGGAAGAAGCTGCGGAGATGGCCGCCAATGCCAGGCGGTCGGCACTGGCCATGTTCCCCGACAAAGAGCTGGCGTACGACATCCTGTACAAGCCCCGGTTACAGCGGCTGATGAATGAGAGATTTCGCCTGCAGTAGGCAGGTTACAGGTTTCAGGTCTCAGAAGTGTCCACAGCTTGTTTGCTGGGTGCGAACGTCTACGGACTTCGGCGGCTTTTGGGCCGGCGGGGCGCCGATCTGGTTAATATGCCTGGCCGTGTCGTATACCGGCCTGGCGATCGCCGACGAACGCCATCATCACGAGGAACTCACCCAGGAACAGTTAGGCACGGTGCATTTCCCCGTCTCCTGCGCGCCGGATGTGCAGAAGAATTTTGAAAAGGGCGTCGCGCTACTGCATTCGTTCTGGTACGAGGAGTCGGGAAAGGCCTTTGAGGAAATTCAGAAACAGGATCCGAAGTGCGCGATGGCGTACTGGGGCGAGGGCATGAGCGAATGGCATCAACTCTGGAATCGCCCCGATGCAAAGGAGATCAAGCAGGAACACGCGGCGTTGAAGAAGGCGTCAAAGTTGCATGCCGCGACGGAGCGCGAGCGCGATTACATCGCGGCCCTTCAGGCTTTCTACTCGAACCCCAAGCTCGAACATGAGAAGCGCGCCAAAGCCTACTCGGATGCTATGGAGAAGGTCTACCAGAAATATCCCGACGACCACGAAGCGGCGGCGTTCTATGCGCTCTCACTTCTGGCCGCGGAGCCGGAAGGCGACACGACGTTCGCCAATCGCAAGAAGGCCGGCGCTGTTCTGGAAAAGTTGTTCGACCTGGAACCAAATCATCCCGGAGTGGCGCACTACCTGATCCACAGCTACGACAAGCCGCAACTGGCAGAATTCGGGCTGCCGGCGGCCCGCCGATACGCGCAGATTGCGCCCTTTGCTCCGCATGCTGTGCATATGCCATCGCACATTTTTGCGCGGGTGGGAGACTGGCAGGCTTCCATCCAATCGAATCAGGCTTCCATCGAGGCCACGCGCAAGACGGCCGCCATGCACATGGGCGGCGCGGGACATCAGTTTCACGCCATGGACTATCTGATCTACGCCTACCTGCAAAGCGGACGGGAAGCCGACGCGCAAAAGCTCATCGACGAAGTAAAAACCATGCCCGAAATGCACATGGGCGACGGACGCGACATGCAGCCCTTTGCCATGTCGAAGTTTCCGGCGATGTACGCGATGGAACTTCATCGCTGGACGGACGCGGCCGCCCTGCCCGTGGTCTCGAAGGCCGAGGCGGGCGATCGTGCGTATACCTACTGGGCGCGGGCGATCGGCAACGCACGGAGCGGCAATCTGACGGCAGCCAGAAAAGACCTGAACGAAATCGACGCCATCGCCAAGAGAAAAGGAGCCCACAATTCCGGCTATGACGCGGACTACCTCCAGATGCTGTATGAAGAGGCGAATGCCTGGGTGCTGCACGGCGATGGGAAGAATGAGGAAGCCATCGCGGCATTGAAGAAAGCAGCCGACCACGAAGATAGCGTCGGTGGAGAGCAGACCTCGATGCCGGCGCGCGAAATCCTGGCCGATCTGCTGCTGGAGTTGAATCGTCCAGCGGAGGCTCTGGTCGAGTATCGCGGCGCCTTGAAATTCAATCCGAAGCGCTTTGACGGTCTCTATGGCGCAGGCCGCGCGGCAGAGATGGCAGGCCAGTCATCAAAGGCGGCGGAGTACTACGCTCTGCTGGTCAAGACCTGCGACGGCGGAAGTTCGGAGCGTCCGGAGTTGAAGAAGGCCAAGGAGACGGTGGTGGCGCGGCAGTAGGGAACACCGTTCATGGGCATCGGCCGATTGACATGAATCTGTCTTTTCAATAGGGTAGGGAACCGATGACCCGAAGGCAGCAACCCGCCTTGACTCTGTTCGCCGTCGGTATGATCGGGCTTGGCATCCTAGCACTCATCTACGGTGACTTCGCGTTGGTGTGGCAGCCCGTCGCCCCATGGATCCCGGGCCGGACGGTGCTCGCCTACGCTTCGGGACTCATTATGGTTTTGGGCGGTGCGGGACTGCTTTTCAACGCCACAACGGCGTGGGCGATTCGCGTGCTGTTTCCTTATCTCATCGTATGGGTCTTGTTGAAGGTGCCCGCTCTTTTCGCGGCGCCGAAGGTGGAAGCGGTGTGGCTCGGCGTGGGTGAGATTGCTGTCCTGTTGGCGGGAGGATGGGTTTTGTTNNNNGGTGAGATTGCTGTCCTGTTGGCGGGAGGATGGGTTTTGTTTGCCAGGCTTGCAGAACTGCCGGAGGGGTCGCCGCTGGCATTCATCACGGGCGAGAGGGGTGTCCGCCTGGCCCGGATCCTCTTTGCCGTTTCTCTCCTTCCGATCGGGCTCTCCCACATTGTTTACGTGAAGGAGACTGCGGAGTTCGTTCCAGCCTGGCTTCCGTATCGCGTGGGCTGGGCCTACTTGACCGGTGCCGGGCAAATCGCCAGCGGTCTCGGCGTGTTGTTCTCGATCCTTCCGGGCGTGGCCGCGTGGGCGGAAGCGGGGATGCTCAGTATCTTTACGTTGCTCGTTTGGGCTCCCGCAATTCTCGCGGCCCCGAAGACTCGGCTGCCGTGGACGGCGTTCTTTATTTCATGGGTGATCGCGTCTGCGGCGTGGGTTGTAGCCCAAAACATCGGATCGAAGCAGTCCACCCGAGCCGACGCGTGAAGTATTGAGCCGCCCCTTCCGGTTTGCGGACGCTCTTCACCGGAATTTGCTATCGTTCCCTACATGCTCCGAACCCTTGCGTTGACGGCAATCATCCTCGGTACGACTCTATCCAGCGGCGCCAAAGACAAAGAGAATTTTCAACGGCCCGGTCCCATCCGCCTCGACAAGGACGGCCAGAAGTGGGTGGAGAAGACGCTGCACAAGATGACCGCGGAAGAAAAAATTGGCCAACTGTTCATGATCTGGACGCGCGTTACGTTCATGAACGAGGACGACCCCAACTGGATTCAGCTGCGCGACAGTGTCCGCAAGTACCACATCGGCGGACTCTGCATGAGCGTGCCGGTGGACGGGCCTGTCCTGATGCGGAATCAACCGTACGAAGCGGCCGAGTTGCTGAACCGGCTTCAGAAGTCGTCGGACCTGCCGCTGATCTTCGCTGCCGACTTCGAACGCGGCGTTTCCATGCGGCTCTATGGCGCGACCGTCTTCCCCCACGCCATGGCCTTTGGCGCAACGGGCAAACCCGAAGACGCCGAGGCCTTCGGACGCATCACCGCCCTCGAGGCTCGCGCCATTGGCGTGCACTGGAATTTCTTCCCCGACGCCGATGTGAACTCCAACCCGGCCAATCCGATCATCAACACGCGATCGTTCGGCGAAGATCCCAAACAAGTCGGCGAATTGGTCGCCGCCTATATCAAGGGCGCGCACGAAGGCGGCATGCTGACCACCGTCAAACACTTTCCCGGACACGGCGATACAGCCACTGACTCCCATCTTGGGGTGGCGCAAGTCACCGGCAACCGGGCGCGCCTGGATTCTGTCGAATTGCCTCCGTTCCAGCGCGCTATCGCGGCGGGGGGCGATTCCGTCATGGTGGCACACGTCACCATCCCGTCCCTGGAGCCCGACACCACCCGCGTGGCGACCACGTCGAACGCGATCGTCACCGGCCTTCTCAAAGATCAGATGAAATTCAAAGGCATCGTGGTCACTGATGCACTCGACATGGCCGGGCTGACGCGCATGTACGCCAACGACATCGGCCGCGCGTCGGTCGAGGCGTTCAAGGCCGGCAACGACGTTCTGCTGATCCCGGTCGACCTCGACGCCAGCTTTCGATCCATGGTCCAGGCCGTGAAGAGCGGGGAGATTTCGCGCCAGCGCCTGGACGCCTCAGTTCGCAAAATACTGGAACGAAAGGCCTCTCTGGGGCTTCAGACGGCGCGCTTCACGGATCTGACCCAGCTTCCCAAGACCATCGGCAAACCCGAAAACCTCGCCCTCGGTCAACGCGTGGCCGACGAGGCCGTCACGCTCGTCCGCGACAACGGTCAGGTGCTGCCGCTCCACGCCACTCCGGTGGGAACAACTGGCCCGGCGCTTCCGTATCTATCAGTCGTAGAGGTGCGCAACCGGTTGGTCGTCGTCATTCTCACCGAAGATCTGCGCACCGACTCCGGACGCATGCTGGAACACCAGATTCTCGCTCGTGTGCCCGACGCCCACGTGATCTACGTCGACGCGAGGTCGGCGGCCGGGATGAGTACGGACGTGCTGGCCGCAGTGGACGCCGCCGAGCATGTGGTGGCAGCCGTCTATGTGATTCCGGCGGCAGGCAGGGCGCTAGCGGTCACTGGCGGCATGAAGAATAGTTCTGGCCCGGCCGACCCCAACGCCGCGCTGCTCAACGCAATTCTGGAGCACGCCGCGCCACGCGCCGCGGTAGTGGCGATGGGCAATCCTTATCTGGCGCAGGATTTTCCGTCGGTGCAAAATTATCTCTGTACATTTTCCAACGCCACTGTGTCGGAAGTGGCGGCAGTTAAGGCTCTGTTCGGCGAGATTCCCACGCGCGGACACTTGCCGGTCACGATTCCGGGCATCGCCTCCCGAGGCGCAGGCCTGGAACGCCCCGCTCTCAATCTTTCAGGAGGCTCTACTCATGCTCAACCATAAAGTGGTGGCACGGATCGCGCCGGCCGCGTTGCTGGCCGCGCTCTTTGTTCTTCCCGCATGCAGCGTCAATGTGAAAGACAAAGACAAGAACGGCGAAGCGCGCGTGGACATCCAATCTCCGGTCGGCAACCTTCACGTGAACGAACAGCCAGACATCCGCGAAACCGGCCTCCCTCTCTACGCCGGAGCCCGGCCCGCGCCAAAGGACAATGGCGACGACAAAAAGAGTGCGAACGTCAACTTTTCCGGATTTGGAGTGTCGGTTAAGGTGGTCGCCGGCGAATTTCAATCGGACGATTCCCCCGACAAGCTCATCGCTTACTACAGCAAAGAACTACAGCGTTTCGGCAAGCCGATCGAATGCCACGGCC
>WNFI01680314.1_pt1 | contig 11244 bp, 10 predicted proteins | sample 5400471 | NCBI WGS metagenome assembly WNFI01 (sample SAMN13153348, study PRJNA577476) | soil metagenome | isolation source: 100 cm saprolite on Douglas fir-dominated hillslope | place: USA:California | collected 2013-09-17
CGCCGCGGCGGTGCCGCTGCCGGTGTCTGCGGACATCGAAGCCGGGTACGGCGATTCCCCCGACGCCGTCGCGGCAACCGTGGCAGCGGTCGTCGAGGCGGGCGCGGTCGGGGTGAACCTGGAGGATCGCCGCGATCGGTCGTCCTCCCTCTTCGAGCCGTCCGAGCAAGCGGACCGGCTCGCCGCCGCCCGCGCGGCCGCGCCGATCCTCACTCCCGTCCCCGGCGCGGCAGCGGTCTGGATTAACGCGCGGACCGACGTGTTCCTGACCGGCGCGTACTCCTCAACCTCCGCGGCAGTCGCGGCCGCGCTGGAGCGGGCCGCCGCCTACCAGGCAGCCGGCGCCGACAGCCTGTTCGTTCCCGGCCTGGCCGACCCGGCGGCGATCGCCGACCTGGCCGCCGGGCCGCTGCCGGTCGCGGTGATGGCCTGGCCCGGCGCGCCAGCAGTGGCCGAGCTCACCGCCGCCGGCGCGGTCCGCATCAGCCTCGGCTCCGCCATCGCCCAAGCGGCCTACGGGGTCGCCACCCGCGCGGCAGCCGAGTTGTTCACCACCGGAACCTACAACTCCAGCGCCGGCGGATTCGAGTACACCACGATGAACGACGCCCTGACGCTCTAGGGCGCGTTATGTACCGCAACGCCAGCAGCTTGTACCAGACCTTGATCGCGTACTGGAACGGTACAGCCTGGGGACAGGTCGCCAGCCCGACCGGAGCGCCGCGCACCCCGACCAGCGCCGCACCGATACCAGGCCGGATGCCTGAATGACAACGACCAACCGTCGGAGTTACCAGCCCGATAACAGAATGTCAGGCCGCGGAGCTACGGTTGCGCCTGATCCGCCCAATTGTAGGCAGGCGCTGCGGGCCTGGCCGGGATGGCGGTATCGGGCGCCCGGTCATTGCCCGGCCTCCGCATCCTTGCCCTGGCGGTCGCGGCGCAGACACGGCATCGGCACTCCGCTTGCGGGTTCAGGACGAGCGCCTACCGTCCGCTAGGGCTCTGGATTGACGATCCTCTCGGCCACTCCAATCACCGGACACAAGCAACGCCTTATCGTGCGTTACGCCCTCGATGGTCCAACCCGCGAAGTCCTCATCCACGCGCCACAAGAGCATGCAGTCGCCGCTGAATCTGGCGAGGGTGCCCTCAGTCAAGTACAGAGCATCGAGACCAGGCAGCACCCGCACAATCGCCATCCGCATCCCTCGGTCGTCGTCCCTTGGAATTACAACTGGCGGATAGGCAGGTTCTCCCTCCTTGAGGCTATACGCGACGATCAACTCACCCGCGTATGGGAGGAAGAGCAACCGGCCTATCTCCTCGTTGAGGAGCAGCACTCCAGCAGTTATGTCCGCCGCGACGACCTCAGGCAGCTCAACGTCTTCGCTCCAGTTCAGCCGAAGCATCGCGGATGCTGCACTTGTCAACTCCAAGGTGCCCCATGATCCGAGGCTCGCGCGACCGCCTGATATCGGCACGACATTGAGTGTCATCGAAGTCACGCTCCCGGGGCGAACCATCTAGCCTCGCCTCCAAGTTTGGTTACAGCGTTCCAGAGAGCACGGTCCCCCGTAATCAACAGTGCGCGCTGGTTGTCGTGTGAGGCCGGGTGATATGAAGATGCGTGGCCTGCTCGCCCGGCGCGGGCCCAGCGGTGTCACGCTGGTAGCGTAATCCCGCCGGAACCCTTGATGTCAGGACAGCCTGACGTCAAGGGTGGGGGCTATGACGACGCCGGCCAGCCTCGAGCGCCAGCACACCCTCGCCACCGCTGTCGCCCGCTATGACGATTTGCGCATGCGAGACCTCGTCGCGCCGGGCGCTGCGGACCTGCAAGCAGACCAGCAGCCGGAGCCCGGGCCACTATCACGGCAAGAGGCCCTTGAACTGCTCGCCCTCAGCGAGGTGATCGCCCGCAAGGCCGCCTACGGCCGCCAGCTCACGGTGCGGTCTGCACGCGCAGCGGGTGCCTCGTGGACACAAATCGGCGCTGCCCTGGGCAGCACCAAGCAATCCGCGTGGGAGGCCCACAGCCGGTGGATCGACCAGCAGGCAAGCCAGCGCAGTGCATACGGCCACCAGAGCATGGATAGCCAGCAGGCCGCAGCGGCCCACGCGCTAGCAGGTAACCCAGACAACGAGGAGCCGGCCTAGATAGATAGCAGCAGCGCCCAGCACCCGCACCTTCGCGCTCACGGGCATGACCCAGCGCTGGAGTCATGCCGATCACCCAGATCGGCGGATGGCGCCGACCATCGCGCCATTCTCCGCCGAGCCCGCAAAACGGCGGATATAGCACCACGCCGCTGGGCCTGACACCAGCGAGCCGCAGACTGAGCAGGCTGCCGGCCGCGCAGCCGCCATGCTGCGCAGGCAGCCATACACCCCGCCGGACAAAGTAAGTGTCAGCGCGAAGACTCGTGAACGGCGTCGCCAACGGAGGTTCCCGAGATTCCAACCAAAGCACGATTAGCTTGCCTCAGCCCGGCGGGGCTCATGCCGGGGGCCACCTGCGGGCGATGAGGTAGGGCGTCAGAGCGGTTAGCGTGTCGCCAAGGTACTTGATGCCCTGCTGTGCCCTGCCGGGAGGCTGGCCGGGCCGGCCAGGGAGTGCCGACCGCCGCGGGGTGCATCATGCGGTCGGCTGTGACGAGCCAGGCCAGCCGACCCCTGCAAACGATCATGAAATGCCAGACGGCGTTGCCAGGGCCCTGGCGTGTCACCATAGCGTCAATGGCCCTGGAGCGTCACGCCCGGCTGGTCTTCGCAGCGCTGGTCAGTTCGCGGAGGTGAAGTTGCCCGCGTTCATCGATGCGCCGGTGAGATTCGCGTGGCTGAGATCGGCCTTCCACATGTCGACGTAGCGAAGATTCGCTCCGCTCAGGTCGCAGCCGCTCCAGTTCACGCCAGGCTGCGGCGCGGGCGTGACCGTGCCGTTGGCATTGACGGTCGGGCACTGCGCAGCTAACGCCGGGGCGGAGGTCGTCACGGACCCCACGGCGACGCCGGTGGCGAAGCCCACGCCTAGCAGCCGTCGCACGATCGCTGTGCGGGCTGATCTCTTCTGCATGAAGTCTCCTAAGTGACGCCAGGCGAAGGCGTGGGCGACGTCGAGGTAGGCGTAAGTCACGACCGGCGTCGGGCAGTCTTCACCCTCGCGTGCACAACGCCCAGATCTGCGCAGACGAGATACGGCCAGCCTGACTCAGCCAGTCTCAATTAGGCGGGGATGCGCGCTTCTTGTAAGTCGAGGGTCGATCACGCAGGGTAAGAGGGCGCATCGACCGCCCCCGGCCTCTTGCGGGCCGAAGGAGTCAGCGCCTGCCGCAGGGCGTATTCCGTAGGTGGCTAGCCTCGGGCCTGCCCACGGTGGGCGCGCCACGTCTGGGTCTGTTCGCCCTCGCCTGGCCCCCTCTCGCCGCGCGCTGCTGCTTCCACCCGTTCGGTCAGCGTGCCGGGGTTGCTGGCGCCTCGGGCAAGAAGAAGGTCATCGCCGCCCGGTTCATCCACAACGACCGGCGCACCTACCGAGTGGTACGAAGTCGAGATTGAGTTCCTGGGCGACTCCCTACCTTCTGATCCGTAGAGATCTGCAACCGCATCCGCTGCCAGCCGATATGTTTGTGACCTGCTGAAACCCTGTTCAACGATGGCAGTGAGCTACAGCGTTAAGTGTCGCTGTGTGGCCAAAATGGACCAGCACGAGTAGCACTGCCAGTAGTTGCAATCAGGGCGAAGCTGACGCCAACGCCTTCGCGCCAGCGAAGACCGCCGTCGAACCCGACCGGGCTTCGATCTCGAGCAGCCTGTTCCATTTCGCGGTGCGTTCGGATCGCATCGTGGAGCCGACCTTGATCTGCCCCGTGCGCCAGCCCACCGCAAGATCGGCCAGCCACTCGTCCTCGGTGTCCCCCGACCGCGCGGACAGCACCGTGGCAAAGCCGGCGGCCTGGGCGATGTTCACGGCCTCTCGGGCATCGGACAAGGTGCCGACCTGGTTGGGCTTCACGAGGACGGCGTTGGCGGCATGCGACTCGATTCCTCGACGCAGCCGCTCGGGTCTGGTCACGAACAGGTCGTCACCGAGCAGCTGCACTCCCGGCAATGCCCGCGCGGCGGCCTGCCAGTTGTCCCAGTCGTCTTCGGCGAGGACGTCCTCAAGCGAGACTATCGGGTAGGCGGCGCACCAGCTGGCCAGCTCCGCGGTCCACTCTGTCGCGGTGACCGTGCGCTGCTCGGCGGCCAGCACGTAGCATCCGGTGTCCGGGTCGTAGAACTGGGTAGCAGCAACGTCGATCGCGATCGCGGCGTCGGTGCCTGCACGCAGGCCGGCCCGTTCTATACCAGTGGTGAGCAGCTCCAGCGCCGCCCGGTTAGAGGTCAGCACGGGGCCCAGGCCACCTTCGTCCGCGACAAGAGCGGCGTTGTGGCCCTGCGCGGCGATGACCTGCGCGGTTGCCTGCCGCACGCGCCAGGCGATCTCGAGAGCCTCGCTGAAGCTGCCGGCCCCGACCGGGACGATGAGGAAGTCCTGCACGTCGATCCCGCGGCCGGCGTGCGCTCCGCCGGAGATGATGTTGACCATCGGCAACGGCAGCAGCACGGTGCCGGCGTCCCCGGCGACGAACCGGTAGAGCGGCTGCCCAGCCGCCACAGCCGCGGCGCGGGCAGCGGCGATCGAGACAGCCAGCACGGCATTGGCGCCCAGCCTCGACAGCGAGCCGGTGCCGTCGGCCGAGCGCATTGCCGCATCGAGCTGTGCCTGGGCACCAGCGTCCAGTCCGCGCACCGCTTTTGCCAGCGGTCCGCTGACATTGGCGACAGCGGCCCGCACCCCACGGCCGCCGTACCGGTGGCCTCCGTCACGCAGTTCGATTGCTTCATGAGTGCCGGTGGAAGCGCCGGAGGGCACCAGCGCCCGGCCCGCGGCGCCGCCGGCGAGGCTGACCTGGCAGGCCACCGTGGGCGTTCCGCGAGAGTCGAGCGCCTCCCAGGCGAACACCTCCCGGATCTCGGTACCGCCGGTCACGGCAGATGCGCCCATAGATCGCCCCACCTCTGGTTGTCATCAGCGAGCAGAACCTCCCGGGCCAGCGCGCGGCCACGCGCCCGCTGCGGAGCGCTCAGGTACGTGGCCGGTGACTTGCCGTCCATCCGGGCGAGCAGCAGGCAGCCGACCTGGCGAGCGAGGTAACCGGGATCCAGCTCGCCGAGCGCCGGCGCGCTGGCCTGGTTGTAGCTGGCCATGAAGGCAGCGGCGGCCGCGTGGAATGCCGGGCCGTCGGCTGGCCGGTGGAGCGTTTTGCAGGCGAGATGGGTTATCAGGAACGCGACGTCGAACACCGGGTCGCCGATGTGCGCGACCTCCCAGTCGATGACCCACAGCCCTCCGTCGGCGACTAGGACGTTCTTCGGGGAGAAGTCGCCATGCACCAGGCAGCGGCGGGTGGACAGCATCTGGTCGGCCACTTTGGAGATCCGCGCTGCGATGTCAGGGTGCCGTGCGGCGACCCAGCGGTAGAACGGGTCGACGCGCAGCTGGATGAACGCCTCGACGTCGGCAAACTCCGCGTCCACCAGCGGGTCGTCAACGGTGTTGACGTGCCAGTCGGCCAGCAGCTCCCCCAGGTCGTCGGCGATGCCGACCTCGATCCGTCCAGAAAGCAGTTGGCCACGCCACTGGGCAAAGTGGCGCGGTGCCCGCTCGATCACGGCCAGGTGCCAGCGGGGATCGACCGCTATCACCCGCGGGACGTGACCCGGGCGGATACGCCCGGCCGTCTGCAGGGCCTTGGCTTCGGTGACTACCCGCCCGGGGGCGGCCAACCACTCCTCGGCCACCCGCAGCCTCGGCAGCGCCTGCTTCACGACCACGTCGACGCCCGGCCCAGAAACTGCGAGGACGTCGTTGGACACCCCTCCGGACAGCGGGACGATGACTAGTTGCGAACCGTCAGCCGCCACCCCCAGTCGGCACAGTTCTGCGGCCAAGCGCGCATCGCTCAGCGGACCCGCCGGGTCGCTGCCCGTTGCTGCCGGATCGCCGGACGGCGAGGGGGCAGGGCTCACCACGAGCTCCGCGCCTGCGAAGAGCCGCTCGGCCTTGGGCCGGCCAGGCGCACCCGCGGGCGGGCCAGCACCTCACGGCTGACCGTCGCGGGCGGTCTCCGGCCGCGCAGAATCCCGGTGTCGGAGCAGGTCTCCTCGATGGACGGGTCTCTCACTGGTGCGACCGTGAACCCAGCGCGCCGGCGTCGACCAGCCGACCGTACCGGGCCACGGGACGGCCGTAGGTCGCTTCGCGCAGCCCGGTGATGTAGCCGAGGGCGAAGAGGCGCCCGAGCGTCGCGTAGCCGTAGCTCTCGTTGCTCTCGCCCTCGAGTGCCGGCACGTGGTCCGGCCGCATCGGGCCGTCGAAGCCCGTCTCGTGATACGCCCTCATGCATTCGAGCATGTCGGTGGGCCCCTCGTCGTGAAACACCTCGACGAAGCGGCGCGCGTCACCTGCCACGTCCCTGAAGTGCACGAAGAAGATCTTCCGCTGCCCGCCGAACCGGCGGATGAGCGCCGGGAGATCCTTGGTCATCAGGGTGAAGTTGCCCTGACAGAAGGTGATTCCGCTGTAGTCGCTGGCCACCGTGCGCAGCACCCGGTCGAACGCCTCTGTCGTGCCCATGATGCGCGGCACACCACGCACCTCCGCGAGCGGCGGATCATCCGGATGCAGGCAGATGCGGACCCCGGCCTCCTCTGCCACTGGCACTACTGCCCTGAGGAAGTACTCGTGGGCAGCCCACAGCTGCTCAGCGGTGATAACGCCCGGCTCGGCGAGGGGTGCCGCCTGCCGCATCGACGCGTCGTCGTAGCCGCCTGACCGCGCCCCACCACGGAGCAGCACGTCGTGATGAGTGCGGGCCCAGCCGGTCACCGCGTGCCAGTTGTAGCAGAGTGTCCCGATGCCGAGCTCACCCATCGCCTTGATCTGCGCGCACAGCCAGGAGATCTGCTCATCGCGGCCGGCGCCGCCCAGCCGGACGGCGTCCATCGGCGCGGTATCTTCGATGACCGCCAGCTCAAGTCCGTAGTCCTGGTACGTGCCTTGCAGCCGAGCCAGCGCGGCGCTTTCCCAGGGCCGTTCGCCCGGCGGGGGAACCAGATAGGGCGGCGGCCCGGCCTCGCGCCCTGGCAACGGCCAGCGCCACAGCTGCTCTCCTCCGTCGAGGAGGCTGACGACCTGGTCGACACCTGCTTGTTTGACAAGCCGCCACAGTGGGCTGGGCGTCGGATGCAGGAGCTCGGTGATCTTCAGCATCGCCTGGCTGCCTCCTTGAGCTGGGCCAGCACCCCGCGGGCCCTGGCTGCTACGGCATCGATATCCCCGTGACGCGCTGCCGAACGGTCGATCAGCGCGCTGCCCAGGCAGACGGCATGCACCCCCGCCGCGAGGTAGCCGGCGGCCTCACCGGCGCTGATACCGCCGGAGACCACGGCGCGCAGCCCGGGCAACGGCTCAAACAGCGCCCGCAGGTAGGACAGCCCGCCAACAGCCCCGATGGGGAACAGCTTGACCGCGTCCGCGCCGGCTCGCATACTCGCCAGCACCTCGGTCGGCGTCAGGGCACCACCTACATATCCAACGCCGAGGCGGTGTGCCTCCTCCAGCACGGCTGGATCAGTAACGGGCGAGACGATGAACCGCGCCCCGGCAGCGACACATTCTCCGCAGGTCCGGGGATCCAGGACGGTGCCCGCGCCGAGCACCGCGCCGGAACCGGCGACCTCACCGATGACCGTCACCGCATCCGGCACTGTCATTGTCAGCTCGATCGCGGGCACGGCCGCCTGAATGAGTCCGTGCACGATCGTGCGGCATTCGCTGGTAGTTGCCGCGCGGACAACTGCTATCACCCCCGAGGGCACCATCGTCCCCCACTCCTCGCTAGAAACCATGTGCCGTCCTTTTCAGCCAGCTGAGCGCTGTATCGCTGGCCTGCCGGTAGCGAGCGATCAGCACGCGGCCGCGCTCCAGGTCCGCCGTGTCCGGCGCGGCAGTCCAGGTCCGGTCGCCGAGCTGGCGGCTGGCCTGCTGGAGGCTGACGCCAGTCATGATCGCGCCGAGCACCGCCGCGCCCCTGGCCGACATCTCAGCGTCCTCATGGAAGCGGACCTGCGTGCCGAGCGTCTCCAGAGCCAGAGCCTCCCAGGTCGGGTCGCTAGCGCCACGCCCGACGAATTCGATCTCGTGGACCTTCTCTCCCGTCGCGTCCTCGACGACGTCGAGGACATGCCGGGCACTCAGCAGCGTTCCCGCCAGCACAGCGCGCGCTACCTCGGCTGGCCCGTGCTCGGCGTCCAGGCCGAGTAGCAGCCCGCGCACGCCGGTACTCCACAGCGGGGCGCGTTCCCCGGACAGGTAGGGGACGAAGGCCGGGGTGGCGCTGCCGGACGTTGCCGCGATCGCCGGGACCTCCTCCGGGAGGCAGCCGAGGAGCCTCGCGACCCAGGCGACCGACGCTCCGCTGGCCTGGGTGGGGCCGTAGAGCAGCGGGGCGGGTGCGCGGCTTTCCGGAACGCTGAACAGTCCCGTCGCGCGCCGCGCGCCATCGGTGACCGCCGCGCCGACGATGGCGGACGTCCCGCTGAATACGAACCCGCTGCGCCGCTCATAGCAGCCGACCGCCAGGGTCTGGGCGAGCGCGTCGCTCCAGCCGACGCTGACCGGGATCCCGGCGGGAAGGCCGAATCGGTCGGCGGCGGCCGCCGTGACGGGGCCGCGCGGCTCCCACGCGGCGGCAATCGGCGGGCAGGCGTCCGGCGGCCAGCCACATGCTGCGAGCACCTCTGCAGCGGGCGCCCCGTCGGTAACCCGGCAGATGCCCTTGGATGACCAGGGATCCGACGCGGGGCTGCCGGTGAGCTGCATGCCGAGCAGGTCCTTCGGCTGCAGCAGCCATCGGGTGCGCTGCACGGTCGCCGACTCGTGCCGGGCCAGCCAAAGCAGCTTGGCTGGCAGATTCGCCGCCGACCACGGAAGCGCTGTCCCGATCAGCCGTTCAGGATCCCCGAAGCGGGCCTTGAGCTCGGCGGCCTCGGCGGTAGCCCGGGTGTCCTGCCAGATCAGTGCGGGACGGACCGGCGTGCCCGCAGCGTCGACGGGGACAAGCGTCGGTGTCTGCCCGCACAAGCCGATCGCGGTGATCGAGCGCGAGTCAGCTCCCGTCTTCCCCAGCGCGGTGGCAAACGCCTCCGACCAGGCCATCGGGTCCTGCTCGACCTTCCCTGCCCCACCCCGCGCTGTCGGGTACCCGGCGCTAGCGACCAGCGCGCCGCCGTCGCGGATGAGGCTGACCCTCGTCGCCGAGGTGCCGACGTCGACGCCGAGGTAGAGCTGGCTCATGCTGCCAGCCGCGCTGCGAGGGCGGTCAGCCGGGCAGCCCGAACCCGGCGGCGCGGTATTGGCCGGGCTACCGCGATGTCGCTGCACATCATCAGCGTCTCGGGCTAGGCAAAGTGTGCCTCGACAACGCCGAGTGGGCCGAAGTCGGCGCTGACCGTGTCCCCGCGTGCGGCGAACAAGTGCCCGGTGCACGTCCCGGTGCTCACGATGTCGCCCGCGTGAACCTCCCGGCCGTGCTCCCAGGCCCAGTTGAGCATCCAGGCAAGGCTGTTCACGGGGTGGCCCATCGCAGCGCTTCCGGCGCCTGACTTGATGTAGCAGCCATTGAGGTACACATCCACGCTGGCCCGGGTGAGGTCCATTGCCCGCCAGTCGCGGACCCGGCTGCCCTGGACGAACGCGGCGCCCCCGCCATTGTCCAGGCACGAGCCGAAATAGCCGCTGGCGCCGTACCAGTCAGTGAAAACGGTGTCGCCCAGCTCCAGCGCGGGAAACAGCGCGTCGATGCCGGCCCGGGCGTCCGCCACGGTATAGGGCTCGCTGCGCGGCGGGAAGTCGAGCGACAGCTGGAAGGCGAACTCGCACTCGCAGTTCCGGAAGTTGATGAAGAGGTCAGCAGGCAGCAGCGAGCCGCTGGGAAAGATCGTGTGCGGGTAGATGATGCCTGGCGACGGGCTCGGCAACCCCTCCGCGCGGCGGATTTCCTCGCTGGCCGCACCGATCTTCCAGCCGGCCGCGGGCATGCCACGCCGCTCGTCGAGCGCCAGGATGACCTTGACGACCGATTCCCAGTCCCTGGTCCGTAGTCGCTGCGGCAGCTCAGCGGCTCGCCGCTCAAGGCGGCCATCGGCGATGATCGCGGCGACCTCGCTCACCTCGTCACCGGTCAGCGGGCTTTCCCGCGCGCACGGGACCGCCCCGCCCGGCGGTGTCTCGCCGCAGATGGGCCGCCCGCGGTCGGAGAGCTCATCCGGCAGGATCCGGCCGGGCTGGCGCGGCCCGGCCGGACGTGGCCACCCGGCTGAACCGGCGCCGGGGGGGTGTTGCTCAGCCATCTGCGGACCGTTGCTCAGAATGGCGCACCTCGCCGAAGTCTCCTTTGTCAGTGTCCGTTGAACTGGGGCTTTCTCTTCTCGACGAACGCGGCGATGCCCTCCTTCGCGTCGTCGGTCCCGTACAGCACAGCCCCGACGGCCTGCTCAAGCCGGAGGCCGGTGGCGAGTGGGGCATCGCTGCCCTCACGCAGCAACGTCTTCGCCATCCGGACAGCGACCGGCGCCGCGGCGTTGATCCGCCGCGCCAGCACCTGCGCCGCCTCCAGCGCACTGGCGGAATCTCCGGTGCCCAGTGCGAGACCCCAGGACACGGCCTCGGCGCCGGAGATGCGCCAGGCGGTCATGATGAGCTCGGCCGCGCGGATCGTGCCGATCAAGCGTGGCAGCCGCTGCGTGCCCCCGCCGCCGGGGAGCAGGCCGAGTTTCGCTTCCGGCAGGCCGAGTTGCGCGTCAGCTTCGGCGATGATGAGGTCACAGCACAGCGCGAGTTCCAGCCCGCCGCCAAGGGCGTACCCGTGCACCGCGGCGATCAGCGGCTTCGGGCAGTCGATCAGCTTCTGCTGCACGGCGTTGCCGGTACGCATGAAGTCGGCGTAGTCCAGCACGCTCAGACCGACGTAGTGCTCGATGTCGGCGCCCGCGGCGAACGCCCTGCCGTTGCCGTGCAGGATGGCGACTCGGGCCGTCGGCGAGCCGGTGAACCGCGCTATGTGCTGATCGAGCAGAGCGAACGAATGAGGGCCCAGCGCGTTGAGTTTGGCCGGCCGGTTCAGCGTGATGAACGCT
>WNFI01108870.1_pt1 | contig 11243 bp, 10 predicted proteins | sample 5400471 | NCBI WGS metagenome assembly WNFI01 (sample SAMN13153348, study PRJNA577476) | soil metagenome | isolation source: 100 cm saprolite on Douglas fir-dominated hillslope | place: USA:California | collected 2013-09-17
CGCCGAAGACGGTGAGCAGCGCCGCCTTGTGGTGCTCGTGGTCGACCTTGAGCACGTAGTCGCGCGTGACTTCCGACGGGTTGTCGCTGCCGTCGTCGTAGAGCGGGCGCACGCCGGCATAGCTCGAGACGACGTCGGCGTTCGAAAGCGGCCTGGCGAGGAATCGATTCGCCGCGTCGAGAAGGTACTGTGTCTCCTCGGGCGTGATGCGCGCCGCGTCCTCGATGCGCGAGACCGGGACGTCGGTCGTGCCGATGAGGCTGAACTGCTTCTCGTACGGGATCACGAACACCACGCGCTTGTCCGGGTTCTGCAGGATGTACGCGTGCCCTTGCGAGTGGACCTTGGGCACGATGATGTGGCTGCCCTTCACCAGGCGCACGCGGTCGGTGATGCGATCGCCCTCGATGCGGTCGAGCACCTCGACCACCCACGGGCCCGCCGCATTCACGATCGCGCGCGCGCGCAACGTGCGGCGTTCTCCAGACGCAGGCACCACCACCGCTTCCCATTCGCCTTCGACGCGCCTGGCGCTTTCGAAGCGCGTGCGCGTGAGCACGGTCGCGCCCTTCTCGCGCGCCGAGACGGCATTGAGCACCGTCAGGCGCGAATCGTCGACGCGGCAATCGGAGTAGACAAATCCCGAGCGGATGTCGCCCTTGAGTCCCGCGCTGAACTCCATGTGCGGAAACGAGATCGCCTTCGATCCCGGCAGCGTGATCCGCCCGCCCAGGTGGTCGTAGAGCCAGAGCCCGGCGCGGATCATCCACAGCGGCCGCATGCTCGCGTCGTGCGGCAGGACGAACATGAGCGGCCGGATGATGTGCGGAGCCAGCCGCAGCAGGACTTCGCGCTCCTGGAGGGCCTCGCGCACCAGCCGGAACTCGTACTGCTCGAGGTAGCGCAATCCACCGTGGATGAGCTTGGAGCTCCACGAGCTCGTCGCCGAGGCGAGGTCGTCCTGCTCGAGGAGCGTCACGGAAAGCCCGCGCCCGGCCGCGTCGCGCGCGATGCCGCAGCCGTTAATACCGCCGCCGACGATAAGGACGTCTACGCTGACGGCCTGTTTGGGGACAGACCCCGGTTCACTCGCTTGGGGTCTGTCCCCGGTGTTCAGCGGCGTCCCCACGTTGCCCACCATAGCAATCCGATGATCGTCTTGGTGTCGGTGATGATGCCACCGCGGACCCATTCGAGCGCGTCGGCGAGCTTCACTTCCAGGGTCTCGAGATGCTCGCCCACGTCGAGCCTGGCCCCCACGTGCTTCAGGCCGCGCGCGCCGTAGAGCTCGATGATCTCGTTCGAGTAGCCGATGCAGGGATCGAGGTCGGCGATCTTCCACCAGTCGCGCCCCTCGAAGCCGCACTCTTCGATCAACTCGCGCTTGGCGGTGGCGAGAGGCGCCTCATCGCGCTCGAGCTTGCCCGCGGGCAGCTCGATGAAGTGGCGGCGCTTGGCATAGCGGTACTGGCGCTCGAGGAGGATCGTCTGCGCGTCGACGAAGGCGAGGATCATCACCGCGCCCGGGTGCTCGACGTACTCGCGCCACGCCGTCCTGCCGTCGTGCAGGCGCACCTCGTCGCGGCGCACCTTCAGCAGCCCGCCGTCGTATGCGAGCTTCGTCGAGACGGTCGACTCGGTGAAGTCCGCGGAAAACTCCGGGGGCTTCGCCACGCCTACATCGATGCCGTGATGGCGCGCGCGCACAGGTCCATGAGCGGCCCGGGAAGCACGCCGAGGACGAGCACCGCGACCGCGTTGGCCGAGAGAAGCCAGCGCGTTTCGGCCCTGTTGTCGAGCGAGATCTCGCCGGCGGGCGGATCCATGTACATGAGCTTCACGATGCGCAAATAATAGTACGCGCCGATCACCGAGAGCAGCACGGCGATGACGACGAGCCACGTGTAGCCCGCGTCGAGGACTGCCTGCAGGACCGCGAGCTTGGCAAAGAAGCCGATCGTGGGCGGAATCCCCGCGAGCGAAAACATGAGCACGAGCATCACGAAGGCGTACCACTTGGAGCGCTGGTTCAAGCCCCGGAAATCGTCGAGATTCTCCGCCTCGAAGCCCGCGCGCGACAGCAGCAGGATCATGCCGAAGGAGCCCAGCGTCATCAGCACGTAGGCGATCACGTAGAACATCGCCGCGCTGTAGCCGTTCTGGTCGGCGGCGAGGATGCCGAGCACGAGGAAGCCCATGTGGGCGATGGTCGAGTAGGCGAGCATGCGCTTGAGATTCGCCTGCGCGATCGCGATGATGTTGCCCACCGACATCGAGGCGATCGCGAGTATCACCAGCATCTGCTGCCAGTCGCCGGACATGCCCTGCAGGCCGGTCGCCAGCAGCCGCATGATGAAGGCGAAGGCAGCGAGCTTCGGCGCGGCGCCAACGAAGAGCGTCGTGGGCGTGGCAGCGCCGTGATAGACGTCCGGGATCCACATGTGGAAGGGGGCCACGCCCAGCTTGAACGCCATTCCCGCGACGACGAACACCAGGCCGAGGACGGCGAAGATGCTCCTCTCTTCGCCCTGCTCGAAGGCGAGCGCCACGCGCGTGAGCTCGAGCGATCCGGTCGCACCGTAGATCATCGACATGCCGTAGAGCAGCAATCCCGAGGAGAGCGCCCCCAGCACGAAGTACTTCATCGCCGCCTCGGTGGCGCGCACCGAATCGCGCTGCAGCGCGACCATCGCGTACTGCGACAGCGCCAGGAGCTCGAGTCCGAGGAAGAGCGTGACGAAGTGGTGCGCCGAGATCATCACCATCATGCCGAGCGTGGCGAAGAGCGCCAGCGAGAGGAACTCGCCGGTGAGCAGGCCGCGCACCTCGAGGTAGGTGCGCCCGTAGACGATCGTCACCGCGACCGAGAGAAGCGTCATCACCTTGAGCACCTGCGACATCATGTCGGCGACGAACATGCCCTGGAAGGCGTGCACGGTCGCATTGCCCGTGGTCACGAGCGCCAGCACCGCGGTGCCGACGAGGGCCACTTGCGTGAGCCAGTAGGTGATATGGCGCTCGTGCTCCTTCAGGAACAGATCGACGATGAGCAGCGCGCAAGCAAGCAGCAGCAACACGATCTCCGGGATCGCGGGCGCTATCGAGAGCAACGAGAAGGTGGCCCGGTTCATGCGGCGCCTACAACTTGCCCTTCGCTACGTGGGCGAGGAGCTCGTGGATCGAGGGATTCATCACGTCGGAGAGCGGCCTGGGATAGATGCCCATGGCCAGCACCGCGACCGCGAGCATGGCGAGGAACGTGATCTCGCGCCAGCCCACGTCCTTCAGCGCCGCGACGCGTTCGTTGGCCACCGCGCCATAGACCACGCGCTTCACCATCCAAAGCGTGTAAGCCGCGCCGAAAACCAGCGTGGTCGCGGCGAGGAAGGCGTACCAGAAGCTCGACTTGATGGTTCCGAGGATCACGAGGAACTCGCCCACGAAGCCGCTCGTTCCCGGAAGTCCCGAATTGGCCATCGCGAAGAGCACGAAGAAAGCCGCGAACACCGGCATCGTGTTGGCCACTCCGCCGTAGTCGGAAATCTCGCGCGAATGCACCCGGTCGTAGAGCACGCCCACGCACAGGAAGAGCGCGGCGGAGACGAAGCCGTGCGAGATCATCTGCAGCACCGCGCCCATCATCGCGTCGGGATCGAAGATGAAGGTGCCGAGGGTCACGAACCCCATGTGCGAGATCGACGAGTAGGCGATGAGCTTCTTCATGTCCGACTGCACCAGCGCGACCAGGCCGATGTAGACCACGGCGACGAGCGAGAGCGTGATCATGAAAGTCGCGAAATACTGCGAGGCGTCGGGCGCGATCGGCAGGTTGAAACGCAGGAAGCCGTATCCGCCGATCTTGAGCGTGATGGCCGCGAGGATCACCGAGCCGCCGGTCGGCGCCTCCACGTGCGCATCCGGCAGCCACGTGTGCACCGGCCACATCGGCACCTTGACCGCGAAGGACATGAACATCGCGAGGAAGATCAACTTCTGCGCCGTTTCCGTGAGCGCCACGCGGTGGAAGTCGAGGATCTCGAAGCTGCCGTTGGTCTGCTGGTAGAGGTAGATGAACGAGGCCAGCATCAGGAGGGAGCCCAGCAGCGTGTAGAGGAAGAACTTGACCGCGGCGTAGACGCGGTTGGGTCCGCCCCACACTCCGATGATGAGGAACATCGGGATCAACATCGCCTCGAAGAACACGTAGAAGACGACCGCGTCGAGCGCGGCGAAGACGCCGTTGATGAGCCCCGACTGGATCAGGAACGCGGCCAGGTACTGCGAGACCTTGTCGGTGATCACCTCCCAGTGCGCGATCACCACCAGCAGCGTCATGAAGCTGTTCAACAGGATGAAGGGCATCGAGATGCCGTCCACGCCCAGGTGGTAGTGCACGTTGAAGCGCGCGATCCACGCCCGGTTCTCGACGAGCTGCATCGCCGGGACGGGCTCGAATCCGTTCCAGAGCGGCACGCACACGAGCAAGCCCAGCACCGAGCCCACCAGGGCCATCCAGCGCGCGGCGGCCGGGTCGCGGTCCTTGCCGACGAGAAGCACCGCGACGCCGAAGGCGATCGGAACCCATATGGTGAGCGAAAGAATTGGAAGTGCGTGGGGCATCGTTGTTGTTGTGTGGATCGAGAGCGGAGTGCGCTAGGCCTTCCCCAGGATCGAGAAAAATGTGATGAGCGCGACCACGCCGAAGATCATCGTGAAGGCGTAGTGGTAGATGTAGCCGGTCTGGATGCGCCGCGCCCTGGCGGCGAACCAGCCGATGAGGTGGGCGGTGCCGTTCACCATGATGCCGTCGATGACGGTCTTGTCGCCCCACTTCCAGAAGCCGTTGCCGACCTTGCGCGCCCCACCCGCGAAGAACCAGTCGTTGAAGTCGTCGAAGCCGTACTTGCGGTCGAGGATCGTGGCGAGGACGCCGAAGCGCTCGCGCGCCACCGCGGCAAGCTCCGGGCGAAGGATGAAGAAGAAGAACGCCGTCGCCGCCCCGGCCAACGCGAGCCAGAACGGCAGCGTCGCCACCGCGTGCAGCGTCATGGCGAGCGCGCCGTGGAATTCGCTCTCGAGCTCCGCCATCGTCGCGGTCTTCGCGATCGCGCCGTCCAGCTCGAACCAGCCGCCGTAGAGCATCGGGCCGATCGTGAGCCAGCCGATCGCGATCGACGGAATCGCGAGGAGAACGAGAGGCACTGTGACTACCAATGGAGACTCACGCGGCGGGTGGTGCGCATCGAACCGCTCCTTGCCGTGGAAGGCGAAGAACACGAGGCGGAACGAATACAGCCCGCTCACGAAGATTCCGCCGAGCGCCAGGACATACGCGAACATGTGCCCCGGCGTATGCGCGGCGTGCAGCGCCTCGATGATCGAGTCCTTGGAGAAGAACCCCGCGAACGGCGCAATGCCCGCGTTGGCGAGCGCGCCGATAAGCACCGTCGCGTAGGTGATCGGCATGTACTTGTAGAGCCCGCCCATCTTGCGCATGTCCTGCTCGTGATGCAGCGCGATGATGACCGAGCCCGCGCCGAGGAAGAGCACCGCCTTGAAGAAGGCGTGCGTCATGAGGTGGAAGATCGCCACCGAGTAGGCCGAGGCAGGTGATGGCGCCGATCACGATCACCACCGAGAGTGCCGTCTGCGAGAGCTCGAAGAGCGGCGACATGCGCGCGACCATGAAGATCCCCGCGGTCACCATCGTCGCCGCGTGGATCAGCGCGGAGATGGGCGTGGGGCCTTCCATCGAATCCGGCAGCCACACGTGCAGCGGAAACTGCGCGCTCTTGCCCATGGCGCCGATGAAAAGGCAGATGCAGATCACCGACATGAGCGACCAGCCCTGCCCCGGGATGATCTCGACCAGCTTGCTCATGTAGTCGGGTGCCGCGACGAACACGGGGCCGTAGTCGAGCGTGCCGAACTGCGCGAAGACGATTCCCACGCCGAGCAGGAAACCGAAGTCGCCTACCCGGTTCACGAGGAACGCCTTCAGGTTGGCGTAGATCGCGGTGGGGCGCGTGAACCAGAAGCCGATGAGGAGGTAGGAGACCAGCCCCACCGCTTCCCAGCCGAAGAAGAGCTGCAGGAAGTTGTTCGCCATCACCAGCATCATCATCGCGAAGGTGAAGAGCGAGATGTAGGCGAAGAAGCGCTGGTAGCCGGGATCGTCGGCCATGTAGCCGATGGTGTAGACGTGCACCATGAGGGAGACGAACGTCACCACGCACATCATCGTCACCGTGAGGTGGTCGATGAGGAAGCCCACGTGCATCTTCCATCCCGCGTCGCCCGCGATCCAGGTGAAGACCGACGAATCGAGATGAGCGCCTTGGGCCACCTGCCCAAGGCAGACTAGAGACGCGAGAAACGAGATGGCCACGGATGCGATGGTCACCGTATGCGCAAACGTTCGCCCCAGTTTCCAGCCGAGAAATCCGGCGAGAATCGCGCCCACGAGGGGCGTAAACGCGGCGATGCACGACAGGGTCATCAATTCCATTTGTTTGTCTTTTTCTCGCGTCTCACGTCTCGTGTCTCGCGTCTAGCCTTTCAGGCTTCCCAGATCGTCGACATTGATCGACCTCAAATTCCTGAACAGCGCCACCAATATCGCCAGCCCGATCGCCGACTCCGCCGCGGCGACGGTGAGGATGAAGAACACGAAGACCTGGCCCGACAGGTCGCCGAGATAGTGCGAGAAGGCGATGAAGTTCATGTTGACGGCGAGCAGCATCAGCTCGATCGCCATCAGCAGGATGATGAGGTTCTTGCGATTCATGAACACCCCGACCACGCCGATCGCGAAGAGCAGCGCGGCCAGCACGAGGTAGTGCGCGAGCGGGATCACGGCGTGGCCTCCTTCTTTTCGGAGGCCATCTTCACGATCTTCAAACGATCGCCCGCCATCACCGACAGCTGTTCGGACGGATGCTGGTACTTGGTCTCCTTGCGGGTGCGCAGCGTCAACGCGATCGCGGCGACGATGGCCACGAGCAGAATCACGGCCGCGATCTCGAACGGGAATACGTAGTCGGTGTAGAGCACCTGCCCCAGCGCCTTGGTGTTGGAGTAGCCCGGCGGAGGGGCGCCGGGATCGACCGCGCCGGACGCGCCGCGCCACAGGAGTGCCACCATCTCGAGCGCCATCAGCACGCCCACCAGGCCGGCCAGCGGCAGGTGGCCCCAGAACCCCTCGCGCAGCACGTCGATGTCGATGTCGAGCATCATCACCACGAAGAGGAAGAGCACCATCACCGCCCCTACGTAGACCAGCACCAGCGTGATGGCGAGGAACTCCGCGTAGAGGAGCAGCCAGATGGCGGCGGCGGTGAAGAACGCGAGCACCAGCCAGAGCGCCGCGTGCACGGGATTGCGCACCATGACGACCAACGCGCCGGCGGCGAGCAGGATCGCGCCGAATGCGTAGAAGAGGGGGAGCGTGAAGTCCATTTTTTAGCTGTCGGCTCGTTCCTCGACCACGTTACCTAAACGCCGCGTCCTGGGTGCGCGCGGCGGCGATGAGATCCTCGTACTTGTCGCCGATGGCGAGCAGCATCGGCTTGGTGTAGAGGAGGTCGCCGCGGTTTTCGCCGTGGTACTCGAGGATGTGGGTCTCGACGATGGAATCGACCGGGCAGCTCTCCTCGCAGAAGCCGCAGAAGATGCATTTCACCAGGTCGATGTCGTAGCGCGTGGTGCGGCGCGTGCCGTCCTCCCTCTGATCGCTCTCGATCGTGATCGCGAGCGCCGGGCAGACCGCCTCGCACAGCTTGCAGGCGATGCAGCGCTCCTCGCCGTTGGGATAGCGGCGCAGCGCGTGCAGGCCGCGGAAGCGCGGGCTCGCGGGCGTCTTCTCCTCCGGATACATGACGGTGATCTTGCGGGCGAACAGGTGCCGGCCGGTGAGCTTCAAGCCCGTGAAGAGCTCCGAGAGCATGAGGCTCGAGACGATGTCCTTGGCGCGTGAGAGCATGGCGTTACTTTCCGAACCAGATGTTCAACACCGGCCAGCTCGCGAACGGCTCCATCATCGCGACGCCGATCACCGCGATCCACACCAGCGTCACGGGAATGAAGACCTTCCAGCCGAGCCGCATGATCTGGTCGTAGCGGAAGCGCGGGAAGGTCGCGCGGATCCACAGGAACGCGAACATGAAGAAAGCGATCTTGGCGAGCAGCCACCAGATGCCGGGCGCGGCCAGCCAGGAAACCGGCGTCCCCATCTCGCGGACGAAGGCGAAGTTGAAGGGCGAGAGCCACCCGCCCCAGAAAAGCAGCGCCGAGATCGTCGAGATCAGGATCATGTTCGCGTACTCGGCGAGGAAGAAGACGGCGAAGGTCATTCCGGAGTACTCGACGTGGAAGCCGGCGACGATCTCGCTCTCGCCCTCGGCCACGTCGAAGGGCGCGCGGTTGGTCTCGGCGAGCCCGGCGATGAAATGGATCGCGAAGAGCGGCAGGAGCGGGATCCAGAACCACTCGAAGAGGCCATAGTCGCCGTCCTGGCGGGCCACGATGGCGGTGAGGTTCATGCTCTGCCCGGCGCGTCCACATCGGCGATGACCCATCCCGGCGCGAACGGGACGATCGACCACGCGGCGAGCGCGGGTGCGACGGAGACGATGGGTGCCAGGAGGAAGAGGCCCTTCGAGGCGCCGGAGGGAATGATCTGCTCCTTCATCAGGAGCTTGATGGCGTCCGCGATAGGCTGCAGGATGCCCTTGTAGCCCACGCGGTTCGGGCCCTTGCGCACCTGGATCCAGCCGATCACCCAGCGCTCGACCAGCTGGTAATAGAGCACCGTGAGCAGCAGCGGGACGAGCACGAGCACGATCATCGCGAGCGACTTGCCGACGAAGAATGCCTGCGGTCCCCACTCCGGGCCGAGAAAATCGTTCGCCATCCCCTGCGCGCGTCCGATGAGCCCGTCGATCGAGATCATGCCACCGCCGCCACTTCGATTCTCTCGATCGCGATCTCGCCCTCGCCCAGCGCCGCGGTCTCCGCCACGCCGCGCGCAATGCGCACCGTGCCGTCGGCAAGCGCGGCATCGAGCGCCACCGGGAGGATCGCCTCGCCCTCGCCCTGGCGAATGCGCACGCGATCGCCCGCATTGAGCTTCAACCGCGCCAGCGTCGCCGCGTTGAATCGTGCCGTGCGCGACGCCTTGCCGTCGGCGGTCTTCTGCAGCGGCATGGAGCGGCGCACGACCGGATCGGATCCATAGATCGTGAATTCGGCGATGCGCTCGATCGCCGCCCTCGGCGCGTGCAGCTCCCAGGTGAACGGGGCGATGGAGCTTCCCAGCCCCGCGCGCGCCCAGGCCTGCAGGTCCGGAGCAATCGCCTTGCGCACCTCTTCGATCGTCTCGACGTGGAACCCCGGAATGTCGAGGATGGCGCCCAGCATGCGCAGCACCTTCCACGCGGGACGCGCATCGCCCTGCGGCCTCACCACCGCGTTGAACGACTGCGCCCTGCCTTCCATGTTGACGAAGGTCCCGGCGGTCTCGGCATAAGGCGCGATGGGAAGCATCACGTGCGCGCTCTCGGTGGTCGCGTCGCGATACGCCGAGAGCGCCACGCAGAATTCGGCTTTGCCGAGCGCGGCGGCGGCCTGGCGCCCCATGTCGAGGTCGGCCTCGACACCGGCGACGAGGTAGCCGCGGCGCACGTTCTCGACCATCGCGCGCGCATCGAGGCCGCGCGCGGGCAAGGCACCGGCGAGGTAAGCGCCGACCGCATTCGCGCCATCGGGGAGCACGCCGACTTTCGCACCCGTGATGCGCCCGATTTCCTGCGCGAGCGCGAGCAGGACCGCGTAGTCGGGATGCTGCTGCGCGTAATGACCGAGCAGGATCGCCGAGCGCTCGCGGCCGACGAGGCTTGCCGCGATCGCTTTTTCGTCCTCTCCGATCGCCTTGTCGACCGCCCCCCGGATGCTCTTGCCGCTCGCCTGCGCCACCGCCGCGGCGATCGCCGCGAGGTCACCGGCGAGCGCGCCGGGGCGCGCCACCATGCGCCGCGCCGTGGGCATGAGGAGCTCGTCGTCGGCCACGTGCAGCGTGTTGATCGCGAGGCCCTTCTTCGCGGCGAGCCGCAGGCGGCTCGCGAGCAGCGGCTGCTCCTTGCGCAGCGTCGAGCCGATGAGCAGCACCGATTGCAGCTTGCCGACTTCCTCGATCGACATGCCGAGCCACGGCGCGCCGTTCGCCTTCGCGCGGAAGTCCGACTGGCGCACGCGATGGTCGACATTGTCGGTGCCGAGGCCGTGCGCAAGCCGCGTGCCGAGGTGCAGCTCTTCGAGGGTGAGCTCGGGTGCCAGCAGGAATCCAAGCGCATCGGCGCCGTGGCGGGCGACGACCTCCTTCAGCCCCTGCGCGGCGGCTTCGAGCGCCTCCTGCCAGTCCACCGTGCGCCATTCGCCGGCGCGCTTCACCATCGGGTACAGCAGGCGCTCCTCCGAGTTGAGCCCCTGGTAGGCGAAACGGTCCCGGTCCGAGATCCAGCATTCGTTGATGGACTCGTTCTCGAAGGGGAGCACGCGCATCACGCGCTCCTGCTTGGCCTGCACCACGAGGTTGGAGCCGAGCGAATCGTGCGCGCTCACGCTGCGGCGGCGCGACAGCTCCCAGGCGCGCGCGCTGTAGCGGAACGGCTTCGAGGTGAGCGCGCCCACCGGGCACAGGTCGATCACGTTGCCGGAGAGCTCCGAGTCGACGGTCCTGCCGACGAAGGCAAGGATCTCGGCGTGCTCGCCCCGGCCCGCCATGCCGAGCTCCATGATCCCCGCGACTTCCTGGCCGAAGCGCACGCAGCGCGTGCAGTGGATGCAGCGCGTCATGTCGGTGGAGATGAGAGGGCCCAGGTTCTTGTTCACGACCACGCGCTTGTTCTCCTGGTAGCGCGAGTTCGAGGCTCCGTATCCCACCGCGAGGTCCTGCAGCTGGCACTCGCCGCCCTGGTCGCAGATCGGGCAGTCGAGCGGATGGTTGATGAGCAGGAACTCCATCACGCCCTTCTGCGCGTCGATGGCGAAGTCGGAATGCGTCTGGACCTTCATGCCCTCGGTGGCGGGGGTGGCGCACGCGGGCAGCGGCTTGGGGGCCTTTTCCACTTGCACCAGGCACATGCGGCAGTTGGCCGCGATCGAGAGCTTGCGGTGGTAACAGAAATGCGGCACGAAGATGCCGATTTTGGTCGCGGCATCCATCACCGTGGCGCCGCTTGCGATCT
>WNFI01114373.1_pt1 | contig 11243 bp, 9 predicted proteins | sample 5400471 | NCBI WGS metagenome assembly WNFI01 (sample SAMN13153348, study PRJNA577476) | soil metagenome | isolation source: 100 cm saprolite on Douglas fir-dominated hillslope | place: USA:California | collected 2013-09-17
CTCGGTGGTGGCGAATCTGGATCATGCGCAGCGCTTCATCGCGGTGCTGCACGGCATGGGCTGCGAGTTCGCGCTGGATAATTTCGGCAGCGGCTTGAGCTCGTTCTCGACGCTGCGGACCCTGCCCATGGATTACCTGAAAATCGACGGCTCCTTCATCAGCAACCTCGCCGGGGACAGCGTGAATCAGGCCATGGTCGCGGCGATGATCGAACTCTCCCGGAGCCTCAATTTCCGCGTCGTCGCGGAACACGTCGAGGACCAGATGTCCCTGGACACCGTGACCGACATGGGCATCGACTTCGTGCAAGGGTTCGTGTTCGGCCGGCCGCAGCCGCTGTCGATGGTGCCCAGTCCTGGCTAGGGCGGCTTATAACCCCGGGGCAGGGTCTCATAACAAACTTCTATGGCATTTCCCGCGTTTCTATGGCATTTCCCCCATGCTTAGGAGGAAAATCGGGGGCCAGCCAAAGAGGTGACCTATGCCGGTTTACGAGGACAACACTAAATCCATCGGCCGCACGCCGCTGGTCCGAATCAACCGCCTCGACGCGAGCAGCAGCGCGACGATCCTCGCCAAGATCGAAGGCCGCAATCCTGCCTACTCGGTGAAGTGCCGCATCGGCGCGGCCATAGTGTGGGACGCCGAAGAGCGCGGCACGCTGAAACCGGGAATGTCCATCGTCGAGGCCACCAGCGGCAATACCGGCATTGCGCTCGCCTATGCCGCGGCCGCGCGCGGCTATGGATGCGTTCTGACCATGCCCGAGACCATGACCATGGAGCGGGAAGCAATTCGAAAATCCCGCCAATCCGGCCATCCACGAAAGCACCACGGGACCGGAGATTTGGGAGGACACCGAGGGCAAGATCGACGTGTTCGTCAGCGGGGTCGGCACCGGCGGCACGCTGACCGGCGTATCGCGGTACATCAAGGGTACTCGCGGCAAGAAGATCCTGACGGTGGCCGTGGAACCCACGCATTCGCCGGTCATCAGCCAGACCTTGGCCGGTCAGCCGCTCACCCCGGCGCCGCACAAGATTCAGGGCATCGGCGCGGGATTCGTGCCCAAGAACCTGGACTTGTCGCAGGTGGATCGCGTCGAGCTGGTCACCAACGATGAGTCCATCGAGATGGCGCGCCGCCTGGCGCGCGAGGAAGGCCTGTTGAGCGGAATCTCATGCGGGGCCGCAATGGCCGTGGCGCTGCGTCTGGCGCGCGAGCCCGCGCAGAAGGGCAAGACCATCGTCGTCGTATTGCCGGATGCCGGCGAACGATACCTGTCGGGCGCCCTGTTCGAGGGGCTGTTCGAGGGAGTCGAGAAGATGCAGGCAGTCGCCTGAAGGTCCCCATGAAAGCCGTCGCTCACCCCCCGTCCCCGTCCAACAAAGCCGCGCTCGAGAAGCTCACCGGAGAGTTCCTCGACAGCTACATGGGGGATGAGCGTGCGCGCCGGATTTCGCGCCGTTATCTGCCGTCGCGCGAAGCCATCGTCGAGATCTTGGAGTCGGTGCTGGATCTCATGTACCCCGGCTACTTCGGCCGCCGCGATTTGAGCAGCGACAATTTGCGCGCGCATGTGGCCCATTCCGTGGCGGTGCTCTTCCCTAAGCTCGAGCGTGAGATGGAGCATTGCCTCTGCTACGGACGCGAGGTCACGGCGGGGCGGGCGGAAGTCGGCGAGTGCGCGCCGCGGGCGCACCAATTGGCGGAGATTTTTCTGAGCCGGCTGCCTGAGATCCGCAGTCTGCTGATACGCGATGTGCAGGCGGCGTTCGACGGCGACCCCGCGGCGACGAATCTGGATGAAGTGATTCTCGCCTATCCGGGAGTGCTGGCGGTCAGCGTGTACCGCATCGCCCACGCTTTGTACGATCTGGGCGTGCCCATGATGGCGCGCATCATGACCGAATGGGCGCATTCCAAGACGGGCGCCGACATTCATCCGGGAGCGACCATCGGCGCGGCGCGGCAAGAAGCGCCATCCGACGGTGGAGAGCGGCTCCACGCTCTACGCCAATGCCACGGTGCTGGGCGGTCAGACCGTGGTCGGCGCCGACAGCGTCATCGGCGGTTCGGTGTTCCTGACCCGCAGCGTGCCGCCGCACTCGCGCGTGTCGCTCAAGGAGCCGGAACTGCGCGTGGGTACGCGCATCGGCGCGGCGGAGCCGGACGCGATCTACTTCGATATATAGTTAGGCGCTACGCGCCGAATCTACGGGGTATTTCCAGGCGCTACGCGCCGAATCTACGGGGTCGAAGCGACCCCGTCCGTTAAGTTGGCTGCGGAGAGCTGGCTCAAATCATCTTGCCGAGCAAGGGCACCATCAGCAGTGCGACGATGTTGATGATCTTGATCAGGGGGTTGATGGCCGGGCCGGCCGTGTCCTTGTAGGGGTCGCCGACGGTATCGCCGGTCACCGCCGCCTTGTGCGCGTCGGAGCCCTTGCCGCCGTAGTGCCCTTCCTCGATGTACTTCTTGGCGTTGTCCCAGGCGCCGCCGCCCGTGGTCATCGAGATGGCGACGAACAGTCCGGTCACGATGGTGCCGATCAAGAGACCTCCCAGCGCCTGGACGCCGGAGCCCGGACCCATGAGGAAATTCACGATGACCACCAGCACGATGGGCACGAGAATCGGCAGCAGCGAGGGAATGATCATCTCCTTGATCGCCGCCTTGGTCAGCATGTCGACGGCGCGCGAGTAATCGGGCTTCGCGGTGCCTTCCATGATGCCCTTGATCTCGCGGAACTGGCGGCGCACCTCGTTGACCACGGAACCCGCGGCGCGGCCCACGGCTTCCATGGCCATGGCGGCGAAGAGATACGGCACCAGGCCGCCGATGAAGAGGCCGATGATCACGGCCGGGTTGGATAGATCGAAACTGGTGGCGTGGCCCAGCACTTCACCGAGCTTGTGCGTGTAGTCGGCGAACAGAACGAGCGCAGCCAGGCCCGCGGAGCCGATGGCGTAGCCCTTGGTGACGGCCTTGGTGGTATTGCCGACCGCATCCAGCGGGTCGGTGACGTCGCGCACCTTTTTCTCCAAGCCCGCCATCTCGGCGATGCCGCCGGCGTTGTCGGTGATGGGTCCATAGGCGTCGAGCGCCACGATCATGCCGGTCATGGACAGCATGGCCGTGGCGGCGATGGCGATGCCGTACAGACCTTCGAGCCGGTAAGAGGCCCAGATGCTGAGGGCGACCGCAATGACGGGCAACGCGCAGGCCTTCATCGAGACGCCCAGGCCCGCGATGATGTTGGTGGCATGGCCGGTCTGGGACGCCGCGGCCACGTGTTGCACGGGACTGTACTCGGTGGCCGTGTAGTACTCGGTGATCACGATCATCGCGGCGGTGAGAGCGAGGCCGACCAGGGTGCACAGCCAGATGGACATGGCTTGTCCGCCCATGATCTCTTTGGAGACAAAGTAAAACGCGACCGCGGAAATGGCGCCGGAGACGATGACGCCCTTGTAAAGGGCGTTCATGATCTTGCCGCCTTCTGGGGTGGAGACGAAGAAGGTGCCGACGATGGACGAGACGATGGAAATTGCGCCGAGCACCAGCGGAAACAGCACCGCCCGCGCGCCCATCTCCACCATCACCAATCCGCCCAGCAACATGGTCGCGACCAGGGTGACGGCGTAGGTTTCGAACAAGTCAGCCGCCATGCCGGCGCAGTCGCCGACGTTGTCGCCGACGTTATCCGCAATGACCGCCGGATTGCGCGGATCGTCTTCGGGGATTCCGGCTTCCACTTTGCCGACCAGGTCTGCGCCCACGTCGGCGCCCTTGGTGAAAATGCCGCCGCCGAGACGCGCGAATATCGAGATGAGCGAGCCGCCGAAGGCGAGACCGACCAATGAGCGCAAAGCGCCTTCCGGATCGCCGAGAATCCGCAGCATGGCGAGGTAGTAGCCGGCGACACCGAGAAGCCCGAGGCCGACCACCAGCATGCCGGTAATCGCGCCGCCGCGGAACGCGACCTTGAGCGCGGCGTTGATGCCTGAGTGCGCCGCCTGCGCGGTGCGCACATTGGCGCGCACGGAGATGAACATGCCGATGTAGCCGGCGAGTCCGGAGAGAATGGCGCCCACCGCGAAGCCGCCGGCGGTGGCCCAGCCCAGGGTCACGCCGAGCACGACGAACAGGATGACTCCGACAAGGGCGATGGTGGAATATTGCCTGTTCAAATAGGCCTTGGCGCCCGCCTGAATCGCCGCCGCAATTTCCTGCATACGGGGATTGCCCGCGGGCTGCGCCAAAATCCAGCGTACCGAAACGACGCCGTACAGGATGGCAACAACACCTGCTGCAATGGCCAACCACAGCGCACAGTCGAGAGTCATGGGTCGTTCTCCGGTGGGGTTCTTATGTTATTGAAAATTATAATCTTATAGCAAAAAAAAGCGCCGGGACTATACCACAAACGGTATGCGGAGGCGCTTGGGCACGCTCGCGCCCTTGAGCGCGACATAAGCGGGCAGCCCCCGGGCATACGGAGGATAGGCTTCGCCGCCGATGAGCGGCTGCAAATATTTGCGGCAGGCGGCGGTGATGCCGAATCCTTCCGTCGTAATGAAGTTGCGCGGCAGCTTTTTTTCCTGGTTGGCGATCGCCGCCAGCGGTGCTTCGCCGATGCTCCACCGATAGGGCTTCGATGATTTGCGGACGATGACGGGCATCACCGCGTTCCTGCCGCGAAGCGCGAATTCGACGGCTGCCTTGCCGACGGCATAGGCCTGCTCGACATCCACTTTCGATGCGATGTGGCGCGCCGAGCGCTGCAGATAGTCGGCGACGGCCCAATGGAACTTATAGCCAAACGCTTCCTGGGTCATCTGTGCGACCACCGGTCCCACGCCGCCCAGCTGCGCGTGGCCGAACGCGTCCTTGGTGCCGGCCTCGGCGAGAAATTTGCCGTCGGAATCGCGCAAGCCTTCGGAGACGACGACGACGCAGTAGCCGTATTTCTCGACCGATGCCTTGACCTTGGCCAGGTAGCGCGCCTGATCGAAGACGATTTCGGGAAACAGAATGACGTGCGGCGCATCGCCGGCCTTTTCGGCGGCCAGGCCGCCGGCCGCCGCCATCCAGCCGGCATGGCGTCCCATGACTTCGAGCACGAACACTTTCGTCGACGTCCGCGCCATCGACGCCACGTCGAGCGCTGCCTCGCGCGTGGACACGGCGATGTACTTGGCCGCGGAGCCGAATCCGGGGCAGCAGTCGGTGATGGGCAGATCATTGTCGACAGTCTTGGGAATCCCGATGCAGGTGATGGGATAAGCCATTTGCACGGCGATTTCGGACACTTTTTGCGCGGTGTCCATGGAGTCGTTGCCGCCGTTGTAGAAGAAATAGCCGATATCGTGCGCGCGGAATATGTCGATCAGGCGTTCGTACTGGGCGCGATTCTTGTCGATGCCGGCCAGCTTGTAGCGTGCAGATCCGAAGGCGCCGCCCGGCGTATGGCGCAGGGCGCTGATGGCGGCCCGGCTCTCCTTGCTGGTGTCGATCATGTCCTCGGTCAGGGCGCCGATGATGCCATGCCGTCCGGCATACACCTTGCCGATCTTGCCGCGGTGCCGGCGCGCCGTTTCGATCACGCCGCAGGCCGAGGCGTTGATGACGGCCGTTACGCCGCCGGATTGTGCATAGAACGCGTTCTTCATGAGACCTCCGGGAGGCGCGCAGAATAGCCGATCAGCCGAGGTTTGACGACCGCGCCGCCCGAAGGTACGGTAGCGCGCTTTCACCACTTCCGAGAATCATGCGAATAGTTCTATTGGGGGCGCCCGGGTCCGGCAAAGGCACACAGTCGCAGCTGCTGGTCAAAGCCTATGGGGTGCCGCAAATATCCACCGGCGACCTGCTGCGCGAAGCTGTCGCCAAGGGGACGGACCTCGGCCTGCGGGCCAAGGCAGCCATGGACTCCGGAAAGCTGGTCGACGATGACACGGTGCTCGGCATGATTCGCGAGCGCATCAGTCGACCGGACGCCGCCAAGGGTTTCATCCTGGATGGTTTTCCCCGCAATATCGCCCAGGCCGAAGCATTGGAAACGATGCTGAAGGAGATGGGTACACCGCTCGAGGCGGTCGTGCTCATGAACCTTGATTTGGGCGTTCTGTTCAAACGCCTGACCGGCCGCAGAATATGTCAGGTCTGCGGACGGGTCTTCAATGTGTATACCTCGCCGCCCGGGGCCGCCGCGCATTCCAAGGAATGCGGCGACGCGCACCGTCTGATTCAGCGGCCGGACGACAAGGAGGAAGTCATCGGCAAGCGTCTCGAGGTGTACGAGGCGCAAACCAAGCCGCTGATCAAGTATTACGAAGCAGCCGGGTTATTGCGCATCGTGGACGCCGACGCCGACGTGGATACGGTGTTCAAGAGCATCGTGCAAGCGGTGCTGGACAGGGCGCCCGGCGCCGTCAGCCGATAAGCCTCGAGCCGTCAGCCGATAGCCTCGAGCAGCCGCCTCCCTATTTCCTCCCGGCGCCAGCCCGTCAGGGCATGTACGCCGCGTAGCGCGCTTGCGCGCGTTCTGATGGCGAGGGCCTTGAGCTCTCCGCGCGTCGCGAGAATTTCCGCGCTGACGCTGAGCTCGGCGGCGCGCGAATCGACGATCTTGCTCAGGCGTTCGATCAGGGCTTTCTGCTCGGGAGTGGGGCGCGCATCCTGACTGGGTTCTTGATCCGGAGCATCCTGCAATGACGCCTCGAGAGCGTCGGACAAGCTCGCCGTGAGACTGTCATTCAGCGGAGGCGAGGCGCCTTGCGCAATGGAGAAAATGTCGGCGTCGGGGAGTATCCAGGCGCGCGGCAGATCGCGGGCGCGCGCCAGTTTTTCGCGCCAGACGGCGACGGCTTTGGCCCGGGCGCGCGGGGCCGGCGCGAGCTGCGCGAGGCCGCGAAGGCGACCCCACGCTTGCGCGGGATCGGGTTCATACAGCTCTTTGTCCTCGAGCGCCCGGCAATCCTCCAAAACCCAGTGCTCGCGCCCGAGCTCGCGCAGCCGCAGAACGAGATGACTCGCGATGTCGCCGAGATACGACACATCGTCCGCGGCGTACTCCAGCTGTTCCCGCGTGAGCGGCCGCTTCGACCAGTCGGTGCGCGTCTGGCCCTTGGGCACGGTTACATTGAGCAGAGTCTTGACGAGCTCGGCGTAGCCGATCTGGGGCTTGAGTCCGATGCACCCGGCGGCGATCTGAGTGTCGAATACCGGGGTCATGACGCGCTTGCTGGTCAAATAGACCGCCTCCAAGTCCTGGCGCCGGAGGAATTCGGTATCGACTCCGATCAAAGCCTCCGACTCGAGCGTCCGCGCCAAGGCCGGCAGCTCATCGTCTCGATCTATCCAAATCGCATCGGGCATACCATTGATCCGCGTGTACAATTTAGGATGGGATTATGACTGAATCGGACGATGCTGCGACTCGCGAAAGCATTTTGGGAAATTGCTCTCTGGAGACGAACGCCGGCGCAATTGCCCGCGTCGTTATTCCTGTTGGCTCTGGTTGCCGTCGCGGCGGCGCTGCTCGAGGTCTTGAGCGCGTTTCTGCCGCCGGTCTCGAGTGATCGAATCTTCACGCGAATCGTGTTGAGCGTGGCGATGCCGCTCTGCTTTGCCTGGGCAGTCCTCGCGGTGGCGCGTCACCGCCAGCGCTTCCTGCAAACCGGGATCGCCCTGTTGGGGGTCGGAGTGCTTGCGGAACTCGTGCTGTACCCCATCGGCTCGCTGATTCACATCATCGGTTCCGACCGTCTCGAGGCGGTTCCCTTCGGAATACTGATGTTGGTCGGGTTGATCTGGTACTTGCTCGCCTGCGCCAACATATGGCGCGCCGCGTTGGACTCGGGCTTGAGCCTCGGCGTCGCGGTCAGCGTGGCCTATCTCGTGCTGTCGATCGCGCTGGAGCAGCAGTTGCTGCCGGATACCTAATGCACGTTCATATTTTGGGCATCGGCGGCACGTTCATGGGCGGAGTGGCGGCAATTGCCAAGGCCGCGGGATACCGCGTGACCGGCGCGGATCTCAATGTCTACCCGCCGATGAGCACTCAGCTTCAGGAACTCGGCATCGACTTCATTCAGGGCTATGGCGCCGAGCAGCTGGATCTGCGGCCCGACATCGTGGTGGTCGGCAATGCCTTGAGCCGCGGCAGTCCGGTCGTCGAGGCCATGCTGGATCGCGGCTTGGCGTATACCTCGGGTCCGCAGTGGCTGGCCGAGCAGGTATTGCGGGAAAAACATGTGATCGCCGTGGCCGGCACCCACGGCAAGACCACGACCACCGCCATGCTGACCTGGATCCTCGAGGAGGCGGGTCTCGCGCCGGGGTTTCTGGTCGGCGGAGTGCCGAGCAATTTCGACTCCACGGCGCGCCTGGGGAAGGGGCCGTACTTCGTCATCGAAGCCGACGAGTACGACACGGCGTTTTTCGACAAACGCGCCAAATTCGTCCACTACCGGCCGCGCACCGCCATCCTCAACAATCTGGAATTCGATCACGCGGATATCTACCCCGACATTGCCGCCATCCGCCGGCAATTCAATCAGCTGCTGCGCACCGTGCCCGCCGCCGGCAGAATCATCGTCAACGGCGAGGATGCCGAGCTCGCGACGACCTTGGCCATGGGTTGCTGGACTCCGCGCGAGTCTTTCGCGGTGGCCAAGGCCGCAGGCGAGGGCGGCGCGGACGCCGAGTGGAGCGCTCTGATCGCGCCGGGATCGGCGGCGAGCCGTTTCGCGGTGCTATGCCGCGGAACGACCGTGGCCGAGGTGAACTGGCCGCTGCTCGGCGAGCACAATGTCATGAATGCATTGGCGGCGATCGCCGCGGCGCGGCACGTGGGCGTGCCGCCGGAGCGCGCCGCGCTGGCATTGGGCGCATTCCGCGGGGTCAAGCGCCGCATGGAGATTCGAGGTGTCGTCGACGGAGTCACGGTGTATGACGATTTCGCCCATCACCCGACGGCCATCGCAACGACCTTGAGCGGCTTGCGTGCACGCGTGGCAGGCGCGCGCATCGTCGCGGTGCTGGAGCCGCGGTCGAACACGATGAAACTGGGCGTGCACCGCGAGCAAATCGCGCCCGCTCTCGCGCTGGCGGACCGGGCTTGGTTCCTTAACTCGCCGGATCTCGGGTGGGATTTGCCGTCGACCGTGGCGGCACTCGGGGCACGCGCGTCCTTTGCGGCGAGCGTCGACGAATTGGTCGAGGGGCTCACCGACGACAGCCGTCCGGGCGATCACGTACTGGTGATGAGCAACGGCGGCTTCGGCGGGCTGCACGACAAGCTGCTCGCCGCGTTGCGGGCGCGGAAATGATTGCCTTATTTCCGCTCAATATCGTGCTGTTCCCGGACGGCCCGCTGCCGCTGCGGATATTCGAAACCCGATACGTCGACATGGTGCGGCGCTGTATGCGCGAGACCGAAGCTTTCGGCGTGGTGCTGATCCGCGAGGGCAGCGAGGTGGGGCCCGCCGAGACGTTCGATGTCGGGACCCTGGCGAAAATCGTCGATTTTCATCAGCTGTCCGACGGCTTGCTCGGCCTGTCCTGCGTCGGCCAGCAACGTTTTCGCATTCGCAGCCGCTACGCCCAAGTCGACGGCCTCAACATCGCTGAAGTCGACCGTTTGACGCCTGAGCCCACCGTAGCGGTGCCGACGCGGCACACGCGGCTGGCGGAGTTATTGAAAAGCGTTCTGCCCCAGCTGGGCGAGGTCTACGAGGGATTCGACATGCGCCTGGACGACGCGGCCTGGGTCGGACACCGCCTCGCCGAGATTTTGCCGATTCCGCTGCCCGACAAGCAAATGTGCCTGGAACTGGATGATCCGATTCGAAGGCTCGACTTTCTGAGTCCGCTGGCGTAGGCGACCCGGCGGTGCGCGTTTCCGCGGAAACGTCCGGCTGACCAACACGCGGATGCCACTGCGTTTCCGCGGAAACGTCGTATAACTATCAGCGGATCACGCTACGTTTCCGGAGAGACGTGCAGGCGTCCGCACCGCCGATGGCAGATCACGTTGGGGACCGCTTGATCAGGCTCGCGAAAACGCGGCTGGCCGCTGCGATGGTGGCGTCGATGTCGGCTGCGGTATGCGCCGCCGACATGAAACCCGCCTCGTAGGCGGAAGGCGCGAAATAGATGCCTTCGTCCAGCATGCCGTGGAAGAAGCGCTTGAAGCGGTCGATGTCGCAGGCTAAGACCCTGCTGTAGCGGTCGACGATGCGCTCGTCCGTGAAGAAAAATCCGAACATGCCGCAGACATGGTTGGTGGCGAGCGGAATACCGGCGCTCTCGGCGGAATCCGCCAGCCGCCGGATCAATGTATCGGTCGCGGCCTGGAGCTGTTGGTGGAATCCGGGCGCCGACAGCAGTCCGAGAGTGGTGAGGCCGGCGATCATCGCCACTGGATTGCCGGATAGAGTGCCCGCCTGATAGATGGGGCCCAGGGGCGCCAGGCGTTCCATGATGTCGCGCCGTCCGCCGAACGCGCCGACCGGCATGCCGCCGCCGATGATCTTGCCGAGAGTGGTGAGATCAGGACGCACGCCGTAGAGCGCCTGCGCTCCGCCCAGGGCGACGCGAAAGCCGGTCATCACCTCGTCGAATATCAGCAAGGCTCCGGTGCGGTCGCATTCGCTACGCAAGGCGGCCAGAAATCCCGGTGCGGGCGGCACGCAATTCATATTGCCGGCGACGGGTTCGACGATGATGCAGGCGATCTGCCCGCCGATCTGCCGGAACACTTCCCGCACTTGATCGGCGTCGTTGAAGGTCAGCGTGACGGTGTGATTGGCGAGTGCCTTGGGCACGCCGGGGGAGGTGGGTACGCCCAGAGTCAGCGCTCCCGAGCCGGCCTTGATCAACAGCGAATCGGAGTGTCCGTGGTAGCAGCCCTCGAACTTCACGATGGTGTCGCGCCCGGTAAAGCCGCGCGCCAGGCGTATCGCGCTCATGGTCGCTTCCGTGCCCGAGCTCACGAAGCGCACCAATTCCACCGAGGGCATGAGTTCGACGACACGCCGTGCGAGTTGTGTTTCGAGCTCGGTCGGCGCGCCGAAGGAGAGGCCGTCGGCCGCGACGGCCTGCACGGCTTTGATCACGTCCGGGTGCGCGTGACCCAGAATCATCGGACCCCAGGATCCGACGTAGTCGATGAAGCGGCGGCCGTCGGCGGCCCACGCATGGGCGCCGGCGGCTTTCTTGAAGAAAATCGGC
>WNFI01712131.1_pt1 | contig 11243 bp, 11 predicted proteins | sample 5400471 | NCBI WGS metagenome assembly WNFI01 (sample SAMN13153348, study PRJNA577476) | soil metagenome | isolation source: 100 cm saprolite on Douglas fir-dominated hillslope | place: USA:California | collected 2013-09-17
CATTGCCTGTCGGGTGCCCGGTCCCATATGTCAAGGTCCCGGAGTTCGAATGCCCTGCCATAAACGTTCATGGCGGCCACTGGCGACACCTCGCCGTGCGAAAAGTCGATATTTTCCGCCCATTCGTAAGGATTGGGCTCCATTCTGCTCGCCCTGCACCACAGGACCTCTGCGCACTGGACAAAGCGAGCCAGCGTCAACCATCCGTTATTTCGGCTCTCTTTCTCGCAGTTTCGGGCAAAATCAGCGATCTTGTTGATCAGATAGATTTCCCCGGGATTCGTCTGCATGCTGAAACCTAAGTACCCGCTCTGCTGAGCCAGCGAGAGTCGGCCCCACGACACCGAAAGAAGCGATGCGGAAACGTTCGCGTGGGCGAGTCCCAAGCTGGCTGGATCACGGTTCGTTAAGAGCTGGAATCCCAGCGCGCCCCATCCCGTGTGGAAAACAGCGGCAGTATCTTGTTGTGCAAACCATGGCAGCAATTGGGGAGTGCTCCACGCGTACACATTCACTTCGCTAAACTTTACGAAATCGGAGTCCGGATCCAAAATCACGATCCGTGCTCGCGTCTTCGCCGCAATTTCTTCGAGCAGGCGGCCAAGCATGAATGACTTGCCCGATCCTGACTGGGCAATTATGGCAGTGTGGGACTTGAGGCCAGCAGCATTCAAGTAAACCGGTATTCCCGGAGGCGCAACTCCGATCAGATTGTGCTGCCAGCCAATATGCAGATAGGGTGGCTTAGCCATATGAACACCTGAGATCGTGCCTAGCGGGGGGAGTCAGACGGGGCCTGAGATGCCGAACGCCGGAAGTATACCCCTTCCTGCCTAAGTTGCCACACTATTTTAAAGCTGGCGCATTTCTCTCAAACCATGCCCTTCCTTAGTTCCTCCAGCGGATACTTCGTCCCGCGCCACGTGATCCCATCGTCCCACAGCGTCAGGGCCATCGACCGCAACAGCGTATAGATAAACAGCACGGTGCTGACGGGATGCAGAAAGAAGTAGTACGGGGGCACCCCAGACCTCCACGACATTCCCACATAAATGACGAACATCGAGCCCAGGGCAACCGCATAGGGCGCCCGCGCCCATCCATGAGCAGCCCACAATCCCACAAAAGGCATCAGGTTTAAAAATGCCAACCCCACAGCCGAGACCAGCGTGCGCGGCCATTGGAAAGAGAGCACGGCAAAAAAATTCTTCGTCAGATTATTGACGACTCCCATTGCCCCTTTCGCCCACCGAATCGAAATCAGATCGCCGCCGAAAACGTTGCGTTGGGCAAAGCCGGCTTTCTTGACGACCTTGCCCAGCTTCATATCGTCGAGCACTTCCATCCGCAAAGCTTCGTAGGTACCGACCGCGTCATAAACGCGACGACGAACCAGATTGAACGCCCCCACTCCCATGTGATCGTCCGTGCTCGGATCGGCAACCTTCCACGGACGGTGGCCAAACATGAACATGGTCTGGAAAAACGCGATCATCATGTATTCGCCCGGACGTTTCATGATCATTCGCGGAAACAGCACAACGTGGTCCGCTTGTTCAGACTCAGCGTAGGCAAGTGCACGGCGCAGCGAGTCCGGCTTAAAAAGTACGTCAGCGTCGGTAAAGAGCAGCCACTCGCCGCTAGCGAGGTTGGCGGCTGTCCACATAGCATGCGTCTTCCCTAACCACCCCGCCGGCAACTCGCGATGATGAACCACGCGCAAAATCGGTGAAATCCGGTGTTGCGCCGGGTGCCCCATTTCTCGCGTCTTTTGCGAGAAGCTTGCCCTGAGCGCCGTCGAAGGGTGGGGGTTTTGCGCAACTCGTTCCATGATCTCGCCGGTCGAATCCGTCGACCGGTCATTGACCACGATCACTTCGTAGTTCTCATAATCGAGCGCAAGCAGCGTGCCCAGCGATTGCTCAATGATCTCCTCTTCATTCCGCGCCGGAACAATAATCGAAACCCGCGGATTCCCAGCAGCAGCAACCGGATTCCGATCCCACTCCGGCCGCGACACATCCGCCACGCTGGGCATTCCCAGAGCAGCGTCAACAATGCGGGAAAGCCACGCCGCCGCGAGAATCGTTCCCGCGATCCAGTGAAAGTAATTCATCCCGATTAGAAGTCCATGGAGCAAATGCGATTCGTATCAGGGCATGCCTTCAGGCATGCCGAAAGAACTACACGATAAGAACGCCTTCAGGCGCTGAGGCTGAACAATATTTTCGCCAGGGACGCCTCAGATCGTTGACGGTCGGTGAGGGTCACCGTCAACGCGCACCGCTGGCGCGAATTTCATCCCGTAAAACAGTATGGCAGAAGACGCGACCATCGCGACCACCGGAAGGACGAACGCAGCTTGCAGCGAACGCTTATCGGCGACCCATCCCATCATGGTTGGGGACGGGACATCCCCAAGAATGTGGATGATGAAAATATTCACCGCAATCGCTGTGGCTCGAATATGCGCTCCCACGGAATTGATGACCGCCGCATTCAGAGGCGCGGTATTGAATAGAAGAAAGAACGCCGCCACCGCTATCGCCGGAACCATAACTCGTCCCCTCACGAATAATCCCAAACATGAAGTTGGCTGACTCCAGCGAGTAATGCCGCTCACTGTAAAGAAACTGCGGCATCCAAACCTGAATGCCGCCGAGCGAAAACGTCATAGCCGCCATGCCCAGCGTCGCCGTTAAAAATGCCGGATTGCGCGACAACCCGAGAATCGTTCCCCGCTCTGGCGTCTCTTTAAGCGTGTCGAACTGACCCCGCTCCGGTTCCTTGAGAAACAGGACGGCCAGAGCCAGCAAAAATCCTGGCGCCGCCGCGACATAGAACGGAAATCGCCAACCATGGTGCGGAGCCAAATTGCCGCCCAGCAGGTAGCCCGCCGCCGACCCCACAGGGATCGCCAAATAAAACACGCCGAGAATGCGACCACGTCTTTCTTCGGGGAACAGGTCTGCGACAAACGTCGGCGCGATGGTAACGAACGTCGCCTCCCCGATTCCGACCAGCGTGTGACGAATCAGCAATTCCGAGTACGTATGGGTAACAGCCGTAAGCAGCGTGAGCCCACTCCAGAAGATTGCGCCGAAGGCGATGATGAGCTTACGCGAGTACCGATCCGCCAGAGGGCCTACGAAAGGCGCCGCCACCATGTAAAAACCCAGAAACGCGCTGGTGAGGTATCCAAGTTGCGCCTTGCTGAGATGAAATTCGTCCTGCACCAACGGCTGAACCGCAAACAGCACATTACGGTCCGCATAGTTAAGTAGGTTGAGCGCGGTGAGGACGACGAGCGCAGTGCGAGGATAAAGTTTCGTCTCGGCCACGAGCGAATATAGCATGCGCGCATTCGAAGCTCGGCCTAACAAGATTTGATATCATAACGATTGACATTATTAACGGCTACCGTTACTATTGCTAAGTGATCAAGAGCTTCGCCGACAAGCGGACGGCGGAAATCTGGATGACCGGCAATACAGGCGGATCTCTACCAGCAAGCGTTACGAAGAGAAAACTGGCAATGCTAGACGCCGCGATGAAGTTGGATGATTTGAAGTGTCCACCGGGCAACCGATTGGAAAAGCTGCGAGGCAACCGGCTGGGACAGTACAGTATCCGGATTAACGACCAGTATCGAGTCTGCTTCGTGTGGCGTGGATCCGACGCATTCGAGGTCGAAGTCACGGACTATCACTAGTAGCTAGAAACATCGTACTTCGAAGCATTAACGAGGTTGGCCATATGGGACACAAATACATTCCAAGAAAAGGCGCACCAACCTGGAGAATCCACCCCGGCGAAATCCTACGGGAAGAATTTCTCAAGCCACTGAGCATGACCCCTTACGAGTTGGCGAAGCGGCTTCACGTCCCCGTCCCCCGCGTCAACGACATCGTGCTTGAGCGCCGCGGTATTAGCGCCGATACCGCCGTACGGTTGTCGCGCTTTTTCGGGACGACTGAGCAGTTCTGGCTGAACCTGCAAGGCGCATACGAAGTCAGCCGCGTAATGGCTGAGCAGGCCGCCGAGATCGAGCGCATCCAACCGCGGACGGCATCCGCATCCCGCTGACCGCCGGAACCTTCACACCGACGATCAGTTACCCCCGTTTCGCATTCTTCGGCCGTGGCCACCGCGCGACCACCGTGGTCGAGATTCCCCCGCGAGGACGAAACTCCCCTTTCACTTCCGCCCACACCGGTTTCGCCCAGCGCACTACATCCTCCAGTACGCGGTTGACAATATTTTCCTGAAATATGCCGAGATTCCGGTAACAGTAGAGATACTCTTTCAGCGATTTCAATTCGAGGCAACGTTTCTCCGGCATGTAGCGAATAGTCAGCAGACCGAAATCCGGCAGACCTGTCTTGGGGCAAACGGACGTGAACTCCGGATCATCGATCAGGATTTCGTACCCTGGGAACTGGTTGGGCCAAGTCTCGATTTCCGGAAACTTTGCATCGAGACCCGCAGCGGCATGTTCGGGCGTATAGCGGGGATTGGGCGCCATGAAATGATTGTAGCGGTACGACCCGGCCAACGGGCCACTGCAGGCTAGTCCAACACACTTTGGCCTGGCTCGACGCCAAAGTCACCCCGCTTATCGTGCTGTCAGAGAATGAGGCGAAGCCAGGTCCCCCAGCATCTAACAATGCACCGGGCTGAACCGTGTCGTGTTTTTTCAAGGCCTTCCGGTGATAAATTGATGCTTGCAATTGTTCCTGCCGAACCCTGAAAGAAAACAAGTTGGCCTCGACCAACAATTCGAATGGATCGGCTCGCAAGGGATCGCCTCGCAGAGGCTGGAACTGGCTGGTCGCGGGCGTGATCGTCGCGGCAATACTCGTTCCCATTTTTTCGCGCCGCAATCCGATAAGAGTACGCACCGCCGCCGTCGAACGGGGTCCCATCCGCAGCCTGATTTCCACCAACGGCAAAGTCGAGCCGGTCGAGAATTTCGAAGCCCACGCACCCATCGCCACCACCGTCAAACGCCTGCTAGTGAAGGAAGGTGACCGCGTGCGCAAGGGACAATTGCTGCTGCAACTCGACGACGCCGATATCCGCAAGCAGGCCGCGCAGGCGCGGGCGCAGATGACCACGGCGCGGGCTAACCAGAGCGACTTGACAACTGGCGGCACTCACGAAGAACTTCTGACGCTTGATGCCCAGCTCAGAGCAGAAACAGAAGGACCGCTATTCCAAGCCGGAAGCCGCCAAGGTGCAGGCCGAGGGAGCGGAAGCGCAGGCCGCATACGAGGCGGCAGAGGCCGCACTGCTGAAATCCAACGTTCGCGCGCCCTTCAACGGCATTGTCTATTCCCTGCCTGTAAAAGAGGGCTCGTATGTTCAGTCGGGAGATTTGCTTCTGCAAGAGGCCGATCTGTCGCACGTGCTAGTCCGCATCTTCGTCGACGAACCCGATGTGGGCCGTTTGGTTCCCAGGCAGAAGATTGAGCTTACCTGGGACGCAGTTCCGGGACGAACTTGGAACGGCAGCGTCACCACAATCCCGTCGACGGTGAAGTTGCGCGGCGCCCGCAACGTCGGCGAAGCAACTTGCACCGTCGACAATCACGACCTCAAGCTCCTGCCAAACGTGAATGTCGGCGTCACCATCGTGACCGCCGAACACAACAACGTTCTCACTCTGCCGCGCGATGCGATTCGTATTGACGACACCCGTCCGTATGTTTTCCAGATTGTCGACAACAAGCTGAAGCGTCAGGACATTGCCATCACGCTGCAAAACCTTACTCGCGTGGAGATCGCGGCTGGTCTTCCCGACAACGCCGTGGTCGCGCTGGGAACCGATGATCCTAAGCCCATGGTTGAGGGCGCTCCCGTCAAGGTGGTTCCCTAGCTCATGAAGTCCCGCGCCCTGCTGGCAGCTGTGTTGCTGGTGCCGTCGCTGCTGTACGGCGCAGAAGCGCCGCCCAAAGAGCTGCTCGCTGCCGGACATGTCGACGAGTCCATTCAGGTGTTGCAAGGGCGACTCGCTCATTCTGCCGGAGATGCCGAGGCCCAGAACCTGCTTTGCCGCGCCTACTTCATGCTCGAAGAGTGGGACCGCGGAATCGGCGCGTGTGAGCGCGCGGTCAAGCTTGAACCCGCGAACAGTTCTTACCATCTTTGGCTGGGACGCATCTACGGCGAAAAGGCCGATCGCACCAGCTTCTTCAGCGCTGCAGGCATGGCGAAAAAAGTGCGCGCTGAATTCGAGCGCGCTGTTGAACTGGATCCCGCAAATTGGGAACCGCGGACCGACCTTGCCGAATTTTATCTGGAGGCCCCCGGCGTGGTTGGCGGCGGAAAGGACAAGGCTCGCGCTCAGGCCCAGGCCCTCGCGTCGCTGAATCCGGCGATGGCGCACTGGGTCACGGGCCGCATCGCGGAAAAAAATAAAGACGACGCTACCGCCGAGCGCGAGTACCGCGCCGCCATCGATGCCAGTCATGGAGGCGCTCATGCCTGGCTGAACCTGGCCTTGTTCTATCGCAACACGCACCGCTTCGACGAAATGGAGCAGGCGCTGCGCACCCTAGAGACCCGTCCCATCGATCGCCCGGAGGCATTGATGGACGGCGCCAGCGTCCTGCTGCGCACCGGCCGCGACTACGCGCTGGGCGTGCGCCTGTTGCATCGTGCTGCACTCGCGTTAGCTCACAACTTCACCCGCGCGCAGGACGCTCTGAAGCGAGTCGAGCGTTAGTAGCGCGTGTAGGGCGGACACTCGCTGCGGCAGGCTCAGGGCAGGCTCTGTCCGCCGTTGCTGTTGGTTTGACGTGCAATCGCTTGTTCTTCTTTGACGCCTTGAACTCGGGTCATGAGTGAAATGGCGATGTTACGACAGTGATCTCACCGGAGATAGATGGTGGCGAACGCTGGACCCGGGAACTTTGCGGGCTCATGCCCACAATACATGCGGATAGCTACTTCGACGGAGTTTGCAACAGCAAAGTGCTGTTACCGGTTTGATTCGACCCGCCACCGCTGATTACAAAATCGAGCAAGCCGTCGTTATTGAAGTCAGCGACATCGATTGTTGAGATTCCAAGGTAGCCGTCGAATTGGCCGGCAGGAAAGGTGATAGGAGATTGGAATGTACCGTCGCCTTTTCCGAGCAGGATGTTCAGCGTCTGATCGCCGGCGTTTCCGGTGTAAGAAGCCGTGGCAATGTCCAGTTTGCCATCGCCGTTGATGTCGGCAATCTTCACATTGTTGGCGCAGGCGGGAATTGGAATTGAAGTCGGCGCCGCGAATGTACCATCGCCATGCCCTAAGAGCACCGACCCGCCACTTGTAACAATGTCGAGCTTGCCGTCTCGATTCAAATCGGCGACCGCCGCATAGCTAACACAATATTGACTTGGGACTTGATAGTCGACTTCGTTCTGAAGCGTGCCGTCTCCGTTGCCCAGAAAAACGGCTATAGGATTAGCACCTGTGACCACGACATCGAGCTTGCCGTCGCCGTTGAAATCAGCAATCACCGGCGGGCCCGGGCTGTAACCTGCAATCAGTTGCACGAAATAAGGAGACTTGAAAGTGCCATTTCCATTCCCCAACTGAATCTCGACGTAAGAAAAACTTCCATCAAAAGTGCCTGAAATCGAATCCAGAATGCCATCTCCATTCATGTCCGCCACGGCTCCCAAGCCAATGAAAGTAGAAGTGACATCCGCAAACCCGCCTTTACCGTCTCCGAGACAGATGGTCTCCGAGACAGATGCCGGTCCAATTGCTAAGCCCGCCGTTTGATCCCGCCACCCCGAGGTCAAGATTTCCGTCATTGTTGAAGTCGGCGACCACGTTCGGAACAACATTTTGGCCTATCGCCGGGCCAAATAGTGAGTTGAACTTTCCCTTGCCTTGATTGAGATACACGGCAATGTCTTTGGAGTCGACCGTGACGGAAATGTCCGGCCTGCCGTCATTGTTGAAATCGCCGACCGTAACCTCACCACTACCCAAGCCGACCGCGTCAACCGTGGTAGTGACAGTTAACAACGGGTGCCTGACGGAAAGGTAGACGATGTTAGAAGCGATACTGCCCGGATTCGCCACGGTCACAGAACCGGTAGAGGGCTTAGCCACGATCGCTGCAGGGACAAGTGCCTGGAGTACGCTGCTGGAAATGTATCTGGTGTGAAGGGGTTTTCCATTCCAACGAACCGTTGCGCCCGGTGCAAAACCCGTTCCACGCACACCAAGAGCAAAAGTGGCGTGACCGGGCTTCACGCTGACCGGAGACAGCGGTTGATAGATGAGAGGTACAGGATTGGCCTGTGCTGCTAAGAGCGTAGTTGCGAGAATTATAAAAGCCCAAACAAATCCGGCGGTTCTCATGGATCTACCTCAAGGGGTCAGGACGTCGAGACGGGGGGGAGATTCAGTATCTGTCTGCTAAAGGTGAAACCCCGCTCGTCGGGATCAACGAGTGAAATTGATTCCACGACAATGTCGGCTCCCACGTGGGCTGGCCCTCGATAAGAGCGAAGGCTGTGTCAAGGACAAACTTCTCCTGGCGGGGGCTGGCCCACCCTTTCCCCAGAAACTCGTATGACCCAAGGAATTGGGTCTGGCGCTATGGAGGGAGAGAACCGGGGGAGGCGATGAGCTTTCTGTCCGACGACAACGGGATGGTGCTGACGCTGACGCGGGCTGCTAAGGGGACCGAGGTGCGGTATCCGGCGAGCTTTCATGTGGGGTTCATCCAGGAGAGCGAGAAGCGGGTGGACGAGATCAACGAACGGCTGCGCGAGGATGGGTACGAGGTGCCGAAGCCGGCTCGGATGCATGGGTCGTGGACGTTTTATTTTGAGGCTCCGGGGGGATTTAGGATTGAAGTGCTGTGTTAGGTGTCCGGGGTGAGGGCAGGTTGGCGCGCAAACCTGCTTGAAAATCCCACCGTAGCTGCCTCTGCCACCAAGTTCAAAGGCGGCGGACAGGAGTGTCCGTCCTACACGAACAAACTTCAAAGGCGGCGGACAAAGCCTGCCCGTTCTGCCGAAGCCCTGAGCGAAGCCGAAGGGTTGCCGAACGGAGTGTCCTTCCGACACGGACAACACCAAGTTCAAAGGCGGCGGACAGGAGTGTCCGCCCTACACGGACAAGACCAACTTAAAGGGGGGTGGACGAGGGCGTCCGCCCTACACAATCTCCCCCTGTCTGCGCGGCCTTGCGCCATTTAACATTCTGTTTGCATCAGATTGTCCATAGAATCATCCCAGACCACTTTAAGGGGACACGATGAGATCGAACTCGTCGCTCGGTACGAGCGCGCAAGAGACGCCTGTTTCACACGCACAAGAGACGACTGTGGCGGTGAAGCATGCAACGGCCACCGGCATTGCGGCCGCCGAAGAACAGCACGCTTTCGCCGCCTATCGCGAGCTGCGCAACAGCTTTATCCCGCAAATGACGGCTGGAGCTGGGCTGGGATGGTCCTACGGATTCCCCCTCAGTCTGGAAGGCGCCGCGCCCTCGCTGTTCAATGTCAACGCGCAGTCTCCGCTGTATCATTTCGAGCTCAAGGATTTTCTGGGAGCGGCGCGCGCTGAATCTGCCGGAGCTACGCTGCGCAGCAAAGATCAGCGCAACCAGGTGATTCAGGATACTGTCCTCAGTTATGCGGAGCTGCAAAAGTGGGAGCAGCGGCTGACACGCCTGCGCGAAACCGAGGCCGATGCGCAGAAGATGCAGGCGGCCGTCGCGCAGCGCGTAAAGGAAGGGATCGACAGCGAACTGGAAGGAGCCAAGGCGCGGTTGTCGGCGGCACGGGTACACCTGAGGGTTACCGAAGCCGAAGGCGCGGCCGACGTGCTTCGCGAACGGCTGTCGAAACTGACCGGACTGCCCGCGTCCGGAATTCAGACCGAGTCCGATTCCCTGCCGGCGCTTCCGGGGGCTTCCAGCCTTGATTTTGCCGCGCAGTACGCGGTGCTCTCCAGGTTCAACAATTTTCAAAATTACTTTCAGCCCGGCAGTTTTGTCCGCAACAATGCGACCGTCGGCGGCGTCATTCGATTTCCATTTCTGAATGCATCGCAGAAATCCCGCGCGCAGGCCGCTGACGCTGACGCCCTCAAAGCCAGCAAGCAGGCTGAAGCCGCCCGCAACCAGGTCTCGGAGGAAACTCTGCGATTGCAGCGGACGGTTTCGCAGATGCAGGCCGCGCGCGATGTCGCCGAACTGGAATACGAAATTTCGCAGAAAAATCTGGAAGCGGTTCAGACTCGTATGGATTCGGGCAGCGCGGTTACTTTGCACGATTTGGATGATGCCCGCGCCCAGGCCAGCGAGCGCTTCATCGCGCTGCAGGACGTCCTCTTTGAGTTGGAGCGTAGCCAAGTGGGGCTGATGCGCGCTACCGGGGACCTGGAAAAATGGGCGCTGGGGACACCATAGTTTTGCTTTGCTGTTTCATGCTTCCGCGGCTGGCCGTCACAGTAGACGCTAGCCCGAGAAACTCATTTTTTACGCCTCTCCACTCGGCGCTGCTTTTCCCTGTTCACTGCATCAAACGTGGTGTTCAACCTACTGCGGTTCCGTTCGAGAGAAGCGTTTAGTAGATTGAAAGTAAGTCGTTTAGCACAATTCAGAGTCGCGGCTCTAAAAACCTTGTTTCTGAATCCGCCATCGTTTGAAAACTTCGACGGAGGCGCCGGATCGCGTTGGCCGGCCACCCGCGAGATCGAAAGTTACTGGTACCCGGTTTGGCTGGCTTATCCGGCTGGAATGCTGGAGGGGGCTCGGCTGCTGGACGCGCCGCCGCATCATATTTCGGCGGAGCAGACCATTGAGATTGCCAAGGACTACGAGTTTCTGGTGCTGTTCACCAGCACGCCCGGTTTTCCCGGAGATATTGGATTGTCGCGCGCGATCAAGGCGGCGAATCCTGGGATCAAGATTGCGTTCGTGGGACCGCACGTCACTGTGCTTCCGGAGAAATCGTTGCGCGAATGTCCGGCCATCGATTTTGTTTGCCGCAAGGAATTTGACTATGCCGTTGTGGACTTTGCCAAGGGCAAGCCGCTGGCGGAAATCCCCGGCGTGTCTTATTTGAAAAATGGTGAAATCGTTCACAATCCGGACGCGCCGCAGATTCAGGATCTCGACGCGCTGCCGCACGTCACCGACATCTACAAGCGCGATCTCGACGTCACGCGCTACAACGTGCCATTCCTGCTGAATCCTTACGTGTCGCTCTATACCACGCGCGGATG
>WNFI01086439.1_pt1 | contig 11241 bp, 8 predicted proteins | sample 5400471 | NCBI WGS metagenome assembly WNFI01 (sample SAMN13153348, study PRJNA577476) | soil metagenome | isolation source: 100 cm saprolite on Douglas fir-dominated hillslope | place: USA:California | collected 2013-09-17
TAACCGCGACCGGCAACATTTGATATGTAGCGAGCGCCATCTACTCCGTCACCGAGCGCTTTTCGTAGGGCGGCGATTTGCACGCGGAGATTGGTCTCGTCCACCGTCACATTCGGCCAAGCGATTGAGATCAGCTCCTGGAAGCTGACGACTCCGCCAGCCCGCTCCGTCAGGGCAATCAGCACGTCGAGCGCACGCCCGCCGAGCGGTACCGGCTCATCGGCCCTTTTGAGGAGCCTGCCGGCCATGAAGAGACTGAACAGGCCGAAGGAAAGGACGTCCCCGGACTGGAAATTACGACGACCATTCATACAAGCGTTCCGCGCTTCGGGTCGGCACCGTGGATATCGAAGCGGAGCTCCTCGCTAAATGCTTCTTCGCGCCGAACCTACGCATTCTACCGCGCGATGCCCGGTCTGGGCGAGTCGGCTGCCAACACTGTCTCCACTCATCCACGGCCGCCGCTACGAACCGAAATCGCTTTGGAAACAATGAGATACATACGATGGCTGTCCGCCGTGCCGACTTCTCGGATTTGACCGGCTGTTCCGTCATCCTGATGACCGCCGGCATCAACGAAAGGATAGGAGGAGCTACCGATCGGAACGATATAGAAGGCAAAAGCTTTTCGCGGCCAATGCAAAAATCTACGAGAATTTCGTTCCCAATATCGTGGCCGCTGCGCCGAATGCGGTCATCATTGTCGTTACAGACCGACCAGACCCGCTCACCGATTTCGCCTGCGCTCATGCTGGACACCCGACGCGTGTTCGTAGCTGGCACATTCCTTGACAGCCTGCGCTTCCGAACCCATCTCGCCCGCCACTTTAGCGTTACTCCATGCTCCGCGGATGGCGCAGTCTTCGGTGAACACGGGACCGCCAGCGTCCTTCTGTGGTCCTCAGCATGGATCGCCGACGCTCGGCACGACAATATCACGATGATTGAGGGAATTGTAGCTAGTCAATACAGAATCGAGATCGTGTCCGCGCGCCTCGCCGAGGCGGTTCTCAGGGACGAGAAAGTTTATTCTTCTCGTATCGTGCCCTCAAGCGGCATTTGGAGTCAGCCTCCCGCTGCCATCGGTGATCGGCGCAGCTGGCGTCGAGCGCGATCTCATGCCGCAGATGAGCGGGGAAGAGGAAGCGGCATTGCATGCAAGCGCGCGACATATCGCCGGTGCATCTGCCCGCTTGATGCAGTAGAGCATCGGTGACCGGACCTACGCACCGGGCAGTGCACGCGCCAACACAAACCTTTGTTTAGTTCTTGCAGCCCTCTCGGTTATCGGCGCGCACCTACGTACAATTGAGCCATCCATCTCTATCATCGTAATCTCGCTGTCAGTTCCAGATCGGTCGATTGCGTAACCCGAACGTCAACGATTTAGCCGACAGGTCGAGCACAATCATTGTTATGGCATCGGGCTCCGCCTTGGTTGTGAACGAAGTGCGACAACAGAGAAGGAATGACGATAAGGACCCGCGCGAAGAGTAGAGGAGACAGCAATGCTCAACAGTTTTCAAAATACACGGCATGACGCGCCAAAGCGCTGCGCGATCTGTGACGGTTCGTTCGGTCTCATCCGGCACTATTCTTGGCGAACGCCCCTTTGTTCAAAGAAATGCGTTGAACGCCTCAGGGCCCGCCGCGAGGAGAATCGCAAATGGTTGTGCCTACTTCGGACCGCTCGCCGAGGGCGTTGCATTGAAAGTCATGCGTGAATTCGCGCGATTTCGTAATTCGGAAACAACGAATGTCCGCCATGGGCCTTCTGTTCAGACTCACACTGTGCATCTGCTGTCTACTGGCGGGGCTGCCACTCCAGGCGCAAGAGGGTGAAGGGCGGCTCACCCTCCATCATCCTCCACAAGACCAGTGGCTCCACGAAAAGTTCTATTCAACATGGCACATGCCCGATAATCCATCGGCGAGTTGTTGCAACGACGCGGACTGCTACCCGACTGAAATCCAGTACATTGACGGAAACATCTACGCCAAACGTAGAGAAGACGGGAAGTACATTCTCATTCCGCCCGAAAAGGTGGAACGCAACAGGGATAATCCGGATGGACGAAATCACTTGTGCGCACCGCCGCCCAATCCCTTGCACCCGTCGGATACCGTATACTGCTTCGCATTGGGAGGCGCCACATGACGCCCCCAGCGCGCCTCTCAGAGTAGAGTGCCGGGACCCATCGCCACGGACCGAGTGGCACACGATTACGCAGAATACGTCGTAACCGTCGTTCCATCGACACTTCGACGGAGGGTCGACGAAATTAGTCCAGGTGCTTGACTAACGACTTAATCGGTATCCAGTAGAAGAAACATCAATCAGTTTCTGCCAATCGCGGGGATCGACCGTGAAGACGTTGATCAACGCAATTGGCTTTCGAGTCCAGTCATGAGGCGAACGAGATATAGCTTTCGAGTGTTCGAATCTAGCAATCATCACGCCGCAGGGAGCGGACACGAACTCAGCTCATGCGAGATTTGGTAAATAACCGGATGAACCTCCTTCTTCTGCCAAATTAGATCAACTCGTAGCAACCTGATCAAAGCAGCCGAGGTCGAAGAACTGCAAGATACGGCGTCAAGCTCGTCGATCGCCCGCTCGCATACTCCTAGGGAGAGAAAAGATGAGAACGATCGTGACGATCGCCACGTTTGGTAGCGCGTTGCTTTGGCTTCACTGGTACAACTGGCGATAGCAGGGATGGTGGTAATAACTCATGTCCGTTGACCGAGCTTTAATTGCTATTATTGACAGCGACGACTCCTTGCGAGCGCGATTGCGGATCTTGCTAGGAGCGGCGGGCCTGAAGATTGAGCTCTTCAAATCGGCCGAAGAATATTTGAAGAGAAGCAAGTCTCATTCACCCAATTGCATCGTGCTAGACGTGCGGTTGCCCGGCATAAGCGGTCTCGATCTTCAGTCCCGACAAGCAAAGACCGGACGCAAAACACCCTTGGTGTTTCTTATCACTCAGAACGAGGCAAGAACGTCCGTTCGGGCGATGAAAGCTGGGGCCATAGACTATCTTATCAAACCCTTTCAAGATGAAGAGCTACTCGACGCGGTGAAAAGCGGCATCGAGTGTGATCGCGCGCTGCGCTTGCAAAAAAAGACCTTGGACGAGCTACGGGCCCGGCTCGCATCGCTTTCGCGTCGCGAACGAGAGACAATGGTGTTGCTTTCAGCAGGACAGGGACCCAAGCAGATTGCAGGTCAATTGGGAGTCTGCACGCACACGGCTCGCGTTCACAGTAGTCGGATTATGTCCAAAATGGGAGCACGAACTATCGCCGATCTGGTGCGGATGGTGGACAGGCTGGGACATGCGCCTCGCGAAGGAGCCATTCGCTCTAAGGACGTCGGTGTGACGAACTGCTACGGAGCTGCCCACCGATATTCGAACGCCCGCACGTCTGACGGCTCTTCGACAGAGGTCCGCCGCGGTCAATCTATGTCGCCCGCCCCTGCACTATCCTGAGGTCAGGACATCCCCGCCGGTGCGAGACGGTTGCGAGCAGAGGCATTAGATCGCAAATGACTTCCTCGCGCGAGGCAAAGTGGCCTTCCGGGGAATTGCGAGGATGATCTCGTCAACGCCGAGCGCTCGTGGGCGTCGACCTGCTCTTTGATTACTTCCGGATTTCCCGCGAACGCGAATCGTTGCAACAACTCGTCAGGAATTAGATGTGTAGGTTCAGCTTCCGTATGTTCGTCTCGCTCCAACTTGCAGGCTACCTTACACTTGTCGAAGCCGATTGCCATGTAGGCAGCACCCCTCGTAGCAAGAGCGGACACGAGCTGTTTGCTGCGATTGCTCGGCCCTCGCGCAAGACGGCGCGCGTTGCAAGACCCTATGGATTTAGACTCTTTGGCGGATCTTCTTCGCTTGTGAGATGAGCAAACATAGGCGTAGGAGCGATTCTGATATCTCCATGACGCTTCTCGTCACCAAAGCCTGAGCGGTGGCGTTGCCGGTAGTCGGATGTACGACAGCGGTGTGAAACCGCGATATTATCGGGGGTTGGCGGCCGCGGCGGAGGATCCAATTACGATGTAATATCTGGGTAGGCAGGAACGGTGAATTCAAAGATGGCGCCATGGGGCACGTTCGCGTTCGCCCACAATTGTCCGCCATGCGCTTCAATGATTGAACGGCAGATGGACAGCCCAATTCCCAAACCGTTGGGCTTGGTCGTGTAGAAGGCGTCGAAAATGTGCTCGAGGGTCGCCGGCGCCAGTCCGGGACCTGAATCTCGCACCCCGACGAGCACGCCTTGCGGATCGGCCTTGCGCGTGCTGATGAGCAACTCTCGCTTGCCATCGCTGGCGCCGTCCATAGCTTCGATTGCATTCATGATCAAGTTGAGGATCACCTGTTGCAGTTGCACCCGATCGCCATGAATGAGTGGTAAGCTATCCGCGAGGTCCGTCTGCACCGAGACGTCATGCTTCACCGCTTCGCCCCGGGTGAGCTTAATCACCTCGCGGATCCCGTCATTGATGTCCAGGCGCTCGTTCCGAGTTGGCACCTTCTTGAAGAGAGCGCGAATCCGGTCGATGACTTCACCAGCACGAACGCTGCTCTCTACGATAAGATTAAGTGCCTGCAGAGCCTCTTCTAGATTTGGCGGTTTGGCGCGGAGCCAGGACAAGCCAGCTTGAGCGTAAGTGATCGCCGCTCCAATCGGCTGATTGATTTCATGGGCAATGGAGGCCGACAGCTGCCCCATCGTGGCGACGCGGTTCGCGTGCGCCAGTTCCAATTGCACCTCGCGTGCCGCTGCCTCCGCCCGCTTGCGCTCAGTCAGATCAAGCACAAAGGTGACCCCTTCGTCTCGGGCTTCGTCAAACGCTGTCGAGCCAATCAGGACAGGTACGCGGCTGCCGTCCTTGCGCAAATACTCCTTTTCATAGGCTTGAGCCGCCCCCCTTGTGTCTGTCTCCTCTAGCGCGCCGGCGGTACTGTCGAGCCACTGCGGCGGCGTAAGGTCGGCCCAGCGCACACGCCCGGCGGCGAGATCCCCATGGTTGTACCCCACCATGCGCAGGAATGTGTCATTGGCCTCGATAATCTGACCTTGGAGACCCCAGATGAAAATCCCGATAATGTTGGCATCGACCAGACGCCGGATCTTCGCTTCGCGTTCGGCAAGATCGCGATACAATCGGGCGTTCTCTAGCGCGATCGCCGCCTGCGAGGCGAGCAGCTTCAGCACGGCGATCCGCGCTGTCGCGAAGACGCGGGTGGTTAGGTTGTTCTCGAGGTAAAGCGCGCCGATGAGCTTGGCCTGGGCTATCAAAGGGAGGCAGAGAATGGATCGCGCCTGGAACAGACGGACGTAGGGGTCGGCGGCGAATGATGCCTCGGTGGCCGCGTCGTCGAGAATGAGGCTTTCCCGTGTGCGCAAGACGTGGCGCAGGACCGACGATGGCGCCTCTGTTGCCGTCATGGTCTGGTCCCGCAATTGGACGATGAGCGAGCCGCCGCGCGCTGTGGCTTCCGCCCGTACGTGCGGCTCAGTTTCTGTTGATAAGATCAACAGGCCCCGCTCGGCACCCGCTTGTGCGATCGCGGTGCGCATGATAATCTCAAGTAATTTCTCCAGCACGATTTCCCCCGAGACGGCCTGCGACACCTTGATCACGGTCGCGAGGTCGAGGTGTTCGACCGGCGCTGCTATCGTGCTTGTCGGATCCGGAGCTGGTTCTTCCTTCCTGAGGTGCGGATACATTTTGTCGAGTTGCCACACCTTGGCAGCGGCACCCCATCGGACGTAGCCGTAGCGGGCGTTCCGCAAGTAGAAATCGGCGATCTCGTCGAACCCGCGCGCCCGGTAAAAGGCGGAAGCGCGCTCGTAGGCGATCGCCTCGTTATGAATGAATCCGTTGTCGCGGGCCGAGCGGATCGCCTGTTCGTAGAGACGCTCCGCATCGAGCTCGCGGCCTTCAATTCGGGCGATCTCGGCGCCGACCAGCCTAGCGCGGTTCTCGAAATTCTCAGGGCAAGTGGCGGCCCAGATTTCGAGCTGTCTGCGGTAATTGGCCAGCGCCTCGGCATGCTGCTGGCGCTGGTCGGCGGGCGCTGTGTCGTACAGTGCAGCGCGGGCCAGCGCGGCATAAAAATGATACTCGACCTCCATGGGAGACAGGACCGGTTGCGCATACGCCTTCGCTGAAGCATCGACAGCCGCAGCATATTCGCCCGCAAGAAAACGAGCCTGCAGCTTCCGTATCCAATACCAGCGTTCGACCAATGCCGTGTGACTTGACAGACGCCGCTCGAACTCGAGCTCGTTGAACTGGGAATCGTCAAAGTAGCCGAATTTCGCCGTCAGGCCACGCAAGGACCGGATAAGCCCGAGCTGCGGCGTAATCCAACAGACGACGACACCGAACCGCAATTTCAGCGCAAACTCAAGAGCGCTTTCTGCTTCCCTTTGCGCCTCGACGAGCGGATCGCCTGCGAACAGAAGTTGGTTGTTCAGCGAGCCGCGGCTGTATGCGGCAAAAGTGAGGTCGCAGAAGCGGTTAGCGATTTGAAAGGCGCGACGCAGTAGATCACGGCCCGCCCCGACATGTCTCGTCCAGGGGATGACGAACCCGAAAATCTGAAGCGCTCTCGCCTGGAAGCGCTTAAATTCCGGCTTCTCAGCCAGTTGACAACCCAAGCGGCCAAATCGAAAACCCCCGGTATAGTTGCCGAAATGCGGCCCGGCGAATGCAGCAAGCTGCCCATAGGCGACACAAGAGGCGTCGCTGTTGCCTTGCTCAAGACTGAGATTGACGGCTCTGCAGGTTGCCAGGATAAACAAATTGAAATTGCGCGGCGACCAGAACGCAGGGGTTGCGACTTTTATCAGGACGTCGACTGTCGCGACCGATGCCGGATCACTCATCGAATGCAGCTCAACGAGATCCTCGATCGTGCGGCCCCCGAGCTGGGACCAGATACGCTCGTATTCGCGGCGCGCTTCTTCTGCTGTAGGATGCGGCGACCAGTCGATCCCCAATAGTCGGAGATAGTCGAGACCGATGGCTATGGCGCGGTCGGTCTGATCAGTGGTCATGTATAGGTCCACCAGCAAACACGCCACGGCCGCCCGTTGGACCGTCGTTGCGGAGCGCCTAGAAAGTGCAGCCAGGCGCTCGACCGCTTCCGTCAGCGCGCCCGTCACGAACTCGCATTCGGCCCGGTGCAGCTCCAGCTCGAAGGTCAGGTCGTGCCTGCGCTCCCACGAGCGGTCCAGCAACAGTGTTGCACCGGCGACCAGATAATTTAGCGCCGAGGCGTAGGCGGTAGAGGCTTTGGCGCGCTTGCCTGCGAGCAGATTGAGCTCGGCCAGCTGCTCGCGTTCATCTCGTGAGGTTATCAAGGCCGCGCCGCGGTTGAGCTGATTGACGATGGCGAAGATCGCCTCCTCCCGCTGCTCGATAGGTGTGTGCGCCACGAGCAGTCTCCCTATTTGAAGGTGCGCCTCACCCCGCGATTCCTCGAGGATCAACGAATAGGCGGCTTCCTGAACACGGTCGTGGACGAACCGATAGGCGCTCGCCAGGCGCTCGACCAATTCCTGACGAACGGACGGCCACAGAGCCGCGTGGAGCTGCTCCTCCGAAGTCCCGAGGACCATCGATAGCGTCGTGATCTCGGCGATGTTTCCGAGACAAGCCAGCTGCCGCAATGTCTGTTGCGTTTCAGCCGGCAGACGCGCGAGCTTCCCGACCATGAGGTCCACCACGTTGTCGGTGTATCCCTTGGCGTGAATGCGGTTCAGGTCCCATGACCAGCACGCAGCAGCATAATCGAAGGTGAGTATTTTCGCTTCGGCGAGCGCAGACATGAACTGGATGGCGAAGAACGGATTGCCGCCGGTCTTTTCGTGTAATAGCTGCGCGAGCGGCGCGGCGCTCTCCGGCTCGCAGCAAAGGGCATCCGCAATCAACTGCCCGAGGTGTTCACGGGCGAGGGGCCCAAGCCTGATCTCCGCGACCTTTCCGCCGGCGGTCTTGATGGTGTCGAGCTTGCGCATCAGCGGATGGGCGGCAGTTACCTCGTTGTCGCGATAGGCGCCGACCAGCATGAGCTGCTGCAGATCCGACCGGGTCAGCAGATCCTCGAGCAATTCGAGGGTTGCGGCGTCCAGCCATTGCAAGTCGTCGAGGAAGAGCGCCAGGGGATGTTCCGGCCGGGCGAAGACGCCGATAAAACGCCGAAACACCACCTGGAAACGCCGCTGCGCGTCGTGTGGCGGAAGCTCAGGGACCGCTGGCTGTTCTCCGATAATGAGCTTCAGCTCGGGAACGAGATCGACCATGAGCCCTCCGTTCGGGCCCAGCGCCTGCAGAAGGGCGTCGCGCCAACCGCTCAGCTCGGCCTCGCTCTTGCCGAGAAGAGGCCGGATGAGGCTCCGAAAAGCCTGAGCGAGGGTCGCATAAGGGATGTCACGCTTGTACTGGTCGAACTTGCCCGCGGCGAACAGCCCGCGCGGCGGGACGAGCACCCTGTGCAGTTCATTAACGACCGAGGACTTGCCGATGCCGGAATATCCGGACACCAGCACCAGCTCCGGCGCCCCGCTCTCGACGATGCGATCGAAGGAGGCGAGCAATGTCTCGACCTCGCCTTCCCGCCCGTACAATTTCTCCGGAATGAGGAGCCGGTCTGGCGTGTCGTGTCGACCGAACGGAAATTCCTCAATGCGGCCCAGGGTTTCCGAGTCATCCAGACAGCGTCTCAGATCGCGCTCGAGGCCGCCCGCGGTCTGGTAGCGCTCCTCGGCCGTTTTCGCGAGCAGCTTCATGATAATCGCCGAGACGGCGCTCGGAACTTCCTTCAGCCGCTCGGAGGGCGCGATCGGCCGCCTCGCGATGTGGCAGTGCACCCAATCCAACGGATCGGCCGCGGTGAACGGCAGTTGACCCGTGAGCATCTGGTAGAGCGTGACGCCGAGCGAGTAGAGGTCGCTGCGGGAGTCGATCGACCGGTTCATCCGGCCGGTCTGTTCGGGCGCCATGTAAGCAAGCGTGCCGGCGATGGTCTCGGGCGGTTCGGGGGCCTGGCGCTCGCGCGGCAGCCGCGAGGCAATGCCAAAGCCGGTGAGCTTGATTTCATCGGTCGCGCGATTCACGACGATGTTCTGCGGCTTGATGTTCTTGTGCACGAGGCCACGCTGATGGACCTCACCCAGACCCGCGGCCATACTGATGGCGAGACGCAAGAAGCTTCCCACCGCCATGGGCTCGCCGAGCAGGCGACTAAGCGGCTCGCCGCCGGGATCCTCCAGCACGAGCATGATCTGGCCAAAGTTTTGGACGAGCTCCAGCGGCCGCACGGCCCACGCACTGTCCAGTTCGTCCTTCAATCCATATTCGTGAGCGAGACGCTCGAGGACGGCGGGGGGCGGATGCTCCGCGATGGGCCGCACCGCCAGCACGGCACTGCGATTGCCGTCCGTGCCCGGGCGCCATCCTCGGCAGAAGACACGATCACCGTCCTCCCACAGGACCTGGAACCCGTCATCTTCCTCAGTGCTGAAGCGAGAAGCTGGTTTCAACTGCAGGCCTCCGCCATTATGCCGAGCGGGCCGCTATCAGGCTGACAACTTACTACATCCATCTAGCCCAGCCGAGCGGAAGTTTGCCATATACCAGGCAGTCTGGCGCAGATTGCCTGGTATGGCGATAGTGCTATGTTTCGGGTCTCCAGTGCGATGATTGTTGAGCCGGAGCGGGAAGAGCGTCTAGCCCAAGCTTCTCTGTTTCCGCATCCACGCGAACCGAAGTGACGCAGCTAATCAGCCATAGCGCCGCATAGCTGAAGGCAAACGCCCAAGCCGCCGATGCAACGACGGCAATGCACTGCCAAAGAAAGAACTGAGTGCCGCCAGACAATAGACCTGCCGCACCTTGTGGATTCCAGTTTTTCGAAGCGAATACTCCGAGCAGGATGGCACCAATAACCCCGCCGACACCGTGCACTCCCCACACATCTAGCGCGTCATCCCACCCAACGATCTTCTTAATCGCAACGGCGTAATAGCAGACCAGTCCCGCCGAAAAACCGATTACCGCTGCGATACCGAAGGACACATAACCAGCAGCGGGGGTAATGGCCGCAAGACCTGCAACCGCACCAGTCATGAGGCCGACAAAGTTGGGCCGTCGAACGTCAGCCCATTCCAAAACAAGCCAAGCGAATCCAGCGAAAGCCGCTCCCAATTGCGTGTTGACAAAGGATGAAACGGTGACCCAATCTACGCCGACTTCTGATCCAGCATTGAAGCCAAACCAGCCGAACCACAACAGCCCCGCACCTAGTCGCTCGATTCATTCAGATTGTAGGGTAAAGGTGGTTGAGTTTGATACGTGCATTGGAAGTTGAGAGGTGCCAGTTGGCCTTGGTGTGGGTGGCAAAGCGGTGAGAAAGAGAAAGTACGCACTGAAATTTACCCGATTAGCAAACGCACCCGTAATTAGAGCAGGCGCAATAATTGCGAACATCATTTGATACACAAAGTGCAACCCGAGAGGAATGCCAGAATTATTTCCGGTGTAAATTGTATTCAAGCTAACGCCGTTCAAAAAGGCAAAATATGTTGGATCACCGGTTATGCCGCGCCAAGTCGGTCCGAAGCACATCGAATAACCAATGCAGAACCAGAGTATTGTTGTCCAACACAATGACGCGAAACTCTGGATCATAACAGTCAGTACGTTCTTCCTTGTAACTAAACCTCCGTAAAAAAATGCAAGGGCGGGTGTCATCAGCATCACCAGCGCGGAACATACAAGCATGAACGCCGTGTTTCCGATATTGAGTTCGGGCGAGACGACAAGCATGATCTTCACCTCTGTAGTCTCATCCGTCGATGCCCGTTGATCCACCGGTCACGACCGCTACTCGCCTTCCAAATCACTCACGGACTGCCGGCCCCGGCCCCAACACTCCATATCGTCGGAATATATGCGGCGGCGCGAATAGCAATCTCGTCCTTGACGGTAGGCGCATCTGAACGCCGCCGCTTTTGCCATCTTGCTTCGCCTGACGCAGTCTTGTGCCGATCGTCACAGCAGCCAACCGGCAGGGGCTCCCTGAATTTTGCCGGCAACGATGCAGGTAAGCGCAGCGAGCTGTCTCCATGTCCATCGAGGAGATAGGCTGTTAGACGGCGTGTGACATGCGCGGCGAATGCGCTCGCTACCAGCGTTTTCGTCGGGGTGCA
>WNFI01303638.1_pt2 | contig 11241 bp, 19 predicted proteins | sample 5400471 | NCBI WGS metagenome assembly WNFI01 (sample SAMN13153348, study PRJNA577476) | soil metagenome | isolation source: 100 cm saprolite on Douglas fir-dominated hillslope | place: USA:California | collected 2013-09-17
CTCAAGAATGAAGGCCGCGTTACATGTCCCAGGAGTGGACTCTCGGCACCTTTTTCTGAATTAAGAAAGGTCTTCATCTCATGAGAGTGCCGGCACAGTTCCATGTATTGAATCTCGACCTGTCTTCTTCATATCAACTTAAACTCATTTCTCTGGGCTTGTATCCACGCCATGTTGTTTGTAAGGATTCAATAGAACTCGTTGTCCTCTGGTGAACATACATGATATGAAGTGTCTGATTACGGTGGGAAATCTTAGTCGTATATGGGGAGAGGCAGTAGTCTGTAGATAAGAGATGTAAGGCATAGTATGATGCATCCTTGGTCCATAGATGGCTTTACCTATCGGCATTGAACAGAAAGTTATTCGAATTGTCCTCTCCTTCCAAGAATCTCGTTGGGTATATCACTGGAGGAGAGGTAGAAGTTCCGAGATAGAGGAATAGTCATCAATTAGTATTTACCTAAGTGCCCGCATGTTTCCCTTAGTAGAGCTTCCATCTCATCTCGCTCCCGTGCTTCGAGGGGCTCACCCACGTGAGTGGGCCGTCTGGGTTTAATGCTTCCGTTAGGGGCTAGTCCGTTCCCAGTTGTATTGATACCCTTAAGCGAGTTGGTACTAATGGCTCGTTCTCTCCCCATCCCCCCTCTTGACTCGAAGGAGGGTCTGTGAGGGGTAAGCTCATCATCGGCTGGCGTTGGGCTTCTGATACTGGTACTTGGCCGCAATGTGTCTCGTGATTGGGCCGTCTGCAACGATCCTCTATTTCTATTGTCTCTATTCACGGCAAGGGATGATGATGATCGTTCCGCAGATGTCCCATTTGCATTCTTGGTCCGAGGGTGCTTCTCATCTTCTGGTGTCTGATAAGTCGTCGTCTCAGATGGTATTCTAGCAGCTTCGGGACGACTAGTTGCTGAAGCCGAATCTTTCACGACAGGCTTGCTAATTCGTTCTTGATGCTGGTGGAACTCTTTGTATTGCTTCCATGTCGTGACTAGATCATCTGGGGTGCAATGGAAGACTCTGCGGAAGATTTCAGTCTGCCACCATGCGGGACACCGAATCAGGTTAGTAGGGTGAAGACGTTCTTATATTGCTCACATTATGGAGTGCGGTTGCCATCCAAACATCTTTGTAGAATGATTCAATCAAGGGGTCTTTGAAGCCATGAGGGTCGATTTTTGGTTTCGACGTTGGTGGTGTCCATGGACTTCTGCCAGTTCGGACGTTTTGGTGTTGGCGAGGCGACTTTCGGCCAGGAATGGCGTCTTCACCGGGCGCATCAGCACCCCCATCGGTACTAGGAGCATGAGACCTGTTATCCGTTTCAAGTGTTGTCTGTACATCGATTCGAGTGCCATCAAGTTCTTGAAGTCGGGGTTGTTCCGGTTGTGTTTCGTCATTCCCGTTGAGGCCTCCCAACTGCTGGCGAGCTTCCTTCCTGATTGGCTGCTCCGGTAATTCGGGACTTTCTGACTTGCATTCCGTCAGTATCTGTTCCTCGAACGTCGAGGTCTTGGAACCCGGAAAATCTTCCCCTTCCGCCCCCCTTCGTATGTTCACATGGGGGCCTTCGTCGATAGTCTTGTCGTTCGCAGAAGAATCGACATTGCCGTAAACCAAACCAACTTTGAGGGCAATATTGTGGTCGATTCCGTGGGTAACGAAAAAAGGCTTAGTCTTCATGATAGAGACAATCGTCTTAATAATGCCTTTACCTTGTACAAGAGGATCTTCCACTGAATGCTCAAAATGGCGCCCGTCGGCAGTTCCTTTCGTCTTGGTGGGGCCATCATCGGAAACTCCTCTGTCAGGATCCGAGAGTCTGAGGTCTTCTGGGAAACGCAAGGGGGTGTTTCCCATCATGTCTTCGTTGTACATGGCATCAACATCCACACCAATGTGTTCACGCATAAGGCGAATTCGCAATGTGTGCGCGAATCGACCGACTTTGAACGGCCTCCCGCCCATTGTTCTGCGTCAGAAGGTAAGGTAAAACCGAGAGGCACAGTAATAAATGACTCACGAGTCAATCATATCGGTGTCACGAATCACAGCCGCGGTCTCGGAATCACGGTCACCCCTTTGAGAGCGTTCGTTGATGTTCGCAGAACCAATAATGACCAGTCTATCATCTACGATCATCGTCTGCAATCGAGTCAATTAGCCGGCTCCACCGAGTTTCTACACCATCACTTCACGTACCTTAGCGTGGATGTATAGCTAACACTATTGATCAGTACAGGAACGTTGGAATTGAGGTCTAAAATTTTACCTGTTCTGTCGCGAGAACACCCCCGCGCAGCTTCCCCCATGTCCTCAACGAAAAGAATGTGATATGGTCGTTCGGCTGGTTCAATGCTTAAATATGTTGCTGGTACGATATTTCAAGGCACTCACATTGATTCCCTCCTTGCGTAATCGTGCAAATATCGAGTGGGGACCCCGCGAAATTGTTCTATTTTGGCATTCAAGAATCATGCGAACCTGGAAATTCCAATTATGAACAACTCCATACGCAATGAGACCAGAAAATCATCTACCGCGCTAGCTTCAGAGTGATCAATCGGAAAAGTGAACCCCGGGAGCAGTGGGAGGAGAATGCAAGCCCTCCATGGCGTTCGCTCCTGATGTGCCTTGATGATACGACTGACTAGGGCGTCACCAATCTCATTCTCGATCTTCACGTCGTTGACGACAGTGCTATATCCACGGCTAAGCCCAAAAGCTTGCGAACAAAGTATTGGACGGACGGACCTTGTGATGAAGAACTGATTTTCAATGTAGACGAAACGTTCTGACATTTGAATAGCTACCAGTACAAATGGACTTAATTTGGAGTATGCGAATAATATGATGAAACATACCCTTGAGGTAGGCGTTTCGAATAGAATGCTCCACATGACGCTGCAATCCCATTGACCAATTCCCGGCTGATCGGCATACCTGGACTTCGCAGGAACCGGTCAAACCAAGATCATCCAATTCTTGAGGTTTAAAATCCGCTGGTGGGAGCAAGAAAGGCATGAGACGGGTGTGAGTTTTAATGCGGAGAAGGTAGTTCCATCTACAATGTGGCGGTGAGACTTAGAAGAGCATATCTGTAAGATGTGTACCGTTGGACAAAATGCCGACATAGATCGCGAGCTGGAAGACCCAATATTTGGACTCCGACATCGTGCCTGTTACAAATGGATTGGGCATACCTTACGGGACATGGGAAAGAACGCTTACCACGGCATTCTGGGTACTTTTGAGCGGTCATGTAAGTCTTCATCTGGCTTCGTGAGTGCATGGAACTCGACAACTCGCTCATTGGCATAATCCTTCCCTAAATATCCCCGTGAGGACAATAACCTTCCACGTATGCCTAGGTTCCCACGAACTTACCAGGCCAAACCCTTTGGCTTGCATCTTCCGGATCATCAACAAGAGCATGCTGGGGGGTGTCCCACCTTCCAAAGCACAGATCAAGTCCACCCATGAAAGCAATTGCTTCGTCTATTACGCAGAGCTTCTCGTGATGTGCCCAGTAAAAGGTTCCGGTGGCGAAGTGTGATGGTGAACGCTGAACCATGATATTAGGATGAAGGCTCTGAAGCCGTCGCTTTGTATAGCTGCAAGGGAACAGCGGATCAGAAGCACTGGCATTCATTGTGCGCGAAGAACCTACTTGCTGTCCGTTGGCGTTGTCTTACTCGATACTTCCTTGCTATGGGGGGATTAATATGGAAAGCTTGAAATTGCATCAACTAAATTCTCACTAGACGATCACGAATATTTTGACGCCTTGCTTTGCCTTCCGTTCCAGGAGGCGGTCAATACGGTAATTATGCTTGTTCGGACGCCGCAGCTGCAGCTCTATATGAGTTAGTCAGTGTGTGATTTACTTAGTGCAAATCGCACTCTACCAGGAGATAGCCACCAGTCATGGATATAGATCCGATCTTTCGCTAAGTTTATTGCACGACTAAGGTTCCAAAAGTAGTCTCTCTGATGTTAGAGGCGACAAAGCAGAGAGGCTGTCAGCGCGTGCACCAACAAGGGATGAGACTAGATCACATACGCCATCTACCAACCACTGAGCGGCCACGTTCAGTCGTATCGGAGCAAAACTGTCGAATCGATTCTTCTTAGTCCAATGCGTCTTATCTTTCATGCGCTCCAACGAAGTGATCCACTGATGAAGTTGACGCTATCGAATCCAACAACAAGTCGTAGGTACCACTGATTTTTGCACGAACTCCAATATGAACCCACTTCATTCTTTGCCATGAGTCTCAGTCTTCGTTCCGAATTCTGAATGTAGAATGTATGCTGGCTGACATCCATCCTCTTCTTCTTGGCAGCTGTCTTCCCGGAAGGCAGCTGTTGGCTCACAGAGGCTCGACTCTCCACGTTCGCTTCTCCCCATTGCTGATCGAGTGTTGTGTGCTGTCCATTTCGAGCAGGTTGAGCCACGCCATTCGGCGAGACCTCAATGCCTTCGCGTAGCCCCGCACCTTCTTTGTCGCCCTTATCCTCCTTTCCATTCGATGCGGATCGCGGACGATGTAGGGCGCACCAGATGCGTTTAAATATTCCACCGGCCGGCTTCGGAGCAATTGCGATCGAGTTGGGGTCGGGGAGTTGTTGCCTTGCAGCAACAGCCGCTTCTTCATCCTCCGAGTCACTATGAGTCACATAATCATCTTCATCTTGGATGCGAGTAGGATCCAACATGCGATAGTACCGCTTTGGACGTTCGATTGAGAAGTCCGAATCGAGGAGGAAAACGTCCCATAATGCAGTCTAATTGGAGCAAGACCATCAGTTATTCAGATGAAGCCGGTATAGCGGTTTAGTTCTCACCTCACCAGGATCATCAACGGCCACGAGATAACTCTCCCTTACATTCCACCACCTTGTCTTGGCTGCATCCTTTAATCCCATGAAAGAAAACCCGCCGTTCATACCTTTCCTGCTCGTCTCGCCGCCGATAACCCTTAAAAGCCCTGCTTTACCCTGCACGCCACCCGAATTGGCAAGTGCAATGCTGAGAGCGGAAATCTCAAAGAAGCGTACAAGACGGTTTGCCTCTGGGCGAAACATGACAGCTCTAATGAGTGCAAGGAGGTAATTCTCAAGATGCATGCGTTGTAGGCGAGCAAAGGAGGCACGGCGCTCGCGATGTGACCCACTGGGATTTTGAGACTTGAGGAATTTAAAGTAGGGTAAACCTGGATAAGAAAGGAGGTTTATGACAAATACTCGACAGGACCGACGACGAACGTACTAGTCAGTGGGAATTCTGGAAGTCCAATATCCGCACGGCCATACACTTTTGCGACGCGGTACTGGGTATGAAGCTTAACGAAATCACGTAGTTCGCGGTATATGACCCATTTAGCGGCGCCATTGGCGTATTGGCACTATCATATGACAACAAATTCAGTGGGACAAATGTTTACTTGAATGTGGCCGGCCTCATACCTCAATACGGAAGACTGTGTGTGTACCAGAAATGGGGTGCACACTATCACTGACTCGGATTTTTAAATGATGCAGAAATACAGGCACCCTTCGGTGCCCATGTTCGTCTCTTTCAAATTGCATCTTCAACATGAGGGTTGCGAGCCCGCCTGTGAGCAACTCGTGGGATATGTTCACGTCATGAGGCATGGCGGATGAGGCGCATACGGTAGCGGCATTGGCATGTCCTGGTACAAGGCGATTCTTAATCATTGCCCAACGACGAGACGCAAGCCGTGCACTCGTGGTACGTGGAGACTGATGGACATCCTCTTCGGATTGTGGTGCCACGTCTCCGTCCTCTACTTCGTGTTGGTTTTGCGTGATGTCTCCGGTTTCAACCGTGCTTTGGCGTCGGAGGCGCGAGCTATCGACACGGAGACCGAGCTTGCGTGCTGCAAATTCCCAGGTAACAGATCCGCTGAGCTGTTTTGATGGTCCTGAGACATCTACATGAGGAGAATTAAAGTCGCTTTTGGGATCGGCCAAGACGCCCGCTGGCTTTTGGTGGATTTCGCCTCTACGAGGGGTCTGAACCTCTTGCGATGAGTGTTCGTCGTGTTCGACAGCAGTCGCCAACCCTAGGGGTTCCTCAACCCACCGACGGAAGAAGCCATCTGAGTCAGTGCCTCCCAGCCACCCGGTACGCGATCTGTGGGTTGTCTTGGGCGAAGATGACGCTGACCACTCGCCTGTTGAGCAATCCATCGGGCCACGGAATGCTGAGCCGGTGTGAAGGAAATTGGCTGCACCAGGGTCATCAATCTCCTCTCCCCTTTTACTATGTGCTTCGGTGGAGAGTAGGCGACCAGGAACCTTGGGCAGAGCCAAACTACAAGATGTCGTGTTGTCATCTATGCGGGAGTCACCTTCAACAGACCCGTTGTATGCTTTCTTTCCGTCAACACCAATGGCCACCCCGTTGACTTCGTGTTCACGGGGTTTCCGGATGACTTGGTCAAGGCCAGGCATCTAACAGTTTGGTTGCTCCAGAACAACAGGGGACCCCTTACGGACGCGCACAAATGCCGTGGGAATATTTACTGTATTTGGTTCACATAGCCTGCATCAAGCGCACCGTGTCAGTTACGGGCTGGCCGGGATTAACGCGAAATGACATGGCTTGGCATCCTCCAAGTAGTGTTGATTGCTTGTTTTCTGGTACGCGTTCCCGACACATCCTTAACTCTTTAGTGATGATTCCTGTTCATCCTTGTTCCATGAGCTTGGGGTCTATCGGACGCCCAGGCAAGGACGAAACACCCTTGGTTTGAGCATATGCTCACATTCCTGATATTTCATTCCTTTCTCTTCTTTATCCATGAAGCTGACAATCTCACAAGCTATACGGCATAGTGTACTTCCTCATCATTCTCTTCTCGCCAGAAGCCATAGTCTACTCCCCTAACGAAAACTTCTACCGCACACCCTGTAGCCAAGACAAACCTCTTCCACTCCCTTCTCTAGACGATGAACCCACCCTTGACCTCTCCGTCGTCATACCGGCTTACAACGAAGAGGCACGGCTACCACCAATGCTCATCAGCACTCTCAGCCATCTCACCTCACCCAATACACCTTCACGCTCCTTCGAAATAATTATCGTTGATGATGGCTCGAGTGATAATACCGAGGAGGTCGCGCTATCTCAGACGCATGTCCAATACAATTCAACCTCGTCAGGCTCGGGATGCGAGATACGTTTAGTACGACTATGCAAAAATAAGGGGAAAGGAGCTGCCGTGAAGCATGGGTTTTTACATGCAAGAGGGCATCATATACTTATGGTAGATGCCGATGGTGCTTCCAACTTCTCAGACTTGGAAGAGTTGTGGAAGGAAATGGATGCCATCAAGAGGGATGGCCATGCGATTAGTGTTGGGAGTAGGGCCCACCTCGTCGGGACTAATGCTGTCGTGAAGAGATCCTTCGTCCGGAATCTCCTTATGCACGGTTTTCACTTTACCCTGCGAACACTCGGTGTTGGTCACATCCGCGATACGCAGTGCGGCTTCAAAGTGACTTGTTCCTGTTTCAATTCCATGCTCTGCTTATTCATGATATCGTCAGCTATTCACCCGCGCCAGCGCCAGAGCACTCTTTCCAACCATGCACATCGCTCACTGGATATTCGACGTTGAGCTCCTTTTAGTCGCACGAATGCTCGCTATCCCTGTCGTCGAGGTTCCTGTCGGGTGGCACGAAGTCGCGGGGAGTAAAATTAATCTCGTCACGGACAGCATTGGGATGTTGAAAGACTTGCTGATATTGAGGGCGAACTATGCAATCGGAAGATGGAGTGCTAATAGCCGCGTAAAATCAAAAATAGATTGAAGGTCTGTCTCGTAACAATACTCACGATACCGCCTGCAACTGAATTATTTCTATTTCTGCCAACAATTGTGTCCGTGAAGGCATGTAATAACTCTGTATAATGGGTTTGCTGAGAGTCCGTGCATTGCACTGCAGCAGACAATAAAGCTGGCATCAAGTAGAAGACTCTATTCTGAGCTAATTAAGCCGGTGTTGCTCTCTCCAAACGAGATACATATGTGGTTGAGGATTAACGTAAATTGCATTCAGATACAAACCATCAAACTTTCTCCAGATGGTAGTATAATACACAAGAGAATGAGAAAACTAAAAGATGGATGTAGATTGTGCTATACATCATTATGCTTTGGTCTATTCGGGGCGTTCCGAAAGATTCATCAAAAGGGTGGCCAAACAACGCTTCGTGACCATATCGCCCTAGTAGGAATGTTAGCACACCCCAACATAAGGAGGAGCATTAGTGTCATACCTTCAATAAAGTAGAGAAGGTTGAATCTCTAAGAGGTTCGGGAAGGCAAGCGCGAAGCGCCTCACGTGCCCTAGGCGAGTTGGGATGAGCCTGATACCAAGCTTCAACGGGATCGTGCCTACCTCAGGTTGTCACTCAACCGCAAATAACAGCGGACGACGTGCTTTAAGAGCCTGACAGCAGGCTGTTCGACCAGTTGACTGACCATATTACTAAGGACGGTCCCAACAGCGTAAAACCGTTCATAGGTGTGACAGATATACGTGAGTCCAGTTTCGTCAAGCAGAATCTTCTGTACGATGAAGATAGCCACGGTTTTCGACAGTTCAGAGCCTGTCTCCATAATACGTAGGCATAGAGGAATGATCTCAGTTGAAAGTAAGAAGTGAATCACTGAAGAATTCTCATTTTGCTTGAGGGAGGCATCATCAGAAGTCAGACAACAACGAGCCATCCCAACAGACATGCCTTGACTAGGGCCCCAATAACGCCCAAGGATGTGAGACGCAAGTATTCGAAAGGACGCGTCTTCGATGTCGTATTGAGGAAGGGGTAGAGAAACAGTGGTATATGGGCTGTCGAATCTGGAATGAACAAAGCGCCGAGAGGATTCGAGAAAGACACAAACCGTTCAAGAACAACTGTCGAGTATCAGAATGGGAGGCAACACACTGCAAGAGAGCGAGTGCATTGCAGACACGATTTGAGGCATGTGCAGTTAGAGCGGGAGGAGACAGGAGCGGATAAACCGAAACGATCTCTTGCAATAGTGCTGCCATGATCCCTGAACGGCGAAGTTCAGTAAGCATTTTGCCGCTGGGTCGCAAGCACGAGGAAGCATACCGAAGGAGTGCCATAACACTAATGCTAAATCATCATATTGCTCACGTTTCTTAGATAGCTCCAAGAGGGCAGATTCTCGAGTGATGGGATCCGTCAGTTCGAGGATAAGGGTATGGATCTTGGGATCGTTGGCTGCCAGAAGCTGTTGCTGGGGTACGATTTGCTGCTGGGATTGCATCTGTGACGACGAAACCAGTTGACCACTTTGCACATGCTGGATGCCATAAGCCACAGGGGCAACGCTCATCATGGCTAATCGTAGTCCTCAGCGAGTCCAAGAAAACTCGTAATCACGTGACTACGGGCCCGAGGAGTCGTGGGAATCTGCGGAATCCTGACCAAGACGTTCGATCGCGCCATAAAAGGATGTCTAAACTGCCTGGGAAAGCCTCAGATCACCCCTCTGACGCGGAAGACGATTTAGATGACCTGGATGGTACGCCCTCCTGATTTGCGATTAATTAGCAAGTGCCCGCACTTACCACATGTGTCCTCGGAGTCGCTTAGACGTTCTTGACCAGTTTAACGCTCCGCAAAAACAGAAGAGAACACCTCATGTCCCATCAGCAACAACTTCACAGGCTCAACGAAGCATTCCTGGTACTGCTGCTTCCCAACAGGCCGCTGACGTGGGAAACAATGCATCAAAAGACCCAGACCCCAACTTTAGTCCAGACAACGAATTACCCCCTGGTTTTGAGAAAGAACTAGCAGAAGGGATGGAAGCCCTAATGAGGGAATTCGGACAGACAGCTCACGACGATGCCGACGCATCGGATGGCTTCCAGAGAACTATCCGGGAAGCCATGGACAAACTGAAGTCAAGCGAGGACACACTTAAGGTGGGTGTGATGTTCAAAACTATTAGCCATGTGTTTGTCTCATTCATTTAGACTCATCCGCGCGTCTCCTAGGCGAGCTCGTCAGATTCAGTCGATCCTGTTAAGTTACTACAAGACTTGCAATTGGATGGCCTTATGGACGAAAGTGGTCAACAAGGGCAGGATATCCGAGAAATTCTTGAAGGCATGATGCAGCAACTCATGTCAAAGGATATCCTGTATGACCCTCTCAGGGATCTGGACCAGAAGGTCAGTTGTTGCTTCAATATTGGTGATAAGACAAAGTGTGATCGCTATCCTCCCGGATTTTGCCCAGTATCCTGTTTATCTCAGAGAGAACGAATCGAGGATCTCAGCGGAAGACAAAACTCGCTATACTAGTCAATCTATTAAAGTGCATGAATTGGTGGCGGTCTTCGAGGCGCCAGACTACAAGGATGGTGATCCGACCTATTCAATGGAAATTCTGAAGCTGATGAACGAGGTAGGCTTTGTTTTTACATAAGCGGGGCGATAAAAGTCATAGACGAAATAGATGCAATCCTATGGTTCACCACCAAAGGAGTTGATGGGTGACATGCCCGCAGGTTTGGTAAGGCATCTGCATTCATATATTTGGCAATGATGTCTGAAAATTCATGTTTTATCCATATCCACGCACACAAATGTGCGTCCAGAACTTGGGTGAGGACGGCATGCCTCAGTTAGGTGAAGATTGCGTAGTGATGTGAATTGATCGAACATTTTCCCCTTGTTTTCCACACGGATCGTCAGACCCATTTTTGGGGGGAAGGGAGAGGAATTCGTAGATCATTGGGGCCTTGAGGAGCAGTGAATACCAGATCTACTCTTTAGCACCCCAAACTCAGCAATTCATGTTACATGTTCGAAATGACTAGTGCTCGGCCGGCAAAAGACTTGTCACCTTGCTTGGCAAGTGCTTAACTACGTAAGATGACTCCCATAGCCACTGTGACTTTTGCTTTTGTCTGTGTAACATAGTTACAATAGTTACAATAGAATCGGCCAACTCCGCTGTAGTATACAGCTAAGGTCAACTAATTAATCAACATCTATATAAGAAAAGACAACGGACATTAGGGCTTTGCCGGCTCCCATTCAATTCGCTTCCGCAAGCGATATTCAGTAGGAATGAATGTGTACCATTGAATAAGAAAAGACAACGCACATTAGGGGTTTGCCGGCCCCCATTCAATGCGGAATAATGTCGGACCCGCA
>WNFI01670976.1_pt1 | contig 11241 bp, 9 predicted proteins | sample 5400471 | NCBI WGS metagenome assembly WNFI01 (sample SAMN13153348, study PRJNA577476) | soil metagenome | isolation source: 100 cm saprolite on Douglas fir-dominated hillslope | place: USA:California | collected 2013-09-17
CGCCAGCCCCCGGTTTGGCCGCTTCGCCCGGTTCAGGGATCGTCAAATCAATCGACGCAACCGGCAGCCCGAGCGTTGCGAGCGGTTTGCCGAATTCCTGGGGATTGCCGACTGTCACGATAGTCATGTCCTGCACGCGCAGACGTTCATGGGCCACGCGCAGCACATCCGCGCGCGTCACGGCCTGAATGGCATGCTGGTATTGATTGATGAAATCGCGCGGGTAGCCGTAGTAGTCGTAGCGCAGGATGCGGTTCAGAGTTTTGGACGGGGTGTCGAAGTTGAAGACGAAGCTGTTGGCCACGGTCTGCTTGGCGCTCTCCAGCTCCTCCGCGGTGACTTCGTTTGTGCGGATCTTTTCGATTTCCTCATTGATCACCTGCAAGGTTTCGGTGGTGGTGGCGGATTTTGTGCTGCCTGAAACCTCGAAGAGTCCCGGGTGATCGTAGTTCGCGCCCCAATACGCCGAGACGCTGTAGGCGTAGCCCAGCTGGGTGCGGACGCGCTGGACGAGGCGGCTGTGAAAACCACCGCCCAGGATGTCCGCCATCACTTCGAGCGCCGGATAGTCCTTATCGCGCAGCTCGCCGCCGAGATGTCCGAGCGTGAAAAAGGTCTGCGTGACGTCGGTCTTGGTGGCCAGAAACACGGAGTGCACGGGCTTGGCGTTGACGGCCGGGAAAGGCGGCACGGGCGGCTGTGTCACGGTCCAATCGGCAAAACGCGTTTCCAGCTTGGCCTTCATGTCGGCGGCCGAAAAATCGCCCATGACCGCCAGCATGACGTTCGCGGGAAAAAAATATCGCTGGTAGAACTGGACCATGTCGTCGCGCTGAATGCGGTCGACGGTGGCGTATTCCAGGCGCCAGCCGTAGGGCGTGTTCTTTCCGTAGGCGGCCTCGGTGAATTCACGCTCCACGATGCCATGCGGCTCGTCGTTGCGGCGCGAGATGCTGCTGCGCAGCTCGTTTTTGGCCAAGTCGATTTTTTCCTGACGGAACGCCGGCGACGTCAGCACGTCGTGAAAAACACCGAGCACTTCGTCCGTATTTTCCTTCAGGCAGGAGAAGGAGGCCGATCCGAACGACTCGTCGATGCCGGTTTCGACCGACGCCGCGATGTTCTCCAGCTGCTCGTCCAGCTGATCGCCGGTCTTGTCTTTGGTGCCGCCGGTGCGCATCACCATGCCCGTCATGGTGGCGAGACCGACCTTGTCGGCCGGATCGAATAGATTGCCCGTGCGGATCAGGACAGTACCGCGGACCAGAGGCAGCTCGTGGTTCTCGAGCAGGTACAGCTTGATGCCGTTGGGCAGCGTGAAGGTGGCGACATCGGGAATCTTTATGGGCTTGAGCGGCGGGTATTTCAGCTCTTTATAGGAAGGCAGAGCTCCAGTTGACGGCTGGGGCCTGGCTGCGGGTGCGGTCTGCGCGCCAAGCGCGCCGGCCATCAAGACCGTGATCACTAGCCAGTTTTTCATTTTTTTTCTCCGGCCGGTTCCGCGGGTTGCGCTGGCTGAAAATCGAATGCCGTCGTGCGGGCATTCGTCACGAAGTACTTTTGGGCCACGCGCTGGACGTCGCCGGCTGTCACTTGGTTGATGTCGTCGATGGAGGTGAACAGCTTGCGCCAGTCGCCGTAGTTGACGTAGTAGCTGGTGAGCAGCTGCGCCAGGCCGGAGTTGCTGTCCAGCTGGCGGATCAGCGTGGCACGCGTTTTTGTCTTCACGCGCGCCAAGCTCTCCGCGTCCACGGTCTCTTTCTTGAAACGCTCGATCAATTCGCCCAGGGTCTTCTCGTTGTCCTGGATGGTGTGGCCAAGGGCAGGGAAGACGTAGAACATGAAAAGGGTCGGATATTTGGAACCGGGGAAATCGGCCTCCGCTCCCGCAGCCAGCGAGATCTGTTTGTCGCGGACCATTTCCTTATAGATGATCCCCGTGCGGCCGCCCGCCAGAATGCCGCTGATCACGTCGAAAACCGGGTCGTCCTTGTCGTACTGATCTGGGCGTTTATAGGCGACCAGCTCAAACGGCTGCGCCGGCGATTCCACCTGCGTCAAGCGCGGGCCTTCCTGCTTGGGCTCAACCGTGTGGACCAGCGGCGGCAGCGGGCCTGCCGGCAGGCGGCCGAAATATCGTTCGGCCAGCGCGCGTGTCTGGTTGGCATCAACGTCGCCGACAACGCCGATCGTGATGTTCGCGGGCACATAGTAGGTCTTGTAAAACTGCTCGGCGTCGCGCATTCGCAGGCTTTGAATATCGCTGGCCCAGCCGCCCGGCATGCGGCGGTAGGGGTGCGCCTCAAACGCGGATGCCAGCATGGTCTCCATCAGCTTGCCCTGCGGATCGGATTCCACGCGCATGCGCCGCTCTTCCATGACAACATCTCGCTCTTTGTAGAAGTCGCGGTAAACCGGATGAAGAAACCGCTGCGATTCGAGCAAAAACCAAAGCTCGACGCGGTTGGCCGGCAGGTTGTAGAAATACTCTGTCGAGTCCAACGATGTAGATGCGTTCAGTCCCACACCGCCGTTTTCCTCAATGATCGTCGGATAGAGGTTCGGCACCACGTAGGCAGCGGCTTTTTCGACGGCGGCTTTGACCTCGGCTTGCAGCGACTGGATCGCCTTCGGGTCGGCGCGCTGCCCCTTGCGCCGCTCCTGCTCGAGCTGGTCGTAAGCCGTCTCGATCGCCTCCATCGCCTTCTTTTCTTCGGGCCAGTTCTTCGTTCCGATGGTCTCGGTGCCTTTGAACGCCATGTGCTCGAACATGTGCGCCAGGCCGGTTTTCCCTTCGGGATCGTCGACCGAGCCGGCGTTCACGTAGGTGTGGAACGAAACCACAGGCGCTTCGTGCCGCTCGAGAACAATGAAGTGCAGACCATTGGCGAGCGTGAACTCAGTGACATGTTTTTCGAATTCCTTGAGGTCCTGCGCCGCCGCAAGGAACGGCACAGCGATCAAAAGCAGGGGTACACAGATGGAGCGGATCACATCCTTTATTGTAATGTGGAGGTGACGGCCCTTACGCGGGAGCTTAACCTACCGCGCAGTGACGGTGATCTCAATGTGCGCCGTGCCCACCAATTTCGCCACGCCCACCGTGGTGCGCGCCGGCCGGGGCTCTTTGAAATACGTGGTGTAGACCGCGTTCATGCGCGGGAACAGCTCCATGTCCGTGAGGTAGACCTGCACGGCCACCGCGTTCTCAAACCCCATGCCGGCTTCCTTGAGGACCGCGCCGACGTTCTCCAGCGCCTGTTTCACTTCGGCTTCAAATTCATCCGGAATCTTGCCGGTTTTCACGTCGGAGCCGGTCTGGCCCGCGACATACAAGGTTCCATCCACCAGGATGCCGGGGCTGAACGGACGGCCCGTCGGAAAATCTTTCGGCTGGATGACCTTTTTCTGGGCCGGCTTGTGAGCGGCGGCAAGCGAAGCCGCCAAAATCAGAGAGAGCACGATTGTGCGCATACACGAGAGCTTACAACAAGCCGCCCGCGCGCGCGATTTATTTCTTGTTGAGTTTGAGGTTGATGACCGCCTGCTTGCGTGAATCGAAGGCGCTCAGCGTCTTGGTGGGACTGGTTTGGCCCTGATAGTCGGCTTTGAGCTCGTAGTCGACATCCGGGCTCAGGCCGTGGAAGTAGTATGCGCCATGCTCCTTGGCGATGAACGAGCGGATCTGCAGGTTCTTGGTGTTCTTGAGCTGGACGACCGCGCCATCAATCGCATTTTCACTGGCGTCCGTCACCGTGCCCTGCACCGACCGGACGTTTTGATCTTCGCCCTTCTTCGACGCAGCGAAGGCGCCTGCCGTACAAACGAGCAACGCCATGGCGCCGATCAAGACAACACGGCAACGCAACCCTCGATACATATTTCCCCCTGCGCCCATTAGACGCACTGCGTCCGGCTTACGTTTCGCGAAAGACTTTCGCCGAATGTCGCCTGCCAAACTGGCAAAGCTCACTTCCAGTCTTCCTCCTCTTCCTCTTCTTCTTCGTGGAGCTCGTCGTCTTCTTCCTCCAGATCTTCCGCGGATTCGAGTTCCAGTGGATCTGTGCTGACGGCCTTCAACGTCGCGCCGCATTCGTCACAGCTTAGGGAGTCGCCTTCATCCACGTCTTCCTCGTCCACGTCGATGGCGCCCGAGCATACAGGACAAGTGACCATATTTCGCCTTCTGTTTATAGCTTACAGAACTTTCAAGGGCAAGAGGCAGGTCAGGCGGCTGGTCAGGCTTTCTGCTGCTTGGCCAGGCGGCGCCGCGTCGTCACGGGCACAATGCCCTTCAACCTGGAGTAGAGAAAAAGGTGCGCGCGGTGCGTCAGTTCGTGCTCTTTCGTGAATTGCACCATTTCCAGACGCGTGACCAGCTGTCCGTCAAACCGCGTAATGACGTGCGCGAAGAACTCCGCCGGCTGCAAAGCCAGTTGCGCGCCGCGCTTTTCGATATTCTGCCGCAACTCCTGCGCGAGTGAAGCGGCGTCCGGCGTCGGCGGCAGCTCGGCCATGTATTTTTGGAGCGATTCGCGAAACTGCGGCGTCGCCATGTTCTCGACGCCATCCAGCATCAGTCCCGTGAGCGCATGCCCGGCCTCCAGGATGTGGCGCGCGATCTCGCGAAACGTCATTACTTCGCCAACCGGCTTAAAATCCAGTTCGGCGTCGGGAAAATCTTCGACGGTTTGCGCGGTATCCTGCCGGACCGCCTTCCACGAATCAAGCACCGTTTCAGTTCTGATCATAGGAATTTTATTGTATCCGTAGAAATGGAGCCGGGTGAATTGCGCACGCTTCAGCCGGCGTTTCGCAGCATCCGCACGATTAGCGCTGTCCAGCCGGTCTGGTGGTTGGCGCCGCACCCGCGCCCCGTGTCGCCGTGAAAATATTCGAAAAACCAAGTCAGATTTCGCCAGTGGGGACTATCCGCGAATATGCGCATGTCGCCCTGCCACGCGCTGCGGCCGTCCCGATCGGGGAGAAAAATGCCACCGATGCGCCGGGACAACTCGCACGCCACCTGGCCGAGGTCCATCATCTGTCCCGATCCCGTGGGGCACTCGACGCGCAGCGTGTCGCCGTAGAAATGGTGGTAGCGCTCGAGCGCTTCGATCAGCAGATAATTCAGCGGGAACCACACCGGTCCACGCCAGTTCGAGTTCCCGCCGAACAGCGGCGTGCTCGCTTCACCGGGCTCGTAATCCACGCGCCGCTCCTCGCCATCTACGCGCAGCACAAATGGACGGTCGAGATGAACGCGCGAAAGCGAGCGCACGCCGTAGGGCGATAGAAGTTCGTTGGTGTCGAGCACATACCGCAGCACGCGGGCGAGCCGCTCGCGCGATGGGATGGCCAGCAGCCGTAAGCTCCGCGGATTTTCGCCGCTGCTCTCCATGTATGAGATCTGCCGCGCCAGATCGCGCCGGTTCCTCAGGAACCACTCCATGCGCTTGCGAAACCCCGGCGCCGCGTCGATGGTTTCCTGGTCTAGAAGCTCCACGGCAAACAGCGGGATCACGCCCACCATCGACCGGACGCGCAGCGGCATGTTGCTGCCGTCGACCTGCAATTGGTCGTAGTAGAATCCGTCTTCTTCGTCCCACAGACCCGTGCCTCCCAGCGTGTTCATGGCGTCCGCGATAGCCACGAAGTGCTCGAAGAATTTGGACGCGATGTCCTCGTACGCGGGATCTTCAGCCGCCAGCTCCAGCGCCATCGAGAGCATCGTCGCGCAATAGAATGCCATCCACGCAGTGCCGTCCGCCTGTTCGAGGCTCCCTCCCCCAGGCAATGGCCGGGAGCGGTCGAAGACGCCGATATTATCCAGGCCCAGAAAGCCGCCGGCGAAAATGTGCTTGCCGCCGATATCCTTGCGGTTTACCCACCAGGTGAAATTCACCAGCAGTTTCTGAAACACGCGCGAGAGGAACAGGCGATCGCGCTTGCCGCGCGGTCCGGTCATTTTGTAGACGCGCCAGCATGCCCAGGCATGCACCGGCGGATTGACGTCCGAGAAAGCAAATTCATACGCCGGAATCTCGCCGTTGGGGTGCATATACCATTCCCGCAGCAGCAGCACGAGCTGATCCTTGGCGAACTGCGGATCCACTTGCGCGAACGGGATCATGTGGAACGCGAGGTCCCAGGCCGCATACCACGGGTACTCCCAGTTGTCGGGCATGGAGATCACGTCGCGGTTATAGAGGTGAGTCCAGTCGTGGTTCCGGCCGTTCTGGCGGCCGGCGGGAGGCGCGGGCTGCGCCGGGTCGCCTTCCAGCCAATCCGCCACGGAGTAATAGTAAAACTGCTTGGTCCACAGCAATCCTGCATATGCCTGGCGCGTGACATTCCGCGCGGCGTCGGAGCCGGTCAGCAAATCGCCGTAGAATTCATCAGCCTCGGCGATGCGCCGCTCGAACAGGGTGTCGGGAGCGTCCGCGTGCTCCTTGCCATGGCGTGGCAGCGCGCTCAGGCGCAGGTTCACGGTCCGGCTTTCTCCGCTTGGCAGATCGAGCTTGTAATACACCGCGGCTTTTGTTCCGACACCCTGCGGATTCACCGCCTCGCGCCGGCCCCGAATCACGTAATCGTGGAATGAATCCTTCACGTAGGGAGAAGCATTCCGCAGGTTGAAGAGCCGTTCGAAATCGGTTTCGTTTTCGGTGAACAGCGCCTCGCCGCCAAGGTCGAATTCGAGATCATATTTTCCCAGCGAAGCATGTTCGGCAAGGATCGTGTGCTCCGCCGCGCGCGATAGTTTGGGTTTTGGCCAGTATCCCTCGCCGGCCCGGCCCCACGACCACGTGTTGCGAAACCACAGCGTCGGCAGCAGATGCAGCGTGGCGGCGTCCGGCCCGCGATTGATGGCCGTGATGCGGATCAGAATGTCGTCGGTCCCGGCTTTGGCGTACTCGGCGAAAAGGTCGAAGTAGCGATCGTCCTGAAATACGCCGGTGTCGAGCAGCTCGAACTCCGGATCGTTGCGCCCGCGGCGCCCGTTTTCGTCGACCAGCCCCTTGTAGGGATATTCCGCCTGCGGATATTTGTAAAGCGCCTTCATGTAGGAGTGGGTGGGAGTGGAATCCAGATAGAAGTAGCACTCCTTCACGTCCTCGCCGTGATTGCCTTCGGGCCCGCACATGCCAAACAACCGCTCTTTCAGTATGGGATCGCGGCCATTCCAGAGGGCCAGGGCGAAGCACATGCGGCCTTCGCGGTCGCAAATGCCGAGCAGGCCGTCTTCGCCCCAACGGTACGCGCGGCTGCGCGCATGATCGTGCGGAAAATAAGTCCAGCAGGTTCCGTCGCCCGAGTAGTCTTCCCGCACCGTGCCCCACTGCCGCTCAGAAAGGTACGGACCCCAGCGCTTCCAATTCTTTTCGCGGCGTGCGTCTTCGGCAAGGCGCTTGCGCTCCGCGCCGCTCGGGTTATGCATCAGACATTTCCGTTCAGCACGATGATATTCTTGATGCCCGGAGCTTCGAGAACCGGCTCCGTGAAGCGATCGAGCGGGTAACGGCGCGTGATCAGCGCGCGCACGGCGGCGGGCCACCGCCGATAGAATGTGCCCAGGTCGCGAATGGCGGCCTCGAACGCATGCCGGCCTGCGTTCACCGTTCCCAGGAGGGTCTGGTTTTTCAGCACCAGGTTGCGCGCCAGTTTTTCAGTATGGATCGACACTGGCCCCCCGTGCCGCGGAACGCCTGTGAGAACATAGACGCCGTTCGCGCCCAGGACTTCGAGCATGTCGAAGGCGGTTTGCGAGGCACCGGTGGCTTCGTAAATCACATCGATATTGACTGCGAACGCGGCAAGCTCGGAAATGGATTGCTCCTGGGAAGAAACGTATTGCGCGCCGAAGGAGGCGGCGAGAGCGGCTCTGGAGTCCGCCGCTGCCTCGCGCGAGTAAATAATTGTTCGGTAGCCGGCGTTCACCAGCGCCATCGCACCCAGCAGGCCAACGGGACCCGCGCCCAGCACCACCGCGCAGCCGCGTCCATCGGCTTGTTTGAGCGCCGCATGCCAGGGCAGGCGCTGCTCGATGGCGCGAATCTGGAGCAGGGCTTTTTCGGCAATCGTCAGCGGCTCAACTAAGATCGCAACCTCCCGCAGTTCCCGCGGCACGGGATGCACGTACTTCTCATCATCCACCACGAAGTCCGTCATGAAGCCGTGCAACTGTTTGATGCCGCGCTCGCGAAAATCGCCGGTGGAGCAGAAATCCTGGTACGGCGTGCCGTAATGGAAACGGCAAATTTCGCGATCGGTTCCGCAGATGCCGACCTCGAGCATGCGCAGCTTGACCTGGTTTGGCGATGTGATCTTGGGCTCGTCCAGCGCGACCACTTCGACCCGGCGCTGCCCCGGAAAAACCGCCCCGGCTTTCATTGCGCGCACCGGCCTTCCGCCGCGGCGCTCCGGTGCCCGGAGAGAATGCCCATCAGCGTGAAGTCCCGGCGTCCCCGTGTGTGACAGCATGCTCTTTTTTACATTCATCGCAGGGGCAGATGCGCCGGAAATGCTCGAACGAGTAGATTCCGGTGCTGTGGCCGTCGCTCCACACGATGCGAATCGCGTAGTTGCCAACCGGCTCGACCGACATCATTCCGTGCCCGTCCTTCCAGTCGATCGTGATGCCTTTGGATTTCGAGATAGCGATGTGTTCCGGGTCTGTGGTCACCATTTCAATTGAGAAGACGCTCCACGTCCCGGATACCGGAGATACGGCGCATGGCCGCCACCAGTTTTTCAAGCTGCTTTTTGTCGCGCACGTCCACGGTCATTTCGACGAGAGCGCCATCGGTGACGTTCACCTCCGTGCGGGCTTCCAGGCTGCGGATATTTGTGTTCTCGGTGGAAAGCACGGAAGTGATCTGGGCCAATAAGCCGGGGCGGTCGTCGGTGTGCACTACGATCTTTACCGGAAAAGCGTCGGCCGTATTCCGCGCCCACTCTACGTCGATTTTGCGCTCTACGTCATACAGCAGGTTCTGTACGTTGGGACAGGCCTTGGAATGGACCGCGATGCCCTTGCCGCGCGTTACGTAACCCACGATAACCTCGCCGCGGATGGGATTGCAGCACTTGGCGCGATAGACCAGCAGGTCATCCACGCCCTTCACGCGAATGACGGAGTCGCCGTCTTGCTGTCCCGGCGGTACGGGCGCGCCCAGAGGTAATTCTCCCGGGCCGGGCTTGGGCGCGGCGGGGGGTTCTTCCTTGAGCTGCTGGGGCGCTAACTTCTGCAGCGCCTGGCGGGCCGAGAACTTCCCGTAGCCCAGCGCGGCGTACAGGTCCTCGATCCTGCCCACCCCGTACTCGCCCGCCACTTTTTCCAGATCGGCATGCGAAATCTTGCTCCACTGCACGCCCAGCCGGCGGGCTTCCTTCTCGAGATACTTCTCGCCGATCTCGATAGCCTTGGCCCGCTCGCCGGCGTTGATCAGGTGCTTGATCCTGTTTCGCGCGCGCGTGGTCTTGACGATGGCCAGCCAGTCTTTGCTCGGCTGGTGGCCGGGCTGCGTCAGGATCTCGACGATGTCGCCATTGCGCAGCGTGTAGCGCAGGGGTACGATCCGGCCGTTGATCTTGGCGCCCACGCACGCCTGGCCTACGTCCGAGTGAATCGCGTACGCGAAATCGATCGGCGTGGCGTCGCGCGGCAGCACGATGACTTTTCCGCGCGGTGTGAATGTGTAGACTTCCTCCGGGTAAAGATCGACTTTGAGGGTCGACATGAACTCGCCCGGGTCCGGCATGTCCTGCTGCCACTCCACCAGGTGGCGCAGCCAGGCGATGCGCTGATCGTCGTCCGCCGGCCCCTTCTTGCCCTCTTTGTATTTCCAGTGCGCGGCGATGCCCTCTTCGGCGATGCGGTGCATTTCTTCAGTCCGGATCTGCACCTCGAAGTGCCGGCCTTCTGGCCCTACCACCGACGTGTGCAGCGACTGGTAGAGGTTAGGGCGGGGAATCGCGATGAAGTCCTTGATGCGCCCCGGCACCGGCCGCCACTCGTTTTGAATCACGCCCAGCGCGGCATAGCAGTTCTTGACCGAGTCGGTCACGATGCGGATTGCCATCATGTCGTACACCTGCTCGATGGCGATTTTCTGCCGCTTCATCTTCTGGTAGATGGAGTACGCGCGCTTGAGCCGGCTCTCGACGCGCGCCGGAATGCCCTCGCGCCGTAGCTCCCCCTCGATCATCTGGCGGATGCGGTCGAGAAACTCCTGGTTGGTCTGCCGGTTGGACTCGATGGTGTGCGAAATCTCGTCGAACGCCGCCGGATCGATGTAGCGGAACGCCAGGTCTTCGAGCTCGCCGCGCATTTTGCCCATGCCCAGGCGGTGCGCGATGGGGCCATAGATCTCGATGGTTTCGCGCGCGATGCGCTCGCGCCGGTCCGGCTCCTGGACGAAGCCGAGCGTGCGCATGTTGTGCAGCCGGTCCGCCAGTTTTACGATGATGACCCGGATATCGTTCACCATCGCCAGCAGCATTTTGCGGAAGCTCTCGGCCTGGCGCTCTTCGGCGGAGAAGAAATCGAGCTTGGTCAGCTTGGTGACGCCGTCCACGCAGCGCGCCACGTCTTCGCCGAAGTTCTTGCGCACGTCCTCGACGGTGACGCTGGTGTCCTCGACCACGTCGTGCAGCAGCCCGGTCTCCATGCTGACCAGGTCCATCTTCATATCCGCCAGGAAATGGGCCACCATGAGCGGATGCACCATGTAGGGGTCGCCGGAATCGCGGATCTGCAGCTTGTGATGTTCCGAGGCGAAACGGAATGCCTTTTCGAGCTGGGCGAGATCGTCGCGCGGCCGCGCTTCACGCGCTTTGGTGACGAGCTCCGCAAACAGCTTGTCTACAGGCGATTCAGGCGGTAGGGAAGGGGGCAGAGCGGCGCCGGACGCAGGCGAGACACCGACACTCCCCGGTTCAGAAGCCACAATTCAATTGTATGAGGAGTGAGGAGCCAGATGTAAAGGGTTGTTGTTTAACTGCCGGCCTAGGAGCGTATGTCAGGCGTCAGGCCCAGCAGCCAGCTTGCCTGCTGGCACCTGACACCTGCTTTTCAATTCGCGTTAATGCCCGTGCTGGTGGGCTTGCGCTCGTTCTTGATTTTCTTGGTCTGCATGGCCTTTTGCACCCAGTTGTCGGCCGTCTCCACGTCCTTCTTGTATTCGTCGGCGTTATCATCAAGATCGGCGCGCTCGCGGATCAGAAGGTTCACATAGG
>WNFI01034591.1_pt2 | contig 11240 bp, 10 predicted proteins | sample 5400471 | NCBI WGS metagenome assembly WNFI01 (sample SAMN13153348, study PRJNA577476) | soil metagenome | isolation source: 100 cm saprolite on Douglas fir-dominated hillslope | place: USA:California | collected 2013-09-17
CGAGCGAGCCGCGATTCTCTGCGACGGCAACGTCATCGAGCGGCGCGACCTCCATCTCGACCCGACCGGGCGGGTGGCCGATGATCTGCTGCGCGAGGCTCTCGACCTGTCCGGCACCATCGGCGAGGCCTCCGAGCGGGCCTTGCGCGTCGTCGAGCGCCTGAAGATCGCCGATGCTCTCTCCCGCTCGCCGTCGAGGTCGGACGCCGCCGAGCTCCTCGGCATCGCCCCGCGTACCCTGGTCGCGAAGATGAAGGAGTATGGGCTGGAGGAGTAGGCCCGTTTTCCGTTGACTCACTTGTTGATGTAAAGTACTCGTCAAGAGGTTCAACATGACGAGCAGCCGACACTCCCTGGCCATCGCGGCCCTCACCATCGCCCTTCTTCTCGGCATCGCCGGCGACCTGCTCATTCGGGGCATGCCCTGGGGAATCAACGTGGCGATCGGCACAGCACTCTTCCTCGCTGCCGTCATCACGCTCCTCGTCTGCGGCGGACGCCTCGACCTGCCGTCGGTCGTGTTCGCCGTCATTCCGGCTTTCGCCGCGGCCCTCGGAATCGCCTGGCGCGACTCGCCGGTTCTCGTCGCGGTCGATGCGCTCACGCTAGCTTCGTTCCTGTCGCTCCTCGCGCTTGGGCCGCGCGGCGTTCGAGTTGCCACAGCGGCCATGAGCGACGTCGCGGTAGCCGTGGCGATGACCGTGTTCCAGGCCGTCGCCGGAATGCTGCAGCTCCCTCTCTTCGACGTGCAATGGCGGTCTCTCCCCCTCGGAGTGGCCAGCAAGAGGACGGTCACCGCGCTTCGTGGCCTCGCCATCGCCCTCCCGGCCCTCGTTATCTTTGGCGTGCTGTTGTCGTCGGCCGACGCGAATTTCTCGGCGCTAATGGGCGCACTTTTCCGGTTCGACCTGCCAACCGTCCTCGGCCACATCGTGCTGACGCTGGTGATCACCCTCGTCTGCGTAGGCACGTTCCGCAGTCTTCTTTGGAGCAGTCCGGCGCCGCAACTCACGAAGCCGGATCTGTTACGCCTGCCCGTGGCCGAGGCAACGGTGGCACTCGGCCTTGTGGACGCGCTTTTCCTCACGTTCGTCGTCGTGCAGTCCGGCTACTTCTTTGGCGGCATCGCGCCGAATGTTCGCTACGCCACCTATGCCCGGCGCGGCTTCTTCGAGCTGGTGACCGTGGTCCTGCTCGTTGTTCCGCTGTTGCTCGTCGCCGAGTGGCTCATCGATAAGGCCCAACCTCGCGCGCTGCGCGTGTTCCGGGCCCTGGCCGGGCTGCAGGTGCTGCTCGTCATCGCGATCGGCGCGTCGGCGCTGCACCGCATGGCTCTCTACCAGCAAGCGTACGGGTGGACGCAGTTGCGCCTCTACGCGGCGGCGTTCACCTGCTGGCTTGCCGTGGTCCTCGTGTGGCTCGGCGTTACGGTGCTGACCGGACACAGAGCCCGGTTCCTATCCGGCGTCCTGGCGACTGGCGTCGCGGCGCTGATCGTCCTGCACGCCATCGATCCGGACGATCGCATCGTCCGGACGAACGTTGCCAATGCGCGTGCCGGACGCAGGCCTCTCGATGCCGACTATGCCGGATCGCTCAGCGCAGACGCTACGCCCGCGCTCGTGCAAAGCCTCGATGCCATCGACCCGGAAGCGCGCCCTTGCGCTGCGAAACACCTGCTGAGAATCGACTCCCGGCTCGGCGACTGGCGAACCTGGAACGTCTCCCGCGCCGCCGCTCATGAAGCCGTGCAGCGACATCGCCTCGAGTTGGAGATGCTGTCCAAGGCGTGCACGGATCGGTGAGGGTACGATGTCCCGATGGACTTCGGAAGAATCCTCGAAGAAATTTGCGCTGAGGTTCAGCCGCTGGTGGGCAAGGGCAGGGTCGCGGAGTACATTCCGGCGCTCGCTCAAGTGCCTTCGGATCGCTTCGGCATGGTCGTGCGAACGGTCGAGAACGAGGTCTTCACCGTCGGTGACGCGAACGAGCGCTTCTCGATCCAGAGCATCGCCAAGGCCTTCATTCTGACGCAAGCCATGCGACTCGAAGGGGACGCCATCTGGGACCGGGTCGGGCGCGAGCCGTCCGGCACGGCCTTCAACTCCCTCGTCCAACTCGAGCTCCGAGCCACCGGTCACCGGAACAGGGCAGTCGCGCACTTCCTCAAGTCATTCGGCAATCTTCACAATGATGCCGACCGCATCCTCGACGCCTACTTCCGGCTCTGTTCCATTTCGATGAGCTGCGTCGAGCTGGCGACGGCGTTCCTCTATCTGGCCACGGGTGGGCGATCATCCACCGGGGAAGAGATCGCCACGCCTCGGCAGGTCAAGCGGGTGAATTCGGTGATGCTGACCTGTGGCGTGTACGACGAAGCGGGCGACTATGCCTATCGGGTCGGCCTGCCCGCGAAGAGCGGTGTCGGAGGCGGCGTTGTTGCGGTGATGCCCGGCAAGTTCGTGGCTGCCGTGTGGTCACCCGGCCTGAGCGAGCGTGGAAATTCTCTGGCCGGAACGATGGCGCTGGAACTGCTGACCACGAAGACGGCCCTGTCGATCTTTTGACCGTCAGTGCTTGGCTTCCACCGCCGGCTCGGCGCTGGGTCTCTCGACGAACCTTCGCTGGCTGTAGCGGAGGATCCAGATCGCCACCGACATGGCCACGACTGTCGCAGCCAGGAGGCCGAGCTCCACGAGGGTGTTGTGGAACATGGCCGGATTGGTCTCGCTCTCCGTCGACGTGGCCGTGATCACGAGCATGCGGCGGATGCCGGCGATGGAGCCGATGATGAGGAATGGCTCGGCATTGAGGGTGTGGGATTCGAGTGAAATGGCCACTGTGTACACGATCTCCATGGTCATCATGACCAGGAGGACGGTGTTCAGGATCTCGATCGATTTGTGCTCGATCTCTTTGGGGCCGCCTTGAGCAGCTGCCAGCAGGTCATGCATGCTCGAGTAAAGCAGCAGGACTGCCACAAGCACGAGCGCCCCGCCGATGAGGACGAGCACCGCGCTCTCCGATAACCCGAGGTACTTTGCCGCCTTCGATGTCCAAGGCTTCGCTTCGGCTTTGTCGTCGCTCATGTCGGGAAGTATAGGCGAGATACAGTGCCGGCGATCACTTCGGTGCGACGAGATCGACCGTCGGGAAGTAAGCGCGATAGCGCCGTGGGTCTCGCGTGAGGAGGCGCAGCCCGGCCACGGCTGCGTGCGCGCCGATCATTCAAATCACTTTCGCGTCAACGCCAGGATCTCGTCCGTCGACATTTTCACGCTTGCCCTGCCTCTCAGACGACGGACCACCTGCCGGCCTCGGGTTGGCCGTGCAGGGTTCGCCGCTTTCACAATCTGAACGGAATGCCTCCGTGCGACGAATTCCACCTCAGTGTCAGGCAGAAGCCCGAATCTCTCCCGGATCTCTTGCGGAATCGTGACCTGTCCCTTCGACGTGATGCGCATGAATCCAGATCCTTCTTACTCTTCTGGTAAGAACCAGTATGCAATGCAAACACATATTCTACCGGACAGATCCGGAACCGCGTGGACGCCGGCAGCTGACGGCCGTCTGGCCCCGACTCGCCCAGGCTAGAGCGCTCTTCGCCGCGCACGCCCTCGCAGACCTGGTGAGCATCCGGTGAACATCGGCGCCAGCCCTTGACTCTGGAACCGGTTCCAGGCTTTACGCTGGTCACCATGAGCTCGGGACTTCTCATCGGCGACGTTGCAAAGCAGACAGGCGTGAGCGTCGATACGGTTCGGCATTACGAGCGCAAGGGTGTCATCGAGGGTGTCGTTCGCGATGGAAGTGGCTACCGGCGCTACCCGGCTGCCACCATCGACCGCATTCGCGTCGTCCGGCGCGCGCTGGGCATCGGCTTCACGCTCGATGAGCTCGCGCGCATCTTTCGCCAGCGCGCCTCGGGTCATCCGCCCTGTCGGCAGGTCCGTGATCTGGCCGCGCGCAAGCTCGGGGAGCTCGACGAGCGGATCGCCGCTTTGAACGCCGTCCGTGCGGCGCTCTCGGTGACCGTGACGTCGTGGGAGAGTCGTTTGGAGGCCACCGCCGAGGGTGGGTTGGCTCATCTACTCGAATCGCTGATCGAATGACTGGAACTTCCTCCGCTTCAGGTGACGGAGCATCGCACTACCAACTCAGGAAGGTCGAAGAGGACCTCTCGGCAACCGCGCCAACGTAACGTGCAGCCGCTGACCCTACCCGTTCGTCTCGAACTGCGTCTTCCGCTTCGCCTCGCGGAGGCGCTCCAATCGAAACATCTTCGGGATGACGTCTTTGCCTGAAAGGATTTGTTGCGCCGTCATTTCGCCGACCGCGGGCGAGAGCTTGAACCCATGTCCTGAGCCTCCTCCGGCGAACCAGAGGTTGGCGGCTTGTGGGTGCCGGTCGATGATCAGATTTCCGTCGGGGCTGTTCTCATACTGACAGACCTCGGCGGCCACCAGCGGCGCCTTGGCCAACTCCGGGAACCGTTCGGCGAGGAAGCCGCGCGCGCGAGCCAAGCCTGTCTCCGACGCGGTGCGATCGGCGCTCGTGGGATCGATCGGTTCACCGCGCGTGTCGTCCGCGACCTTGAACCCATGACCGTGCAGGTCGGGAATCCCGTAGACGATTCGCTGGGCCACGGACCGCATGCGAACAGGTAAACGTCGGCCTCGATATGTGAGCCGTCTCCCAGCTCGATGCCGGATAGGGAGCCGTTGGCAATCGGGCCAGGTTTGGCGCTTGCCGTGCGGTAGTGTCCGCCGGCCTTCGTGAACGCATCGCGAACCGCGACACAAGCGCGTCGTGCTGACAGGGCGCCTGCACGCTGTTCGAACCAGACAGCCTGGACCCCGTGGAAGTCGATCTGAGGATACCGGCGGACGGCGTCGGCAGTCTCGAGCTTCTCGACGGGGAAGCCCAGCTCACGGAGGATCGGCACCGCCGATCGGACGTACGAGTCATCCCCGCGGAGCAGCCAGAGCACGCCTGTCTCCACGTACAGCGGCTCCGTCGGGGTCTCGCCGGCGGCCATGGTCTCCCACAGCGCGTAGGCACGCTTCACCATCTCCACGTAGATGCGATCGGGTCCGTAGATCGCGCGGATGACGCGTGTGTCTCCGCCCGAGCTCGAGCGCGCGTTCCCCGGACCCCAGGAGTCGACGAGCGTCACATCGGCGCCGAGGCCGAGGAGATGCAGGGCAGTCCAGCCTCCGAAGGCTCCGGCACCCACCACCGCCACGCGCGGCCGGGTGGCGCCTGCGAAGAGCGGTTGCACCCCGAGGCGGGCCGCAAGCGGAAGCGCTGCAGCCATCCCCATGAAGGTTCGTCGGGAAACTCCCCCGATGGACTCCGACGACATTGCGTCGTCGGCCGTCACATCAGGGGAGTCGGTTCCGATCTCAGAAGTTGACACGCGTCGAGATGCCGATCGTCCTGGGTTGGTTGGTCAGGAAGCCGACCCTGGCGCGGGTTCCGCGCTCCTGGTCGAGGGCCAGCAACGCCGTCTCGTTGGTCACGTTGTTGACGAAGACCGACGTGTCCCAGCGGTTCTTGAGGATGCCGACCCGGAGGTTGACGACGTTGTACGCCGGCAGTTCCGGATTGAAGGTGAAGGTGTTCTGCGTGTACGGGCCGCCGATGTTGTGCGGTGCAAAGGAGGTCAGACTGACAGTGCCGAAGCCGGCTGCCTGGTCGCCGATCTGCGTGAATCGCGTGCCGATGTACTGGTAGACGGCTGTGGCGTAGCCGGCATAGTTCCTCGTCGACACCCAGTGATACGTGGCGGCGGCAGCCATCTGGTTTTCGGGGACGGTAGGCAGCCGCGCGCCGTTCTGAATGCCGGCGACGACCGAGGTGTGACCAGCGGAGTCGGTGGACGTCACGGTCGAGAGCAGCCTGGAATTGGTGTGCGTTGCCGAAAGCGCGAAGTCGAAGGCGTCACTGGGCGCCATCTCGAGCTCCACCTCGGCGCCCGCGCTCTTGGCCTTCGGAACGTTGAAGATGAGTCGGGAGGAGCACGAGCCTGCGGTCACCGTGGCCTGCAGGTTCTTGATGTCCGCATAGAACGCCGCGACGTTGACCGAGCCGCGTCCACCCATGATCTTCGACTTCGAGCCCACTTCATAGTTCCACAGGGTCTCGTCCTTCCACGAATCCCGACCACCGAAGGTCACGAGGTCCTGCGGCGTGCACAGAGGAATGTTGAGAGGGTCGTTGATCCCGCCCAGCCGGAAGCCCTTCGAGATCTGAGCGTTGAGCCGCGTGTTATCGGTCAGCTTGTAGCCGAGCATGAGTCGCGGGGCGACGCCGTTGGCCTTGGACGTGCCCGCGGTCGTTCCGGGGGATGCGAAGATGCCATCGAAGGTCTGCGTGCGGTTTTCCTTGAAATCGTAGTAACGCAGGCCGCCGGTTACATCGAGCCGGTCGTTGACTGAATAGGTTCCTTCGCCAAAAAACGCGAACTGCTGGAAGTGGTAGCTCAGATCGGAGAAGAACAGCACGTCTTTGGCCGCACCGAAGGTTCCCGCGGTCGGAATACCGGAGAGCGCTTCGAATCCGCTGACCAGCAGGTTCTGGCCGTATCGGCGGTTGATGTGGCTGTAGAACGCACCGGCCAGCCAGTGAATCTTGGGCGCGCTGCCGGAGAGTCGCAGCTCCTGGGTGAAGACCTTCGCCTTGGTGGCGTCGTCGAGAGGCGCATTGAGGGTGTAGATGTTCTGGGGCAGGCCGATGGAGCCGCCTGTGATGCTGGCGGTGAGAGCCGTGGCGTCGCGCACGACCAGGACGTTGCGATCGTTGTAGGAACTGATCGAGGTCAGCGTCTTCCCGCCGCCGAGGTCATAGCTGAGGTTCAAGTCGCCGAGGAAGAACTTGTCGGTGTAGGGCTCATTGACTTGCGTGAACAGACGACGGTCGCCGAGCGTCACTTGCGGCCTCGTCGTGGTGTACGGGTTGGCCAGGATGTTGAACTCGTCGATGCGGTTCCACCCGTTCATGTCCACCTTCTGGTAGAGGATGCGCGGGATGATCGTCAGTTTATCGTTCGGCTTGAAAAGGAACGACACGCGCGCGCCGGCGCGGTAGCCGCTGTTGACGTCCTTCTTGACGCTCAGGCTGGGCTGGACGGCATCCATGAAGCCGCCGTAACGGGTGAAGTACCCGGCGAACCTCATGGCCGTCGTGGCGTTGATCGGGACGTTCATGGCCACCTTGGCGCTGCCGCCGGGGCCGCCGCCGTCGATCGTGCTGGCGCCGAACTCGCCCACCGTCTCGGGGATATCGAGGTGCGGTTGGTTGCTGATGTAGCGCACCGTGCCGGACTCCGAGCCCGAACCGAACAGCGTGCCCTGGGGTCCGCGCAGGACTTCGACGCGGTTCATGTCGAACAGGTCGATGTCAGGAGTGAACAGCGAAAGGGAGATGACGGATTCATCCAGGTAGACGCCGACCTGCTCTTTGACGCCCGGCTGGTCGCGAACGATCTGACCGGCCGACACGCCGCGGATGGCCACCTGGCTCTGACCGGGCCCCAGGTTCTGGACGGTGAACCCGGCCACGTTCGCGGCCACGTCTTCGATGGTGTCGGCGCCGCGATCGTGGAGCTCACTGGCGCTCGGGGCGGCCACTGACATCGGCACTTCCTGCACCGTCTCTTCCCGTTTCCGGGATGTGACGACCATCTCCTCGCTGACTTTCGGTTTCTTCTCCTCCTCCGCGGTCTTCGGTTTCTCGTCCTTCTTATCGGTGGCAGGAGCAGGAGCCGGAGCTGGCGCGGTGGGAGGCTGCTGCGCCAGGAGCAGGAAGCCCGGGGTCGCCAGAGTCAGGAACGCGACGCAGATGGCAGTTTTCGCTGCGATGCTCTTCATATTTGTGTCCCCTTCAAATCTCGATCGGGTGGACGATGGTGATAGCGATGTGTCCGCATTCTGATCGCACGGTGACGAAACGGTCAAGTTTCATTTCAGCATGAGATATGGACCGATCACAGATTAGCGGTCACCATCCCCCCTGGTCGCAGCGTTGCGCACAACGCTCCATCTGCGTTATCGTTCGCTCTGTCCCGGATGGGAATAGGAGCGGAAACACCGCCGTTCGTGGAAGTTCCAACGCTGGGAAGGGAGCCTCGCGCGCGATCTTTCCGGCCAAGGGCAGCCGTTCCAGCAACCGTGGCGCGCTGCCTCGCCTGCCGAACAGGCCCTTAGCTCAGTTGGTTAGAGCGCTACCTTGACACGGTAGAGGTCAGCGGTTCGAGTCCGCTAGGGCCTACCATTCGGAAGCAGAATGAACGGCATGTCACGGCATCTCCGGAAGGCGGGGGCGGTCTTCGGCGTATGGACCACGATCGCCTTTCTCTTCGCCGGCCAGTGGTATCTCTACGACTCGACCCATGGAATCAACGATGGGTTCCTGGCCGAGCTGCGATGGGCGTTGGTGATCTGGTACCTGTGGGCGCTCCTCACGCCGCTGGTTCTCGCCGTGACGCGGCGCTTTCGGTTCACCCGCGAATCCTGGCCGAGGGTGCTGGCCGCACACACCGCCTACGGGCTGTTCTTCGCCTTGATTCAACTGACATTGGTGGTCGTGTTCACGCGGATGGTGGTGCCTCCGACGATCACGTTCGGCGCCCAGCTTGGCCGCGAGATCATCAAGTTGATTCACATCAACGTGCTGACCTATGCGGCGATCGTCGGGGCAATCCATGCCGTCTGGCAGCTTGGCGAGTCGCGGCAGCGCGAGGTCGACGCGGCCGAGCTGCGTGTGGCGCTGGTCGATGCCCAGGTTCGGGCTCTGCGGTCGCAACTCCAGCCGCATTTCCTGTTCAACACCCTTCACGCCATCGCCACCGTGATTCACGAGGCGCCTGACGACGCCGAGGAGATGACGCAGCAGCTCAGTGAGCTCCTTCGGATGTCGATCGACGAGATGGACGTGCAATACGTCCCCTTTCGACGCGAGCTGGAATTTCTCGGCTGCTACCTCGGCATCGAAGAGCGGCGCTTCAAGGATCGCCTGAGCGTCGACTATGCCGTGGCGTCCGGAACCCTCGAATTGGCCGTGCCGGTGCTGATCCTGCAACCGCTGGCGGAAAATGCCATCCGGCACGGCATCGCCCGCCACGCTGCCATCGATCGGATCGTCATTACTGCCCGGCAGGAAGGCGGAATGCTGGTGCTGGAGATTCAAAACGGGTCCTCACCGGGCATCACAGCCGGTGGCCAGGGCCTCGGTCTCGGTCTCGCCAATACGCGCGCCCGCCTGGGGAAGCTCTACGGTGATGCGTTCTCCCTCCAGCTCGTCGCCCCACCGGAGGGTGGGGCAACGGCCCGCATCTGCATTCCCGCCCGGCGCATCGGAGCCGAACATGCCGCGTGACCCGATCCGCGCTCTGGTTGTCGATGACGAGGCCATTGCCAGGCGGAGCATCGTCCGACAACTGCGTCATGACGATGACATCGAGGTCACGGGTGAGTGTGGCGACGGGCTGAGCGCGATTGGCCTCATTCGCGACGAACGGCCGGACCTCGTCTTTCTCGACGTGCAGATGCCCGAGAAGAATGGGTTCGAGGTCATCGAAGCCGTCGGCCCGCAGCGGATGCCTGTGACGATCTTCGTCACCGCGCACGATGAGCACGCGCTGCGCGCGTTCGACGTGAACGCGGTCGATTACCTCCTCAAACCGTTTCGTCGCGAACGGTTGGCGCGTGCCGTGGAGCGGGCCAAAGCGCGACTGCGCGGGCGAGGCGAAGACGCCGGCAAGATCACGGCGTTGCTCGAGTCGATCCGGACGGGCGCGCAATACGCCCGGCGCATCGCGGCGCAGGAGAAAGGCAAGGTTGTCCTGGTCGACGTCGACTCCATTGATTCGATCGAAGCGGACGGTAACTACGCGCGCCTTTGCGCCGGCGAGGAGGTGCACGTGGTGCGGGAAACGCTGGCTGAGCTGGAACGACGTCTCAATCCCCGCGACTTTCTTCGCATCCATCGCTCCGCGATCGTGAATGTGCGGCGCATCCGCGAAGTCCATCCTTGGTTTGGCGGCCATCACGTCGTGGTCCTGGAGAGCGGCCGTCGCCTGCGATTCAGCCGTCATCAGCGCGAAAAACTGAAGATGCTGCTCGACGGATTCTGAGGCGTTACTGCCACTGGTCAGCTCTCTTCGACCATTCATCCCCAATTCGTTGCGGCGAAGCAATTGCCAAGGCCCCCTCGGTGGCTGGCCGTCGAGCTCGGATGCACGAGCGCATGAGGAGGCATACCGAATGGCAGGAGATTCTGTGACTGCGCCCTCGGGCAAACGGGGCGCCGTATTGGCAATCGCAGTGGGCGGTTTGAGCGCAGGTGTGCTGGATCTCACCCAGGCTTTCATTTTGTTTGGAGCGAAGGTTCCGCTGGCGATCGCCGCCGGCTTGCTTGGGAAGGAGGCCTTCCATGGCGGCGCGGGCACCTATGCCCTCGGCGTCTTCCTGCACTTCTTCATCGCCACCTCGGCGGCGGCTGTTTACTACGGCGCAAGCGTCAAGCTCACGTTCATGAGGGAACACCCTCTGGTATGCGGCCTGGCCTTCGGCGCCGCGGTTGAAGAGGTCATGAATCTGGTCGTCCTGCCCCTCTCCGCGCTTCACGCCAGCGGCCCTTACAAGCTTCACAACCTGATTCTCGGGCTGGTGGTGCATATGGTCGTGGTCGGGCTGCCGATTTCGTTCAGTGTTCGCCGGTTCGCCAAGTGATTCTTGCGACGCCCGAAGCTCTGTCGAGACTCATGGAGGATCTCCGATGCGTCGATTAACAACCTTTTTCGTCCTGGCTTGTTCACTGGCTGTAGCTTCCGCGCAGGAACAGCAGCCGGCGGTCAAGCCGATTTTCAAATTCCAGGAAGTGATGATCCCGATGCGAGACGGAGTCCATCTCCAGACGGTCATCCTGACGCCGGTCGATCAGAGCGGGCCGTTGCCCATCCTCGTTCGTCGCGGGCCGTATGGCGTTCCGGACAAAGCGCCGGCCGAAATGCTGCCGAATCTCAAAGAGCTGGCGCAGGACGGATACATTTTCGTCATCCAGAACATGCGAGGGCGGTTCAAGTCCGAGGATGTCTTCCGGATCATCTTGGGAGTCGATTTGCAGGACCCCAAAGCCGTCAATGAATTGACGGACGCTTATGACACCGTCGAGTGGCTCGTGAAGAATGTCCCGAATAATAACGGCAAGGTCGGCATGTACGGGGTTTCTTATGGCGG
>WNFI01303970.1_pt1 | contig 11240 bp, 10 predicted proteins | sample 5400471 | NCBI WGS metagenome assembly WNFI01 (sample SAMN13153348, study PRJNA577476) | soil metagenome | isolation source: 100 cm saprolite on Douglas fir-dominated hillslope | place: USA:California | collected 2013-09-17
CCCGCATCCCTCAACCCCAGATCCCGATGCGCATAAGGGCTGTACCACTGGTCATCATCCCCCGTCAGCACATCCGCATCCCCCTGCCCCAGCGGCAGCCCGGCAGCAGCCCAGGCAGAAGTGCCACCGACGACGGAACGCACATCGCGCCCAGTGCGCGCCGCCAGTTCGGCCGCCACGCTGCGCGCCAGCACGCCGTCCGGCGAGGTCAGCACCACGACCTGGGCCGGCGGCAGGGCCTGCACGAAGGAGGGCAGACGATCAGGCACGGCAAAGCGCGCACCGGCGATGTGCTGCTTCTCGAAGGCGGGCCGGCTGTCCACGTCGAAGACGATGGCGCGGCCTTCGCCCAGCAGTTCCTGCGCCTGCTGCACGGACAGCTGGGGCGCAGGCGCGTGGGAGGCGAGCACGCGCACGGGTTCGGCACCGACCTCCAGGGTGGCCAGCGCGGGCGGAACGTAGGTGAAGACTTCCCAGCCCAGCTGGGCCAGCCAGGCGCCGGTGGTGAGGGCGCGCACGCCGTCCCAGTCGGCCAGCACGATGCGTGCGCCGCGCGTGGCCGCGTATTCGTCGGTGGCCTGCACGAGTTGGCCGCCCGGCGCCCAGCGCCAGCCGGGCAGGTGGCCGGCCTGGTATTCCTCGCGGGTGCGCACGTCGAAGCGGTAGAGCGTGCGTTCGGTGGCTTCGGACTCGAAGCGGGCCAGTTCGGCCGCATCAATGGATTGCACGCCCGCGCGCTGTGCCACGCTGGCTGCGCGTTCGCGTGCCGTGGCCAGGGCGACGGCGCCGGGCTCGGGCAGCGGGGTGCGGCGGCCATGGGCCAGCCTGCGGCCGGTGAGCAGCCAGTCCATGGTGCCGTTGCGCAGCGAGACGACCTGGTTGGGAATGCCGGCGTCGATCAGGGTCTGCGCGCCCGCGATGGAGCGCGTGCGGCCCGCGCAGTTGACGACGACCAGGGTGTGCGGGTCCGGGGCGATTTCGCCGATGCGGTAGACCAGTTCGGCCCCCGGCACGCTCAGGGCAAAGGGCAGGCTGAAGGCCGCGAATTCCTCGGGCGTGCGGCTGTCGACGACGACGATGTTGTCGCCGCGCTGCACGCGCGCGCCCAGTTCGTCCGAGGTGATCCAGGGCGTGTGCTTTTCATGCTCGATGACTTCGCCGAAGGCCTTGCTGGGCACGTTGGTGCCGCTGAAGATTTCCAGCCCTTCGGCCGCCCAGCCTTCGGTGCCGCCTTCGAGCACGGAGACGTTGGGCCAGCCCAGGCGCACCAGCTTGGCGGCGGCTTCATGGGCCAGCGTGCCGTCGCCATCCACCAGCACGATGCGCGTTCCCCGGCGCGGCACCAGGCGGTCGATGAGCTGCTCCAGCCGCCAGGCCGGGGCCGGCGCCGCGAACAGGATGTGGCGGTGCGCGAAGACACCGGCCTCGCGCACGTCGAGCACGGCGATTTCCTCGCCGTCGGCCAGGGCCTGCCGCAGCGCGGCGGGCGTGACCAGCGCATGGCGAATCGACTTGGGCGGGCCGAAGGTGCGGAACGTGCCGCCCTCCAGGCTCTCGAAGACCACGCGCTCGGGCATGCGCTCCAGGCCGCGCCCGTAGAAGTGCAGGTGCAGGCCGGGTTCCTCGCCGATCAGCTCGATGGTGTGCACGTCGGTGGGCGTGAGCACTACCGAGGTTCCGCTGCCCACATCGACGCTGCGCCCCACCGCCAGGGTGTCGCGCAGCGGGTCGTCGGTCTTGCCGCGTGTGAAGAACACGTTGCGCTCCACGCCTTCGACGCCCGCGATGATGGCCCAGGTGGTGTGGTCATGCGGCGGCTGGGACTTGCCCGGCAGGCCGGTGGACAGGTACAGCGCATAGCGCCCGCCCAGGTCTTCGCTGAGGCGGTAGACCTGGGCCGGGTTGCTGGCCGAGACGGGGAAGTGCGCATGCGGGAACAGTTCGCGCTGCAGGCCCAGCGCCTCCAGCTCGCGGGCCACGGCCTGCAGTTGCTCGGGCGTGGCCCGCTCGGGATCGGGGAGCAGGCGCCGGGCCGTGGCGATGAAGCCGGTGATGGCGGCTGCGCGGCGGCTGGCCACGTCGCTGCCGCTGAAGTCGATGGAGAGATGGGTCTGTGTCATGGGAGTGCCTGGGAGGACGTTCGCGGGAGGACACGAAGTTAGGCCTCTCCCGCCCCGGCGCCAACGACGCATTGCAGATATGGATATGAGCTTTGGGCACTGCGCGCGCATGCGTGGCGCAAGCGTGACGCACGTTGTGCGGCAGCCGCATATGCATAGCCGCAATGCTTAGTTCACGCCGCGCCAGGAGCCTCCCAGACTGCGGGCATCGACTCTCTGCACTCCGGCACTCCCATGATCCGCACCCCGTCTGCGCTGCGCGCACTGCTGCTTCCCCTGTTCTCCGCCCTGGCCCTGCACGCGCCTGCGGCCCTGGCCTCGGCCGACAGCTTTCCGAACAAGCCGGTGCGCATCATCGTGCCCGTGGCGCCCGGGGGCAGCGCCGACAAGCTCACGCGCACGCTGGCCGACAAGCTGGCCGCGCTGTGGGGCCAGTCGGTGGTGGTGGAGAACGTGGCCGGGGCCAGCGGCACCATCGGCGCGGCCAAGGTGGCCAAGGCCGCGCCCGACGGCTACACCCTGCTGCAGCAGGGCGAGGGCCTCACGCTCAACGGCCTGCTGTTCGCCCAGTTGCCCTACGACACGCAAAAGGCCTTCACGCCCATCATCAAGGCCGTGGTCAATCCGCAGGTGCTGGTGGTCAACCCCGCCACGGGCCTGAACACGCTGGGCGACTACCTGGCCCGCGCCAAGGCCAAGCCGCAAAGCATCAGCCTGGGCCTGCCCGGCAATGGCGGCATTGCCCATGTGGCGCATGAAATCCTCACGCAGGAGACGGGCGCCAAGGTCAACTACATCCCCTACCCGGGCGGTGGCCCCGCCTCGCTGGACGTGCTGGGCGGCCATACCGACGCCACGCTGATCACGCTGGCCGCCGTGACCGAGTACGTGCGCGCCGGCAAGCTGCGCGCCCTGGCCGTGACCACGCCCTACCGCTCCGACGCCCTGCCCCAGGTACCCACCATGGCCGAGGCCGGCGTGCCCGGCTTCTCGGTGGAAAGCTGGCAGGGCTACTTCGCGCCGGCCGGCACGCCCGCGCCCATCGTCGCCAAGATCAACCGCGACCTGCAGACCGTGCTGCAGGCCCCCGATGTGCGCGCGCAGCTGGAGCACATGGGCTTCAAGGTGGCGGGCGGCTCACCGGCCGACCTGGGCCAGAGCCTGCAAAGCGAGCGCCCGCGCTACGCCCGGGCGATCCAGTCGGCGGGGCTGTCGCTGCGCTGAGGCTGGCCCACGGGCGCGGCCAAGGCGATCTGCATGGGTACGAAGGCCACGCCATTCTTCTCCAGCGGCGCACTGGTGGCCCGAAAACCCAGCCTTTCGTAGGCGGGTACGGCAAACGGCGTGGAGTTGACGGTGACGCTGCCGGCGTCGGGGTGGATGGCAGGCTGCAGCGCCTGCCATAGCCGCCTGGCCAATCCCTGCCGCTGGAACGGCAGGCCAACGAACAGATGGAACAGATGGCGCCCGTCACGCAGGGCCGCCATGCCTGCCAGGGCATCGCCCTGCCTGGCAACGATGAAGAGGTAGCGGGGGTCCTGCAGGTAGGCCTGGAGCGCCTGCGGCCCCAGGGCCTTCAGGAATTCCTGCGCGCCCTGGCTGCCGGAGTCCAGGGTGAAGAGGTGCGACACGCTGGAGACCAGCGCGCTGATCTCTTCGGCGTCTTCGATGTGTGCGGGACGAATGTGCATGGGGAAAGGTGCAAGGGCCGGAGGTGCAAGGGCCGGAGGTGCAAGCGCCTGAGGTGCAAGGGCCGGAGGTGGAAAGGCCACGGGGCCTGTCCCCTGTCCCGCCCCCGCAAGCCTCTCAGTAGGCGGCAGGCCGATTGTCCAGGCGCCATTTCTCGCCCTCGGGCGTGCCCGGCACGGGCGGGCGCAGGCCCTGGATGCTCCACAGGCTGAAGGGCGTCTCGTCCACATGCATCTCCCAGCGCAGGCCACGGTCGGCGATGAAGGGGGACAGCTGCCGCCGCACGCCTTCGAGGAACCGTGTCTTGGTCTCCTCGTCGCGTATCTGCCGCGCGATGTGGTCCACGGAGATGCGCACGAAATCATCCGCAGGCTCGCCGCCGATGAAGAACGAAGTGCGCGCGACGGCCTCGAACACCACGCCCACGTAAAAGCGCGGCAGGTCGCAGTAGACGGCCGTGATGCGCTGGGCGATGGCCTGTTTGTCTTCATCGCTGAAGGCGTTTTCGGGGTGGTAGATCTTCCACAGGGGCATGGTTTTCTCCGGGTGCAAAAAAGAGGAGGTTTCGGGAAATCCGGGCTGGCGACACGGCGGGCCGTCAGGCGGGCTGGCCTGCATCCGCGCCCTGGTAGCGCGCTGCCGGCACGCCGCTGAGCGTCAGCGCCTTGACGAGATTGGCGCGCGATTGGTCAAAGTCCAGCCAGGCGGTCGTGCTGCCCAGCGTGGGAAAGCAGATGGCCTCGCCCTGGTCGAGTGCGACCAGGGCCGTATCCACCAAGGACTCGGGCGACATGAACAGGTGCGCGGGAAACGGCGCGGGCTTGCCGCCGAAGAATTCGGAGTGCACCAGGCTGGGCATCACCGCCTGCACCATGACGCCGCTGGAAGCGAGCTCGGCCTGCAGCGAGCGCGTGAAGTTCAGCACATAGGCCTTGGAGGCGCCGTAGCTGGAGGCGCCCGGCACCGGCATCACGGCCAGGATGGAGCCGATGTTGATCAGCGTGCCCCGGCCGCGCGTGGCGAACAGCCGCGCCGCCGCCAGCGACAGCCGCGTCAGCGCATGGATGTTGACCATGACCATGCGATCGACCTCGCCCGCATCCACCTGGGCGGCCGGGCCCAGGGCTCCCAGGCCGGCGCAGTTCACCAGCATGCGGATGTCACGCTCACCCGACAGCAGCGCCGCCACGCGCTGCAGGCCGGCGGCGTCAGCCAGGTCGGCGGCCACTACCTCCACCTCGCGGCCATGCGCGCTGCGCAGCCGCTGCGCCAGCGCCTGCAGCCGGTCCTCGCGGCGGGCCACCAGGATCAGGGAATGGCCCCTGGCGGCCAGGCGGTCTGCGTAGACGGCGCCAATGCCGGATGAGGCGCCAGTGACGATGGCGGTGCCTTGATGCGTGCTCATGAAGGAGGTCCTTGCTTGAAAAGCCGTGGTTGATAGTGGCTCCAAATATAAACTCCAATCATTAGAGTTACAAGCGCGCAATCCACCTTTGCGGGCCGGGCTTGCGTTTTGCTGAGACACTCCAGGCCTGCGACAACCGCGAACACACAAGGGAAACCCCATGCGATCCAAGAGCTTCGAGGGCATGGCCTGCTCGATCGCCACCGCGCTGGAGGCCGTAGGCGACCGCTGGGCCATGCTGGTGCTGCGCGACCTGATGCTGGGCCTGAGCCGCTATGACGACCTGAGAAAGTCCACGGACATCACCAATGCCACGCTGACCGACCGCCTGCGCCAGCTGGAGCAGACCGGCCTGGTCGAGCGCCGCCTCTACCAAAGCGGCCCGGACCGCTACGAGTACCTGCTCACGCCCAAGGGCCGCGACCTGTCCCTGGTGATCCAGGCGCTGGCCCAGGTCGGCGACCGGTGGCGCCTGCAGCAGCAGGCCCAGCCGCCCATGCGCTTTGTGCGTGCGCAGTCAGGCACGCCCCTGCGGCTGGCGCTGGTGGAGGAGGAATCGGGCCAGAGCGTGCCTTTTTCCGAGCTGCGCGTGGAGGCCGGCCCCGGCGCGGACGACCTGACGCGCTGGCGGCTGTCCAAGCTGGCCGCGCAGGCCAGGACGCCGGCAGCGGCCCCCGGCGCGGATTGAGACCGGCCATGGCCGCGCCCCTACCCGGCAAGCGCCCGCAACGCGCCCTGACCTACCGCCGCCACTGCGCGCTGGGCGGCGTGGAGATTCTCAGCGGCCATGCCGTGCAGCACCGCTATCCGCGCCACTTCCACGACACCATGGGCATTGCCGTCATCCACGGCGGGCGCGAGCTGTGCTGGAGCCGGGGCGCCGAGCGCGAGTTCACGGGTGGCGATATCGCGTTGTTCAACGCTGGCGAGATCCACGACGGGCGCCCGGGCGGCGAGCAGGGCTGGACCTACGACATGCTGCATGTCGAGCCCGCCCGCATGCACGCGCTGCTGGGCGTGCGCGATGGCTGGTTCGACGCCGTCAGCCTGCGCGACCCGCAGACCCGGGCCTGCGCCCGGCAGTTGCTGCAAGGCCCGCAGGACGGCCTGGCCGCCGACGAGGCCCTGCTGGCGCTGCTGCGCCGCGTGGTGCACAGCCCCGGCCGGCCGCATGCGCCCGATGGCGCCAGCGCGGCGCTGCTGCGCGAGTTCATCGACGCCCATGCGGACCAGGAGCTGGGCGCCGCGCGGCTGGCCGCCGTCTGCGGGCTCAGTCCCGAGCACGCCATCCGCAGCTTCAGCCGCCGCTACGGCATCACGCCCCATGCCTACCACCAGGCCCGCCGCGCCGAAAGCGCCCGCGGCCTGCTGCGCGGCACGCTGGCGCTGAGCGAGGTGGCACTGTCGCTGGGCTTCTACGACCAGAGCCATTTCTCCAACTGGTTCCGCCGCGCGCATGGCGTGGCGCCTTCGCAGTACCGCCAGGCCATGCGGCCCTGAGCGGCCTTGAGCGGCCCGGCCTGATCAATTCCGTCCAAGACCGCGCGCTGCGGCCTGCCTAAGCTGCCACTCCTCGACAGACAGGAGTGGTGGATGAAGACACGGACCGTTGGATTTTTCGTCTTTGATGGCGTGGTGCTGCTGGAGTTTGCAGGGCCTTTGCAAGTGTTCGACGTGGCCGCGCGCGTGGCCGTGCGGCGCGGGCTGGCGGCCTTGCCCCCGTTTCAGCCCGTGGTGATCAGCCGCAGCGGCGCCGCCGTGCGCACGCGCGAAGGCGTGGGCATCCAGGCGCAGGCCAGCCTGCAGGACCATCCCCCGCTGGACCTGGTGATCGTGGCCGGCGGCGCCCTGCAGGCCGAACTGGCCGCGCCCGAGGTCGCCGCCTGGCTGCGGCAGGTGGCCGGCAGCAGCGAGGTGACGGGCTCCGTCTGCGTGGGCTCCTTCCTGCTGGGGCGGGCAGGGCTCCTGGACCAGCGCGAGGCCACCACGCACTTCGAGGACACGGAAGACCTGCGCGCCATTGCGCCAGCTGCCCGCGTGAGCGCCGACAGGCTGTGGATCGATGAGGGCGCCATCGTCACCTCGGGCGGGTTTGCGGCGGGCATCGACATGGCCCTGCACCTGGTGGAGCGCCTGCTGGGCGCGGAGATCGCGGCCGAGACGGCACGCCAGCTCGAATACCGGCGGCGCGATGCCGCCGACCGGCAAGCGTGACGGGGCCATGCGCATGAACGGAAAGACAAGCTACCTGGCGCTGCTGGCCGTGGGCGGGCTGATCCTGAGCCTGTCCGGCGTGGCCGTGGCTTTCAGCAGCATGGGCACCAGCGCCATGGGCTTTTACCGCATGCTGCTGGGCGGCCTGGGGCTGGCCGGCTTTGCCCTGTGGCGCGGCCTGCGCTGGCGCATGACGCGCCAGGCCCTGCTGTACGCCTGCCTGGCCGGCGCCGCGCTGGCGCTGGACCTGTACTGGTGGCACAAGAGCATACGGATGGTGGGGCCGGGCCTGGGCGCCATCCTGACCAACTGCCAGTCGTTCTTTCTGGCGGGGCTGGCCTGGGCGGTGTTCCGCGAGCGGATCACGGTCGTCTACTTCGTGGCGCTGGTGCTGGCGGCCACCGGTATCCTCATGGTGTCGGGTGCGGGCCTGCCCGTGGCCTCAGGCCCGGATTCGGCGTCCGAGCACTGGCTGGGCGTGGCCCTGGGCCTGGCCTCGGCGGCGGCCTATGCGCTGTGCGTGGTCTTCATCAAGAAGGGGCAGACCCCGCCGCACGCCACGCACCCGGCCGTCAACATGGCCGTGCTGTGCGCCGCCGCCGCGCCCTGCCTGCTGGCAGCCGCGTGGCTGGAGGGCGAATCGCTGGCCATTGCCAGTGCGGCCGATTTCGGCACGCTGCTGCTGTACGGCCTGCTGGTGCAGGGCGTGGCCTGGCTCATGGTGAGCACGGCCGTGCCGCATGTGAAGGCCTCGCTGGCCGGCCTCATCCTGCTGGCCGAGCCCATAGGCACCTATGCCATCGACGTGCTGTTCTTCACCGCCCGGCCCACGCCGATGGCGCTGGCCGGCATGGCGCTGACGCTGGCGGCCATCTATGCGGGATCGACCTATGGCGGAGCGCCCTCCGGCGGAGCGCCCGCAAGGCGCATGGCGAAGGCGCAAGGCTCCGGCCACTGACCACGGCGGTCAGTGGCCGGCCCGCTCGCTGCCTGTGCCGCTCACTTGGGCAGCAGCACCTTGTCGATCACGTGGATCACGCCGTTGGACTGATAGACGTCGGGGATGGTCACCGTGGCCGTGCCGCCCTTTTCATCGGTCAGCATGATCTTGGAGCCGCTGGACTTGGCCACCAGCGTGCCGCCGCTGACGGTCTTGATGCTGGCCATGCCCTTGCCGTCCTTGATCATCTTGGACAGCGCCGCCGCATCCCACTTGCCGGCCACCACGTGGTAGGTCAGCACGGTGGTCAGCGTGCCCTTGTTCTCGGGCTTGAGCAGGGTGTCCACCGTGCCTGCGGGCAGGGCCTCGAAGGCGGCATTGGTGGGCGCGAACACGGTGAACGGACCCGGGCCCTTGAGCGTATCGACCAGGCCCGCCGCCTTGACGGCTGCGACCAGGGTGGTGTGGTCCTTGGAGTTGACGGCGTTGTCGATGATGTCCTTGGACGGCAGCATGGGTGCGCCGCCCACCATCACATCGGCCATGGCAGCCACGGAGGCAGCCGACATCACGATGGCCAGGCCGAACGAGGCCAGCTTGCGGGTGTTTTGAATCGAGATCATGGAATGCTCCTAGCGGGTTGATGACAAGCCGAACGATTCCGGCTGATCTGGATACGCAGCGCAGCGGGGTCTGGATTCAAAAAAAACGGCGATCGACGTCAAACACAAAAAGTTACAACCACTTTCAATTGCGGCACATCCAGACCTGCGCGGCCTGCGTACTGCCGGATAGCGGGGACGCATCCCATTCCCCTGGAGCAGGTGGCCACCTCTTCAGTGGAACGCGCTTTCGCCACACCCGTGTGCTTTCGGCCGGAGGCGCATTCTTCACGTTGACCGTTCGCGCCTGCCGCGAACCGAGAGGAACCATCATGTCTGACGAATCAGTGTTGATCGGGGTTTTGCAAAAACGTGCCAAGAAGCTGGAGGACAGGCGCCAGTTCTTCCGCAAGACCAGCGGCGTGGCCGTGGGCATGGCGGGCGGGGTGATCCTGTCCGCCTGCGGCGGCGGCGGGGGCGATGCGAATGCGCAGGCCAACGGGCCCACGGATGCGGAGATCCTGAACTTCGCCCTCAACCTGGAGTATCTGGAGTCGCAGTTCTATCACTACGCGGTGTTCGGCACCGGCCTGCCCGCCAACCTGCAGTCGGGCGTGGGCACGCAGGGCGCCATCACGGGCGGCCGTGCCGTGGCCTTCAAGGACCCCGTGGTGGCGCAGTACGCCAAGGAGATCGCCCAGGACGAGATCGCCCACGTGGCATTCCTGCGAGCGGCGCTGGGCTCGGCCGCGGTGGCGCAGCCGCAGATCGACATCGGCGGAACCGACCCGAACGGCGCCTTCTCGGTGGCGGCGCGAGCGGCCGGGCTGGTGGGCGCGGGCACGGCCTTCGATCCCTATGCGAGTGACGAGAACTTCCTGCTGGGGGCCTTCATCTTCGAGGACGTGGGCGTCACCGCCTACAAGGGCGCATCGCCGCTGATCACCAACAAGACCTATCTGGAGGCAGCCGCCGGCATCCTGGCCGCCGAGGCCTACCACGCAGGTCTGGTGCGCACGGTGCTGTACGCCAAGGGCCTGGCCACGCCCGCGCTGCGCACGGCGGCCGGCGCCATCTCGGATGCGCGCGACAGCCTGGATGGCTCCACCGACGTGGACCAGGGCATCACGGGGGACGCCACCACGTCCAACATCGTGCCGCTGGATTCCAACGGCATCGCTTTCAGCCGCTCGCCGGGCGACGTGCTGAACATCGTGTACCTGACCAAGGACACGGCGACCAAGGGCGGGTTCTTCCCGGCCGGCGTGAATGGCTCGCTGGTGGTGAGCAGCGCCTACGCCTGACGCGGACCGCCCGCCTGCCCCGCGCCGGCCGGGGCAGGCGGGCTTCCCCGGGGCTGGCCCGAGACAAGCGTTCCCCTGCCAAGGAGTTGCCATGATGTCCCTTCTGCCTTCCTCATCCGCCCCCCGCACGCCGGCCAGCACGCCGGGCCGCACGCCGCGGCGCCTGAAACCTGCCACCGTGGCGCGCCGCTGCGTGGGCAGCCTGATTCTGCTGGCCGGCGCGGTCATCTTGACCGGAGATCTCGTGGCGCTGTGGCGCGGCGCAGGCACTGATGCCGCACCCGCCGCCGCAGCCATTGCGCCCGCCAGCGGCGTGGTGCCAACCGCCCGATAGGCATCCCCCTGCAACCGCGTGCCCCCCGCCGGCGGAAAGGCCCCCATGAACGACACCGTGCTTGCGGCCGAACAGGGCCGCTTCGGCGCCATCGAGCCGGACCACGGCCACGCGGGCACGCCCAGCCTGCCGCAGGTGCATCGCAGCATCGCCGTGCCGCGCGGCGACAGCCGCTCGGACAACGCGCGCCGCGTGCTGGCGTTTGCCGGGCCCGGCTACATGGTAGCCGTGGGCTACATGGACCCTGGCAACTGGGCCACCTCCATCGCGGGCGGCTCGCAGTTCGGCTACTCGCTGCTGGCGGTGATCTTTGCCTCCAACCTGATGGCCATGCTGTTCCAGGCGGCGGCCGTGCGCCTGGGCCTGGCCAGCGGGCGGGACCTGGCCCAGGCCTGCCGCGCGCAGTTTTCCCCGCGCATCAATCTGGTGCTGTGGTTCTTCTGCGAGATCGCCATCGTGGCCTGCAATCTGGCCGAGGTGCTGGGCATGGCCATCGGCCTGAACCTGCTGTTCGGCCTGCCGCTGGTGGCCGGGGTGTGCATCACGGTGGTGGATGTGATGCTGATCCTGGCCCTGCAAAGCCGGGGCTTTCGCTGCCTGGAGTCGGTGGTGATCGCCCTGGTGGCCGTGAT
>WNFI01704503.1_pt1 | contig 11240 bp, 11 predicted proteins | sample 5400471 | NCBI WGS metagenome assembly WNFI01 (sample SAMN13153348, study PRJNA577476) | soil metagenome | isolation source: 100 cm saprolite on Douglas fir-dominated hillslope | place: USA:California | collected 2013-09-17
GCCTCCCACACCAAGCAGACCGGCAAGATCAGGAGGGTAAAAAGATAAGATGCCGGTGAGGTCGAAATCGCAAGGCTGGCAAGTAACACCGCCGCCCACTCCAGGCGGAGCCTGCGTGGACACACCTCCTTTGGTGCCGCAAGGAGCAATGCCGGTGCCATTCCCGACATCTGCAACAGCGGATGAAGAACCGCAGCCAACCACGGAGCACTCACTGCGGGATGCTGATTCCACTGTGGCTCATAGATAAAGAGCCGATGCAACAGCGATCCGATAGATGCCGTCTTAAGGTTGTAGGGGTTTAGTCCTTCGCCTCGGAGCGCATAGATGTAACAGCCGTCGCCAAGGCTCCCACAATTCCGCCAGCAAAGGCCCTCATATCCTTTTTCCGCAGGAAATAGAGCAAATAGAGGACTGGAAAGATTTTCAAGCCGGAGGCAACGCCTACCAGAACTCCAGCCAGGAATCGCTGCCGGCGGACGTATGACCAGCATGACAGCGTCAACAAGAACAGCAATAAAACGTAATACTGCCCGTAGAGAAAGTTTCGATGCAGCGGAAAGCTGAGTGCAGCCACTAGTGCGATCCGTCGCCACGGAAGCTGCGTCAAAGGCCGCAGAAGAGCTACGGTTGCGAACAGCAGGCCAAGGTTCAGGACCAACCAGCAGCGCTTGGCCGCCAAGGGAGACAGTGATGTGAGCGGCCACACGACGAGGGTCGAAAACGGGGTTATTGGCACCATCCCAACGATCCGTTGATCGATATCGCGGTGATCTTTCTGGCGCTGCAGCCATATCCACTCATAGACGCGCAAAGCATTGCTACGCTACCCTCATGTGCAAGACGCGCCGTCAGATAGTAATTTGGGAAGTCTGTGTTCAGCGTGCGCCATGCGTGCGGCAGGGTGCGCATCCCCATATATGCCGCCAGCAACGCGAACAGCACCCACTCGCCTGTGTAAATCCATCGACGGCGAGGCCAGGATGGGCGATCGACGTTGGAGTGTACTGGATTTCCCACGGAACTATGCACCCCTTTAGGTGGATGACGATTCAGTTGTCATCATGCAATGTGTTGTTTGTCACTTCTTTGTAAAAACCACTCTGGGGTTTTTCGGCCATCGTTCTCTGCTTGTGAGTAACGGGATCAGAGCTGTGACAAGCTGTTCGGAGTCTATGTCGTGGGCGATAAAACCGAGAAGCTCCGACCTCTCCGTGTCATAAATGATGATCGTCCCCACTCCCAAATGGAGCGCTCGGAGTGGTCCATTCACAAAGATCAATATCTCTGAACCGCCGCGAGGAGACGCGCTGTCTCGAATCAGCTTCCAGAACAGCACGCGTGTCCGGCTCTCCTTTGATTGCAGCATGCAGGAACGGCGTATGGCTAAAGCGACTTCCAGGTCGTTCGCTTCAATCCACACGCGCTGGTGATCGTGGACGATGCTGAAGACATAAGGAGCGGGCGCAAATCGCCGCAAGAGATCGGGGGGAAAGGTAGTCTTTTGTGTCATACGTAGACTCCCTGCCTTTGGCAAGCAACAAACTCTCGCAGTTGTTTCGCGGCAAATTGAGGTGGACCGCCATACCGGAGGCTCCAGCATGGCAGGAGGGAGATGCTTTCAATAATCTGGGCGCGCCGCACAGATGCTTCGGGCAATTGCGTTGGGAGTCTTTCTACAGTCGAGTTGAGATACTCTTGCGCCTCGGTGGAAGGCATTCGAGCGAATTCGCAGCCGGCTTGCTGGATTCTTTCCAGAAGTACTAACCAGCGAGGTTCGCAAGCTCGCTCTACGCTTGCGCCAAAAGCCTGCAATACGTCAACTTCATATGCCAGTTCGCCGTTCATGGATGTTTGCAAACTATGACTGCTCAGACTTTGGAAATGTTGAACAGCGTCAGGCAACAGTTTCACCGGAGCCGATGTGCCGTGCGCCACGAGTTGTCCACCCTGAGCTGACATGTATGTCCAGTCATCCGACACATAGTTGAATCCCGTCTGAGTGAGCGCCATGGAGAGTGTGGACTTTCCGGCGCCCGACATCCCCGCGATTAACAGGCCATCGCCTTTCGACGCTAGACATGCACAATGTACAGGCACAAGTCCGATGGCCGCGCCCAGCACACCGAGCGTTATCGGAATAAGTCGCTCCTTCCAGAATCGAATATCGCGTGCAACGCTTGCTGACACACTCGCACTCAGGCTCCAACGCAGCAAATCAAATACAAAGACATTTGAGCTGCCGAATGACGCAGTTACGATGTGATGCAGCCCACGAAAATGAGGGCTCCCGGCAGATTCCTTCACCCCCTCATTGACTACGATCTGCATGCTGAATCTACTCACACCGCTGTCGCTTGCCGAAGTCGACAGATCCTCCAACACGCTTGCTAACGCGGCAGAATTCGTACTCAGATCGCATGCAGCGCCGGCAAACCACAGCTCTCTGCGGTGCGGCAGAGCGGTTTGGTCAATCAGAACTACCGGCATAAGGACACCCGTTGCGCTTCACTCTACAGCAAGAGATTGTTCAATCCATCGATGATGAAAAAGTTTTACAAACTGCTGACATCGCCTTGACAACTGAACCGCGAGGAAGACATATTGTCCACAGTGAACGAGGAGATCGCTCTGGGCAAGTCACGCAAGATCGTCTTCTTCTTCCCATCTTTCGCAAGTTCGGATGCGACGGCACCCTTGGGCATTCTGGCGGTTGCCACGCCCTTACTGCGCGCTGGGTATGAAGTGTGCCTGATCGATTCCACGATTACTCCGGACTATAAGAAGCGCGTGCTGGAAGAAGTGCGCGATGCCTTATGCCTGGGAATCTCTCTGGTAACCGGACCGATGATCCGGGAGACAGTTGAGATTGCGCGGGCCATCAAAGAGTGGAACCCCGACTTCCCTATCATCCTGGGCGGGTGGCATCCCTCGCTGCTGCCAACACAGACACTGCAGGCACCCTATATCGACTATGTCGTTCGCGGACAGGGCGAAGACTCTCTGCTCGAACTCGTCACTCATATTGAGAATCGTTCTGCACCGGATTTTGTTGCAGGCATCGGTTTCAAACGCGACAACAAACTAGTCTTCACTCCCGAGCGACCGCTTAAACCCCTCGTGGATATGCCTCCAAAGGCCTATCATCTCGCGGACTTCGACGCGTATGAGCGTTGCTGCGGGCGACGCTGGGCTATGTATACCTCCAGTCTTGCCTGTCCGTACAATTGCGCCTACTGCACAAACGCAGGCGTCTACGGACGCAAGTGGAATGCATTGCCCGCCGAGCAATTTGTAGAAGAAACTGTCGACCTTAGCCGCAGGTACAACCTGGAAATGCTCTGGATTGTAGATGACAACTTTCTGGTCGATCTTGACCGTGCGAGGGCTATCTCCGAGGGATTGGTACGCGCTGGCGCAGGATTTAAGTGGAGCATACAGGCAACCACCAATCTCACAGCGCGTCTTTCTGCAGAAGATCTGAGGCTGCTGTACCGCAGCGGGCTCCATCAGGTGTGCCAGGGCGCAGAATCAGGATCACCGAAAGTCCTGAAGGCAATGAACAAGAATTTTCAGGATTTTGAAACAATCTATGAGGCCGCGGCTCGCCTACTGGCGGCAGGGATACGTCCATCCTTCAACATTATCTTCGCCTTCCCCGGCGAAGGGATTAAGGAGCGGAGGGAGACCATCCACTTCATAATGGATGTCTGCCGGCGATTTCCCGGGGCCGAATTCTGGACCAACATCTTCACTCCCTATCCCGGGGCTCCCATTATGGATAAGGTTGCGGAGCTTGGCATACAAACGCCGGACACTTTCGAAGGTTGGGCAGACTTTTTTCCACGATATACGAAGCTCCCATGGCTCAATGGCCGTGATCACAAGGAGCTACAAGTAATGCGGGACTATTTGCGCATTGCCTTCGACCGCATACCGATTGGAGTAGACCGGCGTAGCCGCGTCACCCGTCTGGCACAGAAGTGCATCTCGTTTCCTGCACGCATTCGCCTTGACCATGGCGCGTACCGCTTTCCCGTCGAGCTCTGGCTCAACGACAAGCTCAAAGAGAGGACAGCTGGGTTCAAGCCCGTGGTTGATGCCAAGCGCCTGGAGCCCAATCAAGTGGAGGCCGCATGCTGACGCAGGGAAAGGTCATCCTCTTCTATCCGGCGTACGACGGGCCGCCGCTCGGAGCGCCCTTGTGCTTGCTGGCGCTCGCCTCAACTCTGCGCGAAGCTGGCTTTGACGTGGTGATAATCGATGCCGCAATTGAGTCTGATTACCGAACACGAATTGAATGTGAAAGCGTAGACGCTCTTTGCGTTGGGATCTCTGTGCTTACCGGCCCCATGATCCGGGGCGCCATCGAAGTTGCAACTGCGGTCAAGAGCCAGACTCCGTGGCTCCCCGTCATCTTCGGCGGTTGGCATCCGACTCTGCTGCCAGATGAAACGCTGAGTGAACCCTTCGTCGATATTGTCGTCCGAGGCCAGGGTGAGATTACGTTGGTGGAAGTCGCTCAGGCTCTGGCGAACAAGCGGTCTCTAGATAATATTCCCGGAATTTCGTGGAAGAGCAACGGTCTTCGCAAGAACAATGTCGAGCGTCATGTGGAACCACTCGATGCCCTTCCGCTTCCAGCTTTCGATCTCACCGACTTCGACGCATACGAAAAAGTCTGCGGTATCCGGAAGCTTGCATACGCCACCAGTGTTGGCTGTCCCTACGCCTGCAACTACTGCACCGACATGGTCTTCTACAAGAGGCGCTTCAATGCCCTCTCTGCCGAGCGGGTTGTAGCGGAACTCAGCGACCTGGTCACCCGCTACCGAATCGAGGAAGTAGCACTCCTCGACTCGAACTTCCCCGTCCAACTTCCCCGCGCCCTCGCGATCGCTCGCGGGATCGTCGACTCCGGCGTCAAATTCCGCTGGACCTTCCAGGCTTCCACAGACTTCCTCTGTCGCATGAGCGAAGACGAAGTCCGCCTGCTTGGTCAGAGCGGCGTATCGCACATGGGTTTCGGCACTGAATCAACTTCAGAAGCTGTTCTGAAACTGATGAACAAGCGTCACCAGCGCGTCGATGAGATGTACGAGACGGCACGCAAGACGAAACTGGGCGGCATCCGTGTCACGTTCAACCTTATCTTTGGCTATCCCGGTGAGACAGAAGCCGACCGCATCATCACCTTTCAAACCATGAGCGACATCAGCCGTCAATTTAGCAATGTCAGCTTTTCACCAAACATCTTCACGCCCTATCCAGGTATCCCAATCTGGCCGCAACTGCGTGAACTGGGTGTTCCCGAGCCAAAGAATCTTCGCGAATGGATGGAAATGCCTCTGGGCGCGAACACGCTCCCCTGGCTGAAAGGAAAAGAACTAGCGCGCCTACAACGGATGCTTGAATACTTCCTGCTGAGCAGCCAGATGTATCGCCTGCAGAAAGACTATTCATGGCCGCGCCACGCAGTCCGATTCATCGTTCAAACCCCGATCCGCTGGCGGCTGCGGTCGAGCCACTACTTCTTTCCGTGGGAACTGTGGCTCGCCGGCCTCTCCGAGCGCCTCGTTCTGCGCCGTTCCCTGGTAACTGGGCAGGAGCTTCCCAAGGAGCCTGTGAATGCGTGCTAAAAAAGCAGAATTCGTGAGGTGATCTGTGGCGGATGTCCTGTTGACACACTCCTACCATCTCTCCTACGACCCCAAGCAGGTGCGGAAGATGCAACCGTATCCGCCGCTCGGCACGCTCTATGCCGCTGCTGCTTTACGGCGCGACAACATCTCCGTTGCCCTCTTTGACACGATGCTGCAAGACCCCGCGACCGGCTTCCCTGAAGCCCTGAAGCAGCAACGGCCAAAGATTGTTGCGATCTATGAAGATGACTTCAACTTCCTTTCGAAGATGTGTCTCACCCGTATGCGTGAAGTTGCCTGGCAACTCGCGCAGGATGCGCGAGTTGCGGGAGCCGCTGTCATCGCGCATGGCTCAGATGCGACCGACCATGCAGAAGCCTACCTGCGAAACGGGGTTGACTTCATTCTGTTAGGCGAAGCCGAGCAGACTCTGGTCGAACTCTGTGACGCGATCCTTACAGCGAGGCCGGTGGACAATATTCAAGGACTCGTACACCTCGACGCATCAGGCTACGTTGTACAGAGTTCGGTCAAAGCACCGAAAAACCCGGCGTGGAATAGTCTCCCCAAGCCGGCGCGAGAGTTAATCGATCTTCAGCCGTACCGTCAAGCATGGACCTCTGCTCATGGTTATTTCTCCACAAACGTTGTCGCCAGCCGCGGATGCCCCTACAGATGTAACTGGTGCGCCAAACCTATCTCTGGAGATAAATTCCAGGTCCGCCCTGCCGAACTGGTAGCAGCCGAGATTCGCGAACTCAAAGAAGTCTATGGTGTGCAGCATATCTGGTTCGGTGACGACGTCTTCGCGCTTAATCAACATTGGATACAACAGTTCGCAAACGAAATTGAAGCGATGAAGTGCGCCTTGCCGTTCAAGGTTCAGTCCCGTGCCGACTTAATGACGCGCACAACCGTCGCCGCGCTCAAACGAGCAGGATGCGCGGAAGTCTGGATGGGCGTTGAATCCGGCTCCCAGAAGGTACTCAATGCAATGGACAAGGGCCTGCGAGTCTTAGACGTGACAACAGCACGGGCGCGCCTTGCCGATGCAGATATCCGCGCATGCTATTTCCTGCAGTTCGGCTATCCCGGAGAAGACTGGGAAGATATTCAGCAAACGGTAGAGCTAGTGCGCAGCACTCGTCCCGACGACATCGGTATCTCCTTCTCCTATCCGTTGCCCGGCACTCTCTTCTACGAGCGCGTGCAGGAACAAATTGGCTCGAAACGAAACTGGACCGATAGCGACGACCTGTGCGTCATGTTCAGGGCTGCCTACAAAGACGCATTTTACCTCTCGCTGAGAACTGCACTCCATGCCGAAGTCGACTCCTGGCGAAGCGATAACTCCTTAGGCAACCACATGGATTGGCGCCTTCTTTGGCAACAAGTGTCTGAACTCGAACCAATTAGCAGAAACCCGGAGGCAACCAGCTTCGCCCAAGGTGAAGTCTCACGCAAAGCCAGCAACAAGCAGGAGTTCGTTCCACTGCACGCATTGACCGCCGCAGCGGGGGAGATTTAGATGGCAGAGCTCCTTCTCACACACGGCTACTTCCTCTACGAAGATCCCAAAGAGCTACAGATCCTGAAGCCCTATGCCCCGCTTGGGATTTTGTATATCTGCTCACACCTTAGACAGAAGGGTTTTCATGTCGAGGTATTCGACACAACGTTCTCCAGCCGCGATGCGCTCTTCCAGCACTTGCGCACCGAGACGCCTTCAGTCCTGGGCGTCTACGCGAACCTGATGACGCGCAAGAACGTGGTCGAGATCCTCAGGGTCGCCCGGGAAGCCGGCTGGAAGACGATCGTCGGCGGCCCTGAGCCGGGCGCCTACGCTCTTGAATATCTACAGGCGGGGGCAGACTTCGTCGTCTTCGGCGAGGTGGCCTGCCCGCCAGGCCATCGACATTGAACGCTATGTGAAAACATGGCGCGACGCTCACGGCAAAGGATCAGTGAATTTCATCACCGCGCGCGGTTGTCCTTACAAATGCCGCTGGTGCAGCCATCAGGTCTTTGGGCAGACCCATCGCCGTCGAAATCCTCTGCTCGTCGTTGACGAAGTCGAGTGGCTACTCAATACCTACACGCCGGACATGGTGTGGGTGTCCGACGACGTCTTCACCATTAATCACGCCTGGCTTCGAAACTATGCCGCAGAGATGCGCCGGCGCGGCCTGCGCATACCATTCGAGTGCATTTCGCGCGCAGATCGTCTCAACTCAGAGATGCTCGATCTCCTCGCCGAGCTGGGCTGCTTCCGCGTCTGGATTGGCTCTGAGAGCGGCTCACAGCGAATTCTCGATGCCATGGACCGCGGGGTCACGGTCGAACAGGTGCAACAGGCGGTTGCGATGAGCCGTGAGCGCGGCATCGAGAGCGGCATGTTTCTGATGTGGGGCTATGAAGGGGAAGATCTGGACGACATAGAAGCCACCATCCGGCACGTCAGCACCTCAAAGCCCGACGTCTTTTTCACGACCGTTTCGTATCCAATCAAGGGCACGCCCTACTACAAGAAGATCTCCGATCGTCTGGTACAGCTTCAGCCCTGGGCAACCAGCTCTGATCGCGACCTGAAGATTAAGGGCCGTCATTCGCAAACGTTTTACAGTTATGCCGATAAGCTGCTGACGGATGAAGTTCAACTCGCTCGGCTCATTGGCACACCGGCGGCGAACTCCGACCTTGCAGCAAGTCTTCGCCACGACATTCAAGTTGCACGAGCCGGCCTGCTCTCTTCACGCGCGGAGGTAGAAGCATGACTTCCTCCGCGACGACAGCTCAGCCTCAAGCGATCCTCGCCTTTGACAGCTTGGCCGAACAATATGACGACCTCTTCACAAGGTCAAAGATCGGACGCGCCCAACGCGGCGTCGTGTGGAGCGTGCTCGCTCAAACCTTCCAACGCGGCAATCGTATCCTCGAACTCAACTGCGGCACCGGCGAAGATGCACTCTTTCTTTCGCGAAATGCAATCTCCGTTGTCGCCTGTGACGTATCGGAGAGGATGATCCAGATAGCCCGGAAACGCCTGCAGGGGGAAGATCCTGATGCCTCAATTGAGTTCAACGTTCTCCCAACCGAGCGCCTGCATGAGCTCAGATCCGCCACGTTATTCGACGGCGCCTTCTCGAACTTCTCCGGATTGAACTGTGTCGAAAACCTGAGACAGACCGCGCGCGATCTGGCAGCGCTGCTTACGCCCGGCGCGCCACTACTGGTCTGTCTTTCAACGAGGTTCTGCATCTCAGAGATACTATGGTTTTTCATCCACGGAGAATTCCGCAAAGCATTCCGCAGATGTTCAGGTCGCACTACCGCCAAAGTAGGTGAGTTCGCCGTAGACGTACACTACCCCACCGTCCGACAACTTCAGAGATCGTTTTCACCATTCTTTGTCTTGCGTTCTTGCAGAGGCATTGGTGTCACAGTTCCGCCATCGTATGTCGAAGCATGGGTCCGCAACCATCCAAACATACTCGGCCCACTGTGCTCCATCGACCAGACTATCTCTACCTTGCCAGGGTTCCGCGTGATCGGCGACCACGTACTCATCTGCTTCGAGCGGGTGCAGGCATGACGATGTTGAGCCAACACGAAGATGTCGCGGCCTCCTTCAATGACGAGCCCGAGGAGTTCCGGCTGCAGTGTCCACGGTGTGGGAGATTGATACGCCATCTGCCGAACAAAAGCGCGACCGATACCATCCTGGTCTGCTCCGATTGCTGTCTGAAGCTCCCATGCGAGCAAGGCATATGGAAGTCTCTTCTCCCTGAGCGCGCCGCTCACTTCTCCCGTTTCATGGCGGACTATCAGTTTATTCGATCAGCCGAAGGCCGCGGGAGCACAAAGGCGGAATACTACCTCGCACTTCCTTATCGCGATCTATCCGGTCACAACAGTCAGCAATGGACCATACGTGCCCGCACATTTCGCTATATCGAGCGCCAAATTCTGCCAGCGGTAATCTCCCATCGGCCCAAGACGCTTCGGATACTGGACCTTGGTGCAGGCAACGGCTGGATGAGTTATCGACTCGCGCTTCTGGGCCACTCACCCGTTGCTGTGGATCTGCTGACCAACGATCAGGATGGTCTCGGCGCCGCCGTCCATTATAAAAAGCGTCTGACCGCGCTCTTCCCGCGCTTCCAGGCAGAGCTCGACACTTTACCCTTTGCAGAAGATCAGTTTGACCTGGTCATCTTCAACGCCTCATTTCACTACTCCGAGAACTACGAAAAGACGCTTGCCGAGGCGCTCCGCTGCACTCGTGCCGGTGGAACTATCCTCATCGCGGACACTCCCTGGTATCGTGATGAGCGCAGCGGTCAACAGATGGTCACTGAGCGCCGCACAACGTTTACGCAGCGTTATGGCTTTCCATCTGACGGACTGAACAGCCTCGAATATCTCACAGATCAGCGGCTGCAACGCATGGAAGCATCCTTCGGTATCCGATGGCAGGTACACAGACCTTACTACGGAATCCGCTGGCACCTGAGACCACTTCTAGCAAAGCTGCGCGGCACTCGTGAACCCTCTCACTTTCGAATCTACACAGCCAGGGCCAGCAAATGATCATCCTCTTCAATCCACGCGCAACCAGACCCCGCAACCGCCGCCTTCCCCTCGCAGTCTTGGCGATTGCAGCCGTGCTTGAGGGGCGCGAGGACTATGAGATCGTCGACGGCAATTTAGATGACGATCCAATTGGAACCCTTCTGCAACTCATCGCACAGCACAATGCCGAACTACTCGGCGTCTCCGTCATGCCCGGCCCACAGATGGTTGCGGCCCTGGAGGCCTCCCGAGAAGTCCGCCGTGTGCATCCACATGTGAAGATCGTCTGGGGCGGCTACTTCCCCTCCGTCTATCCCGACGCCGCGCTCAACGCAAAGTATGTCGATTACATTGTTCGCGGACAGGGCGAAGACACGATCCTTGAGCTCCTTGACGCGATGCGCGGAAAGCGTTCGTTTGAGTCCATCCTTGGCCTTTCCTACAAAGACATCTTCGGCCTGCCCCGTAACAATGCGGAGCGGCCAATGAAGGGCCCAGACGAATTCCCTTGGTCCCCGTTTCATCGGCTGCCAGTCGAGAAATACCTCAGACCCTCCTTCTTCGGCAAACGCACCGCGGTGCATCACGCCAGCATTGGCTGCCCCTTCAACTGCAGCTTCTGTGGCGTCCACGCAGCCTACGGAACGCGCGAACGCATGGAATCGCCAGAACGTACGGCCGCAATTCTCACTCACCTGGTCAAGGAATATGGTGCCGACTCCGTCCAGTTCTATGACATGAACTTTTTCCTCAAGGAAGATCATGCCCGCGATCTGGCGGATCGCATTGCACACCTCAACCTGCGCTGGTGGTGCGAGGCACGCGTAGACATCATGTCCCGCTACTCCGACAAAACGCTCGAAGCCCTGAAACGAGCCGGCTGCACCATGATCTTCTTCGGCGCGGAATCCGGCTCCGACTGGGCACTCAAAGAGATGAAGAAAGGCATCACAACAGAACAGACGCTCCTCATGGCAGGCCGAACGAAACAATTCGGCATCATTCCCGAATTCTCTTTCGTTATCG
>WNFI01152573.1_pt1 | contig 11239 bp, 11 predicted proteins | sample 5400471 | NCBI WGS metagenome assembly WNFI01 (sample SAMN13153348, study PRJNA577476) | soil metagenome | isolation source: 100 cm saprolite on Douglas fir-dominated hillslope | place: USA:California | collected 2013-09-17
GCCTTGGGGAACAGCGTCCCATCGCTGCTCACGAGCATCGCCTGGTCCATCGGTGGCATCGCCGTGCTCTGGTTGATCCTCGTGGAGCTGCTGCGCCACACCCGGGTTCCCCTGGCAGCGGCGGGTGTCGTCTCCGCGCTGGCGGTCCTGTGCGTGACCAACGTCGTGTACGCCACCACCGCCCTGCGAGGCGCGTTCCGTTCGGGCAGCGTGCTCGACCTCGGCTGGGACGCGGGGCTATTGCTGCTCGCCGCCGCCGCGGCCGTGGCGCCCGCCGCCGTGTCGCCGACCGGGGAGGCCGGCGCGCGCACCATCTCGGGCAACGCGGCGCGCATCGCGGCGCTCGTGATCGGGCTCGCCGGCATCGGCGCGGTCGCGATCAAAAACGCGTTGTCCGCCGAGCCCGACGTGGGGAGTGCCGTGCTCGTCGCGCTGGCGGTCGTGATCATCGGGCTGCGACTGATCCATTCCACCCGCGCCGACCGTCGCTACGCGACGCTGCTCGAGAGCGAGGTCGCGAGCCAGACCCGGTCGCTGATGGACTCGCTCGCGGCCACCGCGGCCGCGGAGCGCAATCTGCGGCTCCTCATGAACGCCGTGCCTGATTCGATCGTGGTGGTCGATCGCGAGGGCCGCATCCTCGAATCCAACGGGCCGACGCGCGTCATGGGGGCGCTGTCCGGACCACCGGAAAACCGCAGCATCTTCGAGTTCCTGGCCTCCGACGCGGCGGCCGTGGTCCGGGAGAAGTTGGCGGCGGCATTCAACGGTGAGATCCAGCGCTTCGAGATTCCCTTCTCGCGCGACGACGGCACCAACGGGCTCGCCGCCGCGCTGTACGCCCCCATCCGCGAAGGCAGCCGGATCGCCAGGGTCCTGATCCTGGCGCGCGACATCACCGAGCAGAAGCGCAACGAGTCCCAGTTCCAGCAGGCCGAGAAGCTCGCCGCCATGGGACAGCTCGTGAGCGGCGTGGCCCACGAAATCAACAACCCGGCGGCGATCATCTCCGGGTTCGCGCAGACCTTGCTACTGGACGACCTGAAGCCCGAGCAGCGCGAGACGCTGCAGATGATGTACGACGAAGCGACGCGCATCGGACGCATCACCTCCAATCTGCTCGCGTTCGCGCGCGCCGGCAGCAAGCAGCGCGCCGTGGTGGACATGAACGACATCGCGCGAGCTGATCCTCAATCTGCTCATCAACGCGGAACAGGCGCTCCTGACGGTCGCTGGGCCGCGCACGATCGTCGTTCGCACCCGCGCGGACGAGGGTGAGGCCCGGCTCGAGATCGCCGACTCCGGCCCCGGGATCCCGGCCGAGATTCGGGGCAAGATCTTCGACCCGTTCTTCACGACCAAACCCGAGGGCGTCGGCACCGGCCTCGGGCTCTCCATTTGCTACGGGATCGCCCGGGAGCACGGCGGCCGGCTCTGGGTGGAGTCGGAGCCCGGGCTCGGAGCCCTTTTCGGAGTGACCCTCCCGCGCGACCCGCGCGAGGAATCCCGGCCCCAGGCGAAGCCGCCCCATGTCCTCGCGCCCGCCGCCGGCGAGCTCGCCGTGCTCGTGCTGGACGACGAGATCGCGCTCCGCAACGCACTGTTGCGGTTCCTCCAGCGCCGCGGGATTCACGGTGTGGGCGTCTCCGACGGAGCCGAGGCGCTGCGCGTGCTGCAGCAGCGCCGCTTCGACGTGATCATTTCCGACGTCCGCATGCCCGGGATGAGCGGACGGGAGTTCCTCGAACGGCTGCGGCGGGATCGTCCGGAGCTGGTCGCGCGCGTCGTGTTCAGCACGGGCGACACCTTCGCCCCCGACACCGCCGCCCTCCTGAAGGAGTCGGGGCTGCCGACGGTGACCAAACCGTTCGACTTTGCGATGCTCGAGCGGATGATCCGGGAAGTCGCTACCCGCTGAGCGAGCTACTTCGCGAGCAGCCGGTAGAGGCCGTACCCCACCCCGGCCAGGAGCAACATGAGCAGGAGCAGGACGCCGACGAGACGCCCGAGCCTGCGGCGGGCATCCCCCGGTCGACGCGCCACCGGTATTTCGGGTGCCGTGCCGAGGCCTTCGACGATCAGAGTGGGTCCGCCGCGTCCCAGGGTTATCCGGTCGCCGAGCCGGACGGGAACGGCGGTCGTGACCGGCTCGTCGTTCAGAAAGGTGCCGTGCTTGGATCCGGCGTCACGCACGGCCAGCCCGCCTGATGGGCCGACCGTGAGCTCAGCGTGGATGCGGGATACGACGGACTCGGGTGCGTCGACTGGCTGGACCTCACATTCGTGACCGCGCCCGATCCGGATGCGTACGCCCCGCGCACTGTAATGGCGGCCAGTCCCCGCGTCGAGCAGGGTGATGCCGTATGCCCGCGCCCCGAGCCGATCGGGCACGGCTGCCACCTCAGATGGCGCGCGGCGCGCCTCCCCTGGCGCGACGATCCGGGACGAGGCGGCGCGGCACGAGGGAGCGGCGTAGAGCACGGCGGCGCTCGCCGCCGGCACGACGCGGATGGCCGGCGCGGCGCTCCGTCGGCACCGATGTGTCCGCGGCCCGCCGATCGGTGGGCTCCCGCCGATCGACGCCGGAGCGCCGATCGTCCAGCAGGCGCCGGTCGCCTCGGGTGCGGCGGTCGGGGAGCGGTTCGTAACCCATGGCGCGCCCTCTCGCTGGCGGCGGGTGGGCGGCAAACTTATCGGCCGGGGGCATCCCCGGCTAGGGTGATGCTAGCTTTGAGCACGGCATGGACAATCTCGCCCATACCCTAGTCGGCGCCGCGCTGGGCCGCGCCGTCGCGGGTCGCGACGTACCGGCCGCCGGGTGGATCGGCGCGATCGCTGGGAATGCACCAGATTGGGCCGAGCTATTGTTGAGGCCGGGTTTGTGGGCACGCCCCGCCGGGGGCGAGTACCTCGTCTACCATCGCGGGATCACGCACTCCTTCCTGGGGGCCGCGGTCGAGATCGTGGCCCTGACCGGCGTGGTTACCGTCCTCCTGCGCCTGTGGGCTCACCGCGCGGGTGTCCCCCCACCGCCCTGGCGCTGGATCGCCGCGTGCGTCGCCGCAACCGTCGCGAGTCACCTCTACCTCGACTGGCAGGGATCCTACGGTTTGCGACCGTTCCTTCCCTGGAGCGAGCAATGGTACTACGCCGATTGGCTCGCTATCGTCGATCCTTTTTTCTGGCTGGTACCGCTCGTGTCGCTCGCGTGGGGCGCGCGCCGCCACTGGAAACCGGCGCTGGTGTACCTCGCCACGCTCTTGGGCGTCACGATTCTCGTGGTGTGGCGCGGCGACCATCTCGTCGTGTGGTGGGTGCGCGTGGCGACGGTCGTGTTCGCCGCGGTCAGCGTGGTGGGCTGGATGCGGCATTGGTTCGGGGTGGCAGGGCGCCGCCGCGCCGCGGGGTATGGGCTGGTCGTGCTCGCGGCCTACATCGTCGTGCATGCCGCGGCGAGCGTCCCGGTCAAAGCGCAGATCCGCGCCGCCGCGATACAGCGGTTCGGACCCGATGCGTCGTGGGCGGCGCTCACGATCCTGGGGCGCCCCTTTCGCTGGGAAGCGGTCTCCGCGTCGCCGGACAGCGTCGCGGGACAGGGATGGGTCGTGGCTCGACACCTCGACCATCGCGCGGTGCGTGCGGCGCTTCTCACTCCCCAAGGCCGCGCGATCGCGCAATTCGCGCGGTTCCTCGCGGCGGCGGCGGATTCGAGCAGCGGGGGCGTGCGCGTGTCGCTGTGGGATGTGCGCTACCACGGGCCCGGGTCGGGCGCCGCTGGCTGGGCGAACGTGCAGGTGCGGCTGCGATGAGCCACGCGACCCCTCCCGCCGGCATGCTGGACGACGTCGTCCGCGCCCTCACGCCGGCCTTCCGTCTGGACCAGCGGGTGGCCGCCACGCCCGAGCGCGCCGTGTACCATGCCTGGGATCGGGTGCTGAAACGCTCCGTCGCCTTGCACGTGCACCTGGCGCCCGACACACCCGGGCGCGCTTGGTTCCTGCGCGAGACCGAGACGCTGGCGGCGCTCGACCATCCGGCGATTCGCCACGTGTACGCTGCCGGCCTGGTCGGGAGCCTCGCCTTCCGCACAGCCAATTGGGTCGAGGGGGAGAGCTTGGCCGAAGCGCTGCGCCGCGGTCCGCGCGCGATTCCCACGGCGCACGCGCTGGTGCGCGACCTGCTCGGCGCAGCCGAGCACGCCCACGCGCGCGGTGTGATTCTACGTCGCATCGTCCCGTTGACGCTCATGCTCGACGTCACGGGCCGGGCGGTGATCACCGACCTGCGCTACTGCAACTGGTGCCTCCCGAATGTGCCCCCGGAGGAGCAGGGAGCGGGCGGCGCCTTCGTCGCGCCGGAAGTGCGCGCCGGAGATCCCGGCGAGCCCAGGAGCGACGTGTACGGCGTGGCCGCCCTCGTCTACTACGTTCTGACGGGTCAGGAGCCGGATCTGGATCCGGCGCGCATCACGCCGCCGCGGCAGCTGCGCCCCGCGGTACCGGCGGCACTGGAGCGGGTGCTGATGCGCGCGCTGCAGGCCGCGCCGGGCAGCCGCTACTACACGGCGACCGAGATGCTCGAAGACTTCGTGAGCGACGCCGGGGTGTTTCAGGAGCCGGCGGCGGCACCGCATGTGGCGGAGGCGGGATTCGAGCGTCGCCTGCGGCGTGCCCTCGGCGACGACTATGAGCTGCTCGAGGAGATCGGCACCGGCGGCTTCGGCCGGGTGTATCGCGCACGGGACCTGGGGCTCGAGCGAGACGTCGCGATGAAGGTCCTCCACCCCTCCCTCACCACCGATCCTTCGGTCATGGAGCGCTTCCGGCGCGAAGCGCAGCTGGCGGGCGGGCTGCGCCACCCGAGCATCGTCAGCATCTACGACATCAACAGTCGGGCGGGGCTGCAGTGGTACACCATGGAGCTGGTGCCGGGGATGAACCTGGCGCAGCTGGTCCACAAGCAGGGACCGCTTCCGCTCGATCAAACCGTCCGCCTGATCGACCAGGGCCTGTCGGCGTTGGAGCACGCGCACGCGCTCGGCCTGGTGCATCGGGATTTGAAACCCGAGAACATGTTGATCGAGCCGGACGGCCGGTTACGCATCACCGACTTCGGGCTGGCGCTCGCCCTGCGCGGCGACGCCCGCTTTGGGGGCGCCACCTCCCGCAGCGGCACGCCGCAGTTCGCATCGCCGGAGCAGCTGCTGGGCGAACGGGTGGACCAACGCGCCGATCTGTACTCGCTCGCCGCCACGGCGTACTTCGCTCTACTGGGCCGCCCGCCGTTCGAGGGACCCACCCCCGAGGCGATCATCGCGCGCCAAACGACGTGTTGCGGAAGGCGCTGGCGAGTGAGCCCGCGGCACGTTACCCGACGGCCACCGCGTTCCGCGACGCCGTGCGCCGGTCGCGGGGCCTGTTGTTCCGGTTGCGGGCGCTGCTCTGGGGAAAGTGAGTCGAGGCCCGTCAGCGCCAGCGGAAGATCTGCAGTGCCAACGCGAAGCTCACCAGCCCCCACGCCGTCACGATGCCGAGCGGGGCGCCGAGCTCAGTCAGCCGGCTGCCGTCGATCATCACGGCGCGGAGGGCGTCGTTCAGTGCCGTGAGCGGCAGGGCTTTCACGAAGGGCTGCAGCGCGTCGGGGAAGCGGGCGTAAGAGAAGAACGTACCCGACAGGATCCACATCGGCAGCATCACGAGGTTCATCAGCCCGGACACGGCCTCGATGGTGCGGGCGCGGCTCGCAACCAGCATGCCGAGCCCGGCGAACGACAGGGCGCCGAGCACCGTGATGAATGCGACCGCGGCGAACGAGCCGCGCACCCCCACGTGGAACACCCACCAGCCGAAGCCCACCAGCGCCGCGACTTCGAGGAACAGAAACACGAGCCGGGACAGGATGAACGAGAGCAGGTAGTGACTGCGGCGCATCGGGGTCGCCATGAAGCGCTTGAGCAGCTTCTTGGTACGCGCCTGCACGACTGAGAATCCCACGCCCCACAGCCCGCTCCCCATGAGGTTCATGCCGAGCAAGCCGGGGATCAGGAAGTCGATGTAGCGCGAACCCGGCTCGGTGACCCGCTGGTCCGCGACGCGCGCGGGATCAGCGCGGCCGCGGGCGCGCTGCAGCACCTCGTCGGCTTCGAGGCGGGCCAGGCGACTCTCCGTGCGGGTCGAGTCGTACCGGTACACTAACGGATCGCCCGGAACCACGACCAGCGCCACGCGGCCGGTGCGGAGCTGGAGCCGCGCCTCAGCCGAGTCGAGCACCGCCGCCGTGAGCCCCGGCGCGCGCGCCAGCACGGTGGCCATGGCGCTGTCGCCGGCACCGCCCAGCACCGCTATCCGCAGCTCGCCCGGCCCCCGATTCCGAAACGCAATGCCGAGCGCGAACGCCAGGACGATCGGGAACCCGAACACCCAGAAGATCGCTTCGGGCTCGCGATAGAACTCCCGCATGCGGGCGAGCGTCAGCTGGACCAGCGGATGGTCACGCATCGCGCAGCTGGCGGCCGGTGAGCGACACGAACACGTCTTCCAGGGTCGCGTGGTGGGTGGCGAGCAGCGAGAGCTCGGCGCCGCGCCGCTCCAGCAGCCCGAGCAGGGCGGGTACGGCGCGATGCACTTCGGCCACCGTGAGGGCCGTGCGATCGAGCCCGGGGCGCACCGCGCGCACGCCCGGCAGCGCGGACAGTTCCGAGGGGCTCGGCGCACGCGTCGCACCGTCGGCCAGGGCAAACTCCACGACGTGCTCGGCGCCGAGCGAGGCGATCAGAGAGCGGGGCGTCCCGAGCGCGATGACCTTCCCATGGTCCATGATGGCGACCCGGTCGCACAGACGCTCGGCTTCTTCCATATAGTGGGTGGTGAGGAGCACCGTGCCGCCAGCCGCCCGGAAGCGGCCGATCACGTCCCACAGCTGGCGGCGCGATTGCGGGTCCAGGCCCGTGGTCGGCTCGTCGAGGAACAGGAGCTCCGGTCGGGACACGAGCGCGCAGGCGACCGCGAGGCGCTGCTTCTGGCCGCCCGAGAGCTTCCCCACCCACGCGCCGCGCTTCTCCTCGAGCCCCACCAAGCCGAGCACCTCTTCGACCGAGTGCGCCGCCCGATAAAAGCTGCGGAACAGCCGCACGGTCTCCTCGACGGTGAGCTTGTCGGCGAGCTGGGTATCCTGCAGCTGAATGCCCAAGCGCTCGCGCAGCGCGCGGGTGCTCGCCCCCCCCGACCACCGCATCCCGAGGATCTCGACCTCGCCACGGTCGGGTGCGGTGAGCCCCTCGAGGATCTCGATGGTGGTGGTCTTTCCCGCCCCGTTGGGACCCAGCAGGCCGAAGCACTCGCGCCCGTTGACGGTGAGATCGAGCCCCGCGACCGCCACGACGTCCGCGTATCGCTTCGTGAGCCCGGCACAACGGATGGGGGGAACGAGCACGGTCAGGCGGGCTTCTTGGGCTCCGGTGGCGTCGTGGCGTGTTTCATGGCAGCGTCGAGCTGCATGTAGATGCTGTTCACGGCATCGGCGAGCCCCCGGATCTTCATGTTGATCCCGCCCCCCCGGCCCGCCATGACCGACATCGTGCCGGCAATGTCGGCGATCGTCCCGACGTTGGCCGTGAGCGCCCGCTGCCGCATCTGTGATGCCTCGTTCGCGATCCTCTCGCTCAGCTGCTGAATGGTGCGGGTCTGGCCCGCCCGGTTCCCCTCGAGCTCGGCGACGAGGTGCTTCAGATGATCGGCCGCGCGCCGGTACTCCTCGATCTCCTCGATGCGCCGGAGCTGGTCCGCGGTGAGCTTGGGGGGCGGCATCGTCCCCTCAATTCTGCGCGCCCAGCGCTTCGGTCAGGACCCGTCCGTCCAGCGGCTCGGCGGGAGTGAGGTCGAGCAGCCGCGCCAAGGTCGGCGCGATGTCCACGGTGCTGACGCGCCCGGCATATACGCCGCGTCGGACCCCCGGGCCCCACAGGATGAGTGGGACATGCGAGTCGAGCTCCGTCGGCTGCCCGTGCATCGCGATGAAGCCGTTCGCGGGACTCCAGATCGAGTAGGGCTTGAGCGTCGCGACGAGCTCGACACCGCCATCCGGCGACAGGTGATGGATCCAGCGGCGCAACACCGGATCCGCGGTATCCTTGGGGGCGAGATCGGCCGGGCGGTCCACGCGAGCCACGCCGGGCAGCGCCCGCAGCCGGGTCGCCACGTCCGCGACCACGCTGTCGACGTTCACGCCCTGGGCGACCAGTTTGGCACGGTCGGGGACCAGCAACATCCCACTCTCGAGCTGGACCCAGTCGCCGCCGCCGGCGCGCTGGTCGAGCGCCGCGTTCACGCCCTGGATGATGGTGTCGGGGATCACCCGCACCGCTCCGGGGTGCCCCATGTCACGGGAATCGGGGCCGTACGCGTGACCGACGTAGTCGGTGGTGGACAAACTCACGGCGAGCAGGTCGGTGGCACCACGCCCGCCCAGCTGCAGGGCGCGGACTCCCTCGAGCGCGAAGGCGAGCGTGAGCGAGTCCATCGTCGGCGTGGCGACGAAGGCCAGGGCCGCCTCCCCGCTATCCGCTGGAAGGCGATGGGGAAACACCACGTCCCGCCCCTGATTCTCGTAGGCGACGCTATCGGGCTCGGAGTACTCGCGCTCCGGCAGGAATAGCGTCCACTGCGTTCCCGCGGCCCGGAAGGGAACGCGCTGTCCGTTGAAGATCCGCACCCAGGTCGGGAGCGAGTCGGCGTAGTAGCGACTCGTCGTGAAGAATCCCCCGGCATACCAGTAGACCTGCTCCTTCGCCCGGCCGATCGGCAGAATCGCCCCGCGGTCCTTCCCCGAAATCGAGAGCGCGCGCGCTCCGGCGTCGGCGGCCTTGAGCCAGTCGAAGAATGCGGTCCCGCGGAAGCGCCTGGGGGATGCACCGGGGCCGGCGACGCCAATCAAGGGCGCTGCCTGATCCTGTACACCGGCGAGGTTGCGAGTGATGCCGGTGTGCGCGGGCCAGCGCCCCGACAGGATCGTCGAATGCCCCGGAGCGGTCTCGGTGACCGCGTGGTCCTGGTAGGCGTCAGTGAACGTGGCTCCGGTCCTCAGGAGGGTCGCGAACCCGCCCTTCAGCTGGGGGCGGTAGCGATCCAGGTAATCCGGCCGCAGCTGGTCTACCGTGATGACCACGATGAGCCGGGGCCTAGGGGCGGGCGCGGTTCCCGCGCCGAGGCCCGCGAGCAGCAGGACGAGGGGTCGAATCATGCGCGAAAGCTAGTCAGGCGGGAGCGGCTATCTGCTGCGCGCCCATGACCAGCCCGAGCTCGTGCTTGGCGGTGCGCTGACTCACGAGCGACGTGGACGCGGGAAACAACAAGGCGGTCCCCACCGGCACCAGAATGAGAAAGACGATGAAGAGCGCCATCCCGGGAGCGCCCGGCGTCAGCGCCGCCGGCAACGGCATCAGCACCAGCCCGAGCCCGAGCAGCACGGTGCCGATCTGCATCGTGCGCACTTCGCCGAAGCGATCGTTGAACCACCCGACGAGCCAGACGCGCATCAGGACACCCACGATACCGAAGATGGGGAAGAAGTATCCGATCGTGTCCTCAGTGACGGCGTACGTGTCCTTCAGGTACAGCGCGAGCACGCCGATCACGACGTTCAACGCCAGCATTCCGACCACGTAGATCCAGATCACTCGATGCGCCGGCGTCGCCGGGTGTCGCATGATCTCCCACAGGGCCTGGCGCACGGACCGGCTTTGCGTCGGCGCGACATACCGCCCGCTCGGTGTCGTTGTGTGACCATCCGAGACGCGCGACTCCGGCAGCCATTTCCAGGCGAAGTAGACGTTGATCAACACGAGGGCCGCGGCCACGACGCCCGGAACTGCTGTGCCGAACCGGTGCGCCACGGAGCCGATGATCGGCCCGATCACCACGCCCGCACTCGTCGCCGCAGACAGCCATCCCAGGGCCTTCGCCCGCTCGGCGGGCGCCATGGTGTCCGCCACGTACGCTTGCGCGACGCCGGTAGTCCCGCCTCCCAGCCCCTGAACGATGCGAGAGGCGAACAGCAGCCACAGCGTGTTGGCGAATCCGAAGATCAGATACGCGAACGCGGAGCCTGCAAGACCGACAATGAGCGCCGGCCGGCGACCGTAGCGATCGGAGACCTTCCCCCACACGGGCGACGCGACGAGCTGGGCGACCGCGAAGGACGCGATCAGCGGCCCCACCATCCACTCCGGCGCGTCGAGGCGCAACGCGTAAAAGGCCATGAGGGGGGCGACCAGCATGAGCCCCAGCATGTCCACGAAGCAAACGGCCATCAGCACCGACAAGCGCTTCATCGTCTGGCTCCCACGCCGAGGACCACGGCGCTCAGCACCATCAGGATCACGCCGAAGCCCGCCGCCACGCCCAGCTCCGACACGCGGAGGCTGGACATGATTTCGATCGCGATGGGCCGATTGTCGGGCGTATAGAGGACGATGGACGTCACGAAGTCGCCGAGCGCCGCGACAAACGCGAGGCTGCCGCCCGCGGCGAGCGCCGGCTTGAGGAGCGGCAACGTGACCCGGCGGAACGTGGCCCACCGTCCGGCGCCGAGGCTCGCCGCGGCCTCGTCGAGCGCGGGGTCGAGCTGCCGGTACCCCGCGAGGACGGCGCGTCCCGTCACCGGGAGGTTGCGCACGAGGTAGGCGAGCGGCAGCAGTACCGTCGTCCCCACCAGGACCCAACGAAGTGTGAGGGGGTCGTGCTTGCTGAAGGTCGTCAGGAGCGCGAGCGCGAACACCGTTCCGGGAAGGGCCCAGGGCAGCGTGAGCAGCAGTTCGATCGGACCGCGGAACTGCCAGGGTCGCCGTCTCCCGACGAGCATGCCGGCGACGAGCGCCAAGACCGCCGCCGCGAACGTGCTCACGCCCGCCATCCACACCGAATTCACCAGCGGGCGCAGCCGCTCGGCCTCGCGGAACAGCCGCTCATAGTTCACGAGGGAGAGCACCGGTGGCAGCGTCTCGGTGGTCCACGTGCCGTAGGGGACGAGCGAGACCAATACGAGCGTCAGGTGGGGCAGCAGCAGGACGACCGCGAAGACCCAGCCCGTCGTGGCGGCGAAGGCGCGGACGCCGGCCCGGCGAATCGGCCGCCGGCGCGGGGCGGTCCCCTTCCCGAGCGCCGTGAGAATGTCGTCGCCCTCGGTGCGGCGGAGCAGCGCGAAGCCCAGGACCGCCACCAGCGCCAGCGCCACAGTCTCGACC
>WNFI01264220.1_pt1 | contig 11238 bp, 4 predicted proteins | sample 5400471 | NCBI WGS metagenome assembly WNFI01 (sample SAMN13153348, study PRJNA577476) | soil metagenome | isolation source: 100 cm saprolite on Douglas fir-dominated hillslope | place: USA:California | collected 2013-09-17
GCATCAACCTGGATATCCAGGGTGTTTTTTACGCTGTTCACATCCCCATTGGTTACAGTTAATGCCCTGCCCGCGCCTCCATGAGTGGTAGGGTCAGTATTGTTGACTGTCAGATTAATCGTAGCTCCTGGGTTGGCTTGTTGCAGCTTGCTTATACTTTGTGCCGGAATTACCGTGATGCTATTAGCCGGGACATTGCCGCTTGTGCCGGGGCTCTGGGCCAGGATATTTGTGGGCAGCGTCTGACCTGGCTGCACCAGCACATCGGCCTGCGTGGTGAACAGGATATTATTTTTCGTCGCAATCGTGGTTCCCGTTGGAATATCGACCTGAACGTTGCCATTATTGGTGAAATACACAATGCCATCCGCGGGTACGATTCCTACCGTTGTTACTCCACTAGCTTTACCCGTACCCTGGACGCTCGTATCCAGGAGCAGCGTCTGGGCAGGCAACGTATGCTGGATAATATCCTGGTGGCTGGTAGTTGTGGCGGTCAGTTTCAACGGCAAGCTATAGCTTTGCGATGGTAAGGTCACAATGACATCAGCGGTGGGCACAAGATAGACAAGGGCGATAGTGAGCAACACTATGAGCACAACCAGCGCAGGTACGATCAGGCGTCCCACTTCACCACGGCCTGGACTTTTAGCCGTCACTTGTGGCTTGTTAACCTGCCTGGATGCACGTGTCCGGCTTGGGGCCGGGCGTTTTTTCAACGGTAGCTTGCCAGGCTTCGTTTGTGAACGTGGTTGAGGCAACTCTACAGCTTCGGGCGTTCGTCCCAAACTCCCGCTAATCTGGCCTCCTCCTTGATGCGCCGCCATAGGAAACGCTGTACTTGGACTCTGCTCGTACACTGGCGGCAGTTCCATGTCGTCCTCACTGTCTGACGGTGTCGATGGTAGTGGCATAAATTTGCCACCACGATTTGTCCGTGGACGCGCGCCATGCACACGCGATGGACCGGGTATATCCTGCTCCTCGTTCGAAGTAGGTATAGCTCTGGCGGATGCAGCCGTGGAACGATCAACAATGTCCCCCATGTCCCCCTGATCCTCGATCGGTAAGATGTCGGTCGGATAGGAGGCAATATCAGGCACCTTGTCATCCATAAATACAGCGCCGTGTTGTTCGGGTAATCGGGCAGTCTGGTCATCATCCAGGTAGGTAAATGGGCCATCAGTTCCCTGCTGTCCAGGCGACATATCATAGATGGGCGGCTTAGTTTCCGAGCTTTGTTCAGCAGCAGGCGGCTGCGTGTCAATGCCTTTCTGTTGCGCAGCCTGGCGTATAATCTGTGACTGCCGGTAATCCTCGTATACGTGGTTCGGTTCTTCATCCTCAAATGGCTGGTTTAACGGCTGGAGTGGAGCAGAAGGTGAGCCAATGCGATAGTTAAAGTCCTGGCCAAACGGCCTGGGATCGGTATCGAAAGTAGCCGAAGACTGTGTTGGCTTTTGTGATAAAGTGCTATCCTCATCTTTATGTGAGATCTTTTCATCCGGCTCTGGCTCTAATATAAGATCAGGGGGAGGTTGCACACGTTGCTTGCTGCTTTGGCGGTCAGGTGGCACTTTACCGATAGGCGTTCGCAGGCGCGCCGAGGTTCTGCCACCCAGCGCGGGTCGTCCTGGACGACTCGCGGGACGTGGTTTGCTCGTAGGCGTAGACTCCAGTGAGTCAGCAACTTTAAAGCCTGCCGCTTTGACCACTGAACGAATCTGGCGGTCAGTGCTGATAATCAGAACGTCCTTATTTAATTCACGCGCGCGCACATGCAATAAGCGCCAGCTGACATGACTTCGTAATTGTGTTTGTGCAGGAACAACAAGAATAATGCGCCGTGCCGCTATGTGTTCCAAGCGCTCTCGTACGTTGGTTAGCTCTTCTTCTGGGCTGAGATAGATAATCTGCTCGTCGGCCATTTCTGCAGTTCGATGGCCTGATGCGCCAGCGCCATCGGCGTAATATCTTGCGCATTTTTTAACAACTCTCCGGGGTCGACAAGACTCGCTACCATGTCTGGTTGCACCGTTTGTATGATTGGCTGGCGAGCAAATGGCAGCCGCTCTGTCCAGGGGAACGCTTCGAGTTTCTGGCGCAGGTCTGGCAGCGCCGAACCTCCCCCTACCAGGTAGATAGCCGGTGGCAAGAGTTCCCCCTTTGAGAGCTCTTCCACCAGTAATTCCACGGTATCCATCCAGGTCTGACATTCAGGTGCAAGTATGGCCCCAAGCTCATCACGGTCATTGCCCTTGATGCTGCCACTGCTGTATACTATTTTGAGCTTCTCAGCCTCTTTGATGGAGATCCCTTTACTGGTCGCAATACGGCGTGTAAAGGTACGTCCACCATGAGCAAACATGCGCGTCTCCTCGATGCCTCCTTGCCTTACCAACGCAATATCAGTTGTTCCACCACCAATATCTACAAAAATGGCTCCGCTATCGCTGCCAGCATTCGTACTCAGGCAGCGTGCCAGGGCGTATGGCTCGGCAACAATCGTCACCAGTGTCAGATCCAATCCCTGGGCTACGGTCTCCAATGCGCCCAACTGCATCAGTGGCGCAAAGGCGCTGAAGAGATTTAAGGTAAAATGTCGCCCGCGAAACCCGATGGGATTAGCCACCGTCTGGCCATCGATACGCACGGAGATAACCGCCGCGTTTGTCAAACGTACTTCAATATTCGGGTAGCCTGTTTCGGCAGCAATACGATCTTTGGCATTCTTCAGTAATTTCTGTTGTGCCCCTGTAATAAGATTCTCTAGCTCCTCCGGCGTAATCGGCTGGGTGGGGTGCTGTCGCTGTTTATTGATGGTAATCGAACTACCTTTAACCAGTTCACCGGCAATACCTATCACCGCTGAGGGCGCAACAACTCCTCCCGCCGATTTTTCAGCTTTGATCAGGGCTTCATTACAGTTGGCAATCACCCCAGGAATGTCTGTCACAATACCATCAGACATATGGGCATAGCTTTGTTGATGGCGCCCTACTCCCAGTACAACTCCTTGATCGTCTTGCACTTCGATAATGATCGCCTTGGCATAGGCGGTACCAATATCCAGCGCAGTAAAAAGTTGGCGTTGGTCGCCACCTCCATGAGGAAGCGACTGGTCATCATACGCTCCCTCGTAATAATACCCGTTCTCTTCTGGTCTTCTCATAAAGAGGTTACGTAGACTTTGAAAGAGTCTCATGCGTCATAATCCCAACTATAATGATCAAGTGCCGTACTATTTAAAGAACACGTAGCGCTGTAAAAAACTTTCACCCTTCAACTCATCATCACTGAGCGATTTGTGCATTACATGTCCTTTATAGCACAAAAATACCATTTCTGCAAAAATTACTTGAGCGCTTCCTGGACAAGGCCCGTCACCAGATCAAGTGCCGCACCTAACTCAGCCTTGTTTTTACCCCCACCCTGCGCAGCTTCCGGTCTGCCTCCACCTTTACCGCCCAGGCGTTCGCCCACTTTGCCCGCAATTTTCCCCGCATGCAGGCCTCGCCTGGTTAAGGCCGGATCAACATTGACCTGTAGACCGATACGCTCGCCAAAGCTGCTCGCCAGGACCACTACACCCATGGGACTGAGTTTCGTTCGCACCATATCGCCCATTTCACGCAGCACCTTGTCATCTGGTACATCCACGGTTTTGGCAACAACCTGCACTCCCGCTATCTGCTGTGCGTGCCGCGCCAGTTCCTCTGCCTGCTGCTGAGCATTGTCGCGCTGGTATTGCGCAATCTGACGCCGGGCGGCGGCCAGTTCCTGGGTCAATTGTTCCACGCGCGCTTCAAGCGTGTCAGGTTGCGTCTGCAACCTGGCAGCCAGCGTATCCACCATAGCGCTGCGGCGGCGTAGATACCCCTCGGCGGCCCGTCCTGTTAGCGCCTCGATACGCCGGATACCGGCGGCAATACTTGTCTCCTGGATAGTGATATAGAGACCAATCTGGCCCGTGGCTGCACAATGGGTGCCCCCGCACAATTCTGTACTGCTGCCCATAGATACAACCCGCACTACATCCTCGTATTTCTCACCGAAGAGCGCCATTGCCCCCGTGCTCATTGCCTGCTGTAAAGGCATGATATTGGTATAAACGGGATAATCAGCCCGAATCCAACGATTTATCTGCTCATCAATTTGTGCAAGTTCTGAAGTCGTCAGTGGACGGGGGCAGGTAAAGTCAAAGCGTAAACGCTCTGGTTCAACCAGCGAACCTCGCTGCTCGACCTGTGGTCCCAGCAAATCGCGTAAAGCTTTGTGCAGCAGGTGGGTAGCGCTGTGGTTGCGCATTGTATCCTCGCGCCGCTGTTCAATCACGCTGGCCTGCACTGCATCACCAACCCGCAGGTAACCTTCGCTCATTTGCCCATAATGGACGATCAGACCTTTGAGCGGACGCCGCGTATCCTGGACATGAAACACGCCTACCGAGCCGGTAATATCGCCTTGATCACCTATCTGCCCACCGCTCTCAGCATAGAAGGGCGTTACATCGAGTACTAGCAGTGCCCGTTGCGGCGTACTGATGCTTTCAACTTCAACGCCGTCAACAATTAAGCCGACCACTTTGCTGCTGCCGCTGATTCCCTGGTAGCCCGCGAACTCACTTGGTCCCACACGTTTAAGCAGGTCCGCCAGGGCTTGCTCATCCTGCCCCTGGACAAAAACGTTCGTTGAGCGACTGCGTTCCTGTTGACGCTGCATGGACTCTTCAAAGCCTGATACGTCCACGCTCAAGCCGTGCTCTGCCGCCACTTCTTGCGTTAGCTCCAGGGGGAAGCCATGTGTATCATAGAGCTTAAAGGCCTCCTCACCAGGAATCGCGTGATGGCCCTGGCGCTGCAAATCCTCAATCAGGGTATTCAGCAGATTCAAACCTGCATTCAGGGTCTGGTTGAACTTTTTCTCTTCCAGGCTCAAAATTTCTGTGATGCGGTCGCGCTGTAGACCGAGTTCGATGTAGTGATCCTTCATCAAATTGATAACGGTATCCGCGGCCTCGGATAGGAAGGATTTATCCAATCCAAGCAGTTTGCCATGACGTACCGCGCGCCGCAGCAGGCGCCGGAAGATATAGCCGCGCCCCTCATTGCTGGGCAAAACGCCATCAGCGGCCAGGAAGACCAGGGCGCGTCCATGATCAGCGATGACTCGTAGCGACGTGTCATGTTGCGGGTTTACTCCATAGCGTGTATTCGCCAGCGCAGCAAAGCGATCAATAATACTACGGAATATATCCGTATCAAAAACAGATTCCTTGCCTTGCACAACCATCGTCAGGCGCTCCAGGCCCATGCCTGTATCTATATTCTTTTTTGGTAGTGGCGTTCGCTTCCCCTCGAGATCCTGATAGTACTGCATGAAAACCAGGTTCCATATCTCCAGGAAACGTTCGCACTCGCAGCCCGGCTTACAATCAGCCCGGCCACAGCCATGTTCCTCGCCACGATCATAGTAGATTTCAGAGTCAGGGCCGCAGGGACCGGAGGCCCCTGGAGGTCCCCACCAGTTATCTTCCAGGCGCACAATCGCCTCATCAGGAAAGCCTGCTATTTCACTCCAATACACTGGAGCTTCGTCATCCTCGGGATGCACTGTCGGATGCAAACGATCGGCTGGCAGTTTAACCACCTGAGTCAAAAATTCCCAGGCATAGCCAATCGCCTCGCGCTTAAAATACTGCCCCACAGAGAAATTGCCTAACATTTCAAAGAAAGTCAGGGTGCGCTCATTGCCTACTTTATCAATATCAGTGGTGCGAAAACATTTCTGCGCCGAGGTAAGTAAGAGAGCAGGAGGAACTTCACGCCCCAGGAAATAGGGGATCATTTGCTGCATGCCTGCCGTGGTCAACAATACCGTCGGATCATTGCGTGGTATCAGTGACGAACTGGGCACCTTAAGGTGGCCTTTGCTGGCAAAAAAATCCAGGAAAAGCGCACGAATTTCAGTACTGGTAAGTTTTAGTTCAACAGACACGTCATTTCCCCTTATGCTCTTTCTCTTATGTAGGGGCAGGTTTTACGCCTGCCCTCGTATCGCTTCTCGTCTCTATCTATGTACCATTTCATGCAAATGAAAACTTGAAAGCTCACAAAACATGACCTGTAAACCCAGCTCTAGTGTTCTATCACACTTCATTTAAAATGTTGCCCGCTTCGCGGGCCGGTGGGGCAAGAGGCCAGGGCACAGCCCTGGAACCCAGTCAGGGGATTGCATCCCCTGCACCCCTGCTTTCAATAGTCAGACTACTAGTAGGAGGCGGCTGCCATCATGTTCTGCACACTCAATAAATATTGTAAGATACGTGTAAACATCATATAAAGCGCATCCTGATTAAGCGCTTGATATACGTATGCACGCGCATTATACCAGAGGAGAGAAAGCATCGCAATGGAGAGAGCTCGTAACGTTTCCCCGCTCGAGATCACCGTGCCCCGCAGAACCATCCTGGTTCTCTGTGGCCCTGCCGCTTCCGGTAAAAGTACCTTCGCCTCCCAACACTTTGCCCCGAGCATGATTGTATCCTCCGATTACTGCCGTGAGCTTATCTGCGATGATAGTAACAACCAGCACGTCAACCGTGATGCATTTGATCTCTTCTACTACATCATCAACAAGCGCATGTACCTGTCTCGCTTCACTATCGCAGATAGCACCGCCTTACAGGCCAGTGCCCGCGCTCGCCTGCTTGAATTGGCCCGCAGACATGGCTATTTCGCCTGTCTCCTCATCTTCAACACCTCCATAGCTACCTGCCTGGAACGCAACCGTCAGCGCGGCCGCAATGTTGAGGAGCAAGTGATTGCCTACCACGCCGGGCTGCTGCAACAGGTCATCCGTGATGCCGCGACAGAAGGTTGGCAGCAAATACATATCCTGGATGAGAGAAATAGCCCTGCAAAAGTCGAAGTTATTACAGACTAAAAATATTCACCGCAGGTGGCAAAGAGATCCGCATAGTACCTCTTTTCAATTGTCAATTTTGGAGATACCATATAGTTGTGCTGCTGCCCTGGGTACCAGCACAAAAACATAATTGTATTTCACATGTATCATCTTGATACCTTTCACATTCACGATGATCATGTCTCTCTTAACTTATCATGAAAGGCCTCGTATGCAGACCCCTCTCATCTGGAAACGACCACAGCTCCAGTATCCTCCTATCTTTGATACCGTTTTCTTTGACGTTGATGGCGTTCTCATTAAAACTACCGACTCCTTCCGGGCCACCGATATTGCTTTATTGGCCTCACTTGCCACAGCCCGCCTGCGTGAGTGGCGAGGTACATCCCTGGCCACGCGCAGCAGCCAGGAGTGGGCGGACCTTTCACGCGCTGCTAATCTCCAGGGTCGCGGTGGTACTCAGTGGGTCAATACAGTCATCCCCGCCAGCGCACGCCTCGACTATGGCCTGATTGGTGACCTCTACCACGAGTATTACTGGGGAGCCGCGGAAATGCACAAACGCTTTGGTCATGCTCCGCGTTATCTTCCTGCTGCCCCCGGCTTTGTTCATCGTGAAGAGATGCTCTTCACCGCAGACCTCCCTACCCGGCTGCGCCAGGCGGGCATACGTTCACTGGGCATGATAACAGGAAGAGTTGGACCTGAGGCAGATAGCGCACTAGAGCGTATGGAAGCCTACTCTGGTGCGCGCTGGTGGGACGTTGTCATCTCTGCCGATATCTGCGCTAAACCCAATCCACGCGCTCTACGCCTGGCAATTGAGGCTGTGAAAACCCAGGGAGGACTCTACATCGGCGATACTGCCGACGACCACGATCTCGTGCTCAATTATCGCGCCAGCCAAACCCCAGGCGAACCAGAAATACTCGCCGCCATGCTTGTCCACCACGACGAAATAGCCGTCTACCAAAAAAGAGGCGCCCACTTTATCATCAGCTCGGTCGAGGATGTCATCGCCTGCCTCCCGTAGCAACAACATATTAACCAACGTGGTCTGAAACTGCGGAATGTCGGTGAGAAACATCAGCCAGGAAGCTGAGGTCGAGGAGTTAGGGATACTGCCTCCTCCTCAACCGCGCCCAACGCACGCAGCGTGGCCTTCTGCGCCTCGGTCAGTCCCCTGATCCCCGTGATATCGAGGCGCTCGTAGGGGCGATCGCGTCGCAGCGTGCGGAGATGCTCGCCACTGGACAGGTCCCAGATCCTGATGGTCCCGTCATCGCCGCAACTGGCCAGCCTGCTCCCCTCGGGACTCACCTTGAGCGCCTGAATTGTCCCCTGATGCGCCTCTTGCACCTGCACGCACTCCCCGCTGTGGACCTCCCACCAGCGCAGCCTGCCGTCACTGCCTCCACTGACTACCAGCTCTCCACTCGGAGCCCAGGTCAGCGCAGAGACCACCCCCGCATGCCCCGCAAAGGCGCTATTCTCTGCATTCCCTCTCCCCCGGAGAGGGTGCCAGGCAGGGTGGCGCTCCCCGCTGTGGGCATCCCACACGAAGAGCTCCCCACCGTCCCTGCTGCCGCCACCAGAGGCCAGCCGCGTCCCATCGGGGCTCCAGGCCACGCTCATGATGAGCCCATGATGCCCCGCCAGCCGCAGGAGCTGCGTCCCATCCGCGGCGTTCCACACATACACGTGGCCATCATCACCCCCGCCGACCAACCGCGTCCCATCGGGGCTCCAGGCCACGCGACGGATCCAGGTCGGGAGCTGATGGCTCACCCAGCGTGGGGAGCGCGTGGTCACATCCCACACCAGCACACCCTGCAGAAAGGTTCCGCTGGCCAGGCGCTGCCCGTCCGGACTCCAGGCCACACCATAGAAGACGGTGTCGGGGTGGTCAGGGTCCCGGAGAATCTGGACACAGGTCCCGGTGGCTGGGTCCCACAGCCGGACGGCATTATCCCACCCAGAACTGGCCAGCCTACTGCCATCGGGACTCCACCCCACGCCAGACACGGTCCAGCGATGGCCGCGCAACACCCTGGGCGGCGCCCCACTGGCCACCTCCCAGAGGGTCACCAGGGTATCCGCGCCGCCACTGACCAGTTGGGTGCCGTCCGGACTCCAGGCGACGTCGGAGAGGGGAGCCGCGTAGCCCTGCAGGACCCGCACGCACTGCCCACGCTCCACGTCCCAGAGCCGCAGGGTGCCATCGTCACTGCCACTGAGCAGGTGGCGGCTGTCGGGGGTGAAGGCCAGGCCGTGCACCACGGCGCTATGGCCCTGCAGCGCCACCCGATAGCTGCCCTGTTCAACATCCCACAGCCAGATCGTGTGGTCAAAGCCGCCACTGGCCAGCGTGCCTCCATCCGGACTCCAGGCCAGGCTTTGCACCCGCTCCGTATGCCCCGTCAGCGTCTGGCGTACGCGTGGGCTTCCCTCCTCTCCCACCTCCCACAGCTTGACGGTGCCATCCCAGCTCGCGCTGGCCAGGGTGCGGCCGTCGGGGGCAAAGGCCAGTCCCCGTACCCAGTTGCTATGCCCTGCGAGCGTCTGCACGCAGCGAGCAGGTTGGGTCTTCCGCATCTCCCACAGCCGCATCGTTCCCTCGAAATCGCCACTGGCGAGCCAGCGCCCATCCGGACTCCAGGCCAGAGAGAAGACCGGGCCGGGATGCGGCAAGTCCTGCAGGGGTGTGCCCAGCTTCGGATCCCAGAGCCGGACGGTCGCATCATGTCCCCCACTGGCGAGCGTGCCTCCATCAGGAGCAAAGGCCAGCCAGCTGATGCCCTTGGTATGCCAGCCCGACCAGAGCGGGGCCCCACTGGCGACGTCCCACAGCGTGACGCTGCCATCAAAGCTCGCGCTGGCGAGCGTGCGTTCGTCCGGGCTGAAGGCGAGGGCCCGCACCCTGTCGCTATGCGCCTGCCAGAAGAGATGTAAGATCTGGCCTGCCTCGCGCCACACCCGGACTTCCCCCCGCTTGCTGCCCGCGGCCCAGTCCTGCCCGCTGCTGCTGATGGCCACCGCCATAATGGCATCGAAGGTCTCGGCAAAGACGCTGCCACGGATCAGCGCTCCGGCAAGGGTCGCGTCTTGCATCTCGACGCCTTGTAGATACACGCTGCGCAGCGACAGATGCGACAGATTGAGATTACGCAGATCCCCGCGCAGCAGGCGTAGCAGCGCCAGCAGGTTGGCTGGTCCATAGCCCTGGGCCTCCTCGTCCCACGTCCGCAGCTGGTTGAGCAAGCGCAGCAGCTGCTCCTCCACCGCATCGGTCTGTCGGTAGCTGGCCTGCAGGCGCAAGAGGACCGGGGCCACAATCAGCCGCTCTTGCGCCTGCCGCACATATTCCTTGGCTCCCGCCTGCTCGAGGGCATAGCTGATCAGGTGCTCCCACACAGCGTGCTGGATCTGCTCACTCACCCGCTCCACCAACACCTCCGTCACATACTCCAGCACCACCGATTGCAAGGTGAACGTCGCCTGCTGCTTTCCCCGCTCGACAAGCGAACGCCGTTGCAACGCTTCCAGTGCCTCTCTCACCTGCACAGTTGCAACCGGAGGTACCAGCATCGCGTGCAGCTCGACAACACCTCGCGGTTCGCGCACGACCGCCAGCCAGGTCAGCAGTGCTTGCTCCAGGGCAGAGAGCCGTGTCAATTGCTCGGCAAGCAGGTCACGGATGGTGCTAAAGATCACTGTGTCCTGCTCCAGGAACGGGCCAATCTCGCCACCAAAGAGTTCAACAATGGTTTCTGCGACGATATATAATGCCAGTGGGTTGCCCATATACATTGTGGTCAACTGCGACAGTTCTTGCGCGGTGCCAACCACCTCCCTTTCCTCCAACAATTGCTCGCTGGCTCCTCTCTCCAGGCCGGTGAGTTGTAACGTGCACACGGAGGCACGGTTACGCTCCAACTGCTCGAGATCGGCTGGTTTCTCCCGCGAAGTGAGCAGCAGGCAACTCCGATGGGTGGCTTCGCCCACCCGGCACAGCAGCCGCCCGTAGCCCTCATAGCCGGGACGGAACCGTCCTTTGACCTCCCCTTCCTCCAGGAGAGCTTCCAGATTGTCCAGGACCACGAGCGCGCGAACCTGTCGCAGGTACTCGAGCAGGAGGCTGAGGCGTCGTTCCAGGTTGGCAGGCACGATGCCCAGCGGCCGCGGGGAGAGGACCTGCAGGCAGTCATCCAGCAGCACTTCGCACGAGGGGGCATCACGCAGCGAGCGAAAGATCACGACCTCGAAGTGCGAAGCCAGCCGGTACATCACGCTGACCGCCAGTGCCGATTT
>WNFI01616505.1_pt3 | contig 11237 bp, 4 predicted proteins | sample 5400471 | NCBI WGS metagenome assembly WNFI01 (sample SAMN13153348, study PRJNA577476) | soil metagenome | isolation source: 100 cm saprolite on Douglas fir-dominated hillslope | place: USA:California | collected 2013-09-17
GGGCTGATCCACCACATCCAGCGCGGCTGGTCTTTCCTCGACGGGCGCTTCAACGAGTTCATCGAGCTGCTGCCCGCGCAGCAAAGCTCGACCGGAGACTGGTACAAGGGCACTGCCGACGCTGTCTTCCAGAACGTCGAGGTGCTGCGCCGCCACGACCCACGCCTGGTGCTGGTGCTCGCCGGCGACCACATCTACAAGATGGATTACACGCGCATGCTTCTCGAGCACGTCGAGCGCGGAGCGGACATTACGGTCGGGTGCGTCGAGGTGCCTCTGGACGAGGCGGCGCGCCAGCTCGGCGTGATGCAGGTCGACGAGAATTTCCAGGTGCTCGGTTTCCAGGAGAAGCCCGAGGCGCCGCAACCCATTCCGGGGCGCCCCGACCGGGCGCTGGGCAGCATGGGCATCTACGTCTTCAACGCCGATTTCCTCTACGACGAGCTGCTCGACGACGCGGTGGACGAGGAGTCCACCCATGACTTCGGCCGCGACCTCATCCCGGGCCTCATCGAAGACGGCGGCCGCGTGTTCGCGCATCGGCTGCGCGACAGCTGCACGCAATTGATCGACGGAGAGCCGTATTGGCGCGACGTGGGCACGATCGACGCCTTCTGGGAAGCGAACCTCGAGCTCACGCGTGTCACTCCGGCGCTCAACCTCTACGACGAGACGTGGCCGATCTGGACCTACCAGGAGCAGCTGCCGCCGGCGAAATTCGTCTTCGACCTCGAGGGCCGGCGCGGTGCGGCGATCGACTCGATGGTTTCCGGCGGCTGCATCGTGAGCGGCTCGACGGTGCGCAACTCGCTGCTCTTCTCGAGCGTGCGCGTGCACAGCTACTGCACCATCGACGAGGCCGTGCTGCTGCCCGACGTCGAGGTGGGCCGCGGCGCCATCCTCTCGCGCGTGGTGGTCGACCAGGGAACGCGCATTCCCCCGGGCCTGCGCGCCGGCATCGAACCCGATGAGGACCGCAAGCGCTTCCACGTCACCGAAAAAGGCATCACCCTCATCACGCCGGCCATGCTCGGACAAAACCTGCGACACCTGCACTGAAGCGGTTGCGGTGAGGGCGCCATGGGAATGCTGAGCGAGCAGGACATCTACCTCTTCCGCGAAGGCACGCACGCCACGCTCTACGAGCGCCTCGGCTGCCATTTCTTTTCGCCGCACGAGGAAGACGGGGCGCACCTCGCCGTGTGGGCGCCCAACGCGCGCGCCGTCTCCGTGATCGGCGCATGGAACGGCTGGAAGCCCGGCGTGGACCTGCTGCGGCCGCGCTGGGACCACTCGGGCATCTGGGAAGCGGACGTGGGCAAGGTGCGCCACGGCGACTCGTACAAGTTCGCGCTCACCGCGAGCGACGGCGCGCGATACGATCGCGCCGACCCGTTCGCAGTCGCCGCAGAGGTGGCGCCCGAAAGCGCCTCGCGCGCGTGGCGGCTGGACTACGAATGGCGCGACGCCGAATGGATGTCGAAGCGCGCTCGCCACAACGCGATGGATGCGCCCTGCTCGGTCTACGAGGTGCACCTCGGATCGTGGCGGCGACCCTCGGGGAAGCTGCCGAACTACCGCGAGATCGCCGTGCCGCTCGCCGAATACGCGGTGCGCATGGGATTCACGCACGTCGAGCTCATGCCGATCACCGAGCACCCGTTCTACGGCTCGTGGGGATACCAGACGACGGGCTACTTCGCGCCGACCTCGCGCTACGGTTCTCCGCAGGACTGCATGCACCTGATCGACGTGCTGCACCAGCACGGCGTGGGCGTGTTCTGGCTCGAGAAGTACCACGCCGACGGCCTGCGCGTCGACGCCGTCGCCTCGATGCTCTACCTCGACTACGGCCGCGGCCACGGCGAATGGATCCCCAACGCCTACGGCGGCAAGGAAAACCTCGAGGCGATCGAGTTCCTGAAGCAGCTGAACGTAGCCGTCGGACGCGACTTTCCCGACACGCGCGCCATCGCGGAAGAATCGACTTCCTGGCCGATGGTGTCGCGGCCGGTGCACGCCGGCGGGCTCGGCTTCTCGATGAAATGGAACATGGGGTGGATGCATGACACCCTCGACTATTTCTCGCACGACCCGGTGTACCGGCGCTTCCACCACAACGCGCTCACGTTCTCGCTCTGGTACGCCTTCTCGGAGAATTTCGTGCTGCCGCTCTCGCACGACGAAGTGGTCTACGGCAAGAAGTCTCTCGTCTCGAAGATGCCGGGCGATCGCTGGCGGCAGTTCGCCAACCTGCGCCTGCTGCTGGGCTACATGTGGGTGCATCCCGGCAAGAAGCTGCTCTTCATGGGAGGCGAGTTCGGCCAGTGGCGCGAATGGCACCACGAGCGGCAGCTCCGAGCGTCCTCACGTTCCTGCGCAAGGACGAGAACGGATCGGTCGTGCTCGCGGCCTGCAACTTCACGCCCGTCGTGCGAAGCGACTATCGCGTCGGCGTGCCGCAGCCGGGCGCCTGGCGCGAGATCCTGAACAGCGATGCCTCGTTTTACGGCGGCGGCGGCGTGGGCAACCTCGGCCGCGTCCAGGCGCAGCCCATTTCGTGCCATGGGCGCCAGCATTCGGTGTCGCTCACGCTGCCGCCGCTGGCGATGGTGCTGCTGGAGCCGGAAACGACCCTCTCCCCGGCCGTACCCTCACCCCCCTTGGGGGCTCTCCCTCGTCCGAGCAGGGGAGAGGGAGAAAAGGGGGGAGGGAGAAAAGCATGAAAGAGACTCGGCGCCCGATTCGCGAAGTGATCGCGCCCGCCGCGGCGGTGGAGAACGTCGCCCCGCAGGTCGACGGCGGGCGCTTCGCGGTGAAGCGCGTCGTGGGCGAGGAGATCGTCGTCACCGCGGATGCGTTCGCGCACGGCCACGAGAAGGTGGCGTGCGTGCTTCGCCACCGCGGCCCGGGAGAGACGGACTGGACCGAGAGCGAGATGGAATTCCTCGGCAACGACGCGTGGCGCGCGCGCCTGGCGATGGATCGCGTCGGCACGTGGCAATACGCCGTCGCCTGCTGGATCGATCACCTCGCGTCCTGGCGCGAAGGCTTCGCCCGCCGCATCGACGCCGATGATGTGCGCCTCGCCGCGCAGGGCGGCGCCGAGATCCTCGCGGCCGCGGCCTCTCGCGCCGAGGGACAGGATCGCGAGCGCCTCGCCGCCCTCGCGCGCGCCCTTGGCGAGGAGAAGGCGCCGGCAAAACTGCGCGCGCTTGTCGCCGACGAACCGCTTCTCGCGCTGGCACGCGCCTACGCTCCGCGGGACGGCCTCACCGAGTCGGCCGCGTATCCCGCGCTGGTCGAGCGCGAGCGCGCGCGCTTCAGCAGCTGGTATGAGCTCTTTCCGCGCTCGGCCGCCGCGAAGCCCGGGACTCACGGCACTTTCGCCGATGTCGAGCGCCGGCTCGACGACATCGCCGCGATGGGATTCAACGTCGTGTACCTGCCGCCGATCCATCCCATCGGCCGCGACAAGCGCAAGGGAATGAACAACACGCCGCGCGCGCGCGCGGGGGATGTCGGCAGCCCGTGGGGGATCGGCGCGGCCGAAGGCGGCCACACCGCGATCCACTCCGAGCTGGGCACGCCGGCGGACTTTCGCCGCCTGCTGCGCGCCGCGCGAGCGCGCGACATGGAGATCGCGCTCGACATCGCCTTCCAGGTGGCACCCGATCATCCGTGGGTGAAGGAACACCCCGACTGGTTCCGACGCCGCCCCGACGGCACCATCCAGTTCGCCGAGAACCCGCCGAAGAAGTACGAGGACATCTATCCGCTCGATTTCGATACCCGAGACGGCAAGGCGCTGTGGCAGGCGCTGCTCGACGTGGTCGCATTCTGGGCACGCGAGGGCGTCGAGATCTTCCGCGTCGACAATCCGCACACCAAGCCGTTCGCGTTCTGGGAGTGGCTGCTCGCCGAAATCCGGCGCGAGCATCCCAACACCATCTTCCTCTCCGAGGCTTTCACGCGCCCGCGCGTCATGCACCGCCTCGCCAAGGCGGGATTCTCGCAGTCGTACACCTACTTCACCTGGCGCGTGACCAGGCTCGAGCTCACCGAGTATTTCACCGAGCTCGCGCAGGGCGAGTCGCGCGAGTACTTCCGGCCCAACTGCTGGCCGAACACGCCGGACATCCTTCCGTATCACCTGCAGGACGCGGGGCTTCCCGCGTTTCGCGTGCGCCTGCTGCTCGCGGCGACGCTCGCGGCGAACTACGGCATCTATGGGCCGGCCTTCGAGCTGGGAGAGAATCAGCCGCGCGATCCCGGCACGAGCGAGGAATATCTCGATTCCGAGAAGTACGAGGTGAAGCACTGGGACCTCGGGCGTGCCGAAAGCCTCGCCCCTTTCATCGCGAAGGTGAACGCCATTCGCAATGCGCACCCCGCGCTGCAGTCGGATTGGAGCCTCGCTTTCCACGCGACCGACAATGAGCAGCTGCTGTGCTATTCGAAGCGCCAAGGCGGCGATCGCATCCTCGTCGCCGTGAACCTCGATCCCCTGCGCGTGCAAAGCGGCTGGGTGGATCTCGACCTCGAGGCGCTCGGCATGGAGGGCGACGCCGCCTTCACGGTGCACGACGAGCTTTCGGGCGAGCGCTATCCGTGGCGCGGCCGGCGCAACTTCGTGATGCTCGACCCGGCGCGCGCTCCGGCGCACGTCTTCTCGATCGCCTCGTGATGGATACGCGCACGTTGAGCCGCACCGGCGCGTATCCGGTCCTCACGACGGAGAACGACCCGCACTGGTACATGGACGCAATCATCTACCAGCTGCACGTGAAGGCGTTCTTCGACTCCAACGAGGACGGCATCGGAGACTTTCGCGGACTGACCGAAAAGCTCGACTACATCCGCGACCTGGGCGTGAACACGGTCTGGGTGATGCCGTTCTATCCGAGCCCGATGCTCGACGACGGCTACGACGTGGCGGACTACGAGAACGTCCACCCGCCGTACGGCACCAGATCCGACTTCAAGCGCTTCGTGCGCGAGGCCCACGACCGCGGGCTGCGCGTGATCACCGAGCTCATCGTGAACCACACCTCGGACCAGCACCCGTGGTTCCAGGCGGCGCGGCGCGCGCCGCGCGGCTCGCTCAAGCGCGACTACTACGTGTGGAGCGACGATCCCAACAAGTATTCCGGCACACGCATCATCTTCACCGACACCGAGAGCTCGAACTGGGCCTGGGATCCGGTCGCGCAGCAGCACTACTGGCACCGCTTCTTCAGCCACCAGCCCGATCTCAACTTCGACAACCCGCACGTGCTGCGGGCGGTGCTGCGCACCATGCACTTCTGGCTCGACATGGGCGTGGATGGATTCCGGCTCGATGCGATCCCGTACCTCGTCGAGCGCGAGGGCACCCACAACGAGAACCTTCCCGAGACCCACGCGGTCGTGAAGCAGATCCGCGCCGACCTCGACCGCCACTATCCCGGAAAGATGCTGCTCGCCGAAGCCAACCAGTGGCCCGAGGACGTCCGGCAGTATTTCGGCGACGGCGACGAATGCCACATGGCGTATCACTTCCCGATGATGCCGCGGCTCTACATGTCGATCGCGATGGAAGACCGCTTCCCGCTGGTCGAGATCCTCAGCCAGACGCCGCCGATTCCGCCCAACTGCCAGTGGGCGATCTTCCTGCGCAACCACGACGAGCTCACGTTGGAGATGGTGACCGACCGCGAGCGCGACTACATGTACCGCATCTTCGCGGGGGATCCGCGCATGCGCGTGAACGTCGGCATCCGCCGCCGGCTCGCCACGCTGATGGAGAACAACCGTCCCAAGATCGAGCTCATCTCGTTCCTGCTGATGACGCTGCCGGGCGCGCCGATCCTCTACTACGGGGACGAGATCGGCATGGGCGACAACATCTACCTCGGGGACCGCAACGGCGTGCGCACCCCGATGCAGTGGAGCCCCGACCGCAACGCCGGCTTCTCGCGCGCCGACCCGCAGCGCCTGTACCTGCCGCCGATCATGGACGCGGTATACGGCTACGAGGCCGTCAACGTCGAAGCGCAGCTGCGCAGCGCCTCCTCTCTGCTGCAGTGGACGCGCCGCATGATCGCGGTGCGCCGGCGCTACCGCGCCTTCGGGCGCGGCACCATCTCCTTCCTCGAGCCCGGCAACCGCAAGGTGCTCGCCTTCCTGCGCGAGCACGAGGGCCAGGCGATGCTGTGCGTGGCGAACCTGTCGCGCTTTCCGCAGGCGGTCGAGCTCGACCTCGCGAAATTCGAGAAGCACGTGCCGGTGGAGATTCTCGGCCAGGAGCCGTTTCCTCCGATCGGAAAACTGCCTTACCTCGTGACCCTTCCGGGGCACGGCTATTACGCCTTCCGCCTCGCGGCCGACGCCAAGCCGCCGGCGTGGCACGAGGAGCGCCTGCCTCCGGCGCGGCTGCCGGTGCTGGTGCTGGCGCAGGGATGGGAGGAAGCGCTTGCCGCCGGCGCGCACGCGCCGAATCCCGCCGGACTCTTCCTCAACACCAACCGAGAACGGCTGCGCGATGACGTCCTGCTGCCGTTCCTGCGCAAGCGCCGCTGGTTCGCCGCCAAGGGGCACAAGGTGCGCGACGTGCGCTTCGCGATGCTCGCGGCGTGGAGGGCCCCGCCGCGCGACTGGACGCTCGCGCTGATCGACGTCGAGCTCGAGTCGGGCGAGACGCAGCGCTATTTCCAGCCGCTCGCGATCGAATGGGAGACGCGCGAGAAGGATCCGCTCGAGGCGCTGGGCGCCTTTGCGGTCGCCAAGGTGCGGCGCAGGGACCAGGTCGGCATCCTCTACGGCGCCTTCGGCAACCCGGAGTTCTCGCGCGCGCTGGCGCGCGCCATGGGCCAGGGCGGCGAGGCGCCCCTCGGCAAGGGGCGCCTGCGCTTTTCGGCGACCGCGCGCTATCCATCGCTCGCCGCGGCGATCGGCGACGAGGTGCGCATCCCGACGCTGGAGCAGAGCAACACCGGGATCTTCTTCGGCAACCGCCTCTTCCTCAAGGCGTACCGGCAGCTGCGCCCCGGCATCAATCCGGAGCTCGAGGTCGGGCGCTTTCTCACCGAAGCCTCTGCGTATCCGCACATCGCGCCCATCCTCGGCGCGGTCGAATACCTCGAAGGCGACGGCGAGCCGGAGACGCTCGCGATCCTGCAGAAGTACGTCGAGAACCAGGGAGACCTGTGGAGCCACACGCTCGAGCACCTGCGGCGCATGATCGCCGCCCCCGCCTCGCCGCAGGCGCATGCCGTGCAATCGGCCGAAGCGGCCGCCGCCGATGCGCAGTCCTCGCGCATCCAGCTTCTCGGGCGGCGCGTGGCGCAGCTGCACCGCGCGCTTTGCAAGACCACCGGGAACCCCGCGTTCGATCCCGAGCCGCTCACGAAAGCGGACGCCGAGGCGTGGAAGAAGGCGGTGCTCGACGAGGCCGGCCGAACGTTCGAAGCCGCCGCCGCCGCGCGCCCCGACCTTCCGGACGCCGCGGGCGCGCAGCTGGACGAGCTGCTCGCCGCGCGCGAGCGCGTGCTGGAGCGCGTGCGCGCGATCCATTTCGATATCGCGGGATTGGTGAAGACGCGCTATCACGGCGACCTGCACCTCGGCCAGGTGCTGGTGGCGCAGGACGACTTCGTCATCGTCGACTTCGAGGGCGAGCCGGCGCGCGCGATGGACGAGCGCCGCCACAAGGGGAGCGCGCTGCGTGACGTGGCCGGAATGCTGCGGTCCATCAGTTATGCGGCGGATGCCGCCGAGTTGCGGCGCGAGTCGCGCGCCGACGCGCCCCTGGAGATCGCGCAGCACGTGCTCGCCGCCTGGGAGCGCGATGCGACGCGCGCCTTCCTCACCGGTTATCGCGAAGAGAGCGCGGGCATCGCGTCGATTCCTTCCGACCCTGCCTCGCTTCAAGCGATGCTCGACCTCTTCATGATCGAGAAGGCCGTCTACGAGCTTCGCTACGAGCTCGACAATCGTCCCGACTGGCTCGCCATTCCCGTTCGCGGCCTCCTGGAGCTGGCACAAAAATGAACAAGACCGTCATGCACCATCCCGGAATCGAGCTCTGGAACGGCTCCCCGCATCCGCTGGGCGCGACGTGGGACGGCAAGGGCGTCAACTTCGCGATCTTCTCGCGCCACGCCGAGAAGGTCGAGCTGTGCCTCTTCGACGAGACCGGGAAAAGGGAGCTGCAGCGCATCCCGCTGCGCGAGCGCACCGACTTCGTGTGGCACGGCTATCTGCCGCAGCTGCGTCCCGGGCAGCTCTACGGCTATCGCGTCCACGGGCCTTACGAGCCTTCCGCGGGCCACCGCTTCAACCCGCACAAGCTGCTGCTGGATCCGTATGCGCGCAGCATCGTGGGAGCGCTGCGCTGGAGCGACGCGCACTTCGGTTACACCATCGGCGGCAAGAAGGACGACCTCTCGTTCGACCGCCGCGACAGCGCCTCCGGCATGCCGAAGTCGCAGGTGGTCGACGGCGCGTTCGACTGGAGCGGCGACAAGCGCCCGCACTTCGCGTGCAACGAGCGCCTCGTCTACGAGCTGCACGTGGGCGGCTACACCAGGCGCCATCCCGACGTCGCCGCCGCGCAGCAGGGAAAGTACTCAGGGCTCGCCACGCGCCAGGTCATCGAGCACATCCAGAGCCTGGGCGTGACCACGGTGGAGCTGCTTCCCATCCACGCCTTCGTCGACGATCGCCCGCTCACGCAGCGCGACCTCGTCAACTACTGGGGATACAACACCATCGGCTTCTTCGCCCCGGAGGCGCGCTACGGCGTCGCCGACCCGGTGCGCGAGTTCAAGACGATGGTGAAGACGCTGCACGCCGCCGGCCTCGAGGTGGTCCTGGACGTCGTCTACAACCACACCGCCGAGGGCAACGAGCGCGGCCCCACGTTGTCATTGCGCGGCATCGACAATTTCTCGTATTACCGCCTCGGCGAAGACCGCCGCGCCTGCCACGATTTCACCGGCTGCGGCAACACGCTCGACCTGCGCGATCCGCGCGTGCTGCAGCTGGTCCTCGATTCGCTGCGCTATTGGGCCACCGAGATGCACGTCGACGGCTTTCGCTTCGACCTCGCCTCGGCGCTCGCGCGCGAGAGTCCGCAGTTCGACGCGTACGGGCGCTTCTTCGCGGTGCTGCGGCAGGACCCGGTGCTTTCGCCGTTGCTCCTCATCGCCGAGCCGTGGGACCTGGGCGAGGGCGGCTACCAGGTGGGCGGCTTTCCGCCCGGCTGGGCGGAGTGGAACGACCAATACCGCGACACGATGCGCGCCTATTGGAAGGGCGACGGCGGGCTCATCGGGGACTTCGCGCGCCGCCTCACGGGATCCCACGACCACTTCGGCCCCAACGACCGCGGCCCCTGCGCGAGTGTCAACTTCATCGCCGCGCACGACGGCTTCACGATGCACGACCTGGTCTCGTACAACGACAAGCACAACGAGGCGAACGGCGAGGAGAACCGCGACGGCCACGCCAACAACCTCTCGTGGAACAGCGGCGCCGAAGGTCCGACCGACGACACGGCGATCAACGCGTTGCGCGAGCGTCAGAAGCGCAATCTCTTCGCCACCCTCCTGCTGTCGCAGGGCGTGCCGATGATCCTCGCCGGCGACGAGGTGGGCCGCACGCAGCAGGGCAACAACAACGCGTATTGCCAGGACAACGAGATCACGTGGGTCGACTGGTACTGGGACGACCCGAAGTGGCAACTGCTCAACTTCGTGAAGAAGGTGATCCGGATGCGCAAGGAGCATCCGATCTTCCGCCGCCGCGACTTCTTCAAGGGCGCGGTGGTCGACGAGGAAGGCCGCAAGGACGTGACCTGGTTGAAGCCCGACGGCCAGGAGATGACCATCGAGGAATGGGAGAAGGATTTCGCGCGCTCGCTCGGCATGTGGCTCTACGGCGAGGCCCTGCCCGAGACCGACGAACGCGGCTATCCGCTGCGCGACGCGAGCTACCTGGTGCTCTTCAACGCGCACCACGATGAGATCGATTTCCACCTGCCTGCCCCGGCCGCGGGAGGGGTGTGGCGCACCGAGATCGACACGTCGTTCGAAACCGGCGAGCCTTCGCACGAGGTCGCTTCCCCGCAGGGCACCTATCCCCTGCAGGGCCGATCCCTCGCACTGCTGCGCGAAGTCCCGACGGGAAGCGAATGAGGCGTGCGCACTCGATGCCCTTCGGCGCGGAAATGTCGGACGGCGGGGCCCGCTTTCGCCTCTGGGCTCCGGCGTGCGACCGCGTGGCGCTCGAGATCGGAAAGGAGTCTCCCCGCGCGGTCGAGATGACGCGCGGGGAGGGCGGCTGGCACGCGGCGCGCGTCGAAGCCCTGGCGGCGGGCACGGCGTACGCATTCCGGCTCGATGACGCGACGCGCGTTCCCGATCCCGCCTCGCGCAGCAATCCGTGGGATGTGGACGGCCCCAGCGCCCTTGTAGACCCGCGCGCCTTCGAGTGGACCGACGACGCGTGGCGCGGCAGGCCCTGGCACGAGGCCGTCGTCTACGAGCTGCACGTGGGGACTTTCACGTCCGAGGGAACGTTTCTCGCGGCGATCGGCAAGCTCGACCACCTCGCTCGAACGGGCATCACGGCGATCGAGCTGATGCCGGTCGCGGAGTTTCCGGGCGCGCGCAGCTGGGGCTACGACGGCGTGCTGCCCTTCGCGCCCGACGCCGCTTACGGCACGCCGGATGACCTGAAGAAGCTCGTCGTCGAAGCGCACGCGCGCGGCTTGATGGTCCTGCTCGACGTGGTCTACAACCACTTCGGCCCGCACGGCAATTACCTCTCGCGCTACGCGCCGCAATTCTTCAACGCGGCGCACCAGACTCCGTGGGGCGCGGCGATCAATTTCGACGGCGATGGCGCGCGCACCGTGCGCGACTTCTTCGTCCACAACGCCGTGTACTGGATCGAGGAGTTCCACCTGGACGGGCTACGCATCGATGCGGTGCACGCGATCGCCGACGACTCGCCCACGCACATCGTGGCCGAGATCGCGCGCGCCATCGCCGCCGGCCCCGGCTACCGGCGCCCGGTGCACGTCCTGCTGGAGAACGACGCCAACGAAGCCTTCCGGCTCGATCGGCACGGCACCGCGGCGCCGGCGACCGCGCAGTGGAACGACGACTGGCATCACGCGATGCACGTCCTCGTCGCAGGCGAGACCGACGGGTACTACCGCGACTACGCCGCACATCCGGCGCGCCATCTCG
>WNFI01137892.1_pt1 | contig 11235 bp, 12 predicted proteins | sample 5400471 | NCBI WGS metagenome assembly WNFI01 (sample SAMN13153348, study PRJNA577476) | soil metagenome | isolation source: 100 cm saprolite on Douglas fir-dominated hillslope | place: USA:California | collected 2013-09-17
CCACCTGCGAGTGTAATTTGTCGCCTTTGTGCCGAAGGCATCACAGGACGAAGCAGGCGCCAGGCTGGCGGCTTGACCAGCCCGAACCCGGCGTCCTGATCTGGGCCACCCCGCACGGCCGCACCTACACCATCACCCCCGACCCCTACCTCGTCTAACCAGAAGTTTCGCCGACCAGCGCCTTCAGCGCTCCGATCTCGCGCAGCGGCCAGCCAAGCGGACGCCGTTCCGGAAGCGCGGATGCTGCCCGGTGCGCACTTCGTTAGCTTCAGGTTGTCTGCCATGCCATCCACGCTAGGAATCAGTCGGCCCGCGAGGAACGTGGCAAGCACCCCTCTTCACACGGGGTTTTCCTCCGGTGCGCGGCCACGGGTGGAAGATGCCGCTGCCAGGTCCGGGCGATGATGCTGATCTGTCGTTGGCTGGATCAGCGGGTGAGGGCGCTCTGCCCCGCGCCTGCGTAGAGCTCCGCTGCGCGCCAGCAGTACCAGGCCGCGACGCTGCGGTAGGGCCGGAACGGGTCGCCAAGCGGCTGGAGTTCTTTCGCGGTCGGCGTCGGAATGCCCCACGCGAGCCCGAAGCCTTTCCTGACCCCGAGGTCGCCCGTCGGCCAGACGTCCAGGCGCCGGAGCCGGAATAGCAGGAACATATCCGCCGTCCACTGCCCGATTCCGCGAACGGACGAAAGCCTCGCTGCGATCTCTTCGTCGCTCAGCCCTCGCAGCCGGCGCGGGTCAAGCACGACCGTCCCGTCGAGCACCTTGGTTGCCAGATCGCGCAAGGAGGCGACCTTGGCCGCGGACAGACCAACGGAACGTAGCGTTTCGTCGGAGAGCGGCAGCAGCCGTTCTGGCGTCACCTCACCGCTCACGGCCGCGATCAGGCGGCCGTGAATCGCAGCAGCTGCCGCGCCGGCCAGCTGCTGGTACACGATCGCGCGGACTAGGGCGGCGAAATGCCCTTCGGTGAGCGCCTGCAGGCGCGGCGGACCTGCCTGCTCAATCAGACGGCGCAGCACGGGATCCCGCTCAGCCAGGATCGCGGCGGCCGCCGGGTAGCCGCGGACCGGCCGATCGCCTGCTGGCTGACTGGGCATGAGCTTGATCCTATTTCCTCGCGCGATCGCGCTACCGCGGTTGGCCTGGCGAGCGGTGGTCGCGACGACGAATGCGGCGGCGTTGGACGCCCGCTGTTCAATCCTGAAAGCCGCTGACTTCCTCTTCTGACCCAGTCGCCGGGCTGTCGGTCAGATCCTGGCGCGCAGGATCATCCTCGCGCGGATCAGCGCTGCTTTCGAGTGCGGTGTCCTCCCGGTAATCGGTGGCAATGTCGATGACCTGAGTTTGCGGCAGGAACGAAGGGTCGAGCCGCACCAAGTCCCATTCGTTGATCCAGGACCGCACATATTGCCGCATCCGGGTGGCCCCAAGCCGTTCCAGGCCAGCTACGTCTGGCGGTGACCAGCCGAATGCGTCGCCGTGCAGCTTCTTGAGCGACGCGTACGATCGTCCTTGCCCGTCAGAACGGCGGCTTCGAAGTCATCTGTCATCGCAAATACCGTGACCAGCGGCAACCCTGAGCCGCCCTCCGGGCCGGCCAGCCACCTGGCCAGTTCGGCATACGAACGTCCTCGTTGCAGCAGTGAATAGCGGCCGATCAGCTCGACCTCGTCGAAGAAGATAACCCAGCCCTTGTGCCCGGCCGCGCGCAGCAGGCGGGCAGCGAACGAGAACCGCTGGCGCGCGAGTTCGCGCGCCGTCACCGGCGCAAAGTTAAAAAGGCCCGCCGCCCCGACCGACCGGAGCGCGCGGCGCAGGTCGGTCATTCGCAGCGGCTCGCCGCCCCAGAACCGGACGAGGGCGTCGACCGTCTCATCGCTGCCTGGCACGTCGCCACCGCGAAGCCGCTCGTGGCAGAGCAGGGTGGCCGGAAATCGCTCGTCGAGTCCGCTCACCGGAGAATTCACCCAGCGGCTCAGCTCGGCATAACGCGGCGTATCGGGGTCCAGCGCAGCGGCGGATTCGGCCAGTACTCCGTGCGCGCGTCCCGGGTCCACGGCCGTCTGAGTGGCGGCTCGGAATACCTTCACTGGATCGTGAAGCGGTGTCTCCTTGCTGATAACGACCGTGCTCACCACAAAGCCCGATGTCATGGCCAGGTGGCCCAGGTGAGTCAGAAGGTGACTCTTTCCTGAGCCAAACCCGCCGCCCAGCAGGAGTCCCGGTGACTCAGCTCCAGGCCAGGCTGGCTCACTCGCGCGTTCTAGAAGGGCAGTGAACCGATCCTCGGTCGCCGGCTGGCCAGAGCCGAGCACTGCGACGGCGTCCCAGCTTGGCACGCCCGACCGGAGCGCCTCAACGGCCCGGCGCCTGGCGATTAGTTCCTGGCTCATCGGCCCGCTCATGCGATCGCTTCCAACCGGACCTCGAGCCGTATCAGGGCGGCGAAGGGATTGGCGCGCCGCCGGTCACGAACTTCATCGGCGACCCTGAGCTGCAGCGCCGAGTAGGCGGGCAGGCCCCGGGACTCATCGGTCATCAGTTCGGGCGGGATCACCGCTACGACGAGGACACCTCGCAGTTCGTCGGTGGAATCGATGAACTGGCGCAGCACCTCGTAGGCATCGAGGACCGCGGCCTTTGAGTAGTAGAAGCCATCCCTGGCTTCCGCGGGCGGGCGCCGTGCTACAGCGAGCCGGCCGTAGTCGAGGTGCAGAACCAGGCCGCCTTGACCAGCCGCCAGGAGCAAGGCCGCGGTGGACAGGAGCATGGCCCTGGCGTTGTGCCGGCCGATACGGGTGTAGATGAGCGCGGATCGCAGCGCCGCGATAGATCGCAGTTCGCCGCGTAGCCAGCCGAGCACGGCCTCGTGCTCGGCCGTGTCGACGTCCCCTGCTCCTAGCTGCGCCTGTGCAATGCGCAGCATCGCGCGGCCCATCTCGGCCGTGATCGCAGGATCGTCCAGCAACCTGCGCTCAAGCAGCCGGCGGACGCTGCGGTAAAGCTCGCGGGCATCCACGTCATGACGACGGGCGACCTCTGCCACCACCAGCGGAGCGCCGGGCGGGACGGGGAACGCCGCGTGCTCATACGCAGCGCGCACATGAGCGGCCGCCAGCCCGTGCCAGTCGACCGCCCTGGACACGGCGAAGAAGATCTGGTCGACCATGTGGACGCGGGCTGAGTCGGCCGAGATGCTAACCCAGAGGCTGGCGTGCTCGGCCGTAGCCGCTGCCAGCGCTGACTCGAGCCGGTCGGCAGCCTGGCTATCGCCCACCACCGCTACCTTGACCGCTGCGCCGCCGGCCGACACGTAACGTGCCAGGTACTCGCGAGCGAGGAATTCGGCGTAGTCATCGACCTTCAAAATGCCTCCGCCCAGCACGCCACTCGGCGCCATGAGCTGGCCCGAACTAGTCATTGCGGCACCGGTGCTGTGAACGACACACCCCAGTAGCGTTGCTGCTGGCCCGTCCGGGCAACGGTGGTGAGCACCCCGGCGGTCCGGGTACCGCTGCTGGCATGCCAGCGCAACGCCCTTCCGGCCTTGGTCACCCGCTCGCTGCTTTGATCGAGCAGATAGAGGTCGCGCGCGAACTCGGGGCGGGTGTACTCCTTTCCTTGTCCTGGCAGCAACGTCAGCACGGACCAGATGTCCACAAGGCGCACCACGGCATCCGGCTTCTTCCCGGTCCGGGCAACCACTAGCTCGTAGCCGGTTGCCAGGCTCTCCAGGAACTGCCCGGAACGGAACTTGGGCGGTCGCTGCTGTCCGGCTGACAGCAGCCCGATCAGCGCCGATGGACGCAGCCGCCGCTCCCGCTTTCGATCGATCTCGACCAGCGCGTCGGCCGGCACGACACGCACGATCGACGGATAGCAGAGCAGCCGGTCGTCCTCCTCGAACATCGCCAGACCTCGATCGGCAGCGAGCGCCAGCAGTTCCTTGGCATATTCTCCAGAGCCGAGGTACGCGGACTCGTCGAGGTCGAACGAGGCCCGCACCTCCTGCACCGTGAAGGACATCTCGTTAGCAAGCTCGGCGGCCGCGCTAAGCGCGCGCCGCAGTTCCCGTACCTCGCCGCCCTCAGCGGCTGCTTTGGCCTTGCGGAGCTCCCTGGTCAGAACGCCGGCCGACTTGAGCGCAGCCGCATCGCCGGAACCGCCACGACTCCCGGTTTCCGGCCAGGTTCGGAAGCGCCGCACGCAACACCCGTCGCCGTCCCTTCAGGGCATCTGGCCCATCAATCGGACCGGTAGTCTGCTGCGCATGGACCAGCCTGCTGACACGAACGCGGCCATCTGGCAATCCAAACAGACCGCCCAGACCTGGGCCGCGGAGGCGGCAGCACGCGAGCGGAATCATGCGGCGCAGTGGCAGTTCATGGCCGATCTGCTTCCCTTCGGGGAACAGGACGCGTTCACGTTCGCCGATCTAGGCGCGGGGACAGGGAATCTATCGCGCGCGATCCTCAGCAGGCACCCGCACAGCACGGCGATACTGGCCGACTTCTCCGACCAGATGATCGGGGCCGGCGAGCGCGAAATGCAGCCGTTCCTCGGGCGCTACCGCTACGTCGAATTCGACCTGTCGACGGGCCAATGGCCCGCGGAGATTCCGGCCCGGGTCGATGCGGTCGTGACCTCACTGTGCGTCCACCATCTGCCCGATGAGCGTAAGCAGGGCCTGTTCAGCGAGATCTTCGAGCACCTTGTCCCGGGCGGCTGGTCGCTCAACTACGACCCGGTGCGCCCCGAGGATCTCGTAGTTGCCGCGGTGTGGCAGCGGGTGGGCGATTACTACGATCCTGAGACGGCGCGCAGGCGGCTGCATCCGACGCCGGAGGAGCGGGCCCGGCATCAGAACCACGTACGGTACATGATCCCGCTGGCCCAGCAGCTGGCGTACCTCCAGGCGGCCGGATTCCAGGGCATCGATATCTACTGGAAGCGGCTTGAGTGGGTCATTTACGGCGGGCGCCGACCAGACTAACGCTGCGCCCTGAAACACGAAGCCCGCTCTAGACTTTGCGTCTCGTAGTCGCCTCGGTGAGCAGGCGGAGATCGATAGCGTGTTCCGGTGAAGCGAACGGGGAGCCTGGCGCACTGACATCGAAGCGACCGCTGTCCGGCACGTAGTCGCGGCCGCGGGCGATGACGCGCCGGAGCTTTCCGAGCGCCGAGATGTCGGTTCCCGGGTCGCCGTCCACGACGATGAGGTCGGCGTCGTATCCGGGTGCGAGGCGGCCGGTGATGGTATCGAGGCCGAGCGCCGCCGCGGCCTCTGTGGTAGCCATCGCGAGCACCTCCGCTGCCTGGAAACCCAGCGTCACCAGGTATTCCAGCCCGCCGACGTACTGGTGGTGCGGCGTGTTGTCGATGCCCGCGTCCGTGCCCGCGATGAGTCGCACGCCCATCTCGTGCATCGCCTTAAGATGCTGGCCGACCCGGATGCCGGTCAGCTGCGCGACGTAGGGGGCGTTCACGCTGGTTGTCGGGCAGACGAAGATGCCGCGCTCCGCGATCTCCGCGGCGAGCGGCTCGCTGAAGAGCCGCTCGTTGGTCTCGGTGACGAACGAGCAATGCTCAAGCGTGGTCACGCCGGCTTTGACCGCCCGGTGGATGCCCTCGATGCCGTGGGCGTGCGCGGCGACCGGCTTGTCGACTCGCCTCGCCTCATCGACGACCACCGCCAGCTGCTCGCAACTGAACTGGGCGTACCAGGGTGCCGATCCCGGCGTCATGAACCCGCCGGTCGACATGACCTTGATCAGGTCCGCGCCCCGCTTGTGGTGGGTGCGAACCATGCGCCGGAGGTCATCCTCACTATCAGCTTCGCCGCCCATGAACCAGCAGTGCCCGCCGGTGACGGTGATCGGGCGGGTCGCGACGACCAGCCGTGGCCCGCGGGCCAGGCCGGCCGCGATCGCATCACGAACGACCACGTCCAGATAGGCTCGCGCGCCGAGGTCCCGTGCTGTCGTGACGCCCACGCCGAGCAGATCACGGGCGTTATGCAGCATCAGGACGAGTTGCTGCTCGTCGGTCTCGCTGCGCATCCGCGCGGCCGGCTGGGGGCCGCCGTCGAATCCGAGATGGACGTGGCAGTCGATCAGGCCCGGACCACGACCGCGCCGTCGGTCACCGTCGCGTCACCGGTCATGACGCGCCGCGCGGTGAGCACCTCTGCCATGCCACCACCTCGCCTCGGCCAGCCCGCAGAGCGCGAACGGCAGCGTTGGCGACGGGAATCCACGCTATGGGAGCACCGGAAACACCGTCAAGGCCGCGGATCATGACCAATGCCGATTGCCGGGCGGGGATGGTGCAGGTGATCAGGTACAGCCGGTGCAGGATATGGGGGTGGGAAGTCTCAGAGACGCGATCGACGGTACAACTGCCGAAATGCTCCGCGCCCGACAGGGCGTCAAATGGACAACTCCAGGTCCGGGCGGATTCGGCGCGGCAATTGCGGAGATGGACTTCGGCGCCGCCGCGCCGGTCATCGACGCGCTGGAACGGCTGTCAGAGAACGCGGCGTTCGGCTACCTGCCGCCGCATCTTTCTGAGGAACTCGCCGTGGTGTGCGCGGAGTTCGAGCTGCGCCGCTTCGGATGGGAGCTTGACCCCGCGGTGATCCACCCGGTTCCTGACGTGATCAAAGCTCTGGAGATCGCCATCACGCATTTCTCGCGCCCGGACTCGCCTGTCATATTGCCGACGCCCGCTTACATGCCGTTTCTCATCGTGCCTGGCCTGCTCGGCCGCGAGATCATCCAGGTGCAGATGCGCAACGACGGAGGGTTCTTCACCCTCGACCTCGACGCGATCGAGGACGCCTTCCGCGCCGGAGGGCATCTGGTCGTCTTCTGCAACCCTTACAATCCGCTCGGCCGCGTCTTCACTCGCGACGAGATGATGCGGCTTACTGAGGTGGTCGACCGGCACGGCGGCCGCGTTTTCGCTGACGAAGTCCACGCGCCGCTCGTCTATCCGGGGCAGCGACACATCCCGTACGCGTCGACCTCTGACGCTGCCGCATCACACACGCTGACCTCGACGTCCGCCTCCAAAGCGTGGAACCTGCCGGGTCTCAAGTGCGCAGTGGTGATCCTCAGCAACGAGCCGGACAAGCAGCACTGGGAGGAGATGGGAGTCTTCGCATCGCACGGTGCGAGCAATCCCGGCGTGGTCGCCAACATCGCGGCATTCCGGCATGGCGAGCCGTGGCTGGACGAAGTCCTCGCTTATCTCGACGAGAGTCGTCAGCTGCTCGGCGGCCTGCTCAGCCGAAAACTTCCGACGGTGCGCTACCGACCGCCCGACGGCACCTATCTGGCCTGGCTGGACTGTACGGCGCTGGATCTCGCCGAGTCGCCCGGCGTACTCGTGACTGACCGGGCGCGCGTCAGTGTCGTGGACGGGCCAGCCTTCGGCGCCGGCGGCGCAGGGTCGTTCCGGTTCAACTTCGCGACGCCGCAACCGCTCCTCACCGAGATGATCGAGCGGATCGCCGCCGTCCTCAACACCGGGTAGGACCATCACCTTGCGCTATACCCGGTTGACTCTCCCCCGGCGGGAGACAGGATGCTGGCGTCGTGACGCTGCCTGCCTTAGCTGTCCGCAGGCTTTCAAGCCAGCTCGGATGCGGCGGCGCCGATCAGGCCACAACCGCTGGTCAGCGGCGGCGCGGAAGGCACGGCCGAGTCCTCGTATCCGATCAGTCCGTAGCGCATGGCGGTCATCAGAGCTTGGGCGCGGTTGGCCGCACCGAGCTTGTCGTAGAGCCGCGCGACATAGGTCTTGGCGGTCGACTGGCTGATGTACATCGAGAGCGCGATGGTTGGGATCGACAGCCCGTCCCTCAGGTACCGCAGGACCTCGGCCTCTCTCGGGCTGAGCGCCAGCCGGTCCCTGATCGTGCGTCGCCTGGTGATCGCCACGGCCAGGCCCGAGGCCGTGAACGACGATGCGGCTACCGCGGCGTGCCTGATCGCGGCGAGCACTTCCTCGACGGGAGCGGTCTTCGCCACGAACGCGGATACGCCGGTCTCCATCGCGCGGAACAGCACATCGTCCTCACCCCGCGAGGTGAGCATGACAATCCCCAGGTCGGTGTAGAGATCGCGGAAGTTCCTCGCGAGTCGCATGCCGTCGCCATCGGGCAGCGTTGCGTCGATCGTGACGACATCGGGGCCAGACTGGGCGATCGTCTCGGGTGCCAGGCCGGCAAAGCCGCACTCAGCCACGATCTCGATGTCAGCATGCTCCGCGACTAGCTGGCGCAGGCCGTACCTGGTGAGTGTATGGCCGTCCACTATGGCCAGGCGTATCGTCATCGCGAACCCCCCCAGGCTCTGCATTACGGTGCGTCAGCGGAGCCCCTCGTGCTTGCGCGGCAACCTGGACGCGACTCACCTGGGATGCTTCTGACGTGGCATCACGAACTAGACGTGGTGCCCTTGTGGCTAGTTGGCATAGCCTTTGCATTGTTGTCGTTCTGTGATGAGAGGTTGCTCGCTCGTTCACTAGCGGCCGGTGAGGACCGCGAGAAACGCCCCGGCGAGCATGTAGGGCCCGAAGCTGATCATGGCGCGCCTGGAGATCCTCCGGCTGGTGAGCAGGACGAGCCCGACGGCGGCAGCCGTCACGAAGCCGAGGCTCGCCCCGGCGAGCAGCGTTCCCCAGCCAAGCCAGCCGAGCAGCAAGCCGATCAACCCGGCCAGCTTGATATCCCCGCCGCCCAGCTGGCTGGCGCTCAGCAGGCCGAGCACCAGGTACGCGGCGCCGAGCGCCAGTCCGCCAAGCAGCGCCCTGGCGAATCCCGGCCAGGCGCCATCGGCTGCCGCGGCCAGCGCCAGCAGGACGATCATCCCCGGATAGGCCGGCAGCGTGAGCCGGTCAGGAAGCCGCTGCACGGCGACGTCGACCTGCGCGAGCGCCACGCCAAGTATGGCGAGGAAGGCGGCCGCACCAAGGGCTGGCTGGAAGCCGATCCTTGCGGCCAGGAGTGCCAGAACGGCGGCTGTCACCACTTCGATCGCCATCGGCGCGCCAATCCAGGATCCGCAGTGCCAGCACCGGATCGCTGGGCGCCACGGCAGCGCGGCCGCGCACTCCCGGCAGGTCATCTCCTCCGGCTCGCCGCTCGGCACGGACATCCTGGCTACCTGGCCGCGCAGCACCGTGCCGGCCGGCAGGCCGACGGCCGCGCTCGTCGCGACCGAGATCACGTCCATCATTTACGCCTCGCAGCGCCGGGGGATCTGCTAGAAGTTCGATTAACGGTCCCAGGCGACGTCTGTCCTTCGCTGGCCCTTGTCATCCGTTCGAATGACGTGTCGGCCGATAAGACGAACTTGTCCGCTCGTTATCCGGAAGTCACTTTCGGTCATGATCAAACCTATACGCTGCCCGGTACTAGGCGGCACGGTGCCGTCCAGAAGGCGTGGATCGCTCGCCGGCCTGTCGAAGGAGTTCCGAATGCTGAAGCACCTGGTGTCACTCAACAACCGTCTCGCTCAGTTCCGCAGCGACGACCGCGGAGTGACCTCGGTCGAGTACGGCCTCATGGTCGCCTTGATCGCGGTCGCGATCATCGGGTCGGTCATTGCGCTCGGCGGAAAGCTGAACACCCTGTTCACCGACGTCGCCAACGCGATCTGACCAATAGCTCTCAGGGGAGCGAGGCGGGTTAATTCGCCTCGCTCCGCGTGCTGCCACACAACTCGCTCCGCCTGCTGCCACAAAAAGGAGGATTCCGATGCTTGCTGTCTTCGCGTCGGCGCGGCGGATTCTGGACCGTCTGCGGGTCCTGGATGAGCGGGGCGTCACCTCCGCGGAGTATGCGCTGATGGCGACGCTGATCGCCGTCGTGATCAGCGGCGCGGTGGCCGTGTTCGGGTTGAGGGTCAGCAACTTGTTCAGCGGGATCGTCGGCGCCCTCTGAAGGTCGAACATCGGACCGTGCGACGGCTGGCCCGCACAGCTCGCACGGTTGCCGGAATTGGAAGGGGGTTAGCGAGGATGAGTCGGCGACTGTTCGGTTCGCCCGATCGGGGGGCTGCCGCGGTTGAGTTCGCGATCATGCTCCCGCTGCTGCTGCTGATCATCTTCGGCATCATCGACTTCGGCCGGGCACTCAACGCCCAGATCACGATCACCCAGGCGGCGCGGGAAGGGGCCAGGCTCACGGCCCTCAATCAGCCGAACGTGGTGAGCCGTACCCAGGCAGCGGCGACCGGGCTCAGTGGGCTCAGTGTGACCGTGGCGTCATCCTGCCCAGCCGGCTCGGGACCGACCGCCAACGCCGACGTCCAGGTCAGCTACTCCTTCAACTTCATCACGCCAATTGGCGCGATCGCCAAATTGTTCGGCGGGTCGGGACTCGGGTCCACGCTCACGCTCACCGCCGAGGGAGTCATGCCATGCGAAACCTGATGCGAGGCCTGGCCCGTCCAATGCTCCGCCTGCTCGGCCGCGACGACCGGGGCGCTGTCGGCGTGCTCGTGGCGATACTGGTAGGCGGTGGCGTGCTGCTCGGGTTGGGTGCCCTGGTCGTCGATGTCGGGCAGTTGTACTCCGAGCGGGCTCAGCTTCAGAACGGCGCCGACGCGGGCGCGCTGGCCGTGGCCAAGAGCTGCGCGGAGGGCAGTTGCGCGTCGGGGGCCGCCACGCTGTACGCGAATAAAAATTCCGCTGACGGTGTTTCCGCTGTCAACCTGGTCTGCGGTTCGGGCGCCCTCGGTGCTTGCCCTGCCAGCACCGGCAAGATCTACGACTGCCCGTCGGCGCCGAAGGCCGGCACGAACTACGCGGACGTACAAACGTCCACGCTGACGACGAGCGGGTCGACTCTGCTGCCGCCCTCGCTCGCCCGGACACTGCTCGGCATGAGCACTTACAAGGGCTCCACTGTCTATGCCTGTGCCCAGGCATCCTGGGGGCCGCCGCTGGCGTCGAGCGGCCTCGCGCTGACAATCTCGGCGTGCGAGTGGGACGCGGCGACGCAGAACGGGACGGTTTTCGCCCCTCCGCCGCCGTACCCGCCCAACCCCCTTCCCTCGCCGTCCCTCGACCGCCAACTCAAGCTGCACACCACCTCAACCGTAGGCGGCTGCCCAACCGAGCCAGCCGGCGCGGACGGACCAGGCCTGTTCGGCTGGACCAGCGATCCGACCAACAGCTGCCTCACGCCGATCATCAACGGCCAGTTCGGCGGCAGTACGGGTACCAG
>WNFI01150222.1_pt1 | contig 11235 bp, 10 predicted proteins | sample 5400471 | NCBI WGS metagenome assembly WNFI01 (sample SAMN13153348, study PRJNA577476) | soil metagenome | isolation source: 100 cm saprolite on Douglas fir-dominated hillslope | place: USA:California | collected 2013-09-17
GGCCTGCATGACCGAACCGAAGATCCTGAGCCCGCCCGGCAAGCCGAGGGCGATCTGGGGGCGCCCGTCCTTGAGCACGATGAACGGCGACATCGAGGTGGTGACGCGCTTGCCGGGCTCGATCGACTGCGCCTTGCCGGGATGCGGGTCGAACAGGAACATGTAGTTGTTCGGAATGATGCCCGAGCCGGGCACCATGATCCGGGCGCCGAAGGTGCTGTTGATGGTCTGGGTCGATGAGACGATGTTGCCCAGATCATCCGCCACGGTCAGATGCGTGGTATTCGCCGACTCCGGCACGAGCGTGCCGGCGGCGAAGGTCCCGGCCTTGGCGGTGTCGATCTCGCGCCGACGGCTGGCCGCATAGGACCTCGACATGAGGCGGTCGACCGGCACGTCGAGGAAGTCCGGATCGCCGGTCGAAGCGGCGCGATCGGCGAAGGCGATCTTCAGGGATTCGACGATGAGATGGATTCCGGCGGCGGTGCCGAAGCCGATTCCGGCGATGTCATAGGCCTCGAGAATGTTCAGCATCTCGACGATGTGGACGCCGCTGGAGGAGGGCGGCGGCGGGCCGACCACCTCGAAGCCGCGATAGGTGCCGCGGACCGGCTGCCGCTCGATCGTCCGATAGCTCCGCAGATCGTCGACCGCCAAGAGCGAGCCCATGCTCCGCAGCCGATCGATGATGTCGGCGCCGAGCGCACCCTGATAGAGCAGATCGGGCCCGTGCTCGGCGATGGCGCGGAGCGTATCGGCGTAGGCCGGCTGCAGCAGGCGGTCGCCGGGTTTGAGCGGCGTTCCGCCCGGGAGCAGGAGTGCTGCAATCGTCTTGTCCAGCTCGAGCTCGGCGGCGGCATCGCTGATGCACTCGGACAGGAGCGGCGTTGCGCGGAATCCGCGCGACGCATGGCGGATGGCCGGCTCCATGACGCTGGCGAGGTCGAACGTGCCGTAGCGCTGGAGCGCCTCGCACCAGCCCTTGAGGTTGCCCGGCACGGCGATGGACTTGGCCCCGACCGCGTTCAGGCGCCCCTCGGTCTCCATGTAGTCGGGCCAGGTGTCGGAGCGCGGCTTGTAGCTGTCGGCGCGCGCGGCCGCCGGTGCTGAGGACTGCCCGTCCAGCACCAGATGCCTGCCGTCGGCGAGCCTGATATGCGCCATGCCGCCGCCGAAGATCCCGACCATCATCGGCTCGACCACCGACAGCGTGAACAAGGCGGATATCGCCGCGTCGACGGCATTGCCGCCGGCCGCCAGCATCTCCGCGCCGGCGGCCGATGCGAGCGGATGGTTGGCGACGACCATGCCGCGCGCGCCGGAAGCCGGCCGCTTCTCGCAGTCGAACGGGGCGTCGGTGCGCTGGCGCCAGGCGGGGGCGGTCATCGGCGAGGCCTCAGCCGGCCAGGCCGGCGAAGAAGTCGGCCCGGGCCTTGGCGCCGGCGGCGATGAAGGACAGGTCGGAGCCGCCGAGGAGCAGGCGGGCACCCATCTCGACGTAGCTCTTGGCGTGCACCGTGTCGTAGATGCCGCCCATGCCCGGCCATTTCTTGTGCTTGCGGCAGGCTTCGATCATCCGCCGATAGGCGTCCTTGACGCGTTCGTGGCCGTACTCGCCGGGGATGCCCATCTCCAAGGTCAAGTCGTTGGTGCCGATGAGGAGCGCGTCGATCCCCGGCACGGCGGCGATGGGCGGGCCGCCGACCGACCGCTTGCCGGCGGGGCTGTAGCGGCAGGCATCCGCCGCTGCGCGCGCCTCCTCGGCGGTATCGACATGGGGGAAGACGATGCCCAGCACGCCGGCATCGAGAAGCCGCGCGGCATCGGCGAGATTCTGATGGGTGACGCGCGCAACCGGCGTCACGCCGGCGCCGATGGCGGCGATGGCGACCTGGCCCGCCTGGTCGATCCCGAGCGGGCCATGCTCCAGATCGATGAACAGCCAATCCATGCCAGCCTGCTTGGCGATGAGCGCGATCTCCGCCGATTTCACCGCCCGCATTCCGAGGCCGACCGCGACCTTGCCCTGGGCCAGCTTCTGCTTCGCGTGGTTCTCCGTCATCTCATCGTCCTCCCTCGGTCATTGGCGCCAGCCTTCGGCGGCTGGGGCGATGAACTGTTGCTGGGCTAATAAGGATAGTCGTCGATCTTGAGCAGCGGAAAGGCGCTGAAGACATGCGGCGCCGTCATCGGCTGGGCCGGGTGCAGATGCGATTTTCCGAGCTCGGAGAAGCCGGTTACGCCGATGAGGCCAAGGCAGCGCTGGGCCTCGTCTTCCAGGAGCTCGAGCATGCGCACGATGCCGGCCTCGCCGGCGGCCGCAAGCGCCAGGCATTGCATGCGGCCGAGCCCGATCAAGCTCGCCCCGGACGCGATCGCCTTGGCGAGATCGGTGCCGCGGCAAAATCCGCCATCGATCATCAGCTTCGCCTTGCCGGCGACCGCGTCCGCGATCTCCGGCAGCACCTCGATCGAGCCGCGGCCATGATCCAGCTGGCGGCCGCCATGGTTCGAGACGTAGATCCAGTCGACCCCGTGATCGAGCGCAATTCGCGCGTCTTCGGATGTCGCGATGCCCTTGAGGATGAGCGGCGTCTTCAGCCTCAGCCGGATGCGCTCGATGGTGCGCCAGTCGAGTGCCGCCTGGAAGTCCTGGCCGCTGGCGCGCTGGCGGCTGGCGGTGCGATGGCGCTTGGCGAGGTCGCGTTCGCGCCGGCTGTAGAGTGCGGTGTCGACGGTCACGCAGAATGCCGCATAGCCGCACGCCATGGCGCGGTCGACATGGTCGTCGACGAAGGCATCGTCGCCGCGGACATAGAGCTGGAAGATGCGAAGCGCGTCCGGGGCCGCCTTGGCGACTTCTTCGAGGCCCGGCAGGCACACCGAGCTCAGCATGTGGCCGACACCGAACCGGGCCGCCGCGCGCACCGCCGCAGCACCTCCGCCCGGATCGAAGGATTCCAGCGCGCCGACCGGGGCCAGAATGATCGGCAGGCGGAGCGTGCGCCCGAAGGCGGTCACCGCCGTCTCGACCTTGCTCACGTCGCGGAGCACCCGGGGCCGGAAGGCGATGGCATCGAGGCCGAAGCGATTGCGCTTCAGCGTGGTCTCGGTCTCGGTGCCGCCGACGATGTAATCCCAGGCGTTCTGGTTGAGGTTCTGGCGCGCCTTCTTGATGATCTCGTGCAGCGTCAGGAATTCACTATCGCTCATGATGCGGGGAAGAGCTCGGGAGAAGGGATGGGATGGCGGCTGAAGCCTGTTGATGATCGGAGTCGCCGGCGGACCGGTCAAGGTTGATTCAGGGGAGCTCGACCGGGTCGAGCGGCGCGATCGGGCGGCGGATGCGCTTGAAGGGATATTGCAGCATATTGGTGGTGAGCGAGCCCGGCGCGTTCACGTAGATGATATCCTTGGCGATGGGCGCGAAGCGCGCATGGAAGTGCTGGGTCGATTTGACCACCAGGATCTTCTTCGCCTTGGGGTCGATGCCGAGCTCGGTGAAGCAGTGCTCGCTGAAAGTCTGCTGGCGGATGGAGTTGAGCACGATGTCGATGCCGGCGGCGCGAATTGCGGCGGCATCGCCCAAGGGCGCATAGCCGCCGAGCGCCCATTGCTTGGCATCGCGGCTGAGCTTGGTCACCGTCGCCTCGAGGTCGACCGGGAGGCCGGAGAACGGCCCGAGCTTGCCGCCGATGCGGACCGCGAAGGTGCTGCCGACGCCGGCATCGAAGCAGAGCTTGACCGCGACGGGATCCCAGATCATGGCGAGGGCCGCATTGGTGCGAGCCCCTCCGCCTTCGCCTTGTCGCCATCGGTCACCACCACGACGCTGGCGCCCATCTCGGGAAAGTCTGACCAGGCGAAGCCGTGCACCAAGGAGACCGACAGGACGCCGTCCTTGCCCTCCATGGCGTGGGTCTCGTCGACGAAGCTGCGCATCGGCTGGCGCGTGGTCGGGTAGGCGCCGACCATGGGGATGTCGAACTTCGCCATCACCGGCCTGATCTCGCCCTGCCGCGCGCGGCGCACGAGATCGAACAGATCCGCCGCGCGCTCCGAGAAGTCGATATGCGGGAACTCCTTGCAGGCCATCAGCACGGTGGCGTTGGCCAGCATCTTGGCGGTGACGTTGGCATGCAGGTCGAGCTCGGCGCCGATCGGCACGTCCGCGCCGACGATGGCGCGCGCCCGCTCCAAGATGTCGCCTTCGCAGTCATCGTAGCCGGCAGCCATCTGCGCGCCATGCAGCATCAGCAGCACGATGTCGACCGGCATCGCCGCCTTGAGGTCGGCCAGAATCTCGTCGCGCAGGGCCTCGTAGTCCGCCTGCGGCGGCGGCGCGCTGGGCTGAGCCTCGCAATAGAGGCTCTCGACCACGCGCATCTGATGCTCCTTGCCGAGCCGGATGAAATCCTTGTAGCCGAGCGCATCGTCGAGCCGGTTCTTGCCCTCGCCGGTTCGCGGGCGAACCAGCAATTCCTCGAAGCTGCGGCGGTTGGTGGGGACGTCCGCCGCCACCGCGACCGAGAAGAAGCGCGCGCCGCCGGCGGTGCCTTGGAGTTGCGCAGCAATGCCCGCGACCTCGCCCGCGGTCGATGCGCGGCTTGCATGGGCGATGCCGCAGCCTTTGGCGATCCGGACGAGATCGGCGCCGAGTGCGGTGTGGGTCCGCTGCATCCCGGTCTCGCCATAGAGCCCGTTGTCGAGGACGACGATGGAGAGATTGCCCGGATTCTGCGTCGCCACCGTGGCAAGCGAGCCCATTCCCATCAGCATGTCGCCGTCGCCGGTGATGACGGCGACGGGCGTGATCGGACGGGCGAGCGCCAGCCCGAGGCCAAGCGCCACCGCGCCGCCCATCGCCCCCCAGAGGTAGAAGTTGCGATCGTGATCCTCGACGGCGGCGACATCGTAGGTGGCGGAGCCGAGCCCGCTCACAACGACGAGATCGCCGCGACCTGCCAGAAGCGCGGCGACGACCTGGCGGCGATCGAGCTCGCCGCCGCTCACTTGAGGAAGCTCTTGCGGCCGATCAGCCGCTGTCCCAGGAGAACGACCGTGGCGGTGCCGCCTTCGAAGGCGGATGCACAGGCGGCGTCGGCGATTTCCGCCACTTCGTTCGGCCGGTCCGCCCGCATGACGTGCAAACCGGCGAGAGCGAGGTGAGCCTCCGTCGTCTGGCCCATCGGCACCTGCCAGGAATTGAATTCGCCCCATTCGCCGCGCATGGTGACGAAGGCAAGGAAGGGAAACCGGCAAGTCCGCACCAGCGAGAACATGTTGATGCAGTTGCCGACGCCGCTGCTCTGCATGAGGACGACGCCGCGGTCGCCGCCGAGCCAGGCGCCTGCGACCAAGGCCACACCCTCTTCCTCGGTGGTGAGGACGGTGGTGCGCAGGCCCGGATCCGCATGCGCCATCTCGATCACCTCCTTGTGGCCGGCATCGGGCACATAGGCGATCTGGGCGACCCGGTATCGCTTCAGCGTCTCGTAGAGCTGAAGCGGCCAAACCGAAGAGTCTCGCATGATCTGGGGAGCGGGCTGCGCCATCGCGGTTGAGGCTAGCGGAGGCGTTCCAGTCCGAGCAATGTCGTTTCGCGGGGCTCGGCTCAGATGCCGTAAACGCCGGGCCGCGCCCATCAGGTTAATTAATTGATATTGCTGGTATTTAGGGAGAGATCCAGGATCAGGCGGCTTCGCCATAAAGCCAGGCGACCCCGTCATAGGCCTGGTCGACGGTTCGGCTGGCGAGCATGGCATTGCGCAATTCCGCCGCCACGCCGCTTGCATGATAGAACTCGCCATAGACGCGGGCCATCAGCTGCACGCGGCCGGTGCGCAGATAGCGGGAATCGCCATAGACGCGAAGTGCGGCTGGAACATCGTCGGGCCTGCGCTCGATTTCCTCGGCGAGGCAAACCGCATCCTCGATCGCCATGCAGGCGCCCTGGGCCAGATATTGCAGCATCGGGTGGGCTGCATCGCCAAGCAGCGCCACGCTGCCCTTGGACCAGAGTTTGATCGGCTCGCGATCGCACAGCACCCACATCCGCCAGGTTTCGATCTTGTCCAGGAGTCGCAGCACCTCGGGCCGTTGGCCCTGGAAGTGGCGTCGGAGCTCGGCCACGTCGCCCTCGGCGTTCCAGCCTTCGACATATTTCTCGGAATGGAAGACCGCGACCAAGTTGAACAGCTCCCCCCGTCGCAAGGGGTAGTGCACCAGATGCGTTGACGGCCGATCCCTCCACGCGCTCGCCGCTCTCCAAGATGACTCCGACGCTCGGGCTTTCATTCACGTCGACGACGCGGCGGCTGGTCTCCAGCGAGACCAGGTTGCTGTCGCGGCAGGCCGCCACGATGGCGCCATGCAAGTCGGCGCGGTGGGTCACGGCGTAGGGCTCGCCGAAGCGCTTGTTGAATGCGTCCGTGTTCAGGGGAATGCGCGTCACCAGCTCCCCATTTATGGCATCGCGCATTTCCATCGTCGTCGGTCGCCAGGCGTCTTCCGTCACCGCCTCGTGGAGGCCGAGCTTGCGAAGGGCCCGGAACACGTTCGGCCCGAGCTGGATGCCGGCGCCAACCTCGCGAAAGGCGGCGCTTTGCTCGAAGACGCGCACGGGAATGCCTTTTCGGGCGAGCGCCAGCGCCGCCGCCACGCCGCCAATGCCGCCGCCGACCACGAGGACGGGTTTCGAGCGGTTGAATGCCATGGGCGCCTTAGTCTCTCGCGATGGCGCGCAAGGGTGCGCGCGAGGCCTCGTTGTTCGCTTCCACGAGCTCGCCGATGAGGCGGAGCAGGATTCCCCGCTCGGAAGCACGAAGCGGTGCCAGCATGCGCTGCTGGGCGCGATCGACGGCGGGCATGATGGCGCTCAGCACCTCGCGCCCGCGCGGAGTCAAATTCAGGAGCTTGAGGCGTTTGTCGTTGGCAGCCTGCTTGCGCACGATCAGGCCCTTGGCCTCGAGCCGCTCCAGCACGCTGCCCAGCGTCGAGCGATCGAGTGCGATGAGTGCGGAAACCCGAGTGGCATCCACGCCCGGATTTTCCCGGATCGCCACCATCGCGGCGTACTGCACCGGCGTCATGTCGAAGGAAGCGCACTCCTCGATGAAGATGGCCACGGCGATCTGCTGCAATCGGCGGAACAGGTAGCCAGGCTTCGAATAGACGTCGTCCATCGACTTCCCGTGTCTCGCGCATGCCCCCGCGGAGATTGCCCCGGGGAGATTGACAGCCTACTGACATTCCGTATGCTGTCAATATTCAGGGTGCCGCCAACAAGGGGTGGCTGACGGCTCGCCCGATCACGTGGAGGGCGCGGATGAGCAATGCCGTTCCACAGACGCCGGAGCTGAAGGCGTTCTGCGAGAAGATAGAGAGCGAGAATCTCGCCGCCCTGTGGAACGTCCTGGGCGCTATGGTCACGCCCGAGCCACGGAGCCCTTGCCGGCCATTCCTTTGGCGGTTCGATCCGATCCGCTCGCGGCTGCTCGAAGCCGGCAATCTGATCACCGCCGCGCAAGCCGAACGCCGGGTCCTGGTCTTGGAGAATCCCGGGCTTCGCGGCCAGTCCAGGATCACGACCTCGCTCTTTGCCGGCGTGCAGCTGGTGCTCCCCGGCGAGATTGCGCCGGCGCATCGCCATAGCCAGTCCGCTCTACGCTTCGTCCTCGAAGGCAAGGGTGCCCATACCAGCGTCAATGGCGAGCGCGCGATCATGCAGCCCGGCGACTTCGTCATCACGCCCTCGATGACCTGGCACGATCATGGCAATGCGAGCGGAGAGCCGATGTTCTGGCTCGACGGACTCGACATTCCGGTCGTGCAGCTCTTCGATGCCTCGTTCGCCGAGCGCCTCAATGCAGAAGCGCAGACGCTCACCCGCCCGGATGGCGATTCCTATGCGCGCTTCGGCTACAACCTTCTTCCGGTCGACCAGGCGCACGCCTCGCAGACCTCTCCGGTGTTCAGCTACCCCTATGTGCGAACGCGGGAAGCGCTCGAGCAAATGCGGCGCCGCGAGGAATGGGATCCCCATCACGGCCTCAAGCTCAAATACAGCAACCCGATGACGGGCAGCTACGCCATGCCGACGATCGGCACCTTCATCCAGCTCCTGCCCAAGGATTTCTCGACAAGGCGCTATCGATCGACGGACGCGACTGTTTTCGTTCCGATCGAGGGACACGGTCGGAGCCGCATCGGCGACCAGACCTTCGAATGGCAGCCGAAGGATATTTTCGTCGCCCCGAGCTGGGCTTGGGTGTCGCATGAAGCGAGCGACGATGCGGTGCTGTTCAGCTTTTCGGATCGTCCAATCCAAGAAAAACTGGACCTTTTCCGCGAGGATCGCGAAGCGTAGTCTCCGAGACGCCGAAATCAAGAAGACGTCCAAGCTTCACAGGGAGGAGCGTGCGATGGGTCTCGTCAAGGCGTTCGCTGGGTTTGCCGTCGCTGTAGCGATGGCGGTCTCCGCCTCGGGCGCGTCCGCCCAAAGCACGATCAAGATCGGGCTCGTCGCGGAATTCTCCGGCCCCTTCGCCGATTACGGCCAGCAGATCCACAATGGGATGAAGGCCTACATCAAGCAGCACGGCGACACCGTCGCCGGCAAGAAGGTCGAGATCCTGGTCAAGGACACGACCGGGCCGGCTCCCGACATCGCCAAGCGCCTGGCCCAGGAGCTGATCACCCAGGACAAGGTCGATTTCCTGGCCGGCTTCGGCTTCACCCCTAACGCCATGGCGGTGGCCCCGATCGCCAGCGAGGCGCGGAAGCCGATGATCATCATGAATGCCGCGGGGTCGGTCGTCACCACCAAGTCGCCCTACATCGCCCGCTTTTCTATGACCTTGCCGCAGGTGACCGCGCCCTTGGCGTCTTGGAGCGCCAAGAACGGCATCAAGAAGGTCTACAGCATCGTCGCCGACTTCGCGCCGGGCATCGATTCCGAGACCGCCTTCGCCAAGGCGTTCGCCGCCGCCGGCGGAGAGATCGTCGGCTCCGTGCGCGTGCCGCTGCAGAACCCCGAGTTCGGCCCCTTCATCCAGCGCGCCAAGGATGCGAAGCCGGACGCGGTGTTCGTCTTCGTGCCGGCGGGCGAGCAGAGCATCGCGGTCATGAAGAGCTTCGTCGAGCGCGGCCTCGGCGCGGCGGGCGTCAAGCTCATCGGCCCCGGCGACATGACCGATGACGACGTGCTGGAGGCGATGGGCGATCCGGCGCTCGGCGTCATCACCACGCATCACTATTCGGCCGCGCACGACTCGCCGGAAAACCAGGCTTTCGTCAAGGCCTATGCCGAGGCCAACGGCACCAAGATGCGCCCCAACTTCATGGCGGTCGGCGGCTATGACGGGCTCGCCGCGATCTACGAGGTCGCACGCCGGCTCGACGGCAAGATCGACGGCGACAAGGCGATCGAGATCCTGAAGAACCTGAAGCTCGACAGCCCGCGCGGGCCGATCTCGATCGATCCGGAGACGCGGGACATCGTGCAGACGGTGTATGTGCGCCGGGTCGAGAAAGTCGGCGGCCATCTCTACAACGTCGAGTTCGACAAGACCGCGAACGTCAAAGACCCCGGCAAGTAGGGCCCAGCCATTCGCGCATGCGTAGTTCGCCCGCCTGTTTGAGCGGGCGCGGCAGGGCTGCGCTAACGCGGTGTTGTCTTCGTAAGATATTGAACTTGAATGATTAAATATTCCTCAGCAGGAGGGGTCGCGGAGCTTCGCGAAGATCACGTCCTGGCGCCGGGCACCGCCCTTGGATTCATCGAAATGTAACTATACTGTCATGAAGTCGTCTGCCGATGCTGCACACAATCCGCCCGGCATAAAGCGGTGGGAACGCGAAGGCGGGGGGCGACTGGGAGTCGAAACGAGGGAGCCGAAGGGCCGGTCTGGCGGCGTTGCTTAGGCTGGGGCGAGCGAGCCCTTGGGCACAGCCAGCCGACCGAAACGCTTGCTTCAGTCAATCAATCAGCGCCGGAACGGGTAGCCGCGGTGTTCGCGGCACCATCTCCCCGTCCTGGGGCGACTGTCTGGAAGGAGAACAAGATGAAATCGTTGTTGGTAGGCGTGTCGATGTCTGCCTTGGCGATGCTGGCGCCGATCGGCCCCGCATCCGCGCAAGGCATGGAGAAGCTCGTGGCCGCGGCAAAGGCCGAAGGCCAGTTGACCGTCATCGCTCTGCCGCGCGACTGGTGCGGCTATGGCGAGGTGATCGACAGCTTCGCCAAGAAGTACGGCATCAAGATGAATGAGCTCAATCCCGACGCCGGCTCCGGCGACGAGGTCGAGGCGATCAAGGCGAACAAGGGCAACAAGGGCCCACAGGCGCCGGACGTGATCGACGTGGGCCTGTCGTTCGGCCCGTCGGCGAAGAAGGACGGCCTGCTGCAGCCCTACAAGGTCGCGACCTGGAACACCATTCCCAACGACGCCAAGGATGCCGAGGGGAGCTGGTATGGCGACTACTACGGCGTTCTCGCCTTCCAGATCAACGCCGACATCGTGAAGAAGATTCCGACCGACTGGCCCGATCTGCTCAAGTCCGACTACAAGAACGCAGTCGCTCTCGCCGGCGATCCGCGTGCATCCAACCAGGCGATCCAGGCGGTGTACGCGGCCGGGCTCTCCGGCGCCAAGGGCGATGCCGGCAAGGTCGGCGATGCGGGGCTGAAGTACTTCGCCGAGCTCAACAAGAACGGCAACTTCGTGCCGGTCATCGGCAAGGCGGGCACGCTTGCCCAGGGTTCCACCCCGATCGTCATCCGCTGGGACTACAACGCGCTCTCCGACCGCGACACCCTCAAGGGCAATCCCAAGGTCGAGGTGGTGGTGCCGAAGTCGGGCGTGGTCGCCGGCGTCTACGTGCAGGCGATTAGCGCCTTCGCGCCGCATCCGAACGCCGCCAAGCTGTGGATGGAGCATCTCTACTCCGATGAGGGCCAGCTCGCCTGGCTCAAGGGCTATTGCCACCCCATCCGCTTCAACGATCTGGTCAAGAACAAGAAGGTCTCGGCCGAACTGCTGGCGAAGCTGCCGCCGGCGGCAGCCTATGAGAAGGCGGTATTTCCGACGCTCGATCAGCAGGGGGCCTCGAAAGAGGTCATCACCAAGCAGTGGGACGCCGTCGTCGGCGCCAATGTGAAGTAGTCACGACGCGATCGATTCCTCGCCCGCCCTCCCGGGGCGGGCGAGGGGTTCGCCTGCGAGACGACGATGA
>WNFI01304525.1_pt1 | contig 11234 bp, 10 predicted proteins | sample 5400471 | NCBI WGS metagenome assembly WNFI01 (sample SAMN13153348, study PRJNA577476) | soil metagenome | isolation source: 100 cm saprolite on Douglas fir-dominated hillslope | place: USA:California | collected 2013-09-17
ACTGAACAAATCTTACCACGGAAATTTCTGGCGACACATTCCGGCTGGGCGGCTCACTTCATGGTGGACTTGCTAACCAATATGACCGGGTCTATGTCCTCTGGCTTTACGCCTAATTCCTTAAGTAGTTCGTTGGCAGCATCAGCAAATTCCGGGTCTAGTTTCTTGAGCAGGTCATCTGCTGACTGCTGTAGCTTTTTGATGCTCTCTGGATTCTCCCATCTGAGGTTGATAGCGTGAAGTAACTTTTTCTTTTCATCCTTACTCAATCCCGAACGAATAAGGGCAACTAAGATTTCCTCCGTGGCTCGGTTCCATTTTTCGTGGAGCGTCTCTTGGGTAATCAGTCTCTTTTTGAAAGCCATCAAGAGGTTCTTGATTTGCTCAATTTTTCTGTAGATTGTGTACTGTAACTCAGCGTGGCGGTCGCCCTCGCTTGCCCGCTTGCTGAAATAGTAGCCAACCCACACACCCACCAAAACGAAAACGCCTCCAATGAGTGCGCCAAGTATTGCGCTTAGAATTGTTGCGGTAACTTCGGACATCACCCATCCTCTTGCGAAAATTTCTGGCAGCTTTCTTGAACTATCGCTGTGGGGTGCGGTAGACCGTTGCCGTTGGCTTGATGATTAGCTGTTTTATCGGAATACGAAGGGCCACGAACTTTACCTCTTTTGTCTCTTTTCCTTCTCTGACCTTGTAATAGGCTCCTGTGGTGTTGAGGAAGACTCGTCCGCCCGGCTTGACAGCTAAGTACTCTCGCTTCACTTCCTCTAGAAACTCTATTCCGTCCACAGGAGACCTACGGTCAAACGGAGTGTGACCGTAGGTCTCGAATGACCAGCCGTCGCCTCTGGCGTTTGTGCTAAGTACGACGGGCCACCTTGTCTTCTTATAGTTATAGAAGGGAGAACGATAGGCCATCTGTTGTTTGCTGATCTCCAGAAGGCGCTCCCACTCCTCCAGCGGTACTTCAATTGTTCTCATGGCTTTCGGTATCCTCTTGCGAAAATTTCTGGCGGCTACCCGGCATTTTTGACGATTTGGTTCGTAGCCAGACGCTCTATCCAACTGAGCTACGGGCGCGCAGTAGACAAATATTATCACAGGCGTGCGACGCGCATCTAGCCGCCGAGAGCGCTTGCCTTTTGCAGCCGGATTGCGTCATACGTCATTCGAACATGTCCGAGAACCCACCAAGGCCGAATCAAGCCGACGATTTGCCGGCCTGCGCTGGCACGGCACGAACGAAACTTCGGCTATGCGCTTCGGAGCCACGCCAGAGCAGGGCCGCCAGCGTCACAATCGTCACGATTTCGAAGCCGGCGATGGCCCACTGATAACCGAAGCGGACGTGAAGCGCGTATTGGAGCGAGTTCGTGGGTGAGGCGAGCAGTATCCCAAGCTGGTACGCCATGCCCGGCATCAAGCCACGCGCGGCGTCGGCGGAAAGCTCATTTAAGTGCACGGGGATCACACCCCAGGCACCCTGCACCCCTGCCTGCATGAGGAATGAACTCACGATCACCAGCCCCAATCCATTGCCAAATGCCCACAGCGGAATCATCAGGAGTGATAATCCCAAAGCCGCGACCATGCCTCTGCGGCGGCCGGCGACCTGGGAAACGTGTCCAAAAATGATCGCACCCAATACTGCTCCCACGTTGTAAACCATCGCGATGTTCGCAACCATCGAGGCGGAAATCTTGTGCACCTCCTTGAGGAAGTCGGGATAGAGGTCTTGAGTGCCGTGGGAGAGGAACATCATGAAAGTCATAAGCACAACTAGGTAGAGGAAGCGTTTCCATTCTGCGCCGACAATGCGCAAAACCTGTGCGGTGCTGGAGGCGCGATGTTGCTTCCAGGCTTCCGATTCCGGCACCTTCGTGCGGATGTACAGCGCGAGTAGCGCGGGCAGCGCGCCAATCCAAAACATCGGGCGCCATCCCCAAACAGGCAAGAGAAATCGCGCGGCAATCGCGGCGAGCAGATATCCGATGGAATATCCGCTCTGCAAGATGCCGCTGAGGGTGCCGCGCCAACGCACTGGCGCTGCCTCCATCGCCAGCGACGCTCCGACTCCCCATTCGCCGCCCATGCCGATTCCGAAGAGCGCGCGCAGGATGATGAACACCGTAAAGTTGGGTGAAAAACCGCATAAAAGCTCGATGACCGAGAAATAGATCACGTTGGCCATGAGCGGAATGCGGCGGCCGTAGCGGTCCGCAAGCAGCCCGAAGAGCAGTGCGCCGATGGGTCGCATGGCCAGTGTCGCCGTGGTGGTGAGAACGATTTCTTTCTTGGTTACGCCAAATTGATGCGCCAGCGTATCGAAGAGAAAAACGACGATGAAGAAATCGAATGCATCGAGTGTCCAGCCGAGGAATCCGGCAAGAACTGCGTGATGCGTACCTGAACGAGTTGGCGGCGCTGAGGTCGTCATCTCAGTTTGCTTGCCACTCCGCTGGCTTGGGCATCAGGCGTGACAGGGTCAAGCCACTCACGATGGCGAGAATGGCCAGAAGCAGCGCCTCTTGATAGAAACCGAAACAGAGCTTACCGATCCCGAAGAGAGCGGAATAAATGAGTACGCAGCCCAGGAGCCAACTGAGAAGATTTCTGCCCAGGTCGCGCGTGGCCGGCACATCGCCGGCCAGCTTGGCGACCGGTTCCCAGCCGGTGATTTGCGGACGCACCTTGCTGTAAAACTTGATGAGCGTGTCATTGGGCTCCGCCGGGGTAAGGAGGGTGACGGCGATCCACGCCAGCGTGGTGATCCCGGTGGTACAGAGCGTTGTCTTGGCGAAAAGAACCGCGACAGACCCGCTGAAGGGCTGCGGGCGGCCAATGAGAGCATTCCACAGCCCACTATAATGAAGAGCGAGAGTCGTGACCATCGCGGCGAGCATGGCGGAGATTTCGCTCCAGGCGTTGACGCGCCACCAATACCAGCGGAGCAGATACACGCCGCCGGTCCCGGCGCCGAGTTCGAGAACAAATCTCCATCCATCCGAAACGGACTTCAATTCCCAGGAAACCGCGGCGGCGGCGGCCACGAGGAGAGCGGTGGCCAATCGTGAAGCATTCACGAAATGCGATTCGCTTCCCTCCTTCTTCAGAAAGCGCCGGTAGAAATCTTCGATCAGGTAGGAACTGCCCCAGTTGAGCTGCGTGGCGACCGTGGACATGAAGGCAGCCATGAATCCAGCAAGGAGGACTCCCAGGAGCGCGTGCGGCGTCTGGCGCGTAGCCACCAACATGAAGCCGCGTTCGGGCTGTGCCAGATTCGGGTATAGGACGACGGCGACGAGAGCGGTGAGAATCCAAGGCCAGGGGCGCAGCGCGTAGTGCGCAAGGTTAAACCACAGGACCGAGAGCAAGCCATTGCGTTCATCTTTAGCGCTGAAGATGCGCTGCGCGATGTAGCCGCCGCCCCCCGGTTCCGCGCCTGGATACCAGAACGCCCACCACTGCACCGTCAGGTGCACGACAAAGGTAACCACAGGCAGGGTCCAGAGGGCTTCGCTGGTGAGCCCACGCGAAAAATCGGGCAACAGCGCGGTGATGTCGCTGGCGCCGGGCCCAGCGGCGGCGCGGCGTTCCGCGAGCTTTGCCAGAAGCTGAGGCATCCCGCCGACGGCGCGGACGCCATACCACGCCACAGCGATTACGATGGCCATTTTCAAGACGAATTGAAACACATCGGTCCAGAGGACACCCCACAGACCGCCAAGCGAAACATAGATGCCCGTGAAAGGCATCAGAAAGAAAACGCATATCAGCAGCGCTTTCAGATCACTGATACCCATCGAAGTGCTGATGATGTATACCATGGCCTTCGTGACCCAGCCAAGGATCAGGCAATTCATCAACAGGCCGAGATACACGGCGCGAAAGCCGCGCAAGAACGCGGCGGGCTTGCCGGTGTAGCGCATCTCGGCGAATTGCACGTCGGTGATAAGTCCAGAGCGGCGCCACAGGCGCGCGAAGAGGAAGACGGTCATCATTCCCGAAGGCAGAAAGCTCCACCACAGCCAGTTGCCGGCAATGCCGTTGGCGTAGACAAACCCGGTGACCGCCAGGGGTGTATCGGCCGCGAAGGTCGTCGCGACCATGGAGGTTCCCGCAAGCCACCACGAGACGTTCCGGCCCGACACGAAATAGTCTTCGGTGCTTTTGCCAGAGCGGCTGCGGAAGTACAAGCCGAGAAATAAGGTGATGAGCAGATAGCCGGCGATGGCGGCCCAATCCGAGGCGGCGAGGGTCAAAGGGCGTCCTTTCTCCACAAGCCAGCTGCGCGCAGTACTATGTAGCACTACCGGGCGCTAGGTATCACGGTTTTTTCCGGGTTTTGCGCGGCGTCATGCGAGCGTGAAGCAGGATTCTACACCGTAGGCATCGGGAGCGCTCCCCGGCTTCAGAAGTGGCAGGAGGCCGCGCCGCGCTTCTGCAGATATTTCTGGTGATACTCTTCTGCACGATAAAAAGTGCCGGCAGGCGTGATCTCCGTCGCGAGAGGCCGCTTGAATTTGCCGCTGGCATCGAGCGTTGCCCGGGACTTCTTGGCTGCGGCTTCCTGCTCCGGCGAATGAAAGAAAATGGCGCTGCGGTACTGCGTGCCGAAGTCCGGCCCCTGGCGGTTCACCTGTGTCGGGTCGTGAGACTGCCAGAACACACCCAGCAACTGCTCGTAACTCAGTTTTGTTGGATCGAATGTCACCTGCACAACTTCCGCATGCCCCGTTTCATCGGTGCAAACGTCTTTGTAGGTTGGGTTCGGCGTCTCCCCGCCGCTGTACCCTACCGCGGTATCAATCACTCCGGGCGCGCGCTGGAACGCCGCCTCCACGCCCCAGAAGCAGCCCGCTCCGAAAGTCGCTATCTCTGCCATGGATATCTCCCTTTCGATCAATCTCTTGCTCTTGTCACATCGTGAGCACATCACTTCGATGCGCGAACCGTTGCCTGCGATTCCCGGCACCTTCAAGGTGACTTTCGCCGGGCCGGCGCCGCGCCGGCTTTTAACTTCTCCTGCGCCAGCGCCTTATAGGGGCCGTTTACGGAAGCCGCCTGTGTAAACGCCTCCCTGGCCTCCGCAGTTTTTTTCAGATTTAGCAGGGCATATCCCAGACGGTATTGATTTCGTCCGTAGCTTCCATCATCGGACTTCAGCAGTGGAGCCGCGGCTTTCAGATTCTCGACCGCCTGGGTATTGTCCTTCTTTTCGATGTTCACCTGTCCCAGCGAACTCAGCGCCAGGCCCTTCTGCAGGTTTTTCTGCTGGGCCCACTGTTCGTCGGTCACACCTTCGGGCTTTGGCGCCGCACCGAGCAGGGAAATTGCTTTTTTCGCGTACGTTTCCGCTTTGGCGAGTTGATCGAGTTTGTCGCAATAATAATCGGAAAGCAGCAGCAGCATCCCCAGGTTGTTCGCATCCTTGGCCAGAAGTCCATTCGCCACTTCCAGCATCTTGGGCGCGTTCTGCGCCTGCTGATAGGAAGCCGCAGCTACGCCCATCGCTTGATTCGCGAAAGGTGAATCCGGAAAAACCTGCGCAAAGCGAGTCAGCAGCCCCGCGCGCTTCCCTGCGTCCTTCGCTTGAAGGGCCCCATTGTAGACCGCCTGCTGAACGTAGGCGATGCCATCTTTGTTGCTTTCCAAAGTCTGCGACTTTTGCTGTTCCCACTCGGAAGCGCCTGTTCCCGTCGGAGCAGCCGCATCCTTGAATCGCGTCAAAATCTTCTGAACTTTCTCTCCATACGAAATCAGCCGGTCCACGTCGCCTTTTTCCGAGGCTGCGCGGATCATGTTCATGGCATTCGGAAAACTATCCGGATCGAGCGTGAAAAGTTTGTCGCCATATTCAAAGGCCTTGTCGTAATTCTTCTGTCCAAGGTAGTACTCCACGTAGAGCCCATCGGCGAGGATGGCAATGTCGCCCTCGCTGCCCGGTCCTGCCGCGAACTTGTCGAGCAGCACCAGTTTCTGTGCAGGGTCCGTCGCCGCGTTAATCTCCGTCAGCGCGTGGTCCACTTCCGACCCCGCCTGAATGGGAACGAACTTGCCGATCTGCTGACCGAACACGGGACAGGCTGAGCAGGCCAGTAGAAATAGCCCGCCAGTCAACCACTTGGTCCTTCGCATAAGCGCCTCCACACGCTGGCGATGGACTGCATCTTAGTGCCGCTCATGCCTTCGCGCAAATAGATTTCCAGTTGAAGGCCTGTACCACGGAACAGAACTCAAGCCGGCCCACAGCGGGCATACTCAACAGAATTGACGCACTCCTCGATTCACGAGACGATGAAGTTTTCAGTGAGGTCGCGCAATGGACTTGGGGCTCACAAGCCGCGTGGGAATCGTTGCGGTGCCGAGCACCCTGTGGCTGGCTGCTGCGCACATTCAGAGAACGACGGGAGGGGGAGTTCCGCACCAGGTGCTGGATGTGCTTGATTCAGCGGCAGTTGCTGCCTTCGCCGCCGCCGTCGAAGCTCGATTCGGCCGCAGAGCTATCTCCGTTACCAATTCCGGTGGTCCTGCGTCTAACTTTCTTGATAGCACACAGCCGGAAAACGAGCGCTCCAACGTGGACAGTGGTGCCGTGAGGAGTCTGACCTAGCACTCCATGGCCGCCGCGACTCGTCATCTGGAACTCAGCTTGCTGCCCGAGCGCTTCGCCATTTCCCGGCTTGCCGCGGACTCGCCCATTCCCGCTTGGGCGACGCAAGGTTCCTTCTTCTCCGTCACGCGCACGGGCGACGAGCTTTCGATTGTCACGGAACTTTCTCGCGTTCCCGTGGGGGTTCCTTCCCAGCCCGGCTGGCGCGTCCTAAAAGTTCATGGGCCCTTCGTCTTGTCGGAAATCGGCGTTTTGTCCTCACTTGCCACGCCGCTCGCGGAAGCAAAAATCAGTTTATTTGCCATTTCGACTTTTGATACGGATTACCTGCTCGTCGCTTCTGAAACTCTCTCGGCGGCCGTCGCCGCCCTCGAGCGGGCAGGACACACCATAAACAGGAGCAAATCGGAATGATCAGGGAATCCCTCCCCAGCGCCAGTCACCATCGCAGCCGCCAGCCGTTTCTTGCCTTCGCCGCGCTGCTGGCATGCTTCATCGTCGCGCCGCAACTCCGCGCCGATGAGCCTTACGCGCGCAGCCGCGACTATGACCTGCAGCATTCGAAGATCGCTTTGCGCTTTGACCTCGACCAAAAAAAGGTTCTCGGAGAAGTCACGCACTCGCTCACCATTCTTCGTGACGGCTCTACGAAAATCGTTTTCGACTCCGTCGGCCTCACCATCCAGCGCGTGACCCTCAACAAGGCCGCCGCGAAATTCGAAACTTCCGCCGACAAGTTGACCATTCCTCTCCCGGCTGCCGCCAAAGCGGGAGACAAATTCGAAGTCGCCATCCGTTACGAAGGCAAACCCGCCAAGGGAATGTACTTCATCCTGCCGGACAAGGATTATCCGGACCGTCCGAATCAGATTTGGACGCAGGGCGAATCCGAAGATACGCGCTACTACCTCCCGACGTACGACTATCCCAATGATCGCCTCACGACCGAAACGATCCTCACCGTTCCCGCTTCCTGGATCACCATTTCGAACGGCAAACTCATGAGCGTCAGCGACGTCGGCAAAGGTTTGAAAACCTGGTATTGGAAAGAGTCTGTTCCCAGCTCCACTTACCTGATCACCGTTGTCGCCGGCGAATTCGAGGAGGTGAAAGATCGCTGGCGCGGCATCCCCGTCACTTATTACGCGCCAAAGGGGCGCGGCGACCGCCTCCCGGTCAACTACGCGCGCACTCCGGACATGATGGAGCTGTTCAGCAATAAATTTGGCGTTGACTACCCCTGGGAAAAATACGCGCAGGTCATGGTCGATGATTTCGTCGCCGGAGGCATGGAAAATTCCAGCGCCACTACCAACACCAGCAGCTCCCTCGTGCATCCCAAGCTCGCTCCCGAATTCCTCACCGGCCAAGACGACTTGATCTCTCATGAACTCGGCCACCAGTGGTTCGGCGATCTCGTCACCTGCAAGGATTGGGGCGACATCTGGCTCAACGAGGGCTTCGCCACGTTCATGGAAACCGTATGGACTGAAGCGCACTTCGGCAAGGATCAGGCCGATTACGCGCGCTGGAATGCCGCGCGAGAATGGTTTGAGAGCAACAATCTCTGGAACAAGCCGATCGTGCGCCACGACTTTGACGATTCCAGCGAATTCGACGGCAACGCATACGGCAAAGGCGGCTGGGTGTTGTACATGCTGCGCCATCAACTCGGCGAAGACGCCTTTTACCACGCCATCAAGCACTATCTCGAAGCGAATCGTGGCAAGAACGTGGTGACCGCCGATCTCGCCAAGGCCATCGAAGAATCTACGCATACCAGCGTCGATCAATTCTTTAGCCAATGGCTATACGGTGCGGGCGCGCCGAGATTCGACTTGAGCTACACCTACGACCCCGAAAAGCATCAGGTGATGCTCACCGTCCAGCAGACTCAGAAAGTCGAAGGGCGTGTGGGCCTGTTCCGCGTCCCCGTCGAAGTCGAAATCACTACGGCGTCGGGACCCAAGCTCTACAACATCTCCGTTTCGAAGGACAAGCAGACCTTTCCCCTGCCCGCGGAGTCTGCTCCGCTGATGGTTCTGTTCGATAAGGGCGGTCAGGTGCTCAAGTCCGCCGAGTTCCACAAGGAAAAGAAAGAGTGGCTTTATCAACTGAAGAATGCCGTTGATCTCGCCGATCGCGCCGATGCAGTTGTGGCGCTGGGCAAGCTGAAGAGCGACGAGGAGGCCGCCGCGGCCCTCGGAGAAACGCTGCGCAATGATAAAGCGTGGGGAGTTCGCGCCATCGCCGCGGACACGCTCGGGAAGTTGGGCGGCGCTTCCTCCTCCAAGCTGCTGCTCTCTGCTCTGGATTCGCATGCTAAGCCGTGGGTCCGCTATCGCATCGTCAACGCCTTGGGTAATTTCAAGGACGACCCGGCCGTTGCGGCGATGCTCAATTCCGTCGCCAAACAGGACGACTCCTATCGTGCCCGCGCTGCCGCGTTGCAAGCGCTTGGCCGCCTTAGGGGGCCCGATGCTTTCGCGACACTCGACGCTGCCGTCGCCGTCGATTCGCCGGACGGCTTCCTCCGGAACGCCGCTCTTCGCTCCCTCGGTTCGCTGGGGGACGAGAAGGCCTTGCCGCTCCTCTTGCAGTGGTCTGCCGCGGGCAAGCCCATCGATTCGCGCCGAGCGGCCATCAACAGCCTCGCGAAGATGCAGAAAGACAACAAGGACCTCACCAAGCAGATTGCCGCTTATCTCACCGAACCGCACTTTCCCGTGCGCACGGCCGCGATCTTTGCGCTCGGCGGACGTGGCGATGCCACGGCCATTCCCGCGCTGGAAGCTCTGCTGAAGAGCGACGACCTCAGCATCGAATTGGCCCCTATGATCAAAGGACAGATCGCGCGCCTGAAGAAACCCGCGGACGGAAAACCAGGAACTGCTTCCGCTGACGGCGAGGACGGTGAAGAATCCGCAGAAGCTAGCGGTGATGAAAAGCGCACGACCGAACAGCGGCTCGAAAAGGTCGAACAACTGCTTCAGGAAATGAGCGAGCGGCTCAAATCCATGGAGAAGCGCCTCCCACCCCCGAAGCATTGAGCGGTCTAAGTTTCAGTGCAGGGGCGGACTTGATTCCGCCCTCTCTGCTCTGTGACCTCTGCGTTCTCCTTGATCTCTGTGTTAATTCTTTGTATTCGAATTGCACTTTCTACGGTTCGGCAATCAATATCCGCAGATCACGCAAATTGTTCCCCGTCGGTCCGGTAACAATCGCATCCTCCAGCCCCGAAAAAAACGTGTACGCGTCGCTTCGCCGGAGTGCATCCGCCGGATCCAGCCCTATCGCGCGTGCCCGCGTCAAAGTCTCCCCGTCCGCCACTGCTCCGGCAGCGGGACTATTGCCATCGATCCCATCGGTGCCAGCACTGAGCACTGCAATCTTCTTTCCCGCTATTTTCTCCACGCACACCAGCACAAATGCCGAATTTCTTCCTCCGGTTCCATTTCCCGTTACCGGTGAACTCACCTCTCCATCCGCAATCAGCGCCACCCGCTGCCCCGCGTGCGTTTCCCGCAGCGCTTCCAACTGCTCCAGTAAGTACTCCGCCGCTGCGTCAACCGGCCAGTCGTCGGTCGTGTTGTCACAACAGGCGATGAATCCTTTCGTTTCTGCCGCGTGATGCGCGGGGTGAAACAAATCGTCCATGCCCAGCAAGAGCGAGAAATGTGAGTTTCGAAATGCGACGGCATCGGCTTTCGGTGTCTCCGGCATTTTTTCCTCGTCAAGCCAGCGCCGCAGTGCGGGCGGGAACTTGTCGTACAAGGAATTCTCGGCGATAACGCGCATGGCGTCGGCAACTGTGGTCGGGTCGGGTAGTGCCGGCCCAGACGCAAGCGCTGACTCTTTCCCGGATGGCACATCGCTCACCGCCAGTGTGACCTTCGTTGCGTAGCGCGCGGCTGCAGCGAGCCGGCCCCCTTTCACGGCGGAGATGTGTTTCCGGACCGTATTGATGGCATCGATGGGCGCGCCGCACGTAACTAAAGCGCGATGCACTTGCTGTATGTCCTTCAACGTCTGCCTAGGGTCCAGCGGCGATTCCACGAGAGCTGATCCTCCTCCCGAAAGGAGAAAGAAGACCATCGTCTTCTGATCGCATTCTTGCAGCAGCGCAAGAATCGCCTCTGCTGCTTTCCAGCTCTGGGCATTCGGCACCGGATGCCCGGCCACGAAATACTTCATTTCTGCCAGGGGCTTTCGCGCCGCGGTCGGCGCGGAGACCACGCCCTGAAGGCGCGCCGACGGCCCCAACACGAGCGCCAACCCATCCGCCATCGCGTGTGCCGCTTTGCCGATCGCCACCACACGCAGTTTTTCGAAATCCCGCAGATCGATGCTCGTTTCACCGCACACCAGCGCTGTTCCCTGGCGCTGCAGTTTTCGCTGCATCGTCGCGGGAATATCGATGGCCGCCAGCGTTTCGTGGAAAATCTGCCGGGCAAGCTGCTTCAATTGTGGCATGAGAAGTCTGTCTGAGATCTCGTTATGATGCCTTCAGAGCTTCAGGATTCAAAATGTTTGGCGGCCGGCGTCCAGCAAAAAACTCCACGACGTTTTCCGCCGCGATGCACGCCATTTTCGTCCGCGTTTCCAGCGACGCGGA
>WNFI01614841.1_pt1 | contig 11234 bp, 9 predicted proteins | sample 5400471 | NCBI WGS metagenome assembly WNFI01 (sample SAMN13153348, study PRJNA577476) | soil metagenome | isolation source: 100 cm saprolite on Douglas fir-dominated hillslope | place: USA:California | collected 2013-09-17
CAAGCACTATGGACAACGAAAGTTTTGTGGCCCAGCCGCCCTCGGCTGGGTTTAGACACCATAAAACTTAGGGTACACCAACGTAGGAACCGCTTTAGAGCGGTGGCGGTAGTTGCAAAAAACTAAAGGTGCGCCACACGCAACAGGGCATGATTTTAATCGTGCCGCAAAAGCGCTTTAATCGATTGGGCTTTTAGGCCCTGAAAAAAAGAGCAGTTACCGCACCACACCTAGCAGAGGGGAACTGGCCGTGGCGTATAGCTTGCGCGGCATCCGGCCGGCAAGGTAAGCGGCGCGCCCAGCCAGCACGGCATGATTCATGGCCTCAGCCATCAGGACCGGGTTCTCCGCGTTCGCAATGCCGGAATTCATGAGCACGGCGTCCGCGCCCAACTCCATGGCAATGGCCGCATCGGACGCAGTGCCAACGCCGGCGTCCACCACCAGCGGGACCTCCGTGATCATCTCGCGCAGGATCTGAAGGTTCGCGGTATTCTGTATGCCCATGCCGCTGCCGATGGGCGCTCCCAAAGGCATAATCGCGCTGGCTCCGGCGTCAAGAAGTCTTTTGGCAACCACAATGTCATCAGATGTATAGGGAAGAACAGTAAAGCCTTCCTTTACTAAAATTGCAGTGGCTTCGATAGTCGCCTGCACGTCAGGATAGAGTGTTTTCTGGTCGCCGATGACCTCTATCTTCACCCAATCAGAGAGCCCAACTTCGCGCCCCAGCCGTGCAGCGCGGACAGCTTCATCCGCCGTGTAACATCCGGCGGTATTGGGCAGCAGAAAGTATTTCTTGGGATCGATAAAGTCCAACAAGGACTCTTTGCTGCGATCAAGATTGACCCGGCGGACGGCAACCGTGACCATCTCCGCTCCGCTGGCCTCAATGGCGCGGGCCGTCTCCTGTCCCGATTTGTACTTGCCCGTGCCTACGATCAACCGTGAACGAAATTGCCGACCTGCAATGATGAGTGGATCCATGGGGATATTGTAATGGAGAGGACGAAGGGAGAGGGCTCTGAAGGGAGTTCAGGTCGCGCGGGTGTCTGGGGTTAAAAACTTGTGGGTCGCCCCACCAGCGCTCTAAACCTGTGTCATCCTGACCGAGACCGAGCGACGCAGGAGTAAGGGCGAGTGGAAGGATCCCGGCGATCTTTCCCATTTCCATGCAATTTCAGGGAGTTCTTTACTGTAAGACTTTCGCGTCGAAATACTTCTCTAGGTCTTGTTCAGTAACCATATCTCTGAACGCATCATCGGTGAGCACGAAACCTGTGGCCTCCTTCGCAAAATATTGAATTAAAGAGATGTCGCTCTCCCGGATTTGGGCAGAACCTGAGTGAACAATTGTTGAACGAAGAGCGTATAAGTCTTTTAGTTGTCGTTGGATGTCTTTTCTGCTGTCGAGATCCAGCCCGAGCACGTGCGCACCTCTAACCCGAAACCTATATCCTAGTTCCGAATCCCTGTTGGAACCCAACAACAAATTCTCGAGGCTTATCACATAAAAGAGGAGGGCTTGATCCGGACGTTCCTGCACACTTGCTCTCCCAGCCCACTGCAATGCCGATAGGACTCGCTTCTCAAATGCGTTCGGCTGTTGCTTAGCAAGCAACTCTGACGCGCGTCTGAAAAACGGCGTGTTCTCGAAAGGCTTTACAGTCGCGGCCATTACCAGGCCTTTTAATGGCCCTTTTAGAGTGAACCCCTCCGGAGGTGTCTTTTTGAATGCTAAGAACTGCTCGGGAATACCGCCCCCCTCCCAGAGCAGCCGGATGCCTCGAGTGGGTGGATGATCCCAACTTATAAAAAAATTCAATACATCAAGTGTTAAGCGTAGTACCTTCAACGCAGAGTCTGCACCTGCGTCAGAATCAACGGCAGAAACAGCAAGAGTGGCAGTGACATGGCCAAAGTACGTTCGTCGGACCGAACTAGACATTCTGGATTTCATTGCTTCCTTCTGTTCGTCCGAAATTATGGTACGGTCAATTGCACGCTCGATCCGACCCGCCAAGTCGTTCACATCCGCTTCATTCATCATTCTGAATGAAGCTTGGCCGAAGCTTGATGGAAATCCTTCATCCGCGAAACCAACGACTCTTATCCAGTACTCCCAATCACTTGGAGTTTCTCGTAAGCATCTTTTGAGTTCCGCAAGTGCTTTCGTTAATGCTGGCTGAAATTCACGTTCACCGATTAGGCCATCCTTGGTCGTGATGGCTTCAGTCATCGCCTTATGTAACAACCACTCTGCTGCCGTAGGGCTGATAAATCCGTCGCTTCTTACAGACTCGTATATAGTCTCTTCCAAATCGTTCAATTTGCCGACCGTATCTCCAACAACATAAAATTGGCTAGCAATTCGAAATCTTTCGGAAGATATTCCAAGGGGTTCTTCCCCCACGTGCGGGTTCTTCAGAGATTCATACAGCTCTGCAATAAAAGTGGCAGCATCCTTTATAGCCATGTCGAGGGTTATCTTCGCTGGTCGGTTCACGTAGCCCTCCGTTGCTTCATCCAATGTGCTTTCATTGCTTCACTGATTCGTTTACGAGCCGCTGCTGAAAGTCAAAGTTTGTTATCTTCGCCATCCGCGGCTGTTCGCCTTTGCCCACACTTGCTCTATCTTGCCACAAAGGGCTTATGGCAGAGCACAGAAAGCCACACCCCCTTTCACCCCACCGGCGTGGTTTTCGATCGGGTTCGAATGCGGTTCGCAGTGAAGCTCTTCAATCTGCTATTGCACTTGGCTTCAATGACCAGTTGCGCGAAAACGAACACCCCCGCAAAGCTGTGCTGTCAAGATGTACTAATTCGCAATTGATTCGCTCAAGATCGTGCGCTAGGATGAGCCAGCACTCGCCCCAGGGCGTGAACGAAACGGGCTCTTTGAAAACTTAAGGGTGGCCATCGGCTTTGCGCTGTTAGCTTTCGGTTTGTGTGCGGGTTGGTTGGTCGCTCAATAGTAAGAGCCGCGATTGGCCAGTGGGACACTCCAAGCTGTCTCAACGGAGGGGTTCACCTCAGCACACCAAAACACTGGGATACCCTGGGATGTTTGGACCTAAAGTCTTTGTTTATTGGGATCAAGGGGGAGGGGGGATCCTTTCTAAGGTTTACCGGGTGGTAATCACAACAAAAGTTGATCCGCGAATATCAGCGCAAATCCGCGGTAAGCCTTGGATTACCCCACCGGCGTGGTTTCGATCGGGTTCGGGTGCGGTTCGTGGTAAAGCTCTTCAATCTGTTGTTTGTACTTGGCTTCAATGACGCGGCGCTTGAGTTTGAGCGTCGGCGTGATTTCTCCGCTGGCGACGGTGAATTCGTCGGGAACAAGCAGGATCTTCTTGATGGTTTCAAAGTGCGCCAGCTTCTTGTTCACATCTTCCACAATGCCTTTGTACAAGCCGCGCACTTTGGGGTTTTCCACCAGTTCCTGCCGGGAATGGAAAGTCAGGCCGTTGGCGTGGGCCCAGTCTTCAAGCAAAAGGAAAAGCGGAGAGATAATGACGGACGCATACTTGCGTCGGTCACCTATAACAGCGGCTTGGGCAATCAGCACATTTGCTTTCAAGGCGTTTTCAATGGGCTGCGGTGCGATGAATTTCCCGCCAGAGGTCTTGAGCAGGTCTTTTTTCCGGTCAGTGATGGAGAGGAAGCCTTCGCTGTCAATCTCGCCGATGTCGCCGGTCTTAAACCAGCCATCGACGAAGGCGGCGCGAGTTTCTTCCGGCATCTCCCAGTAGCCTTTGAAGACCGTTGGGCCTTTGACCAGGATCTCTCCGTCGTCGGCGATTTTTACCTGAAGATCGTCATAGACCTTTCCTACCGTACCGATCTTGAATGCGCCGCGCCGGTTGACGGCCAGGGTCGGAGAAGTCTCGGTCAATCCGTAACCTTCCAGGATGGGAATCCCCATGGCGCAGAACCACTCCGCCATGTCCTTTCCCAGGGGCGCGCCGCCGGAAAAGTATGCCCGGCTGCTGCCGCCAAAACCCTGGCGAATTCTGGAATAGACCAGCCTATCCGCCAGCCGCCAGGACGGACTTTTGGGCTGTTCACCGTTGGCGATCTCCTGCATGTGGTGCTGGCCCACATGCAAGGCCCAGTCAAAGATCATTCGCTTTACGCCATGACCGGCGCGCCGCTCGGCTTCCTGCCGGACTTTTTCATAGACCCGCGGAACGCTGACGATGATGGTCGGCTTGGCCTCCTGAAGCATCTGCGGAAGCTGGTCAAAAACGGCGCAATAAGCAATGGTGACGCCATCCAGGTAACAGACGTAGTCCACATGGCGCGCGGTCACATGGGACAACGGCAGGAACGAGAGATAAACATCTCCAGGTTCCCATTCAGAGTTCTTGCTGGCCATGATCGCACAGGAAGTCAGGTTGCCATGGCTCAGCATCACGCCTTTGGATGTGCCGGTTGTGCCGGATGTGTAGATAAGCGTGGCCAGATCATCCGGCTGGATTTTGTGCGCTTGCTCGTCGAACTGGGGATCGGGATCGAGTGAGGCATCTTGGATCAGCGGCCACATGCGGATTACGTTTATTTCGGCAACGTCGTCCATGACCACGATCTTTTCCAAGCTGGTCTGCGCTTGTATGGATTGCACTTTCCGCAATTGCTCAATGGTGGAAACAAAGATCACACGCGCCCGGGAGTTTTGCAGAAGGTACAAAGTTTGCTCCGCCGTAAGCGTGGCATAGATGGGGACGTCTGCGATGCCGCTGGTGACGCAGGCAAAATCAGCAATCATCCATTCGGGACGGTTTTCACTGAGAATGGCGACGCGGTCACCTTTTTGAATGCCCCAGTGTTTCAAGGTTCGCGACAGGCTGGCCACATACGCATAGAGTTGGCGGGAGGAAATAACCTGCCATCCGTCGGCGCGCTTGAACAGGACGTGGCGCTGCACGTCATGCGCTACAGAGGAAAAGAAAATGTCAGACAGGGTCCGGACTTCCATACTAAGCGTCCAATTCCACGCCTTTCAGGACGATGGAGACCACGGAGTCCGTCAGGCCAGAGAGATGATGATCGCGGTCACGCTCGCGATCGGAGAGGATCCAGGTGGTTACAATCTCATCGACGGCGCCGAAAAAACAATGCGCGGCAATCGTTACAGATATGTCCGGGCGAAACACGCCGGTTTCCTGGCCTTCGCGCAGAACGCCTTTGATGAGATCAAAGTATTCCACCAGCAAGTTGTGGGAGAACTGGCCCAGGAACTTGGCGCTATGCCGCAGCTCTGTCTGAAATACGATTGCCATGTTGAGATTGGATCCAAGGGCTTCAAGGTGGAGAAAGGCCATCCGGCGCAGTTTTTCCCGGGGATCGCGTGTCTCTTCCAGGGCTGTCTTTGCCCGCTGGATGAACCGGTGAAAAGCGGAGTCGATGGCCGCCATCAGCAGCTCGTCCTTGTTCTTGAAGTACAGGTATATGGTTCCATCAGCCACCCCGGCGCGATTGGCAATTTCAGCCACGCGGGAATGGAAGAATCCATGCTCGGCGATGACCTCAACGGCGGCATCCAGGATGCGCTGGTGCTTGTCTGAAGTCCCGTTCAGTGTCTTCCCGATCTGTTGTGAAGGACGTTTCACCATTAGGAGAGCCTTGAATTTACTTGGATTTGCGAGGTAAGGCAATGGGAAAGTGAGGCCAAGCAGCTTGGCAAATCCGCGCGCTGAATCGGGGCGAACGTCAGGGATTTCCGGCGGTTTCAAACCACGCCAGGAAGTGACGGAAGGCCTTGCCCCGGTGGCTGTGCCCGCGCTTCTCTTCCACGGTGAGTTCGGCAAAGGTCCGGCGCAGAGCAGGGAAGTAGAAGAGCGGATCGTAGCCGAAGCCCTGAGTGCCTCGCGGAGTGGTCAGCAACTCTCCTTCGGCTTCCCCGGTAAACGTGGCTAGGGTGTTTCCGTCGCGTGCGAGGGCGATTGTGCATACATATTTGCCCGCAAATTTTCCGGTGGGCAGACGTACTAACTGTGCGATGAGTGCGCGGTTGTTGCTTTGATCATCTGAGTTCTCATGAGTTTCCGGGCCACCTTCAAAGACGGCGGCATAGCGGGCCGAATACACGCCTGGCGCGCCGTTCAATGCGTCGACTGCCAGTCCGGAATCCTCAGCCAGAACCAGGTTTCCGGGAGCGAAACGGCTGTAGTATTCGGCTTTGATCCTGGCGTTCTGCTCAAAAGTTTCGCCATCCTCAATTGCTTGCGTCAGCTTGCGCATTTCCGGTAGCGCTTCCAGCGTCAGGCCAAGAGTTTGGGCGGCTTCTTGAAACTCGCGCAGCTTGCCTGGGTTGGTAGTTGCAATGTAGATTCTGGACTGCGGCAACATCTATTAATCATGATACCTTGAGTTTTTAAATGAGAATAAGTTAAGAGGGAGTCCATAAAATGCGACGTTTATACGCAATCCTTATTTTTACCATTTTGACAATTCTGGCTCTTGGCTGTGGATCGAAGGGAACTGGCGGCGGTACGGGTGGTGGCACCGGCGGCCAATTGTATGTTGCCACTCCTGGCGCTATCCTCCGCTTTAGCAGCGCCCTTGCCGCCAACGGCAATGTTGCACCAACGGCTATCGTTATCGGTGCTGCCACAGGGCTTTCGGCACCGCAACGCCTACTGGTGGACGCGGCGGCAAATCGTCTTTTTGTGGCGAACCAGGGCGGAAGTTCCATTCTGATTTTTGACAACGCATCTACTCTGGCCGGCAATGCTGCTCCCAACCGGGTAATCTCCGGCAACGCTACCACGCTGGTGGCGCCCGTCGATCTTGCGCAGGATGTCACCAACAACCTGCTTTACGTGGCCGACGGTACGTCGATCAGAGTGTATGCGGGCGCTTCCACTATCAACGGTAATACTCCGCCGGTACGCACCATTACCATGGGTTTTGCTGTCACCGGGATCGTGCTCAACACAACGAGCAATCAAATGTTCGTAGCGAACTCAGCAGGACAGGCCGTAGTCAGGCTGGATGGAGCCAGTTCGCAAAATGGCGCTGCCGCCATTGCAGCAACCATCTCTGGTGCGAACACCGCGCTGGCACATCCCAGCGGACTTGCTCTTGATGGCTCGGGGCGATTGGCTGCGAGCAACTCGGCTGTTCCCACCAGCCTGACTCTTTACGCTAACGCAGCGACTGCCACCGGGAACGTTACTCCTGCGGCGAACATTACCGGAGCCGCCACTCTATTGCAGTCGCCGGGACAGATCTTCCTCAACACCAGCGTGACAACCGGTGAACTTTACGTGGTGGACAGCCTGGCTGGAAGCATTCTGATCTTCGCCAACGTCTCGACTGCAACGGGCAACGTGTCGCCTGCGCGCACAATCAGCGGCGCAAGTACCGGGCTGGTTGCTAACGCCATCAATGGACTGGCCTTCGATGCAACGCGTTAGTGCACCCCGAAGGCCCCGTACAGGGCCAGAACCACTCCAATCGCGGTGATGATAAAAGAGAATTTCCAATAAAGCTTGGAATTTGCCAGCAGCGAGATGGAACAAAGCACAATGGAGATTTCCAGAAAGAGCTCTGACATGTCATAGAAATTCGCGCGCTTTTGCGTGACCTTCATTTCCACGTCTAATTCCTGGGCTTTTTCCCTGATTTTTTCTGTTCCGTCTTTTGCCGGGATATTACCCTTGGCGGGTTCGCCTTCGCGCTCGATCTTGGCTTTCTCTTTGAACTCAGCGACTTTTTCTTCCCCTCCGGGCATCCCCGCGCTGAAGATGGCCATATCCTCGTGCAAGGTCCGCTGCATTCTCTTGGTGTCAAAATTCACCCATTGCGTGTTGCGGTCGCCTTGCAGCACCACTTCTTCGGTGTGCGCGCGATGGCCGAGCAGCGTTGCTGTCGCCAGCAATACGGCCACGATCGCCATGGTAAGTCCTATGGCTTTTTGCCCCGAGTGCTGGGCGTGTTCTGCGCCTTCTTTGAGTTCTTCAACGTTCATCGACTCCCTCCAAATTCAAAGTCATGAAATGATCAACGACGCTGGCTCCCGTTGGTCCTGAGGATTTATGGGCGCGCTGGAGCAAAATAAAGTCAATTTCGATGCAGGAACTTGAGTCTTTTTTGCGGCCTCAGTTGCTCTGGAACGTCGTCATATTTCAATACGCTAATGGCGCCGTCGACTTCCAGAACGGCCAGCGATACGTCCGCTATACAACTCACGCCATGTTCGCGCAGGGCCCGATTAAGCTCGTCCATGGAGATGTGCTCCTTGGCAATGTGGGCGGTGATGCACTCGCCGTTGTGGATCAGCAGCGTGGGAGATCCTTGAATCAGCTTGCGGAAACGACGGTTCATTCCTGAAACCTCTGCCAACACATAATTCAGTACCAGCAGAACCAGAGCGGCAACCGCGCCGCCCACAAGTGAGGTGTCCGGGCCGGTCATCGCGTTTTGCACGGAGTTGCTAAGCAGGAGAAGGAGCGTGAGATCAAACGGCGTCATCTGCCCCACTTCGCGCTTTCCCGTGAGCCGGATGCCCACCAGCACCAGCACGTACACCACGGTGGTGCGCAGCACAATTTCCAGCAATGTATGCCAGTTTGTCAGCATGAGAGGTGAGGGAATTATAAAGAATGTTCCTCACTCTGTACTGCGTAAATTTACGCTGGCCCAGAATAATTAAAATCGGCCTTTTTGTGGCAGACACGTTGCGGCCCGTATTGTCGGGGCGGCGGCCACATGTTATAAATGAATAGCCCGCCAACACTGCGCGCCCTTAGCTCAGCTGGATAGAGCGTCTGACTACGAATCAGAAGGCCGGGAGTTCGAATCTCTCAGGGCGCGCCATCTTTTCATAGACTTGCAAGCCTCGCTGTTGGCTTCACTGCCCCAGCTTGCTCTCGTTTCTCCGGTTGATAAGAGCCCTGATGCTCTCAACATCCGGATGCATGTACTTCATTGTTGTGGCGATTCGACTCGTGTCCCATCACTGCCTGGACCAGAGCGGGGTTGCGGACTTGATCCATCACAACCGTACCGAAGGTGTGTTCCTACGGGCCATCGATGACGTGGTTCCGGCCAGCCGACAAATCCACATGATCGTAGACAACTACTGCACGCACAAGCATGAGAAGTGAAGTGCTGGCCCAGCCGCCATCCACGTTTCCACGTGCACGTCACTCTCACCAGTTCCTCTTGGCTGAACATGGTGGAGCGGTTCTTTCGCGACCTGACCCAAAACCGGTTACGCCGCGGCATATTCCGCAGCGTCGAGGAGTTAATTCTCGCAATCGACCAGTACATTGCCCGCCACAATGAAAAACCCGAAGCCTTTCATCTGGACGGCTAAGGCCGATGACATACTGGAAAAGGTCAAACGCGCCCGTGCATCTGCTCATAATCGGCATTCTGCATGACGCACTAGGGCGCGAGGCGATTGAACCCAGCAATCATTGTTCTTTCAATACTTCCGCGGGGGATATCCGGGCGGCAGCTGCTGCCGGCAACAGTGAGATCGCGGACGCTACTGTCAGACACATCAGCGGAATGACAACTGCCGATTGCCATGACAGCTCCACTTTGCCTACCCACGCGCTGGATGCAAGCAGGACCACAGGTCTCCATGCCAGCAAAGAGATTGCTACCGCGGCTGCAGAGCATTGAAGCGCCTGCCGAATCACGATCTTTTTCAGGTTGCCGGAAGAAGCCCCAAAGCAGCTGCGTATAGCCATCTCTTTTCTTCTTGAATTCACCGAATGAACAAGGACGCCATAAAGGCCGAGGTAGGCGATAATGGCGACCAATGCGGCCCCACTCGCTGAAAAATACACCCGCATCTTTTGCTCCAGGAAGGATGTCTGCAGACGCTCATCAACCCGGTAGGACGAGCTGACGCCCAAAGAAGGCATTGAGATCGCTGCTTTTTGCCGTATGAGGGCTTCGATGGAACGCGGCGATTCGCTGCCCTTCGTCAGGAAATAGACTGGGAGTGCTAGCGTGAATACGTTCCCTTTAAGGGGCAGAAACACGGTTGAATCAGGAGTGCTTGTCAATCCCGAAAAGCGCATGTCCTGCGCCACGCCAACGACCTCGGCAACGAATTGGAGATTCCAGGCGGCTTCTTCAACGCGAACTGTGCGGTGGAGCGGGTCCTCCCCAGGCCACAACTCGCTGGCCAGCTGACGATTGATTACCACCTCAGCTACGTCCCCGGTAAACTTGCCGTTCGAAAAGCCCCTTCCCTCGACAATCGGGTTGCCCATGCTCTGAAAGAATCCCTGGGATACAGCGCAGAAATGAAAAGAGCGGGGCGGCCCGTTGCGGTCCATTCGCTGAATGCTGATTGTTTTCATCGGCTGACCCAGGGGCGCGCAGGATGCAGCACTCGTGTACTTCATGTCCGAAACTCGTTCCTGGGCGCCTTCCACGACGAGCCGGGTGAAGGTAGCCAAGGGAAAATCGCTTTGGTCCGAAGTTAACATTTCGATCCGCACGCCTTTTGTGGCCTGACCGATCACGACGGCGGTAAGACGATCACCGTCGAAGCCAAGCGCCTGTTCGCCCATGGAACGAACCGCGCCGACGATCATTGCCGCTATCGTGCAGACGACGATGCAGGAAGCGATTTGGGCCGATACAATGCCGTTCAGGGTGAAGTTTGCTTTTCTGCTGGATGTACTTGTGTAACCCATATGAGGCGCGCCGCTATCACGCAGCAGGCGAAGGGCCGGAACAAGAGCTACAAGGATCGCCAAAATACAAACAATGGCCGCTCCTATGCCAAGGATGCCCAATGCTACTTCCCACGGAACTCCATTGGCCGACAAGAAACGGGGTTCCCGCTTGCTGAGGACCGAGAGGCCAGCAATGGCTCCGCCCGCTGCCACGACAAACCCTGCCAGCACCGTGATCACAGGACCGCACATGCTTTCCAACACGATTCGCAGCACGCTGGCGCCAAGGACCCTTTTCAGGCGCACTTCCTCAACATACTGCGGCGCCTGCGCCAAGAGCAGCCCGCAGTAGTTCAACGAGGCTGCAAAAATAAGCGCTACTGAAAGCAGAAAAGCCAGCCGTGCCCACGCGCGAACTCTGTTGTCCCAGACCGGATCCTTGGTCAGTCCGTCACTAACGTGGAGGCGACTCGACAAATTATCGGGGGTTCGAATCTGCGCCCCAATCATCCGCTGCAGGCCCTCCAAAGAGAGCCTCTCCGAACCGGCCAGAACATAAAAGAAAGGGACCTTCTGCCATGT
>WNFI01706272.1_pt1 | contig 11234 bp, 11 predicted proteins | sample 5400471 | NCBI WGS metagenome assembly WNFI01 (sample SAMN13153348, study PRJNA577476) | soil metagenome | isolation source: 100 cm saprolite on Douglas fir-dominated hillslope | place: USA:California | collected 2013-09-17
AGATCGGATCGCTGCCAGTGTCGCCGCTAGTCAAGAGCGGATAACGCGCAGCGTCGACCAACTCGGCGTCAGCCAGGAGTGGTTGACGCGCGAGATCACGAAACTGGAGGAGATCGAACAGTCCATCCGTTATAGGAACTCCGACACTTTGCCGCCCTCGCCGCGCCCTGCCTCGGCCCCTGCGCCCAAGCCCGTGACACGGTGCCACCGCCTGGTCCTTTGTGATGTTCAGTTGGCCGGCCAGAAAGTTCATCGTGTCCTGAATGGACCGGCTGTCGATGTTGGCCAACGTTCGAACACAGACGACTCGAACGCCAAGTGGGCTGACCTCGAAGGCGAGATTTTCGGTGAGGTTCTCGATTGCGCCAAATGCCGCCCCAATCGCCGTTGCGCCCTGCACGTGAGCCCGGGCTGGGCTGCCCGTTACCAAAATGATCACGCCGGAGTGCTGCTTGATCATTGAGCGCGCCGCAGCGCGGGCGGTGATAAAGCGCGACCGTACCATCGTCGCCAGCGGCACCATGAACTCATCAATCGGCATGTCCACAGCGATCTTTCCATTCCCGTAGTCTTTGGCGAGAGGCCCGCTGGCATCGAGGACGATGTCGATGTTACCCGCTTGCTTTGCGACGCTGTCGACGTATCGGTTTACGCTAACGTCATCCAGAGTATCGATCACCGCCGTCCGCGCTTCGCCGCCGCTCGCCACGATTTGTTTGGCCACGGCTTCTAGGCTGGCCTTCGTCCGGCCTGCCAAAAAGACTCGCGCGCCTTCCGCTGCGAACTCCTTTGCGACCGCAGCCCCAATGGAGCCTCCGGCACCCAAAACGACAGCATTCTTGTCCTGCAAAGCGCGAGTATTCATGGTGTTCTCCATCTTTCTTGAAGTGGCGTGGCCGATCCACGCCTTCCCGGTTCTGCAGGACTGAGACGCTCGGGGAGAACGACGGCGGACATTTATCGCTTGGGAGACCGCGACAGGGGCGAGCGCGCTGTGACGCGCCGCCTTCACCCTGCGTCATGCCAACTGCTCCAGAACCAGCGAATGACTTTTCCAGAATTTCCAGTCAGTGCACTACGCACTCTTCCAAGGCGTTAGCTCCGAACTTCGCACCCCACAAGAAAATTGTCCGCCGCATAGTGCCTCAAACGTTGATCGGTCGGACGCAACAAACGTGACGGTCCGCAACGGCGACCGGCCCATGACAGAGGAGAGTTCTGATGAGGCGCACACTCCCACTGATACTCGCTGCCGTGATCACGAGCAGCGCCAGCTCAGAGGCTGCCGACCCAGCCTTCGGAAAGCAGCAACCAGGCCACGAAACGCCACCTCAAGAGAGGACTAACATGACAACTGTATCGTTAGGCGAAAATTCGAAGCTGACTGCCTTGCCGTCGGAACGGGATCGCATTCGGAAGTTCTATCGGGATGTCCTGGGATGCCCCGCGACCAGGGAGTCGGACAAGAGCGATATCTTTCGCATCGGAACCGGCTTCTACCTGGGCGTCGTGTACGACGACTCCGCGTTGAGCGCGTCGGACGCGCTGAAGTCAATCTGGCTCGATCTGCGAACCGATCACCCAGAGGAGCTAAAGCAGAAGATCCTAGAGTTCGGTATCACCGGAATCGCGTTCTGGGACAAGGAGCACTTTTACTTCCAGGCTCCCGGCGGGCAGGTCTTTCGTCTGGTTGGAACCGGTGAAGACATGTCCAAGTGGCAACACTAACCAGAAGATCATACAGGAACGGCGTTCGGAAGAGCCACTGTCCACCCTCGGGTCAAACCCGAGGGTGGGTCTTGTTCCTGGACATGCTCAGTTGGCTTCAGCTACGCTCAATCCTCTTCGCCCGCTTGGCTGAGGTTCGGTTCCCAAAATTCCGCGATCGGCGGCGTGTTCGCGACGTCGCACGCCGCGAGCCGCTGTTCAAAAAAACGTCGCTCCATCGGATTGCGCGCTCTGGCCAATGCCATCCGAAAATGCTCGCGTGCCTGCTCCCCCTCCCCGCGACGCAGCTCGAGCTCACCGATGGCGGCCGAATAGAATGGATAGGTGTCAAGTCTGTCACGGCCCGGAATAGCGTGGATCATTTCGAGACCACGGTCTGGCCCGTCGCACTGGGCCACGGCGATGGCTCGGTTCAATTCAACGATCGGGGATGGATTGATCCGCAACAGTGAGTCATAGAGCGATATGATTGTGTTCCAGTCGGTGTCCTCAGCGCGCTGAGCCATGCCATGGACCAGTGCCATAGCGGCCTCGATGTGATACGCGGTGAGGTCTGCACCCGAAGCCGAAAGCTCAAGAAGTCGCATGCCTTCGCTCAGGCGTGTCCGATCCCAGAGCGTGCGATCCTGATCATATAGCGTAATCAAGTTGCCGGAGGGATCCGTGCGCGCCGGCAGCCGTGCCGCAGTGAGCGTCATCAACGCGGCGAGCGCACAGGTGGCTGGCGTCTTGCCGAAAGGGTGCTGGAGCAGCATCGCAGTCAGGCCAATCGCCTGGTTGCACAGCTCCAAGCGGACCGAGGCTTCAGGCGAGGCGCCGTGATAGCCCTCGTTGAACAGTAAATAGAGGGCGCGCTGGACGACCGGCAATCTGTCGGAAAAGTCGGCGGGCACCGCCGTGTCGAACAGATGCTTCGATTCGGCCAGCACCTTCTTGCCGCGCCCAATCCTCTTTTCGACCGCCGCGTGCCCGCTCAAGCAGGCGCTGGCGATCTCATCGACGCTGAATCCGCAAAGAATGTTGAGGATCAGCGCCACCTGCGCTGGTTCGGACAGTCGCGGATGACAGGAGGAGAACATCATGCGAAGCATGCTGTCCTGGATGGCATCGGCGGCGAGAATCTCGTCAACGACCGGGGCCAGCGTCCATTCGCTCTCCAGCAGCCGGCCCAGTTCGGGCGCAAAGGTGTTGGCAGTGCGCTGGCGGCGCAGGATATCGAGCGCGCGATTGCGCGCCGTGGTCATTAGCCAGGCGGATGGATTGTCCGGTACGCCGCGCATGGGCCACACTTCCAAGGCGCGGCAAAAGGCGTCCTGCACGACGTCTTCCGCCAGCGCGAGGTTGTGAACGCCGAACATCCGCGTCAACGCGGACACCATGCGTCCCGCCTCGCGCCGGAAGAGATGGTCGTTACCGTCCATCTATCGCTGCATGATCGGACGGACCTCGATGGACCCGCCGTCATCGAAGATCGGGCACCCCTTGGAAAAATCGACAGCCTGGTCTATCGTCCCTGTCTCGATCACCACGTAGCCGTTGACCAGATCCTTGGCCTCGGCATAGGGCCCGTCATGGACGTCCTTGCCGTGGCCTCGCACTACCTTGCCTGAATAAGCGAGCGGATTTCCGGGATCTTTGACAACACCCCTCTCATTGAGCTCCTTGAACCAGGCGACCCATTTTTGCATGGACTTCTGCATTTGCTCGGGCGAGCGTGCCGGGAAATTGCTGCCGCGGAATAGGAAGACAAATTCGGACATGAGTTGCTCCTTGCGTTGGCTTGCGAGGTTGGACGCTCGAGAGCTGGTGTAGCGGACATTTTTTTGGCCGAAATGGTCAAAATGTGTCGTGCCGGCCCCGACCTCGGGACCGGCACGTCTTCATCGGCAGCAAGCTCAACCACCGCCAAGCCCCAGGCGCCCTTTGGATCGGCCAGCGGACCGTAAAAAAGAGCTATGCCGGCTTATTGATGATGGTGGCTTGAGCCCATCTGAGCCCCGGGAGAAACTGGCACGATGATAAGGGCATAGGGAGTGCCCTGAGCGGCAACGAAAGCTGGGCCGCCGGCGGCTTGGCCCTCCGAGCCGATCTCAGTGTTTGTGAGGAACGGGGCGTAGAACATGACATGCGGCGGAAAGGGCGCGATGACGCCGTTGTCATCGGGAACAACGTTTTCCGTCGAGACCATGTAATCAATGCCCACTCGCCTTGGGGGTTGAAAGATTCCCTTGGCGAATGCGTCTGCTACAAAACGCTTGATCTCTTTGGGACTCTTTCCCTGAGCGCGCAGCTCCGCGACTTTGAGGATGCGCGGAAGGATGGCGTGCGCACCCTCCGCGTCCATGCACTGTGGCTCTTGCGCGCCAGGCACCGAGTGCTGAACGATGGCGGTGAACCCGTTTTGGCTGTCTCGGACTTTCACGTAACCCGACGCTTGAAGGACATATACGCCGGCTTTTTCGGCAACCGCTGCGGTACAAGCGCTGAGCGCAAGTGCGATTTCGCGTTGCGGATCCATTAGAGCTATCAGCTGGCGAGTAACTGATTGCGCGGCAGCGTCTCGCGTGATCGAGAATTGGGCAGCCAATGCGAGCACAGGCCAGCCGATTGCCAGCTTATTGCAAAAGGTTGCACGTATAGCGTTGATCGCCACGTTCTCCTCCATTTGCCTACACCGCCCACCCTAGCCGGGCGGGCCACGTGGTATCGACGTTCGAAGGGAGCCAAACCGGACAGCTTTGAAACGTTGGAGGGATATACGCCACCCGCATGCGGCGCCTCAGCCCTGCGCAAGCAATAACACTTGTCTCCGAGGGCTTGATTCGCGAACGATTTGCTGCGTCCTCTGGCCAAGGCGACCGCTCATAGTCGCGCCGCAGAGGGCAGGTTTAGTTTACGACCCAGCGAGCGGTTCAGGCCCGAACGTCCGATGAATTCGCGACTCTGTGACGTCAGCAGTTGGCCCTAAGTGCCAGCGCCCGGCACCGCAGCAATACAGTCGCTTTCTGGGGTCTTGCGGACATGCTTGCGGTGGTGCCGACTCGACGCAAATGACCCACAACAGACATGGGTACTCTTATGCGATCATCTCGTCGGCGTGGAGCAGAATCGATGTAGGCATGTCGAGGCCGAGTTACCTTAGCGGTCTTAAGATTCAGCAAGAACTCGAGGCATCCCAAGATTCGATCAGAGGGCCATTTCGGGTCTGCGATCTGATACTTGTCAAGCGTGCAATCGACAGTGTGCGTCTGCAATTGGCGCAGGCTATGTGAAAACGTGCCTAAATGTCCGGCACAAACTGGTAGCGAAGGCCGCCATTCATGCTCCAGCCCTCGATGTATTCTCCCGTCCGGTAGTCGCCGCGCAAATAGCCGACCCAGCCCGTGCTCATAACTTTCGCCGCGACGCCCACACCAAATTGGCCGAAGGTACCGAAGCTGCTTGTAGAGACCGTCGAACTGAGATTCGGAATAGCTGAACCCATCGCCGCGGAATTGCTCAACAAACTCGAAGTGGCCCCCCCTTGGAATTCGCGGATGACGCTGGCGGAGGCGAACGGCTGCCAAACCATACCGCCGGACGTAACAGTGGTGCCGATCCGCACACTCAGACGACCAAGCGTGCTTTCGATGTCATTGACCGTGAAGACCCAAGGAGGGACAAGCCCAGTCCCAACGATACCGGTCCCAGGGACATTTAACGGATCGACACGCGTTCTTGACCAGACGATCCCCGCCGACGGCTCAACGAACCAATGTTTGCTGAGTTTTTGATTATAAGCGATATTTCCGGTCAAACTGATGCCGCGTGCGTCGAATTGCTGAGCAGACAGCCCGTGGTTGTTGTCAGAGACCTCGTTTTGAAAAAAATTCCAGCGAATTTGCCCGTCGACGAGAAAACCTCCGTAACTTGCGGCACCATAAACGCCAACGAATGGGATCTGCAGGCTGTCGCGAAAACTGGGGGCCGGATTGAGGCCGGGCGTGGCCGGAGTGGCATCTTGCGTCTTCGATCCCAAGTAGCCGATCGTCGAACCCGCGTGCAGATTCCACCCGTTCACGTTCAGCCTGGCAATGTCGGCGCCGAACTGAACGCCAGCAAAATCTTCTAGCGTCCGCGTATTGCAAGTGATACTGCCAGGAAGAGGCCCACCAGAGCTTATGTTTGCGGCTGTCGCGGTTGTGCCGGCACTGAGGTGACCGCCAACGCCGCGCGCCCACACGCCACCACCCTGCCGGTCCGGCTGAGGATTGTCCGGACTCCCGATGAAGGCATTCGACTGGTTGAGGAACGCCGTGTTCGCGGAATAGATCGAAGAAACAAGGGCGCCCGCGGATGCCGATACGCCAGCAACCGCCACCGCCACTGTTGAGGCCGACGGACTCGACGCTAGTGGTCCGATCACAGTGCACTGAGCTCGGACAGCCGAGGCCGACGATAGCACAAGCACCAGTGCACCGGCCCCCAAGATCGGACTCTTCGCCCTTACGCCGCAGGCGCAATTCGATCTACTGCCGGCGGCATACTCCGCCCGCATTACGCTGAGCACTACCCATCCCCCTCAACCCACCAGCAATATCATGCCGTTAAAGTGCAATCGCGCCGTGTTGACAACGTAATCAAAGTAGTTGCCCGCATCCGGGCCACGTGACAAACGACTATTTTTCATAATGTTCATGAGCCAAATTCACCCATCTGGAGTCTAAGAGACACGGCGTGTTTCAAAATGAAGACAAACGCGTTCTTGAGATCGCACAATCAAGGGAAGCGGGTCGAGATGCGCTTCGCGCACTTCCAATCTATCTGATGCCTGACACGTCCGGCGGCTCTGTCGACTTTCACCTCTCTGGCGGCCAGCAACCGGCGCAGCGCGGCGACGTTGGCGGCAATAGCGTCTAGAAGCGCCAGCAGATGGCCGGCGCTCTGATTGTCGCGCACCGCCGCCCCCCGTGCTTGTTCCAGCCGTATGATCAGGCCACGCAAGTGGGCGGGATCGCACCTAGCAACCTCGACCGCTTTGCCAAAAGCGGGGATGCCCGCTATCCACCGATCAATCGTCTTGACATCAACATCGAAATGGAACGCCAGATCGACAGTAGTGGCGCCGCGCGCGATGAGTCTTTCGGCTGTCTCGCAGTATTCCGGTTTGTAGGCCGTCGGCTGGCCCGGGCCGCGACGGGGCGATTTCGTATTCATTTGTCGAAAAATCCGTTTGTTCCTAGTGCTGGGAAGCCACCACTAAGGCCGCAATATCGGCAGCCTCAGCAAATGTTGATACTTGCCATGGCGCCAAGTTTCAGATGAAAGAACATTTGCATATTTTCGCGCCCGCCGTCTATGCGACGCTACAGCCGGTTTTGTTATTCTGAGGAGCCGCTTGGGGGTAGTGGCGCTCAGGCCGAAAGCCGCTCCACGAGGCACCAGGGGCGGTGTCGCTCGCGCCCTTACGGCCAGGCTAAAGCGATGCGCTTGCGTTCTTCTGCAGCTGTTGCAAGAGCATCTCCATTTCGTCGACCAACTTGGCGCTCGTTGGCATCGGCGCAGCTGACGGAGAATTCATTGGTCGCGGTCAAGCACGCGGCACGGACAGGCTTACAATCTCGGAAGCGCGCCGACGTTCGAGGCCAAGCCACTCGACTTTCGAAAGAATCAACAGCGATCATCGTCCTCTCTGCAGCTCAATTCGAAAAGTGCAAGCTGCCTTTGCTCATCGTCGCGTTGCTGCCGATTCATTCCGCTGCCTGCGCCGGTACGTGGCGAACGCTCGGACCGAAGCTCGGCCCCGACACCAAGCCCAAGCGCAATTGGCAGGCCTCCCATGATCGCCGCGAACTCGGTATCGGTCACGCTGGCACCTATACCACGGGTTCCCGGCAAGGCCCTAGTACCGGTAAGAGGAAGCCGGGCGGAAGGGGCGGCAACAATCGGCGGCTCATTGGGTATCAGCGGACGTGCCGTGGTCGTTCCGTGCGTCCGTCGTATGCCGCGTTGCGAGCTGGCATAGTTGAAAATGAGGGAGTTGGTTATGAGAGCGGCATCTTTTGTGAGTTCTTCAGTTGGAGTCCGCATGATTGTGATGCAGGTGTCGGCTTCGGGTGCGCAGGGCCTCGACGTACATAGGGGCGTCAACGAAACGCATCTCACCTGGAAGACGTCGGATGAGCGCGAAAATATAATCGAAGACATGCGCCAAGCCGGCGTCGGATCGGTGCGTGTTAGCCTCTCGCCGCCCTACGACAAGAGCATCGATAGTATTGACTTGCTCGCACGCAAAAACCTTTCCGTTCTCCTCGTCGTCGAGATTGTCTGGCCGCAGCTGGCGGCCCAGAATGCCACGCGTCGGCCCGGTCGCGGACCGATCTGGTCAGTGGTACCGCTGTCGCAGCTCGACCCCGCGTTTTTTCGCGAGCAATTTGGCGCCCTGTGGCGCGAGATTGAAAAACGCCACGTCCAACTTGACGCGATCGAACTCGGCAATGAGATTAACTGGGCGGCGCTGGTCGTGGTCAAACAACTGCGCGACGAAAGCGCGTACAATCGCGGCGCAAAAATCATCCCCGCGGGCCTTACCGCCATGCCCGCCACCTTTGCCGCCAATGTCGGGGCTGAGTATGTCGATACCAATGAAACCCTCGACATCCTCAAAGCCGATGGGCTCGATGCGCTGGTCGATGGCTACGGTGTGCACATCTATCCCAATCCCAACCAGACACAGACGGAGCGCGCCCGCGAATTCGAGACCGTACTGCGTTCGTGTGCAGCCGGCGGGCACGGGCATCCATGTTGGCTGACAGAATGGGGCGTGAGGCAGCCAAATCTCGCGTGCCCTTCCGACGAATCCAAACGGGTTCCGCTCATCCGCGAGACACTTGAGCGGATCGCAGCCAATGTGCGCCAGAAGCGCATCGGCGGCTCATACTACTACGACTGGGATGATCAACCGATTGAATATGCGGTCTGGCGTTGCGGCGGACTCACCGAAGACGGCAAAGTTCTGTTCGGCCGCTGACGCGCACGAGGGGGACCAAGCCACGTGTAGTTGTTCCAGGGCAGATTGGATTGGCCGCTGACGTACCTTGCAAAGCCTTGAACGGCTTCTTCGGACCACTTGCCGGGAAGCACCGCGCCCAGTTCGATGCGGCGAAGCTGTTCGGGTGTTTCTGTTGCCATCTCCACGTTGGGCTGGGGCCGTAGAGCGACGCCGACCGTGACGAGCACCGTGCGATCTTCCCGCGCAAAGCGCACTATCGCCTTCGGCGGCCATTTGCCCCCGTCGATCGCGTAGTACTTAGTATGACGGCCGAATACTTTCTCAAGCTGCGAGATCTGCGATGACTGGACCGAAGGCCAGAATTCGTTGTCCTCCCATTTCTGCCAATAGGATTGCGCTTGTTTGAAGCGTTCGAACAGAACATTGTCGGAACCAAGCTCCCACGCGACGGGGCCGTGACCGATATTGTCGCGGGCGTAACCGTGGAAGCCTTTAGTGCCGCTCCAGGGGGGAATGATGGCCAGGATCTCGTCTCGTTCGTAGAGCGCCGCACCGTTGCCTTCCGGCAGCCAGACGACGCGCAGATCTCCTGCAGCGGGTGCAGTTCGGCCTGCGGTATGGCGACAGTGGCAAACGGGGTTCCGTGAGGGAGACCCTGATCGCATGCGTTCAACTTCGATAGCCTCTGGCGCCTGCGTATGATTACGGACCCAAACCGACTTGACCCCTAGTTGTGCGTGAGGAGCAGCGAAGAGATAGAAGTAGCAGGAATCGTGATCGGATTCGACAACCGCTTGAACGTTGCCATTAGGATTGACCTCTTCGAGTAGCGTCTCCGCCATGGCTTACCCTCTCTCTTTCCGGCTGCGCTTAGCGAGGAGTCGAAATTCGCAACCTTGTTCCCTAGTCGCTCTCCCCGTTCGGCACAGGTCGCTTCAACCCCCTTCTTCTGATCGTGGTCGATCTACGCGCGGGCGCTATATTCGGTCACCTCCTACTCGATCTGCACGCCGATGGAGCACTATGGGCGAATTGCCCCCGACCTGACATTGCGGCCCACACAAAACTATTCTCCCACATCGCTCAATCCTGCTCGGCGAATCGCGTCCAGTTCGTCGGCATTGAAGACCTTGGCTTGGTAGAGGCTCAGGAACTCCTCCGACACACCATTGCCAAACACCAGGACATCGTCCGTGTTGACGGTCACTTTGACACCAGCGTCAAAGAGCCTGCGGATAGGATGTGTTTCGAGGCGATCGACACGCCCAAGCATCACATTCGAGGTTGGACAAACATTCAAACGGATGTGGTTCTCAGCCAACATCCGCATCACCGCCGACGAGCTAGCAGCAGCGATCCCGTGTTGGACCTCATCAAGCTCCAGTTCCTCGACGGCACGCCAGACGTCATCTGCCGAGCCCCATTCACCCACATGCGCCTTTAGGCGCAATCCATTGTTCTTAGCCATGCGATACAGCGGACGAAAACGTTCTATCGGTTGGGCAAATTCGTCGCCAGACAAGTCAAGGGTCCGATAGATTCCCAGTTCAAGGAACGGCGCAAGCCACCGTGTCAGAGCACTGACCGGACAATGCCGCGAGAGCCCAAGTTGCGGGAGCCATTCGATCGCTGGTGCAACCCGCCCATGCACACCGACCAACTCGCGAGTTAATTTCGACGCATCGTGCTCGAACAAGGTGATCGCCCAAACGTCTTCGCCAATCTCCAGGCGCGTAACGCCATCGTACTTTGCTTGAACGAATGCGGCCTCGAAGGCTCTCAGGCGTCCCCTTGGCCCGTTGAATAGCGAGCCCAACCGATCCTCGACCCATGCACCCATCTCGGCCATCGAGGCGAGTGGCCGATCGAGAGGTGCAATATCCCGTCCAGCCCATTCCGAAACGAGTGCACGGTGCCCGCCGGCAAACGCATGATTGTGCAGATCGCTCTTCGGGATGGTCCGGAGAGCACGAAGGTCGCCAGTCTTCAACGCGTCCTGAAAACTAGTGATCATCCCGATTGCTTCAAAGCTCTCCCAATCAATGCCGCGTCTCGCTACGTGAGGCAACGTCCGGAAGTGGCCGGCCCGGCAGCGCCCACCGCTGGCCGTCGGGCCCGCTTACTGAGGTAGATCTGCCGTGCCAACGAAGTGAGTGACACGGCTCATTTTGACCCTTTGCTGACTCTAGGAGCACTGCATCCAGCAACATCAATCCAACTAGGGTGATGAGCCATAGTGACGAGAGCCGCTTGCAATTCCGCGTCATGTGTGTCGGCGATCAGTCTGGATTGCGTCATCGCTACGCCCGGATATTATTTTCGGGAACGACAGGGTTCGATTTGCGGCCCTCCTCATGGAAGCAAACACATTTTGTTTCAATGGCATACGCTGCTCCCCACCACGGCTTCCGCACGCTTGTCATCGTATGGCTCGCGCAATCGCTTTCGGTCATCGGGAGCGGGATGACGGGATTCGCGTTGAACGTCTATCTTGCCCAGGTGCTCTATCCTGCGC
>WNFI01450171.1_pt2 | contig 11233 bp, 20 predicted proteins | sample 5400471 | NCBI WGS metagenome assembly WNFI01 (sample SAMN13153348, study PRJNA577476) | soil metagenome | isolation source: 100 cm saprolite on Douglas fir-dominated hillslope | place: USA:California | collected 2013-09-17
CGTCACGCGAACGGAGAAGACGACGCCACGACGACGACCTCGAGAGGCTTGTCCTGTCCGTCGCTGCGCGAAGTTCATGCGGAACCTCGTTCGAGGCCCGAATGCTCGAGACCGAGCTCGAAGCCACCGATCCCGCTGAAAAGCGAACCGATCTTCACGGCTCGTTCTCTTCTGCGACGTCGGTCGGCATCTTGAAGACGACGGGCGTCCGGCCGGGATAGGCGTTCGCGTACTCGTCACGCGTGAGAAATTGGATCCCGCCGAGCACGCGCACGGGGATACAGCGCTCTTCGGTCCAGTCGTTGCGCTTCGGCGAGTTGAACCACGCTGCGATCGCCGCCATCCATTCCCCTCGGCAGTCTTTGCAGACGCGCAGCGTGTAGAAGTGATATTTCCGCGCGGTCGGATCGAGCGGCCGCTCGTACTTCGCGTCATCGCAGCCGATCGATTCATGGTCCGGTCGGAGCCGTCGAAAGACGCCTTCGACGACGGCGCCGGCGAAGGGGATGCCCTCGAGCTCGTGCATCGCGTAGAGGCACGCCATCCAAAGGGTTCGCCGATCGTAATCAACTTCACCGCACCGCATGCACGCTTCTCGCACGGTCATCTTCAAAACCTCCCGGTCCGAAGTGTTGCGATCGTCATCTCGATCCCGTCGACGTAGCCGCGATCGTAGAAGTGTTCGTCTCGAGGCCTTGCGTCCGGTGCGCCGTCGAAGCGATGGCCGTCTTTCTTCACGCGGATCTGAACGGGCTTTACGCGGCCGAGCAGGACCAGCGCCGCGTCTTCCATCGCGCGGGCCTTGTCCGTGATGTTCCGACCACGCGAGCAGACTTCGCAGAGGCTCGCGGCCTTTCCGCATGACGAGCACGGAGCAAAACTATCGGTCGGGATGACGAGGAACGCTCGCTCGACGCACGAAGGACACGCGACCTTGCGGCCGTCGGCCGTGACGACGATGCGGCCGGCGCCTCTGTAGTCGTGTCGACAGACCTTGCAACGCTTCGCCATCAACGTCCCCCCTTCGCGCGTTTCTTCGTTCGGTCGACGAGATCGGCGATGTGCAGGGACGCCGGCGTCGTCCTTCTCGGCATGCCGCGCAGCGCGACGGGCTCCCCGGCGCAGCGTTCGGCGTGTGCGCGGAAGACGGCGTCGAGATCGTCGACGGCGGCCTCGAGCACGCTCTCGCACACGCTGCAACGCCAGCGACGAACCTTCATCGGAAGACCCGCTGCTCGAGAAGCCTCGCGAGCTCGGCGCGTCGATCGAGCTCTTTTCGAAGCGCGTCGGGCCCGTCGACGTCGAGCACGAGCTCGACGAGCTTCGCGCGCTTGTCCTTCGGGAGCGCGGAGACGAGCCGCGCAAGTTGCAGATCGACGGCCTCGCTCTCGTCGTCGTCGTCGCTGTAGAGGACACCTCGCGACTTCGAGGGTCTTCATCGCCGGCGGCGCTTTCGTGACAGAGAGGACGTCCGGTCGTTCGCATGCCGGCGCGCGGAAGGAGCTGCTAACCACACGCGCAGAGGCCTTCCGAACCCCTGACGTCGAAGAGCGCTTCACCGCGATAGAAGCGGAGACACTTGGAGCAACTGACATCGCCGAGCCATTGCGAAGCGCCGTGCGTGTTGCACTCGATGAGGCCTTCGGGCGCGAGCTCGGCGCGCATGATTTCGCGTCGCACGTCTCCGTTCGCATCGAGTGCATAGGAGAGCTCGGAGATTCGTTCAGCGATCTCCGAGAGCTCGGGCACCTCGGCGAGAAGGATCGGCATCGCTAGATTTCGAAGCCCCTCGGCGACGATGACGAGTGATCGACGTTCAGTCCCGACGGCAGCCCTACGGATTTTGATCGCTGCGTCGAGGATGAGTTCTTGCGCGGTGTGCGTCATGCCGCCCTCGACGCACGCGCGAAGACGTCTTCGGCCCATCGCACCGTGAAGCGCTGATTTCGACGAACCCTTCGATCAAGACCATCACGCCGGCGCACCTCGGCCGCGATCGCTTCCCATGCATGCGCCGGCGCGCAGAGTTCAAGCACATCGACGCCGGGGAGAGTTCGTCCGCTCGACTTCTTCATCCGCAAGCGCTCGGCGCTCGAGACGTAGAAGTGAGCGAGCTCGCGGTTTTCGCGAACGAATGCGTGGACACCGTCGACGACGATTTCGGTCAACTGGCCATCGACGCCAGTCGCAGCGTTGAAGGGAGAAGAATGCATGATCCAACGCGTCGCGCGGATGACGACAAGAGATCGCGCGGTCATTTCCCGAGCTCGTCGAGGGGATGAGGCATCGAGCGCCGAACGCGTCTCGAAGCAGGTCGGCGACCTTGTGACTTCCATTCGATGTCGATGTTGCCGTCCATGATCCAAACGCAAAGGACGATGCTCGTCGACGGCCGCACGAGGTGCCGAAGCTTCCGGCAAATATCCAGGCAAGCCGACGCGCGGGAGTCGTCAAGGCTCAACCACTCGCCTTCGACGCCATCGATCAGGTGAATCACGACACGGTGTCTCGACATTCGACCACCCCTCTCTGCCGACATTTTGGCCCAAGTAGGACGGGCAATCTACCACCGAGATTCGAATTTGTTGCTTTTGTCCCGAAAGCTGCGAAATTCGAGGGGTCGGCATGCCGAAGCGAAAATCGAACGACCAACAGCTCGAGCTCGAAGATCAAGTCGAGCTCTTGGCGATGGGTCGATCGGAAGCGAAGCGACGCAAGGCGATCAGCCGGGCGATCCAGTTGAGCAAGGAACGCGGGGAACCGTTGGGCTTCATTCCCTACGGTCAGCGCGTTTCGAAGGACGGCCGACGCCTAGAAGTCGATCCGCGTGAAGCGGCGACGCTCGCCTTCATCGTCGAGCGTCGGAAGCTTCACGACACGTACGAGCAGATCGTCGAGCAGTGCACGCTGAAGGGATTTCGGAATCGACGCGGGAAGAAGTTCTCGGTCACTTCGATCGTGAACATTTGCCGGCGCGAGCTTCCGGATTTGCACCTTCCCGGCGCACGGCGACGGAAGAAGAGTCCGAAACCAAAAGAGGCGGCGTGATGGCGACGGTGCGAGCGGGACTCGCGACGTCGAACGGCGCAGCCAGGGAGACCGATCGATGTCGGCACAAAAGGCGATCGCCGAGGAGCTACCCTCGGCGACCGAAGAGAGTCGAGCGGGACTCGATGATCTCACACGACAGGCAACCCCAAGCGTAACCGCTCCGCGGCGACGTGCAAAGCTAGCGGACGCGCTCGATGGACGTTTTCTGTCTGAGGACAGGGCGACGGGCGATCTTCTCCGCGTCCTTCTCGGCGGCGAGCGCGACGACTTGTCTCTACGCGAGCTCTCACGCCGATCGGGATGGAGTGTGTCGACGGTGCAACGTCGATACAAGCGTGTCATCGAGCGAGGCTCGTTCAAGCTCGCGAGCGAAGAGCCGCGCCGTGACCCCGATCCCGACCACCGTGCGCCCAAGGGGACGCGCGACGTCAAGGGACGGCCGTCGGGCGGTCGCTTCGCCGCGGGCAACGCAGCGGGCAGCAACACGGGCAAGGCGCACGTGCTCGAGCTGCTCGAGAAGTTCGAGCTCGACGAGGTGACGACGCGGATCCGCGCGATGCGCGATCCGCACATCGGCAAAGCGTGGAGCGCGCGCCTCGACGCGACGCCGGCGCAGCGCCGCTTTCTCGAAGCACTTCTTTTCCACGTGCGCACCTCAGTGCGTGACCCTGAATACGGCCTCGCGCGCTGCTCGATCGACGGACGCGAACAAAACGAGCGCGGCAGAGGCGCTCTCGCCGTCCATGCGAAGCTTTCGAGGGCGAGCTGCTACCGGGCGGCGGCGTTTTGGGAAGCGGCCGCCGTCGTCTCCCGCGTCCCGGTGCTCGACGATGCCGGAAGCCCGATGCTCGACCGCTTCAATAAGCCCTTGCGGCGATGGCGCATCGACTTCGAGAAGCTTCTTGAGCGGCTGCGACGACGGCCGGGACTGCGCCGCGTCGAGCGTGATCCCAAGAGTGCGGGCCCGGTCAGCGTGAGACCTACGCCGGGTCAAGCTGAGACTTCGGGCCCGGTCAGCATGAGACACGAACGTGTCTCAGAGAACGTTGGGTTAACAAACGAGGGGGGTAGCGCCTCGAGCGCGTCGGCTCTGCCGACCGAGGCGGTTCGTCCGGCGTCGCCGGCCGAGGGTCACACGTCGGCTGCGCCGACCGACTGCCGTTCGAGCGACTCGGCGGTCCTCGCCTTCTGCCGCGTCTACTGCGCGCTCGCATGCACCGTGGTCCCTGCAGATCGCTACGCTCGAGACCCGCAAACGATCGCCTTGGTCGCGCCGGCGCTCCGCGCCGTCGCGCCCTCGGGCAACGCCCTTGCGTTGCTGGTGCTTGCACTAAGGGGGGCGGCCTCCGACGCTCATTTCCGCAATCGGCTCGACCTTCCCTACCTGCTCGGCCGGGGCCCCGCTCGCATCGACGAGCTCGTACGCAAAGGGCGCGCTGCGGTCGCTGCGGGCGGCGACGGCGAGCTCGTGCGCTGGCAAGCGGACGTCGTGGCGCGCGCGCGCCAGCGCGACGAAGCGCAGCGTCGACGCGAAGGAGCTCTTCGCGCGAAGTGGGGGCCGCGCGCGCGCAACGTCGACGAGGCGGCCGCTGCAGCGGCCGCCTATCCTGTAGCGGGGATCGGTGAAATCGTGCGGAAACAGTTCTCGGAGTCGCGGCCGAAGTTTCCGGGGGCTAGGTGATGGACATGGCAAAAACAAAAGCGCTCATCGAACCGACCTCGGCAACGATGCGTCGTCGACGTCCGAAGCCGCTCGATCGCGAAACGGTGACGCTGCAAGTCGCGCAGCTCGCGCGGCTCGCTCGATCGTTTACGATCCTTGCGGAAAATCTCGCGCTCGATCTCGGGATGGACATTGGAATCATGCCCGACGCGCCTTCTCTGCCCGAAGCCATCCACGCGACGCCGAAGACGCCGAACGGTGCGACCGTGCACGTCGAGCCGAAGACGATCAGCGCGTGGATCGAACCGGCGTCGACGTCGGCGTCGACGAGCTCGCAGAAGTTAGATAAGACGAGCTCGCCGGCGCCGGCGAGCAGCTCGAGCTCGAGCTCGAGCTCGCCGCCGCCCTCGAGCAGCAACGGCTCGAGCCCTGCGCCGTTGAAAAAAGGGATGCGCGAAATCCTGCGCGTGCTCGCCGCGGTCGGTATGGCGCTCACGAAGCAGCGCATCGCGACGCTGACCGGACTTTCGATCAAGAGCGGCACGTTCAGCGACTATCTCTCGGCGCTGCGCACGCGAGGATTCATCGTCGACGCCGGCGAAGGGAAGATCGCACTCACGGACGATGGACGTCTCGAAGCGGGCGACGTCGACGACTCTGCGAACGACGAAGAGAAGATTCGTGCGATGTGGCAAAAAAAGCTAAAAAAAGGGATGCGCGAGATGCTCGCGGTCCTCGCGCGGCTTCATCCAACGCCGCTAACGAGAACGAACCTCGGAACGCTCGCGCGCTTGTCGAGCAAGAGCGGATCGTTCGGCGACTACCTCTCGAAGCTGCGGACGAACGCACTCATCGAAGACGACGGAATCCACATCCGGCTAACGGCCGAAGGTCTCATCGTCGCCGGACCGAAGTCAAAACCTCTGACGAAGGACGAGATCCTCGAGCAGTGGTCGGATCGGCTGAAGGCGGGCGCGCGCCGCATGCTCGAGGCGCTCGTCGCCGTCGACGGCTCTTATCTAAGCTACGTCGAGATCGGCGAGGCGAGCAAGATCAGTCCGGACTCGGGGACGTTCAGCGACTACCTCTCGACGCTGCGATCGAACGGTCTCATCGAGACCGGCGATCGGCGCGCACGTGCGAGCGAGATTTTCCGATAAGGCAAATCACGCTAGAAGGATCTTCGCGATGAAGCAGAAGCTCTTGATTTTGAAGTCGGCCGCCAACGCATCGATCGCGTTGGGCCTCGGCGTCTACGTCGTCGCGTTCTACACGAAGATCGATGCGATGCCGGTGTCGACCAAGATCGCCTACGCGGTGGCGATTCCTGCAGCGATGCTCTTCTACATCGAGAAAGCGATCGCGGCGATTCGCGAGAGACAAGTCAGGGCGATCGTCGACTCAATCCAGCCGCGCGGATACACGTTCGGGAAGCCCGGCGAGCCGCCACCGCCCGGCGCGTCGCCACTGAACGAGAGCGCGTGCACTGATCAAGGAAAGGACCAGTAGATGAGCGATTCAGGTCTTTTTCGTACAGGTGAACGGATTTCGAAGCGAGAGACGTTCGTCGAACGCGTCGATCACGTCAGGCCGGGCAGGCTTCACGTCAACATTCATCCGACGATGGTCGTCGAGCTCGAGAAGCTCGTCATCGTCGCGGAATCGATCCACGAGATCAGCGTTTCGGAGATCCAGATCGGTCGCCTTCACTTCGCGACAGTCGAAGAGGCGAAGCGAATCGAACCGGAAGAGTGGGAACAGATCGCGTTTCATGAAAGCCGGTCGAAGACGCAGATCGAAATCACACTTCAGGCCCCTTGCCTCGTCGTCTATCCATACGCGCCTCTGCAAGTGGACATGGAGATCGACGAGAGGTCTGAGCTCGGATGGCTCGAAGTTCGTCTCCTCGGTCGCACGATACCGTGTCCTTCGCCAAGCTAATGATCATCAAATTCGCCTGTCCCAAGTGCACGTGGAACAGCATGACCGTGTTCGGGAAGCATCCGGCCGACCCGCACTACACGGACATCGAATTCAGAGCTGCTTGGAAGCACGTGCGGGAAGAGCACGCAAAAAAATGCAGCGGCACAATCGTGTCGAGCCCATGATCTAGTCGAGCCCAAGTGCGGCGCGTTGCGCGCGTCGCAGCTCTGCGAGCTCGCGCGGAAGCATCTTCCCGACGTACGATCGCACGACGCGCCGTCCTTCGCTCCACCACGCGAACCAGTACGGACCGAACAGCCGTCCGCGCACGCGGCGCATGAGTCGCAAGAGCGAGATGCGCCCGCCAGCGCGCAGCCGGACGCGCCAGCGCGGGGAATTGTCACAATTCCCCGGCAAATTCAGGGCTCGCCGTGCGCGTTCCAGGCGTCGAAGGCCATCGCGGTCCATCGCCGGCTATTCTAGCGCTCGTCGATGAGTGCCGTCGCGAGCACGGGCGAGATGGACATCCGCGAGCTCGAGCTCGCGGCGATTCTCGTCGACCCGAGAAAGAATCTCGCCCGCGGTGGAGTCGCCGAGACGATCGACCACCCGAAGGTGAAAGAGATCGTCGACTCGTTCAAAAACGGGCCGATGTGTCATCCGGTCGGCGTGCGCAAGCTCGAGGCGCCCGGTCCGAACGGTGAGCTCTTCGAGCTCGTGTATGGATTTCGACGCATGCTCGCAGCGCGGGCGTGTGGCTTCAAAACGATCTTCGCCGTCGTGCACGAGATCGACGAACGCGCGGCGCGTCGACTGAATCTGACCGAGAATGTCATCCGCGGAAACTCAACCGAGTACGACGAGGCCGCGCTCTACTCGACGATCTGCAAAGACGAGCAGATCACCCCGGGCGAGCTCGCGCGACAGATCGGATCGAAAGCGAACTACGTCGAGCAGCTCGTGCGGATCTTCGACTGCACGCCGCGCGAGATCCTCGAGCAGTGGCGCCTCTCGCCGCTGCCTGACTACCGGCGCGCGCTCGATCGCATTTCGAAGATCCGGGGCGGAAACGACATCGAGACGCGCCGTCTTCAGCTCGACGAGTGGACGGCGTTTCTCTCCGCGCGCGACGCCGCGCCGGCGACGGACAAAGACAATTCCTTTCGCTACCCGCGCACGGCCCGCGCCATGGGGAGACGTGAAATCGAGGCGTTTCGCGCGACAGTTGACGTTTCACACGAGGTACACGACGCTACCGGCTGGCGTCCGCTCTCGGAGCTCGAACGGCAGACGCTGCACGCGGTGCTTCGCTACATCGCGGAGCCGAGGGGAAATCGATCGCCCCTTCGCTGAGGTTCGGGCGAAGAGGAAGGGCGAAAGATCATGACCGAAGAAGCCGTCTCGGGCGTTGTGCAACAGAAGACCGAGGCGCCCGCAAACGGACACGCCGCCGCGCCGGCTGCGCCGGCCGCTGTCACTCCTGACGAAGTGATCGCGCCGAAAGGCACGCCCCCCGAGCAAGCTTCACCCGAGCAGCTCGCAAAAATGTACGACGCGGTTCGCGCGATGAGCGCGGACGAGCAGCTCGCGGTGAAGCGCGCGCTCTTGAAACGTCTTCAGGAAGAAGTGGGCGACGTCGCGCCGGCGGGCGCTGCGAGCCCCGAGCCGATCGATCCCGGCGCCTTCGACAGCAAGATGACGCGCGTTTTGCCGCCGCTTCCGGAGTTCACGCGCGAAGCGATGGAACGATCGGGCTACGAGTTCAAGGGAAAGAAGGTCTATCCGCCCTTCGACGGTCTCATCGAGACGCGCATCGAGCGCCCGAACGGAGACGTCTTGTACGTCTTCAAGCTCTCGGCGCCCTTCCTCTGCCAAAACTGCTACGGCGAGCTCGTCACCGTGCCGCGCGGAAAGCCGTTCATCACGGCGGCCTCGACGTCGATGCGCGTGCAGCTCGACGAGGCCTACGAATACCAAAAAGCAGAGGGCGGAAAATGCCACGTGCGCGGCCGTCCGCTTGGATGGGGCACGAACGCCGCGGGCAAAGAGGGGATCCTTTGGGATTGCCGCTTCGAGCCGCTCACGACCGAGCCGGACGCACCCGCGGAGGATAAGACGAAGCCGCGGATGTTCGAGAAGGAAGACGAGTAGAAGAGGGCGCCGTCGTGGCGGCTCGTCACGGAACAAACGCGAGGGCGCAGACCAACGGCGCCCTTGTGATCGACGAGCTGCTCGTCGACTGGATCCTGATTCCCCAGGTCGGCGGCTACATCGTCGCGCGTCTTTACGGCGTGAGCGAAACGAAAGTGCGCGAGCAGCTCGATCGCGCAGAAGTTCCGCGCGCACGTCTTCATCCGGTCTTTCACTTCGTCTCGACGCAGTATCCGACGGGCGCGAAGAAGCTCGACGACGGAGACGAGGTGCGTTTCTCGATGATGCCTGTCCACACGGCCGATCGCGTCGAGCAGGCCTACGGGCTTCCGAAGTCCGCCGAGCTGAGCCCGCACGCGACGCTTTTGCTCTTCGACTTTCTCTCGGAGCAAGACGAGCCCACGCGCAAATACGTCTGTCGCAGACTGCGCGAGGCCGCGCGCGTGAGGATGGGCGGCGTCGTCGGTGCGCTTCGTTCGGGGACGTGATGGCTTCTATCGCGTGCTTTTCATGCGGCCGTGCCGTCTACATCGACATCGAGTGCGTCGAGCTCGAGCCTTCGGAAGCGAGCGCGACGTTTCACATCACGCACGAAGAGCCTCACTGCGAAGCCTTCACGACTGGATTGGTCGACAAAAACGTCATCGAGCGATGCGAGCTTGGAATTGAGCTCTACGACGTACGACGGAAGCTTGCGCAGAAGAAGAAGCAGTGAAGCCCGCGCTCCACAAGGCGCGCCCGCGATGTCCTTGCGGATGCCCGCTCGAGGTCGCGCCAGATCGAACGTTCGCAACCGACGCGTGCGCGGCGCGCATGCGAAAGCGCCGCGAGCGCGCGAAGCTCGGGCCGGCCGCGCTCGAGCCGATCATCTGCGAAGTCTGCGAGAAGACACTTGTCCGCGGTCCGCTTGAGCGACGGAAGCTCTATCACGATCACTGCAAGCTCGAGGCGCAGAAGATCCTACGCGTGCTGAGGGGAAAATGATGGCCAAAGCGACGAAACGACGAATCGTTCAACTCCTTCGAGTCGATGACGACGATGCGGTGCTGTTTGCGCTTTGCGACGATGGATCGCTGTGGGGCGTCAGCGTCGAGGATCTGCTTCGTCGTCGCCCGCGCTGGTATCAGGTGAAAGGGCCTCCCGACCAGCGTCGTTAGAACCTTTTTTTCGTTGCGGCGCTGCCGGCGCGGGTGCGGTCGCTTTGTTGTCGAAGATCCAAGCCGATCCGCCCTGCGAGAACGGCTTCGATTCCGACGAGAGGGCCCCGAATTTCAAGAGACGACTCACGCGGCGCCCGATGTGCGACGTGTTCGGCTTCAAGCCGCGGCAAAACTTTCCTTCGCTGGCGCCGCATGAGCAAGTGACAAATAGATCCGCGAGGATGTTGTCGGGCACGCGGCGGAAAGTTCGGCGGCCGAAGACGCGCGCGGCCAAGCGGCGGAAGGCGCGAGGCTTCAGGTTCGAGAGCTTCTGTCGTCGAGCAGTCATCAGGGGAACGAGGCCGAGGGGCCGAGGTTCACTTCCGCGCGCACGTTGACCTGATGCGTGTTTCCGGCGCCTGTCGCGAAGGTGACGGCGATGCGTTCCGGACCGGCCGCGTGCGCGATCGTCAGCGTCCAAAGTGCCGTTGCGCCAGCGCCCGAACCTGCAGCGACGCCCGCGCTGTCGAGCGTGATGTTCGGAGTCACGAGGAAGGCCGTCCCTCGGTTGACGATCATCGCGCGACTGATTCGCGTGTTCGGTCCGACGTTGATCCCCGCGCCCTCACCGTCGACCTCGATGCGAAGCGACTGAAGATTTTCGAAGAATGCGGCCGTGAGCTGCTGGCCGTTCGGACCGAGCAGCTCGACAGTTTCATTCGGCGCCATCCCGGGCGTCGAGCCCGTCATCACAAGAGCCGGGTGCAAGTCTTGGATCGCGCCCTTCAACGAGTTGATCGACGCAGCGATCGCCCTTTCGTCTTTCCGAAGGACGGGCTCCATCACATTTTGCGGATCGGGGACCGCATCGCTCGGCACGATGTCGAGACCGAGTACGCCGTTTCCGTCGGCGGGCTGTTCCTGAAGCATCGCGAAGGCCTCCTACTTCAAATGCAGCGCGCCGACGTTCGCCATCGACAGAAGCGTGACGAGCAGCCCGACCGCGAAGCAGACGAGACCGATCGTCGTCTTCTTATCTTTGCTCGCCAAGGCGAGCACGAGCCCGACGATGCACACGACGATCGGCAAAAGCGGAAGCGTCATGCAAGAAAGGCTACCTCAAAATTCCGACGCGAGCGCTCGCCTCGAAGGAAGGACGATCGGAGCGGTCGTGTATCAGCCGGCGTTCATCATCGATTCGATCGGCGAAAAGCAGGCCGCCGCGACGCCCGAGGCGCTCGGCGACATGGGAGACCTTCTTTGGGCGCTCGTGAGCATCAACATGCGCAAGCTTCGCCGATACCCT
>WNFI01710632.1_pt1 | contig 11232 bp, 13 predicted proteins | sample 5400471 | NCBI WGS metagenome assembly WNFI01 (sample SAMN13153348, study PRJNA577476) | soil metagenome | isolation source: 100 cm saprolite on Douglas fir-dominated hillslope | place: USA:California | collected 2013-09-17
CGGCGCCCGGGAAGCTGGATTCGAAGTAGGGGCGGTGTTTACATGCATGCGGGCTTCTTGAGTGATGATCGAGAAAGTGAAAAGCGTCGATGGATGACTGACTGACTGACTAACTTTCAATTCAGTGCATTCAACTTCGTCATCAATTCGTAGCTCGCCAGTCAAGGCGACGATGCGCGCGCGGGCACACACACGAGTCTGGAACATCCTGAGGTTTTTTTTTGTCCTAAACAGAGATCATGTAGGAACCTGGCCCAGCGCTATTGGGAGATCGAGAGTGCTACGGAAATGTTTTCACTAGAATTCTTCGATCCCAATAGCTGGGCGATCGTGATCGCTGTCGATAACTAGCTGGCTGTGTATCATCATAGGTTTCACTCAGATGAAGTAGAAGCTTCTAATAACCTGTCCATACATATGTCCGTCATCTTCGTGGAAGTGTAAGGAGAAGTACTTGGTGTGTGAGGAAACATAAGAGACCGTAACGGATAGCGTCATCCTCGTGCGTACCCATGGTCCGATGCGTTGACGTATATCGCAAGAGGGTCAATGGAGAAGGCATATTCATCGAGGATCATACTTACATCTCTGTTAACACGATCAGTATTCATGAGACTTGAAATATACCTCGTCACTTCGAAACTACATACGTATAGCTCTTGTCTCCATGGAAAACACGACCTCATCGATGTGGAGGATCATGCCATATCGGAAGAAACTAGCCCAACAAATAAACGAGCTGATCAGATAGTTTAGAGGGCACTGCGTCCTCTGGAGTTACTTTGTTAGCTTAAATGGCCACTTGGGGGGACGGATCGGTACCGTGATAATGGCGAGATATGCACCCAACCACAACTGGCACATATTCTCGCGGTTGGAAACGCCACGAGGAGAACGCGTGGCAAAAAAGAAAAAGCCCGCAAAGTATCTATTGTCCTTCATACAATTGCTTGAGCATGTTGTCAATGAGAATAAATGTACGGAAGCCAGCTGGGTGGACGAGAAGGTGCCCCCGTATGATCATCTTTTGGTATTGTGGATAGATGGATGGATGGAGAGTACGGATGAATGTCATCTGGGTGAAGAAATAATCCGGCTCGACTTCCATCGTACCAGATGAGATGGCGTAAGGTGCTTCTGTGAGGGAAGAAAGAAAAGAGGTGCGGCGAGGCAACGAAGACATCAGAAGGTGCGGTGGATGGTCGGAGGTATTGACATTGTTACTGCGGAAACACTGCAGGTGTGGCCGAATGAATGAATGAAATGTGTTTCATCCATTTTGATTTGTTCCATGTATAGTAAAAAAGATAGTTTCACATTCTTCGGCGCTCTGGTTTTGGCGATGAGTGAATTCCAAGAGGTTCTAGTCGCCGAAGGGCACCGTCACAATGGGCGGTCTTGGATTCCGCCCTCAATTTATGGTATCGTGCCTAGTACGAAGCGTCTAAGTGGGGGAGGTTCTTGAGACATACTGTAGCCATATGCCTTTGACATCGTACCGATATGCTGAGGAAGAACGTAGTCGAAACCAGGAGGAGTCTCTTCACGTCATGATGTGTAACATTCATTACGTGGGTGTAACTGCCGAGTTGGCCGAACATCGCAAGAGTGACAGGTACGCGAAAAGGATGACCCTGATCTCGATTTGATGCGAATGGATCGTAGCCGAATAGTATACCAGACGGCACAGTAGCACAGTAGCACAGTGGTATAAGGGCTCTTTTGTGGCGTCGGTTCCCTCACATCCATGGATAAACATTAGAGTTTGCACTATAGTTGCGATGAGCAACACAGAAAGACAATGAAGCCGATACTTCGGCCTCAGGAAGTGAGCCTTCACTGTCGCACCCGTATCTCAAGATGGTCATAAGGTGCGTCTAGGTCCGGGTTGCCACCGGGCCCCGTTTAATTGCGGTTACTTAGGATGATCAGGAATAGCATCGTGAGAAGACCGCCAGCTGGATAATGAAAGAGACGAGCCAATGATGGAGACGACTTAGGTCTCATAAGCAGGGATCATATGTCAAACTTTCACATCTTTGCCTGCGCAAAAAGGGAATAATCTACTCCAAGCTGAGAATGGCAACAGAGACACTCATCAAGATAATTAGTACGGTCGTAGTAGTACGTGTACGGCATGGATGGCTGTCCTGTAGATGGCGCAAGGCATGCAACGGTTCTATTGTAAGAGATTTGCGCACGCATCACAGATACCCTTCCCACTGAGGAGATCCACCATAAGCCTGAAGGAAGCATGGGACCTGATTGATTGCGTGCGGCAACAGTGCGTAGTTCGCCTTGCCATGCCAAAGGATAAAAAGAAAAAATGCCGCAGATCAGCAATGCTACAATTATCAATTGCCCCAGTTGATTGAAAATCGCAAGATCCAGAACAATCGGGTCTTTAGAGATTCCTGTTATCTGAGTGTATCCGTATTGTGTGGATTATGCAAGTAGCAACGCAGCGGTAGACAGTAGTGTCAGAAATGTAATCAAGATGACTGAGTCGAGTTGAAACTATTTGCACAAGAACTGCGCATTTGGAATTTGGCTCTGAGTCGGGCCGAAGTTCGGCCCTATGGCGGGGAAACAGGTTTAGGCAAAATGCGAACATAGTGCCAGTTGCAGATCAAAGGTGTTTCTGGGGCGCTTACAGGACATCGATGGGTGCAAGCGCCCATGGAAAATATTTTGTCGCCAGGTTCCATGCGAGCATTCAGGGGACCTGTTGGAACCCTCCTTTTCCTGTGACGGCGGGTGAGACGTAGGTGAGAGATTAGCAAGATGGCAACGATGAATCATCGACGTCGTCAAGAGAACGAGGGCTCATCAAGGGGTCATTCGGATCTTAAGGGCGGTCGGTAGTTACCAGGGCAAAAGGCTACCACAACGACACTCTAGCACGGTTGTTTGCAACGTAGCGTGACGTAGAAGTTTATGATGTCGTGCGACACGCAATATTAGGGCCATTTTGGGCTATCTGTAGTCCATATCGAGCAAGAGACGTGATTGTTGTGATGATTGGTCAGAGCGGGCCCGGGCTAAGGACGCGGTACGACGGGCGAAATGGAGGGAACGATGTCCATTAAAGATGCAGCAATTTTGGGATAAAAGCTGCACCGTCTTATACAACAGGAGTTCTGCTTGACCACAGGAGTCGCAACATTGACTTGGCTTGAGAGCAAATTAGGATTTGATTGAGGATATTACTTACGGCACACAACTGGTTGCTGTCCCTGAGGATGGTAGAAGTGGCCAATAAATCCATTCTCATATATGACCCTAGCATGCAGACTAGCAACGGGAACAGGAGAAGCGGGAGCCAGGACCCCAGGTCAGTAGAGGAAATCCGAATCAAAGGACAGGGATTTGTCGGATTCAACAATATTGTTAGAATTTGACCGCCGTCGCTGCCAGTTCCTCAATCGGATTCAAATCATCAACCACCTCACATATTCGCGACGGCGAGGACAGGTTTCTTGACAACCTAACCATGTTTCAGTTATGGATCAAGGCCATCCAGGCTGATGAGACCCTTCTGGGAAACTAGGCAGGTGCTTTGCGCGAGGCTGCTCTGAACATCTGACTGAATTCGAACAGCTTATGGACGAGTCCGACGCGCCTTTGTAACGGCGGGCTGACTTTTCCCTTGTTTCCTTGGTGATCTCCGGAATGGACGATACATGAATTGGCCTCCTACACATCTGGCAGCACATATATGGCATCTTTCACTGCCATCATTGCATCTCTTTTTGGCCTCCTTTCTTCCCGTCTCCCAGCCGCTGCGCTGCGACAAGACCCCTGCTACGACCACCCGATCCCTCAATAACTACGACCAACCAACATAACCGTCCAAGGTCACCGAGAAAACTCTGTACAGCCACGCGCTAAGCATCTTCCTGAGGCTGTCATCGCAACCAATCCACAACGTGTCTTATTGCCACCGAGTCGCCACCACGACCATACCCGCTCCCAGCGAATATTGTGACTATATTACCCCGCGCTCCTTTATACCATTATAAGTCATCAGGGCTTCCACATCTTCTTCTCTTGTCCTGCCCTCTGCCACCACGCTGTCCCCGTCTCCAAACTATCACTCCAGCTTTCGCGACCCACCCGTCCCGCAATGGCATCTCTTCCCTCCTTTCTCGAACTCCTCAACTCGTTAGGTCTATCCGATTCCCCTCCAGCCGATAGAGATCGTCATTTAGCGCCCCCGAGACGATCAAGACACCATGCACACGGTCGTCATAACTCATCCGGCGCAAGCAGTACTAGCTCTTTCGATGCCTCTTCATCTGTCACCCCTCGTCGCCCGAGTCCACCCTCCTCCGGTGGGCAAATGAACGTAGAACGTGGACTCGGTGCCTCAATGCCCGAGGTACGACTCTCCGGGAGGCAAAATCGACGATTCTCACCATACTCGCAATCAACACCTGTGTGTTTTTTTTTGCTGCATGTTCTTTGAATGTTGATGCTCATCGCGCTCTGTTCACTCACGGTGCCATTGCGATTATATATGGGTGCTATGTGGCTTCAGATATTTGCCCGCCGGGGATCCCTTCCAGCCCTGACCATTCCCACCCTCATCGATACTCCTACGCAGCCCACTCAGGCACCAAGGGTGAGTTCACCATCGTAACCCTAATTCGTTGTTCTCCGCGATCTAACGGCGCTTATCCCATTTAATTTGTCTATTTAATTGTTTCTGCAACCTCGGCAATCCTCAATGATCCCGTTGGTTTTCATAATTGATGTGGCAATCAATCTCTTACCGCTTTCCTTGGTCAATTCATCTTGCGGTCGGGTTGTCTTCCGCCCTAATTGATCACCAATATTCGTGGAATGGAACCATCACTACACGATGAAGGCCGCAGCTAGCACATCTTTCGTCCCTCAACGTCGCCGTTCAGGTTCACTACCCTCTCTTCTCAAATCACCACTTGCATCATTGCCTGAAAACTCTGCCACATCGCAGTCTGAGTCCCGATCACAACCTCACACTGCATTCACTTCTCCATCAACGTCTCCATCAATCTCTTTTCCACTCTCACCTCTCTCGCCTTCTCGCCATTCCGAACAACCTCCCCCGTCTCCATCTTCCCAATCTTCTCAATCTTCATCCTCGTTGTCGAGAGAGCAATTGCCAGAAAAACAACAACAACAACGACAGCAGCAGCACCAAAGGCGTCTCGTCCCGCGCAAACGCCTCTCCATTTCCATTGAGAAGGCACAAACCGGGCGTAACGATGGTGTGGGCTGGGAGCGCACACCCCCCATATGTAATCTATTGCGTAAATCTCCAACGACACCCGGAACTTTGATCAACTCCGCTACTACCACTGCATCGAGTACGTTCGCCACCAGTGGGCCCATAACCCCCAATAGCGCTTCGCCTGGTGGTAATGACAATAGCGTTAGTGGTGGCGGGTTGAAGAGTGCCGGAGGGATGTCGATACCGACTGTTCCACCCGTCTTATCGCCCTACTCCCCAAACTTCCATCATAATCATCACTATTATTCTCACATCAGGGAGAGGGATGGCTTTGTGAGTCCACAAAGTCCCTTTCCCGGGAGTGCCGGAGTAACTCAGTATTTAGTACCTTCTCTAAGTGGAGGTGCGACGATCTCGATCTCAAGGAAGTTGAGAGGTGTGGGTGGAGGAAGGGAGATCCCGGATAGTCCTGTGGGCCCGCTTGTCAATGTTGGGAATGGAAATGGCGGTTGGCGGAATATACGGTAAGCGGATGTGCTTGCCGTTTGTTGTCGGTGGCTACCTGGTGTTGGTCAGGTGGTGTTGGCAGATGTGGATATTTTGATGTCCTTGCTCGGGCGCACTGGAACGCTCCAGACCAGAATCTGTCTGGTTTTCTTGATGCGATTCGTTGGGTATCTCGATGTAGACTCCATTGCGTTGATGGCTTTTTTGCGGAAATATCTTTTCTCTCTCATTCAGATTCATCTCATTTGCTGTTGTCTAATCTTCCATTTATCGCTTTTACTCGCCTCAATCGCATTGCCTCCTTTTCTCCTCTTACCAATGATGTACTACTTGGACATTCGATGTTCCATGATTCCTATTTCACTCATCGCCTACATCGTCCTTCTCATTCCCTGACTTCAATGCTCCTGTTCAACATTTGAATTTCCCCACTTCTCCGTTCCCTTCGTGTTCGGTTCCCATTGTTCTCACTTCTCCCCTCATTTTTGCTTTCTAGTCTTCTCATGAGAATTAGCCATTGCTCTCCTCGATTCGTTCACTTGCTACTGTTTTCCCTTGAGATCTTCCTTCGCGTCTGACACATAGCCAATTAGATCCTTCCCTCCAACTTTACGTCTTGCTAGGATTGATCCTCTGCTGATTTTCTCGTTCGCCCCTTTCCTTCAGTCGTTTTCGTCTTTGACATTGGTCATGTTATTCCTTCTCCCTTCTACTACTACTACCTTCAACTCATTCAGTTCGAGCTTCAATGTTCGCTTAGCCCTCCTTTGTCGTAATTGAGACTGGATCTCTTCTTTAGGTCATCTCTGATTAGCTAGCGGCTTTTGAAGGCTTGATGTCTCTGCATAGAGTAACGGTGTGGCGTTTCATGTGAGATGAAATGCAGCCTGGACCTGAGTAAGTACCGGGAAGTAGCCGAATATGGCATTGACTAAGCTGGGGCAAGTGCGGCAAATTGCAATGCCAGGCAAAGTAAAGAGGCACCAAGCAAGGACTAGTCATGCTCTTCTTCTGTTTCGCCTGGACACGAGTTTTGCATGTCCTCCTGATTGTCGTACCGCGTCCCACACCAAAAGCAATATGAGTACTTCGATCGAAGGTACGAAAGGACCTTATCAAGTCTCTCCTTGACCTTGGAAATTTCGATGAGTTGCGTGTGGCGGAACGGGAGGCAACGGGCAAAGAAAAGAGATAGAAACCCAATTCCATTAACTTGATGACTTACCGGTGTGCTGAGAAATTCCCTCGCCTCGGCCACCTCATCTTCCGTAAACTGGAGCGTCTCGATTTCCTTATCTAGCGGCTCTTCGTCGTTGATATTCCTTCGCCTTCCGGACGAACTCACTCCAAAAGCGAACGCCTCGGTGAGCTCGTCAGGATCATCTTCCATCTCACCATGTAAGCGAGGCAGACGTGGCTGAAGTGCATCGTTATGCATCTGCGAACGAAGCCGTGAGGCTTCTGATTCGTGTGTTGATGTTGACATTGAGGGCAGGAAATCGTCATCTGGGTCGGTGCCAGCTGGAGGCGATAGTGTGTCGAGAGCTTCGATAGTGGATTGAATGGGTATTTCAACGGAGTACATGTCAGGTTGCTGAGTCCTTTCAAAGACTTGTACTAATTCGGGGGGACATGAGTTGGGGTTCAGAGGGTCTAACCAGAGTACGTTGAACTATTATGGTAAACAGCTCTTTTCTCTTCGTATTCACGACGTGTTCGTTCCCTGAAGGCTTCAGCAGTCTCTTTCTCCACCTGCTCGACCTTCATCGACTTAGCAGGGCGTACGGTAGGCAACTCATCGGACTGAGCACGTTTCTGGCCAAGTCCCAGTCCTTTCCGCCCTAGTGAAAGGAGTAATCTAGGTATACTAGAAGCATGATCGGAACCACAAATACTTACCTGCCCAAAGTGAAATAGGGAGAGGCTCGACGCGATGTCGACCCGTGAAGTCATCAGCAGTAGACGCAATGCTGTGTCCGTTTTCACCACTATCATCCTCAGTGCATTCACCTCTCTTATTCTCCGCGTTCGCATCTCCAGTCTTGGGGTGGGTATTTGAGGTAAATTCAGCCTTCCGGCCCAGACTCTCTCCCTCCTTGAAGCCCATCTTCATCATCATGTTCAGGGCCTTGCTGCTTCCAAGCCCCATCTTCTCCTCCTCTCTCACTCTCTCAAACAAGCTTGTGCTTAATCCTTCCTGAACGCGGGCCTTGACCGAGTACCTCTTCTGCTTTTCTCGATTTGCAGCATCTTTCAATTGGGCTACACGCTGTGCTTCCTTCCGGAGTTCAGAGTATGATTTGGAACCCGACGACGAAGTCCCCGCCTCCACTAAGAATTTGGGTGAGAGGTAGTCATCTTCGTCATCGCTCATTGGAGAACGATCGTGGCTGTGTAAAGTTCAAAGGACGGAAAGAACCTTTGTAATTACTACTACTATCGTCAAGAAACATGAATATTCGTAGAGCAGCAGAGCTTCTTGAACGATGCAGTAGTTTTGATGAATGAGCCGTGAGGCAGGAACAATATGGGGTCCGCTAAACAGCCTGGAACGGAAAACATGTTCTGGAAAATGGTACAAGCTAGCTAACCACGCAGTCGACTCAAACACTCGGTGAAGAGGTGAGTCAGACTGAGCTAAGGGACAGAAAGTAAGAGCCATCGGACGGGGAGCGCGAACGCTGCAAAAAGGATTGAGAAATTCGGATTCTGGAAATGGTAATTCTTCAAAGCTTAGTGGGTTCTGTTTGAGCAGCGATCGGTAATGAGCAAATAAGAGGCGGAAGAATCGGGGAGGCGGAGGAGGTTTTTGATCGGTATTACCTGCGGGGTCCCCTACGTACGGCGCCAAACCTTCCAGCGTTCGTCTGATTCTCCTCATTTCCAACATCGACGAAGCCATAACCCTTGCTTCTAGGATGTCCAATTCTCTTCATGACGACACGAGCAGAGACGACATTGATATCCTCATCGGTGAAGATCTTCGCAAGTCTAGCATCGTCCACGTCATAGGAAAGATTGGCGACAAAGAGGACGGACTTTGAAGGTTCACCGGTCGGGCCTTCACCCTCAACACGCGGAGGACGGGGTTGACGGATGCGCCTGAACCTCCTGAACCTCTCGGTTTTTCGAGCAACAGGGGCCTCGCCATCCGCAGTGACAGTAGCAGCACCTTGATTCTCCGTAGCAGCAGCAGGTTCATCATCGGTAGTAGCAGTAGCGGCAGCAGCCTTCGTCTTTTTGCGCTTGTTGCGCTGCATATAATTTAAGGGTAGTTAGCGCGTCATGACTCAGGATCTAGGATACAATCGACGCGCCAGAAGTACGGCGCTACTCACAAGCTTCTTGTTCTTGTTCTTAGGCTTTTCTGTCGTCTCACCACCCTCAGCGGGAACATCGACAGGCTTCTCAGTAGCCTCACCATCAGCTTCCGCCTCAGTGACTTCACCAAGAGGCGCCTTGCTACCGCGCCTTCCGTACCTCTTCTTTGGCCTCCTTTCAGACCTCTCCTTATCCTCAGCAGGCTTAGCAGCTTCGACGATGACAGCACGACCGTCGAGCTCCTTTCTGTTCAGCTCCGCAACGGCCTTCTCGACAGCGGCCTCAGTTGTTACGGTGACGAAGCCGTAGCCCGCAGAACGCGGTCCACGCAAGATGATGTGGGTAGAGATACTATAAGTGTTAGAAGGAGATGAAAAGAGTATGAGTCATGTAGCGGATGATGCAGAGAAGAGTGAGACAACGGACATGTCATCAGCGACTGGAGCAAAGAACTGCTTCAATCCCTCATCTGTAGTCGCGTATGCAAGATTACCGGCAAAGACCTTAGCGATGATCGTTAATAGTCCGAAGGAATAAGAGGCAAATAACACGTCGCGAGTGAGACGATACCTTGAAGCCAGGTTCTTGAATGATTCCTTCTTGCTGGGGCGCATTGGCGTCGTAACCGGTAGCTGAGACGGGTTCTGCGGACATTGAGACGCGAGGAAGCGACGAGGGATCGATTACAGGGGAACGGTGAGCGCTTGACGGATAGGGATACGACCTGCTGTTGACCAGGGGACTTTTTGAAACTTTGAAGGTCGGAGGAAAGTTGAAACTCGATTACATATTTATATATATTGCACTGCCCCTACCTGCAAAAATTCTGACCTCACAGGTATAAAGGGTATAACTTCAGTCTATTGGATTTGGAGGTGACCAAAGCCCAAATAATCTTACACTGATGGTACAGGGGACTGAGGACGCTGCTACGAAAACAGTGATAATCTTATGAATAGAGGTATACGAGCATGAAGATGAGTGTATTGAGCCGTGACGAAAGCAAGGTATCATATTACGACTGATGGATCGTGTCATAAGTGTGATCCACTCTTGTAAGGACGTATCCCTCGCGATGCCGATTTTGGTCCTCCGTCAAATGAATCTGAGAAGCCGTTCGTCAACACACTTAGACAAAGTTCGCAGCTGTGAAAGTGAAACCCACATATAGTTCAACGCCAAAAATGTGAATTGCCAACGCCGTCCACAGTCCCAGAGGAAATCCCAGTCGAACAGCAGCGCCCGCATTGATCTTGGCCTCATTCATCGAGGCATGAATACCCACACTTACTGAATTCAGGCGTGTCCCGGCTTGCTGTGCCGCCACACACACCGGATAATTGGAGAACGAGCCCGTCAAAAAAAGTATCTCATCGCAATCGAACAACTGCGATTGGTCGTGGTGGTCTGTGAGCCTGGCCCCCACAGGTAGGTAGAGTATCGGGTGTACTCACGGCATAATATGTGCCAATGTCACTTATGATGGCACGAGCTGCCAACATGATAACTCGTGCACTGATAATAACACCCAGCAAAGAAGACATGCCTAAAAAGTCGAGGAGTCTTAACAAGGGACTGCAAACTTTTGTTCAAGGAAGCGACCCACGAAGCATCCATTTCCTATGTTGTCTGGTATCACGAACATTAAGCATGCCAAGCGCTCCTGAGATGCAAATCAAGAGACCGAGAAGGTAGAAAAGCGTCTGGGTGGCAGGCTCCCCCCCAAGCGCTCGTCTAGCCAACACCCATCCCGACGCCACCCCGGGGGGTATGAGGAAGAGTGTGCCGTACCCGTTCGCCCGGTGCAAACCAACGTAGCTCTGAAACCGACCAGAACAAACATGAAGTTGTCAGGCTGAAAAGATGGAGGGGATGCTTACTCTGCGAATACCAGGTATGAACTGGAAGACGATACCCCATGCAATGACTAAGATGAACATTCCAGAAAAGCGTTGAGTGTCACACCCAGGCTTTGCTGTGAATAGGCGCCCACTCACAGAAGCATGTCCACACGTGCGCTATCAGTGCTCCGCGGTAAGGGGCCCGGTGATTCCAGAACCATTCACCTACAACAAGATTCAATGAATTGGGGCTTTCCAACTCATTGGACTGACAAACCAGGTGGCAAGTTCTTCTTTATGTTAGAGGACCTGGGATCCAGCATTAATGATCGCGCCAGCGCGAACCCT
>WNFI01042879.1_pt1 | contig 11231 bp, 16 predicted proteins | sample 5400471 | NCBI WGS metagenome assembly WNFI01 (sample SAMN13153348, study PRJNA577476) | soil metagenome | isolation source: 100 cm saprolite on Douglas fir-dominated hillslope | place: USA:California | collected 2013-09-17
CCGGCACGGCCGGATTCGCGCTGCTCATCTACGGTCTCACCCGCGGTGCCACCGGGCCCGACGGCATCTCGCACTGGGCAGACAGAGGCACAATCCTCGCCCTGGCCGGCGCCGCCGCAGCAATAGCCGCGTTCGTCGTCATCGAAGCACGGTCCCGGCAGCCGCTGCTGCCGTTGCGGATCTTCGCCAGCCGGAACCGGACCGGGGTCTACCTGATCCTGCTCTGCCTGGCCTCGACCTTCTTCGGCATGTTCTTCTTCCTCACGCTGTTCACGCAGGTCGTGTGGGGCTACAGCGCGCTGCGCGGCGGCCTCGCCTACCTGCCGTTCGTCGGCGCCTTCGTCGTGGTCGCCGGGATCTGCTCCAAGCTGGTGCCGCGCTTTGGCGCGCGGGTCCCCATGACGATCGGCGCCATCCTCGCTCCCGTCGGAATGTTCTGGCTGTCCCGGGTCAGTGAGCACAGCCACTACCTGACCGGCGTCGGCCTGCCGCTCATCGTTTTCGCTGCCGCCGCCGGGCTGATCTTCGTGCCGCTGACGATGACCCTGGTCGCGGGGATAGCCGACGAGCACTCCGGTGTCGCTTCGAGCATGTTCAACGCCGGGCAGCAGATCGGCGGCGCTGTCGGCCTGGCCGTCATCGGCAGCGTGGCGTGGACCGTGGTCAGCAGGCACGTCACAGGCTCACTCAGCCAAGTGGCGGCCGGCCACAACCTCGCCGGGCACGCCGCCGCCAGACTGGGCAGCCCGGTCTACGATCACGCGCTGTCCAGCGGGGTCACCACCGCGCTGACCATGGGCGCGGCAGCAACCGTGCTCGCGCTCATCATCACGGTCATCGCGATCCGGGTGCGCCGTGAAGACCTTCCCGATAGCCCGCAGGTGATGTAAGCGGGTCGTTGCTCAGCGGCAATTGCCGCGACCACCTCTCACAGCGCCGCCGGCCTGCTGGCAGTGAATCACGCGGGCTGGGCACCGAGCGTCACGTCACCGATCAGTTCGGGCGTCCTCACCCCCGGCAAGGCAGGCCGCTATCAGATCCTGCGGCTTTCCGGGAGGATAGCGCAACCGCCCCGGACATGCCGGCCATCACCGCAAAGCCGGTCGGAGTCTCTTCACCCGCATCGGCCCGCACACGTCCTACCTGAGCACCAAAGCTCCGGGGCTGAACCCCCCTGGAGACCGGCGCCCCAGCGCCACGTCGGCCGTCCTGCGCGGCCCGCTCGGAAGCCTCAACTTCCGGCTGCTCGCCGGGTGCAACATCATCTCCGCCGCCGGGTCAGCGATCGCCGCCGTGGCGATCCCGTTCGCGGTGCTGCGGATCGGCGGCTCGGCCAGCGACATCGGATACATCGCCACCGCCGAGCTCATTCCCGTGATCAGCTTCCTGCTCATCGGCGGAGTCATCGCCGACCGGCTGCCGCGCCACCAGGTCATCGCCGGCGCCAACGCGCTCCAGGCACTCGCGCAGGCCATATCGGCAACGCTGGTCCTCACCGGCCACGCCCGCGTCTGGCAGCTCGCCGTCCTGGCCGCGGCGGTCGGCACCGGCATCGGCTTCTACTACCCGGCAGCCCAGGGCCTGCTGCCGCAGACCGTCCCGGCCGCCCAGCGGTCACAGGCCAACGCCCTAGACCGGGCCGGCCGGAACACAGCCGCCATCGCCGGCGCGGCACTTGGCGGCCTAGTCGCCGGCGTCGCCGGACCAGGCTGGGGCCTCGCAATCGACGCAGTCAGCTCCGCCATCGCCGGGGCACTGCGCCTCGGCATGCACTTCCCTGATCTGCCGCCCGCGGCAGCCATGAGTAGTGCGGGACATGCGCGAAGGGTCGCGCGAATTCACCTCGCGGCGCTGGCTCTGGACCATCGTGGCGCGGTTCGCCATCGTCGACGCCGTCTCAGCCGCAATGGTCAACGTACTCGGGCCCCTGCTGGCCCACTCGGACCTGAGCGGCGTGCGCGGCTGGGGATTCATCGTCGCCTCCTACGGTGCCGGAGCCATCGTCGGCGGGCTGGTCATGACCAGATATCGCCTCCGCAGAATCCTGGCCGCCGCCATGTTGTCCGAACCGGCCTACAGCCTGCTGCTGTTCGCCCTCGCGATCCCGCTGGCCGTCCACCTGGACGTGGCGGCGGCCGTCCTCGCTGGCGGAAGCCTGGAAGTGTTCAACGTCAACTCGGCCACCACAATGCAGCAGGAGATACCGGCAGACAAGCTATCCCGCGTCGCGTCCTACGACGCCCTCGGCAACTACGCGCTCACTCCGGTTGGCACCGCGATCGCTGGCCCGCTCGCCATCGCATTCGGAACCAGGGCCATCCTGACGGTCGGCGGCACGCTGGTCGCAGTCCTGCCAGTGCTCGTCCTGGTGATACCTGAGGTCAGGCACATGCGGCGCGCCGCTTAGCATGCCTACGTCGTGGCAGGCTGGTCCGCGGGCGCGCGTCTCCGCTGGCGGCGCACCGGGGACCGGACTCGGCTTCGTGGTGAGATGAGCTCATGCCGACATCCGGTTTGACCGGCGCCGATTGCTGGGGCGAAGACGACAACGCTCGTCACTACGACGCCTTCGCCCGCCAGCACCCGATGTACCGGCAAACGAGCCGGGACCTCATCGCACTTGCCAGGCCTTCAAATGATGGCGCTGTTCTTGACGTGGCGTGCGGAACAGGCGCCACGACCGGGGAAGTTCTGGCCGTGCTCGGCCCGGACGGCAGGGTAATCGGGGTTGACGGATCTGCGGCCATGCTCGCGGTCGCGGCGCAAACCATTGCAGACCTGCGGGTCGCCTGGATACAGGCACGGGCGGAGGAGCTTGACCAGCACGTCACCGAGCTGGTGGATGCGGTCATCTGTAACTCCGCCATCTGGCAAACCGATCTTGCGTCAACCGCGGCGGCCGTCGGCAAGGTCACGGCTGTCGGCGGCCGGTTCGTCTTCAACGTGGGCTCTGACTTTCTCGAGCAGGGTCACCGACCCGATGAGCGGCCCTTGCTGAGCGGCGTGATGCAGGCGATCGCGGCCGCGTGCTGCTAACCATCTGGCGGCGTCGACGCTGATTCCCGGGCATCCTGCGAGCATGTACTTGTCGTTGTCGACGCCCCAGTATCTGGCCTAGCCGGTGCGGATCATGACGATGTCTCCGGGCCGGATGTCGACGTGCTCCGCGCGCTGCACGGCCTGGATCTCGGCTGCGGAAATCGCGTCGCCGGGCTTCATGTCCTCGCCCCCGGTGGCCGGCCACGTCCGCGAGGATGCCGCAGGTGAGCAGCGGCGGCAGGTTCTCGATGCCTAGTTTCGTGAGCCCCCAGTTCCCGCATACTTCGAGCAGGGGGAGCTGGTTGAATGCCTGGCCGCGGACCGTCGCATGACCGAGTGCGTCGAGGTGCGCGCCGGCGTGCATGTCGAGCTCGATCCGCTCCTGCGCCCACCCGATGCCGTTGGTGGCGCCGGCGTTCTCGCGCTCGTATTTCTCGCTGGCCCAAGGCAGATGAGTCAGGCAGATGAAGTAGGGGGTGAGGTAGACCGGGTGCGTGGGCGCCTGCCGGGAGACAGAGAAGCTCAGGTCGTAGACGCGGCCCGTCGTGGCCAGCTGCATGGCCCACATGACCAGGGCCTGGGTGACCTGGTTCGCGGCGCCGGACTGTCGTCTGGTCCCCATGGGCTGGCCGGAACCGGGTTGTCCATGCTGCTCTGCCCTCCGTTATCTGGGCTGGGCGGCATCAGTGCGCCCTCGGGCGGACCGGGTCGTGCGGTTCGGCTTTCTAGGGGCTCTCTGCCGTTGTGATGTCGGTGCCAGGGCCAGGTTGCGCGGCAGATGGCTGCTGCCGTCGCGCCCGACGTGGTCTTTGCCGTCCGAGGATACGGCGATATTGGCTAGCCTTGGTCCGCGCCTAGTGCGCAACTTCAGCGATCACCAACAGTGAACCCGCAAGTCAGCGACCCGCAGAAATGATCAAGGCTAGATCGTGGCCGCAGTCAGGTCCCGATGACCCGCGCAGCCCATGAGGGCGCAGCCTGCCAGCCTGGACGACGGCAGCTAAGGTCAGGCGACGGCGACCGACGACGACGCCGTCCGCTGCTGCCGGCATCGGAGCCCCTTCTTGCCAGAGCGGCGCGATGGCTCGATGGACGCGTCCATGCCTGAGCCGGACTATGTCGGCGATCTTGCGTCTCAACGTGGGTTAAGAATATTCTTAAGTAGAGTCTGGGTTCCGGGAGGCTCGGGTGGAGTGGGAGATCTTGATGACCGCCCAGGTCGAGGCGTTCCTCGATGACCTCTATGACGCCGACCGGCTGAGCCATCAGCTAGTGAATCAGGCGATCCTGGTGCTGGAGCGGAATGGCCCTGCGGAGGGCAGGCCGCTGGTGGATACGGTCACCTCTTCCCGGATCGCCAACATGAAGGAGCTCCGGCCGCCGTCGTCGGCAGGCCGGAGTGAGGTCCGGATCTTGTTCGTGTTTGATCCGTGGCGGTCGGCAGTGCTGCTGGTGGCCGGGGACAAGTCCGGGCAGTGGAAGCAGTGGTACCAGACGGTGATTCAGCAGGCTGAGCAGTTCTATGAGGATTACCTGGGGGAGCGGGAGAAGGAGATGGGGCTGTGAGCGGGGTATCGCGGTGGCGGGGGTCGGGCAACCTGGAGCGCGCGGTCGAGACCGCCGGGGGAGCGGAGGCGTTCGCCGAGGCGGTGTCCGCGATGCTGGATGATGCCCGTGGGTGGCGGCTGGCGGAGATGCGCAAGCGGCGGGGGATGACGCAGGAGCAGGTCGAACTCAAGATTGCGTGATCCTGCTGGCCCTGGAGCCAGGATGGGAGCCAATGTGCGCAACGAGCCAGGCCCTGAAGGGCGATGCCGGGCGATTATCGGCGCAGGTCAGGTCCCCACCAGGCGTCCGCGGGCCACGACGGGTGACTGACCCGTGCGCCGTCGGCGGCGGAGAGTGATGCGTCTGCCCCCAGAGGTCGGGGCATCGCACACGACGCTACCGCCCGGGCGGCTCACCCGCCCGTGCGCCTGCTGGCCGGCCGACGACCCATCGGAAAGCCCCGCTGCCAGCGCAGGAACTGGCACACCATGCTCGCGCTCTGCAGCCTGCACCGGTAGATGTCGCCGGGCGGCGTACGGATTCTGTGGGAGCCCCGGGGCGAGATTCCCCGGGGCTACCCGACCCCAGGTAACAGGCCAAACCCGAGCGGATGATCGAACAGCTGGTGACAAGCTCGAACAGTTGGTGGTGACAACAGGAGAAGGTCTACGGTTCGGTTCCGTAGGTGCACTCCACGTCAGAGGCCTAGTCCGATCAGAATGATCACGCCGATGGTTACATTGGTGGCGACTAGCGGTTGGGTGGCCGGACCTGCGCGGTATCGGCTGGGACCGGTAGGAGGCGGTCGCCGCGAGGCATACGGGCGGGTCCGCGGCAACTCGCCGGGTCGCAACAGGCGGCTGGTCGATCAAGGTTGCTGACGGCTGCACGCCACGGCGGTGACTGATCGTCTGCGCCGAGGATGACCAATTGGGCCGGACGCCGGCGCGGGGATCGCTGGCGTTCCTGGCGGCCGGGCAGAGAATGCGTGGCGGTTAAGGGCGCGGCGTTTCTGTGGAGTAGGCCCACGGGCCAGGACCTGGTTGCGGGCCGATCCACAGAACGTCGACCACGCCGGGATCGGGCTGACGCCATATGACCCACCAAGTTGATTCGTCTGCCATTTCGACCAGGACCATCCAGGCATCGGGCCGGTACCGCAGGCTCTCGCCGCGGACCTTGCCAGGGTCGGCGCGCAGCCGCTCCAGCACGGTCTTGATCTGCTTGCCGTTCTCGCCCGCGTCCGCGCGCAGCGCGCGGTAGGCCTCCAAGGCGCTGGGGATATCTGGTCCAGGCCGGTTCTTGTCCAGCCGCAGACGTACCGGCAGCTGTGTCACGAAGCGTCCAGGTCGATTTCTTCGCCGTCGAAGGCCCCGGAGGCCAGGTAGGCCGCGACGTGCGGCTGATGCCGCCACATGGCCGCCTCGGCCGCCGTCATCACAACCGCCGGTGTCAGATGGATACTGCCGTCGGGGAGGAAGTCTACGATGTAGCGGGCGCCTGGCTTGGCACCATAGGCCTTGAGCGCCGCGCGGCCGCGCTCGTCGAGCTCGATCAAGGTCTCGGACATGCGATCGCTCATCTCCTCCTGGTGACTCAGGTCAAGTCTAAGGCTTCTGGGACGTTGTTTCAAATGTGCCAGTGGCACACGCGCGCCCGGCCGGCGCTGAGCGACGCCCAGCGCTGTGGATGCAGTGAGCCGACGACGTTGCATGAGTTTCGAAACTCGGAGCCTCAGGAGCGGCGTGGCGCGCGCACCACTCGCGGTATGCGCGTCAGCGGGACGCCTGATCCGAGTAGTCTGTGTTGGCTCGTCGACTGCGTCAGCAGAGCATTAAACCTCGTCCTACGCGCAAATCAGCTGATAACGCTCTGAGGAAATGAAGAATTCCATTCCGCGCGCGTAAGGGGACGGGCCCGATATTGCGCAGACGGCACGGAGAAGGTCATTCCATAGGCGGCTTGCCCGGCCGGATGACCGCAGAGGCCGAGATCGATGATGCTCAGCTTGCGGCCATGACCTTGACTGAGCAAGCGGCGCGGCGGCACCGGCTAGGTCCTGGCACTGGCAGCCCGAACGGCGCAGGCAGACGAGTCGGCAGCAGGACGTCCGGCGCGGGCGTGATGGGCGAGGCGGATGACCCATGGTCAAGAGCGGCCCTGGTGCAGGAACTGACCCGCGCTGGCCGCTACGGCGCCCCGGGCGGATCGGGCATCATCGTTGGCTGAGAAGCTCCAGCGGTGCGCCACGTGTGATGAGGACTTCAAGTCGCTGGACGCGCTCCGTGGCCATGCTTGCCTCGGTTCCCGCCGCAGCGGGCGGCCCCGCGACGGCAGCGGCGCATCACCTGACCAAGTACCGGCAGGTAGCCGACCGCTGCCAGGCAGTGATCAACGCCGGACAGATCACGACGCTGACCGAGTTCAGCGCTGCCGAGGCTCAGCGCGGCGCCGATCCGCGCCTTGTGGCGCTAGCCATCGAGAGGCTAGCCAGGAACGGGCTGAGGCTGCCAACTTGAGCAACAGCAGAGATGTGACGAGAAACAAGGGCGCCTGTGGCAGGCAGTAACGATTTCAAGCCAATCCCCATCACCAAGGGAGTGCAGCGCGACAAGGACATCGACACGATGGCGCACCGCGTCGTGCAGACCTACGTCGCGGCCAATCCTGTCGAGCACCGACAAGGGGAGACGTTCTACACCCGGGAGGCGCACGGAACTGCCAGAGCTCTCGCGGCTGGCTTCGATCCCGACAGCGACATGGGCCGACTGTTACGGACCATGCCGAGCCCTGGCGAGGTAGGCCAGCGGCGTGAAGGCGTCCTGTGCCCAGGCCTCGGCCACCCACGCCGAGCTGACGCCGAACCGCTCGGCGTCGCGGACGAATTGCGCGTCTTCCGGTCCGGCCACATGAGCCGCAATCCCGATCTGCATGTCTTTATTTTCACGCCCACTTCCGTTCTCTCCTGACCAGGCTCGATGCCTGGTTCATCGGGTCACGTGGTCAGTTCCTGTTACCGATCTCCCTGATCGCTAGTGCTGCAGCGACGCAGAAGAATGGCACAGTAGGCACGACATAGCGTGCCTCATAGCTGGAGACTGCGGCCGGGACGACAAGCATCAGTGTTCCCGTGATCCACGGCAGGAACGCCGGACCTCCGCGACGGCGGAACGCCAGGCATATACCGATGAGGCCGATGATCAGGATGCAAGCGAGCGCTGGCGGCACTACTACAGCGAAGTCCTGGTAGACCCGGAGTATCCCAGCCCACGGCTGCCGCAACTCCGTGTCGGGATTACGACCGCCGTTGTACTGATAGAACGACTGCTCACCGCCAGGATTGGCTCGTGCAAGCTGAGCCACAGTCTCAGGCTGGTGCGCCGGGAACATCCACGTTTGCTGACCATTGGTATATGGACCGCTGTTCCACTTGAAAGTCTGGACGAACATGCGCCAGACGCTCGCGCTATAAACCAGCGGTTCGTGCTCGATGGCATGAATAGCGAACTTCTCAGCGACCGCGCTGGTTCGGGCGCTGAATGCAGGTCCCGTCGGAGGCTTAGCCAGGGGTGTGACCGCGGCCGGCCCCCACAGATAAGTATCTGGAGGCAGCCTGCGTGACACGGGAGTGCTCAGGCACAGCCATCTCTCATTCGCCGGAGGATGGATGGCAGAGCAGTCAGCGAACGGCTCAACCCTCGCTGCAAGGAACGCGCCACCATAGGTGGACTCCAGCTCGAAATGGCCGTGGACGTCCTCGAACCAGCTGGCATAAACCAGCAAGGGGAACGCGAAGCTGACAGCGAGGGCCACGACGCGCGCCAGGCGCTTAGGGAAGCTCGCATACGAGACAAGGACAGCGAGTGCGAATGTGGTCGCCATCGGCAGTCCTTCTGTCCGGGTGATGGTTGATGCAGCGAGAAACAGCCCAACCGCGATGCATGCCAAGATGGACGGGACCTGGCGCCAGAGAGCGATGACCAGAGCAGTCACGGTGAGAATCATGAACAGCGCGTCGCTCACCATGAAGTGCTCAAGCTGGATTTCGTAGGCGGACAGCAGCACAGGGGCTGCGGCTAGCGTCGCTGTCCAGCCAGCGAATTGGAAGCGGAGGCGCAGCAGCACATAGATCAGCGTGCCTGCCAGGAGACCGAAAACATGCTGAACGACAGCTACGGCAGCAACGCTGTGGAATACCCGGAGCGGCCAGAGCAGTAGCAGAGAATAGCCAACCGGCCGAACTACAAATGGATATGGATGGAGTGCTGGCGGGAGATAGCCAAAACTATCCGAGTACCAGAAGGCGGGGAAATAGGCGATCATCGTCACGAGCCGCAATAGAGCGGCCAACCCAAGCACGATGAGGAACACATAGTGCCGTCGCATAAATGACTGGCCGATTCGCGGGATCGTAAGTGGCTCCGCGTCCTTGCGTGCAGGCAGTGTAGAGGCCGCCTGTCTGGCGGCAGGAACCCAGTAGTCATCACTTACCCCCTGGCCACGAGCTGAAGCAAGACGCGACGGCCTGCTGAGCGGGCACGCCCATGAAGGTGAACTGGCCTGTTCGGTCCCACGGCGCAGGATCAGCGGGATCGGCGGTGAATGGGCCGACCCACGACCCTTATTCCGAGCAGGCTGGCTATCCGGCGGCGTAGGCAGCTGAGATCGCGGGCTAAGGCGTCTGACGTTGCGTCAATCGCGTCGAGGTCGCGGACGGCGTGGCGGTGGTACTCCCACTCCTCCCCCAGGATCACGTGCAGGCAAGGGCGTGCTCGAGGTCCGGGCGGGCCGGGTCGCCATGGTGCGCGACTTCCTCGCCACCGTCACGCGACCAACATGAGCGCCAAGCCAGCGGGTGGACGCGGCCTGCTATCTCGGGGCTGGTACTTCCCTGATCAATGCCCGGCGCAGTTGCTCGCCTTCGTCGCACTCGACATGGACACAGCTTGGCGTTTCACACTGAACAAGGCCCGAGAGTTGGCGCAGCAACACTCCGAGCGAGGAATTCGCCAGCTGTACTGGCGTCTCAAGGCGGATCCGGCCCGGCCAAAACCACTGCGCCATGAGGCGCAGATGGTCGACTTCCTCCTGCCAACGAGAGCCGCGCAGCTGTTTCCTAAGTGGCTAAGGCCCGAGAGCCCGCTCGATCTGCGGCATGAGCACTGTAACGCGGCGTGTGTCAAGTCCGGCGGCGTGTTGTTGGTCTCAACTCCAGCGAAATGATGTCGGTGGCGCGTTACGACATTCGCCGTGCGGGAGTGCGCCGAGTGCGGTCAGCGGCTGCCGCGTGCTCTGCCCGGGGCGGGCCGGCCGCTGGTTTATTGCTCTGCGGCATGCCGGCAGCGCGCGTTCCGGCGCCGCGGCGGGCAGGTGTCGGGGACGACGGGAGCCGAACGGCGCCGACGGGAACGCGAGCAGGGCTAAGCGCCCGGCCGGTTCTTGCCCTGAGTTCGGGGACCGGGACGCGCCGGGCGGGTGTTCCGCCGCCTGCTCGTGCTCTGCCTAGCTTTCAACCGGGTTGTTCCCGACAGCGTGAATCGAGCTGATGGAGCAGGCGGGCCGGGCTGCCCATGCTCATGCTCGAGGTCTTGTTGCCTCGAGGGACGTTCGGGCTCGCCCCGCCCGGGTCATTGACCGCCGCCGCGGCGGAGGTGTCAGCTGGCGTTCACGCGGCCTGCCGCAGTGGCGTGCTTCCGGCGGCGATCGCCGGATCCCAGCGAGCGAACCTGCCGGGTGATGACGACATGGATCCAGCGCAGCAGCGCGGCGGCGCACGCGGTGCGGGCCTGCTGGCGGGCCAGCCGGTTAACCTCGCGCGTCGTCAGGTGCGTGAACTTGGCCGCCATGACGGTGTTGTTCGGCAGCGCCGCCCGCACCGCCCGCCACGCAGCCACCCGCAGCGGACGGCGCTATGCCGCCATCCGACGCGCGCCAGATCAGCACGGGTCGCGCGGTGAATCAGGGGACGCTCCAGCTCCTGAGAGACCGGGCGCTCCTGCGCGCTGAAAGAATCAGAGAACCCGATCGACCTTTCGCCTTCTGAGTCGCTTTCCGGCCCTGTGCGGCCTAACTCGCCGGTGCGGTTCCGCGGGCGCACAACGCCAGCATCAACGCCTTGATGACCTTGACCTGCCCAGGAAGCGCCGTCACGTCATGGAACGGGGTCCGCTGGCCGTCGTCGTTGAACCGATACGGCAACAACTCCGGCGGCACCTGGGCCATCAGCGCTTTGCCCCTCATCGTCTGCGTCACTAGCCCCACCTTGGTGGCGCCCGAAAGCAGTCGGACTTTCTGTCCGCCAGCGCGGTTCTTGAGCACCAGGGTCCCCAGGAAAGTGCGTCGAAGAGGCACCAGCCGCAGGTCGTCGTCGAACCAGACTCGGCCCTTGCGATCGACTATCCGGATGCCGGTGCCTTGGACGATCACCATCACGCCCGGCGCGACGAGCGATTGATGCCAGACCTCTCGCATGCTGGGCACCCAGAACCCATCCACCGTTGGCTGCTGCTCGCTCAATTCGCCCACTCCTCGCGCAATGAGGTTACGGCGCATCCGCCGGTCAACCTGTTTGCACACCGTGTCGGGGGAGGGTCCTGGCTCAGCCCAGTCGCGGATGTGTCAGAGGCGATCGACATCGCGCACTG
>WNFI01186385.1_pt1 | contig 11230 bp, 12 predicted proteins | sample 5400471 | NCBI WGS metagenome assembly WNFI01 (sample SAMN13153348, study PRJNA577476) | soil metagenome | isolation source: 100 cm saprolite on Douglas fir-dominated hillslope | place: USA:California | collected 2013-09-17
CTCGGTTCTGTAACAAGTGACCCACGATGGTACCGATTATCAACCCTGAATGGAAAATGAACCAACCTAAGCATTCTGATCTGCAGCTCAAACTACTTCAGGCGCTGAACAAGTCTCGCATCTAATCGGCGGCCCTTCTACTCAAAACAATTTTGGAACCTCCCGCCGTCCCGAGCGTGAAATCGCTAAAATCTTTCCGGAGGATTGGATATGACCCGCAACAAACTAGCCTTAATAATGGCTGTGATTATTGGCGTTGGCGCGATCGCCGGCGGAATTGTCTATGCCCAGGAGGCGGCTGTGACCGCTCCCCTGGCGCTGCTCGACGATAACGACCAGGAACCGGCAAATGCTGACAAGACGTTCTCCATTCTGGTCGCGGGCGGAACGTTCCTGGGCGTGGGCACTGAAGATATCAGCAAAGAAAACATGGGCCGCTATGGCATGCGTGAGGTGCGCGGCGTCGGCGTGACTCAGGTAGTCAAAGACAGCCCTGCCGAAAAAGCCGGCCTGAAGAAAGACGACGTCATTCTCCGTTTTGACGGAGAATCCGTAACCAGCGCGCGCAAGCTGAGCCGTCTGGTCAGTGAATCTTCTCCTGATCAGTCTGTGCGGATCACGATCAGCCGCGGCGGCGCCGAACAGGAGATTAGTGCCACGCTGTCCAAACAGAACATGAAAAATCTCATGGGTGCCGGGATTCGTGACGACGTGCTGAAAGGCATTGAAAAAGACTGGCCAGAGATCAAGGCTGGCGACGGAAACTTTGTCTTTAACTTTGGCGCAAACCGGCGCATCGGCGTCAGCACCCAAACATTAACCAAGCAACTCGCGGACTATTTTGGAGCAAAGGACGGCGGCTTGCTGATCACTTCAGTCAGCGAGAACAGTCCCGCAGCTAAGGCCGGATTAAGGGCCGGCGATGTGATTACGGCAGTCGATGGTGAGAAGGTCAACTCGTCCGGAGACATCGTGCGCGCTATCAACAAGAAAGAAGACGGCGAAATATCGCTGACCATTCTGCGCGAACACAATTCAATGACCATCAATCTTACTCCTGAGAAAAGTAAGGAACCGACCATCATACGTCCGGGTACGATTGGTAGCCGGCGCATTGTCATTCCATCGGTCCAGGTGCCGGCGATACCGGAAATGAACATTGAGATTCCGCGCATCGTCATTCCGGCTACTCCGCGAATCGACGTGACGGTGCCCAGCAAAGCGCCGCGTGCGCGTACAGGATCCCGCGTGATTATTATCTGAGCACGGGCCGCTTCACCAAAAACAACCGCGATGTCGGGGCAGTCGAGTTAGCGCTCGGCTGCCCTTTCTGTTCGTGGTGGCACCCGCGTATAATGCGCCACCCACCTAATCCAAGAGCTAATTCGCATTCTTTGCTCACGGTGGGGCACAGCCGTAGAGGAAAACGTGTCAGCGCAAACCAAACCCGAAGAGTCCCGCGCGCGATTGATTATTCATGATCTGGCGCGCCGGAACGGCAACGCGGAATTTGCCGAAGACGTTCGCCGCGGGCTCTCGTCAAATCCGAAGCAACTTTTCCCAAAGTATCTTTACGACTCGCTGGGCTCGCGATTGTTCGATGCGATCTGCCACGTCGATGAGTATTACCCGACCCGCGCCGAGAACGAGATCCTAACTCGTCATGCCGATGAGATGGTTGCGGGTGTGCCCGGTTGCCGGACGCTGATCGAACTGGGTAGCGGCAGCGCCGACAAAACCCGCAAGATTATCGAAGCGTTGTTGCGCCAACAGAGCGAGCTGCTCTTTATCCCAGTCGATATTTCGGCCTCGGCTTTGGAGAAGAGCTCACGGGCGCTGCTCGCCGCTTATCCAATGCTGCGGATCGAAGCTTACGCTGCCGACTATCTGGAAGGACTGGCCGCGATGCAGCCACTTCCTTCCGGCCCTGCATTGACTTTGTTTACGATGCGCTCGGAGTCACGCGCGCGTTCATAGTAAATGAACTGGCCCGAATCAATCGGGAACTGGGTGGTAATTTCGACCTGTGGGCATTCGGATTAAGGTCCGTATATAAGGACGAGGTCGGTGCCGTCGAAGTCTACCTGGAAAGCTTGCGGTCCCAGTCGGTCACGATCAGCAGCCTCGATATGTCTGTTGATTTCGCGGCCGGGGAGTGGATGCACATGGAGCACTCATACAAATTTGATCTGGATGGACTGGCCCAAATGGGTTCGCAGAGCGGCTTTGGGCTGGAGAAAACATGGCTGGATTCGCAGCGGCTCTTTAGCAGTAATCTCTTCCAGGCAAGGGAAAGCTAGGCCATTACCCAGCGGCTTTGGCCGAACCTGATACGGTCTCTGAAGCCTCTCCCATCGACAATTCCAGCCGTACCAGGAGCAGGCGCCGGCGTTCAACTTTCTCGATGTGAAAGCGCAGTCCGTCGCTTTCAATCACTTCATCCGGCTGGAGGACGTGCCCGGCCACCGTCATCAGGAATCCGCCAATAGTGGTATAGGCCTCGGACTCAGGAACCGAAGTCTTCAAACGGCGATTGAGATCGCGAACCGCCAGCGATCCGTCCAGAAGATAAGTGTGTTCGTCAATCTGGGAAATCTGCTCGTTTACTTCTTCATCATGTTCGTCCGAGATGTCGCCGACAATCTCTTCGAGCAAATCTTCGAGCGTAATAATGCCTTCGACGCCGCCGTGCTCGTCAACTACAAATCCGAAATGAGTCTTTGCTTTTTGCATCTGGCGCAGCACATCTTCCAGGCGCGCCGTGTCGACTACATACATCGGTGATTGCAGTACGTATTCGAGCCGAAAATCCTGGGGCCGCAAAAGGTAAGGCATCAAGTCCTTGCTATGGATGAATCCCACCACATTATCCAGCGAGCCCTGGTACACCGGCAGGCGCGAATACCGATGTTGCTGAAACGCCTGGGTGATCTGTTCGAGCGTGCAGTCAGCCGAAATGCCCGCGATCGCCGGGCGCGGCACCATCGCTTCGCGCACTAACGTATCTGAGAATTCAAAGACCCGATGAATCAGGCGTCGTTCTTCAGCGCGCAGATGGCCGCTTTCGCGAGAGATATCCACCAACTGACGCAGCTCAGCTTCGCTGTACACGGCGGCGTGTTGCAGCGATGACTTAAGTCCCAGCAGGCGGCCCAGCGCAGTGCCGGTACGATTGAAAACCCAAAGCGGATAGCGAAAGACTTTCGCGAATATTTCCAGCGGGCGGGCCGCGATCAAGGCGAAGCCCTCGGCGCGTTCCAGCGCGAACATCTTCGGCATTAACTCGCCCAGCACAATGTGAAGAAAGGTAATAGCGGCAAAAGCTATGATTATCGCCAGGAGGTGGGCGATGTACCCCGCTCTTCCGACCGAGGCAATCCGCGAAGAGATCGGCTCGAGTATGGAAGCAATCGTCGGTTCCCCGATCCAGCCGAAGGCGAGCGATGCGATAGTAATTCCAAGTTGCGTTGCCGAGATGAAGGATGTCGGATCGGCAAGCAGGCGTAGGGCCGCTTGGGCGCGATGATTGCCCGCCGCCGCCCGAGCCTCGAGCCGGGGCCGGCGCACTGATACCAACGCGAACTCGGCCGCGACAAAGAACGCGTTCGCGCCCACAAAAAAAAGGACCGCGCAGAGTTTCGCCAGAATTTTCAGCAGCGTATTTGAGTGCGGGGCGGCATCAATCAGTGAAACCAGGAAATAACTAGCAGGATCATCCATCTTGTTTGAACAAATAAAGCGGGTGCAACCGTGCCCACATCTTATCACGCCCATCAAACCGGCCCATCAGGCGGGCGATGGCGACGCGGCATAGAGCGCGAATAATCGATTTCCGGATTGGTTTCAGTAGCTGCCCGCGGCGGCGGCGCGAGCGGGACCATTGGCCCGGCGTTCGTGCCTTGCGCGAGATTCCTCGAGGGCGTGGTCCACGCGAGGTTCGATGTTGCACTCGGGTTGGCGGCAAACTGCGGCGAGCTCCGATACCACCAGGTAACGAGATCGCTCAAACATCCGCTGCTCACGAAACGACAGCGGTTTGACCTGGCTCAGATAGTGGAGGTGTTTGAGCACTTCGGCTACTTCAAAAATATTGCCGGTGCGCATCTTGTCGGAGAAGTCCTTGAAGCGATCCTTCCAATCGTTGGCAGGCGTGGAAAAATCAACGGATAAGGCCTTAAAGAGCGTATCGCATTCGGCTGATGTAATCGGACGACGCAACCCGACTTCGCTGGCATTTGAAACTGGAACCAGAACCAACGAATTGGTTGCGGCCAGCCGCAGAGTGTAAAACGGCAGCGCTACCGCTCCGATTTGCTTCTGCTCGATCTGTTCGATTGTGCCGATACCGTGGTTTGGATAAACAACTTTCTGGCCGACCTTGAAGCCTACCATAATCCCCTCCGATAAGTTTTGCGTGCACCTGGCAAGCCGTATGTGCGGCTTATTGACAAAAAGCTACGCGAGATTTGTGTTCGGGTTTGTCCCTGAAAATCTTGATCTGGGTCGAGTCTAGCAAGCCGGATCGGGACGCGTCAAGCTTTCTGAGGTGCGCCGGAACCGACGCAGCAAACACTGGGCCAGTAGACCTCGCTATCTATGGCAAATTGTGCTAAGGAGGAATGGGAACCTCACATCAACTTTCGATTGAAGCGATCGTGACGGACTTTCGTCCTTTCCCTCAGCAGCCGTCACTATCCGGCGTAACTTTCATCCTGTTCGATCTTCGAAAGCACCCAATCAAATTCTCCGGAAGTCACTTTGCCCCCGCAAAATTCGCACACGCCAGTCGCGTTTATTTTCAAAGGAGCCCCGCAATTCGGGCAGTTTAAGTCAGCATGTGCCGGTCCCGCTTTGGCTTTGCTATTACGGATAAAGGTCCAATACTCGCTCCAACGACGCAGGCTCTTATTAGAGCCGGCCACCACGTGCCCGTTCTTATCTATGGTGTAATCGTATCCTTCCGCAAAGATCCGCAGAGTGATTGCGTTATAGAAAGCGTCCACCTTTATTTTGACCGGCTGCATTGCAGTGATCTGGCATTTGTCGAGCGCGTTGCGCAGACCCTGCCGTTGATACGCGTCAATCCAATAGCGATGCATCTGGAAAATATTGTCGGTCTCGTGCGGCCGCGCGCGTTCCCAATTAAGCAGGGACCAGGCTGCCTGCAGCTCGTTGAAGATCAAACGGGCCCGGGCCTGGAAGTCTGCCCATGAAAATGATGGATTATTCTGTTCAAAAGCCGCGCGCACCGCGGGGAAATTTGGTTGAGCAATTGTCGGATAGTCCGTGCCAACTTCCGGCACATCGGAAGTCAGCAAAGGTCCTTTCGCCTCGCGCTGCAAGGTGTTGATGCTGCGGACATACCATTGAAATTCGCCGCTTTCGACCTTCGTGCCGCAGAACGCGCACGCGCCGACGGTGTCTTTCTGTAAAGCTGCGCCGCAGCGTGGACAGTGCAAGGCCGTCGCGTTTTCCGGAGTCGGCGACAGCACGTCACGCTTGCGTTCCAGCACCCAGCGCTCACGCACGTAATAGCTCATTTCCCCACGCGGGTCATTTGGCCGGGGGGTGAACTCCGTATAGTTGGCGTCAAAATCGATGGTGATCGTCACCGTCGGAGTATCAAGCCCACGCACGTCTGCCACCTGCATCGCGCCGACAATAATTCCTTCGACGGCTTTCAGGTTGGGTCGGTTTAGCTGCAGGAGTGAAGCGCGGGCCGGCTCGCTCAGGTACGGAGAAAGCTCATCGAGAGCTTTGGGGCCGCGTCCACGCGCTTCATGCGATCGTCCGTACAGGGCGTAGCAAAAGTCCGTAAAAATAATTTCTGAGAAGTTGGGATCGAAGCGCCGCAGTTGATTGAATTCGCGCTGGAAGCCCTGTTGCTGGACCGCGGTCGCGACCGGATCCGGAGTGTAGATGGAACGCGAATCCAGACTCAGCTTTTTGCTCGATGGCCGCGCGAACCAATAGATCACCAGCGCGATGACCAGGATATCGATCGGAATTCCAATTACCGGATGTTCGATCGTCAACCAAAGCAGAAATCGAACCAGCAGGTAAACCAGCGCTCCGGCGCCGCCCCCGCCTCCGCCGCCGCCGCTTCCTCCCCCACCACCGTAAGATCCCCCACCGCCGACACGTGCGAGAACCTCCGAGGTGAACAGCAGGGTAGCCATAGCTATTCCACCGATTACCGCGACACGGCGTAATTTGGTTACGTAGCGGTTCAAGTTCATTTCAGTTCAATGAGCGGACCGTCCGGCAACTCGTTTGGGTTCTCTCCAGTTGCGGGCATGTGCTCCACCAGTAAGCAACCCAGATCACGCACTGCCTTAATCAGGTTTTCGGGTTCGGGATTTCTGCCAATCCGTTTTAGCGCGAACACTGAGTTGTTCCACTGCAACGCGGGTATGGCTTTGAGGATGCCGCGATCGGCGATCACTTCCAAACGCCGTTCAAGCAGCGAAAGATAAATCAGCAGGCCGTTCTCGGCAGAAGTGTTGGCGATGCCGGCTTCATAAAACATCGCGGCGGCGCCGGTCCGCGCGGCCTTTGCGCGAAATTCCCTGCTCGTAAGTATTCGCCTGATCGCATCGGTGCGCGAACACACAAAGGCGCCGGCAATGAACAATACCGCGACATCGACCGGCACCCAATAGGTGTGGAATTCGAAGGGAATTTAGTACGGCTCACGTTTCAAATAATATCAGCTGCAGGCTTTGAAAGACGCAAACGGCCCAGCGAATTACTGGGCCGTTGCCGGAACAAACACCAGGACATAGCGGAAGATTTTGAGCGCGCGAGTTACTTAAAACTGCTTAAGGCTTCAGCCTCTTCTTCGTAAACATCAAAGACAGTCAGCAGTTTCGTGATTACCAACAGGTCCTGCACTTTTTCAGTCAGATTCAATAGTTTCAGCTGGCCACCGCTGCGGCCTACCGTAGTGTAATTGGCTATCAGTTCGCCAATGCCGCTCGAGTCGATATACTTTACGCCCGCCAGGTTCAAAAGAATCTTTTGGTTGCCGCCGGCAACCAGACCTCTAATCGCGCCACGTAATGCAGTAGCACTGTCACCCATGCGAACCTCTCCGTCGAGATCGAGAATCGCCACGTCACCGGCCTGGCGCTGTTTGATATTAAGCTGAGCCATTGCTGCAACCTCCTGGTTTGCGGTCAGTCATTATACGGCTACCGGCATTAGTAAGTTCGATATGTCCCCGGCTGGTTACTTAAAATTGCTGAGAGCGTCTGCTTCAGTGTCGTAAGCGTCAAAGACGGTTAGCAACTTTGTGATGGTAAGCAGGTCCTGAAGCTTTTGCGTAAGGCTGAGCAGCTTGAGTTGTCCGCCTTCTTTATTGATCGCTGTATAGCTCGACACCAACTCGCCGATACCGCTCGAATCGATATAACCGACACCTGCGAGGTTGAGCAGGATATTTTTCTTTCCTTCTTCCAGCAAGCGGCGAATAGCGCTGCGCAAAGCCACGCTACCTTCGCCGATTGTGATGCGACCCTTCATGTCGAGGACGGTTACGTCTCCGGCCTGCCGCTCTTGGATACTAAGTTCTGCCATGATCGAGGATCTCCTATCGGATTTTTAAAATTTCTTCACTAGCCGCACTGCCATGCCGCCCTCGGGTCGCGCGGACCATTCGACCTCGTCCATAAAAGTGCGCATCAGGAAAATACCGCGGCCTGAAGGCTTCAAGATGTTTGCCGGCTCGGTTGGATCGGGCACGTCCGCCGGGTCGAAACCGCCACCCTGGTCCCGGACTTCGATCTCCAAAGCATTTTCCAGGCAGCTAAAGATTACTTCAACTGACTTGGCTTCGTCTTCCTGATTGCCGTGCACCATCGCGTTAGTAACAGCTTCGCGCACCGCCATGTCGATACCAAACGCAGCCTGTTCATCGAGGCCGCAGCTCTTGACGAAATCCGTCAGAGCGGCAGCAGCATCAGCAACAGCCTCAATGTGGCTGGGCAAAACGAGTCGAGTCGTTTGTTCGGTCACAAAAGGGCGCGGCCTTTCTCGCCGGGAATCGCGTTTTGGCTGCTGCTATCCACTAGCAAACGGAAGACGGACGTTTAACATGGCCGCTGGTCGCCTGTCAAGAAGTTGGGTCTTGAGCGGCATCTTGCCGGCCCACTATCGCCCGAGTTTCCAGAGAGGTTAAGATTCACGCATGATCATTCGCGGGGCCAGCACAGTTCGCGGTCGGATACTAATGCCGGGCGACAAATCGATCTCGCATCGTGCCGCCATGTTTGCGGCGCTGGCGGAGGGAACTTCGTCAATTACGAATTTCTCGACCAGTGCAGACTGTGCCGCCACCCTCTCCTGTCTCAAACAGTTGGGCGTTTCAATCGAGCGCGAAAACGAGAACCTCTTGATAACCGGCGTCGGCTCTGACGGATTGCAAGCGCCGCAAGCGCCGCTCGAGTGCGGCAACAGCGGCACGACGATGCGTTTGCTCGCGGGAATTCTTGCCGGGCAGGACTTTAATTCAACATTGACCGGGGACGAGTCGTTGCGCTCCCGTCCAATGCAGCGAATCATCGAACCGCTCCAGATGATGGGGGCGCGAATCTCGTCAGACGGCGGCCGGGCGCCACTGCTTATTCACGGGCACAAAGGTCTGGATGCGATTAGTTATGAATTGCTGGTGGCCAGCGCGCAGGTAAAGTCTTGCATCCTGCTGGCGGGGCTGAGCGTCAGAGGGCGCACGGAAGTTATTGAGAACCAAATTACGCGGGATCATACCGAACGAATGTTAAGCAGTTTTGGTGTGAAGGTTGAGACTGGCGAAGCCGAGCGTGAAGGAGAAAATGCCCGCTTTGCGGCCGTCACCGGGCCAACTCGCTTGACCGCTCAACGAGTTTCGATTCCCGGTGACATTTCTTCCGCGGCATACTTTATCGCCGCAGCCGCTCTGATTCCGGGATCGTCTCTCGAGATTAGCGATGTAGGTGTGAATCCAACGCGGGTGGTCTTCCTGGAGCGTTTGCAAGCGCTTGGGTTGGAAATCGTCGTCACCAATGGTCGTGAGGTCAACCACGAGCCCGTTGGAATAATTCGAGTTGAGGGCCCGCGAAAGCAATTGAGAGCGCCGGAATTGCCTGTGACGATCGGAGGATTGGTCGTGCCGCAGTTGATCGACGAACTTCCGCTGCTCGCAGTGGTTGGATCGCAAATCGAAGGCGGAATAGAGATTCGCGACGCCGCCGAGCTGCGAGTAAAAGAATCCGATCGCATCGCCACTACCGCGGAGAATCTTCGAGCAATGGGAGCGGTTGTGGAAGAATTCGAGGACGGATTGCGCGTCGCTGGTCCCGCGCGCTTACGCGGAGCTAAGATTGATCCGCGCGGCGATCATCGGATCGCGATGGCCTTTACGGTCGCTGGATTGATCGCCGCAGGCGAAACCGAAATCGGTGATCCGGACTGCGTCGCCGTTTCGTTTCCGGAATTCTTCGAACTGCTTGAATCAGTGGTTGAGAGATGACGTTTTCGGACCTGGTCGAGGCTTTGCCGGCCTGACGGGCAAAGGGCTTTGCCTTCCGAGAGGAAGTCTAAGTTAGATTATCAGCGAGACTACGTCTCGCTGGCGGGCAGGATGCCCGCGCTCCATCATGGATCGTCGCATCGTCATGGTTGGCTTCATGGGCTGCGGAAAAACGACCGTGGCGAAAGCTCTCGCCGCTCGTCTGGACTGCGGCCTGGCCGATTTGGACGCTATCGTTTCCGCCCAACAAAACATGAGCGTGCCTGACTTAATCAACGAGCAAGGGGAGTCGAGTTTCCGCGATGCCGAAACTGCGGCCCTTCAGTTAATTCTCGATCGACACATTAGCCCTCGACGAAGTCACGGCTCGTCAGCTGTATGACCGGCGCCATCCGCTGTACCGGCTCGCCCACCTTCGCGTCGGAGTCACTAGTAAGACGAGCGCGGATGAACTCGCCGCAGAAATAGCTGAAGCGATTGGGCGCCGCGCGGCTCCCTCGCACTAACTGCCGCACTCGCGGTTCTTCAGGTTTTCAATTAATCTTCTGGCGTGGAAAAATTTCGCATTCGCGGCGGCAACGCCATTAAAGGTCTCGTCTCGATCAGCGGCGCGAAGAACTCTGCTCTGCCGTGCATGGCCGCGGCAATTCTTACGCCTGAGACAATCACTCTCCACAACATCCCTTATGTTCGCGACATCATTACGCAGCGGCGTTTGCTCGAAGACATTGGCGCGCACGTACTGACCCCGGAACTGCGCACGCACAAAATATCAGCTGCAAATATCGAGATCATGGCCGCGCCCTACGAACTGGTGAAAACGATGCGAGCTTCCGTGCTGGCGCTGGGCCCTTTGCTCGCGCGTTTCGGAAAGGCGCGGGTCTCGCTGCCAGGCGGATGTGCCATCGGCGCGCGTCCGATCGATTTGCATCTGGCGGGCTTTACAAAACTGGGCGCAAACGTCTTTCTTGAAGCCGGCGACGTGGTGGCGCGCGCGCCGCAGGATGGCTTAGTGGGTGCTGAGATCAGTTTCGACAAGATTTCAGTGACTGGAACTGAGAACTTGATGATGGCGGCGACGCTGGCGCGCGGACAGACGACCATTCACAATGCCGCGCGCGAACCGGAAGTGCGGGACCTGGCGGAACTTCTTAATAAGATGGGCGCGCGCGTCCGAGGCGCCGGCACGCAGACGATTCAGATCGACGGCGTCGAGGCGCTGGGCGGTGCCGAGCACACAATTATTCCCGATCGCATTGAAACCGGAACTTTCATTGCGGCCGCAGCGATTACCAAAGGTGAGTTGGAAATCAAAGACTGTAATCCCGAGCACTGCAACCGAATTATTGCCAAGCTGCGGGAGGTCGGAGTCGAGATCGAAGAGATAAACCAGAGCACCCTGCATGTGCGCTGTGGCCCGCGGGGACTGAGAGCCGGGGACCTGAGCACCGAACCCTACCCGGGCTTTCCGACTGACATGCAGGCTCAATACATGACACTGATGAGTCAAGCCAACGGCCGCTCAGTGATTACCGAAACCATCTTCGAGAACCGGTTCATGCATGCTTCCGAACTGCAACGCATGGGCGCGCGAATTCAGATCAGCCACGATCAAGCTATCGTCGACGGGCCCAGCGCCCTTATCGGGGCGCGCGTGCAGGCTTCCGATTTGAGAGCCTCGGCATCGCTGGTGCTGGCCGGTCTGGTGGCCGACGGCGAGAC